>WBZL01002949.1_pt3 | contig 14130 bp, 12 predicted proteins | sample 5204291 | NCBI WGS metagenome assembly WBZL01 (sample SAMN12344345, study PRJNA552823) | activated sludge metagenome | biome: Activated sludge suspended growth; feature: Nitrification reactor; material: Wastewater; isolation source: activated sludge from nitrification reactor of wastewater...
GTCAGCCGCTCCGAAGTCGAACGCCGTGTCGATCGCGTTTCCCGTATCTTCGTCCCCACCGTCATAGCCGTCTCCCTCCTCGGAGCCATCTACTGGCTCCAATCCGGCCTCCCCGCCGAAGAGGAACCCACAGACATTGCACGCCTCGGACCCCAGCTCGTTGGGGCTGCCGCAGGCTGGACAGGGGAAGGGCGAGGGCATCGAGGAGGGCGAGAGGCTTGCCAGCACCGGCGGCGTGGGATAGACCCGCGCTCGCACCGGCTTCACAGGGTATCGGCCCCCGGAAACCCCGTCAATTGAGCGCCTCGCCCGCAACCGCGCCGCCCCGTCCGTCTCGCCCCTCCCGGGTCCGCGATCTCGTGCGCACGGTCCGCGTCGCCGTGGGGTCCGTCGCCCTCCTCCTCGCCGCTCCCCTCCTCGCCGCTCCCCTCCTCGCCTGCGCCCCGCTCGTCCGCCCACCGACCTTCGCCGGCGCCCAGAGCCAGGTCACCGACGCCACCCTCGCCGGCCCCTTCGACGGCCAGGTCCTCGACGCCGCCACCGGCGACCCGGTGGTCGACGCCACCGTCGTCGGCGTGTGGACCTACGCCCGCGGCGACGGCTTCATCGGCCCCTACGGCTCCGAGACCTTCGAGACCGCCACCGACCGGGCCGGCCGCTACCGGATCCCCCCGAGCCCCCTGGCGATCCGGGGCTCGACCGTCCGCCTCGTCGACTTCCACCTGGTGATCTACAAGCGTGGCTTCGTCGGCTACCGCTCCGACACCACCTTCGAGGGCAGCCCCCGCGCCGACTTCACCGTCCGCCACAACCGGGCGCTCCTCCGCAAGTGGCGCGAGAGCGACTCGCACGCCGCCCACCTCGCCTTCCTCGCCCCCCCGCGGACGATCGCCCGCCAGGCCGCCTGGGAGTACGAGCTCGCCAACCTCGACCTCTACCGCGAGCTCGGCGGCCTCGGTGCCGGCGAGCCCGCGTCCGCCGCCGGCGAGGCCGGGCCCGCCAAGCGCCGCGAGAGCGAGTGGCTCGACGCGAGCGCCCTCCTCACCCCCGACGGGATCCGCCAGCGGCCCCGCACCCGCGATCGCTTCACCGTCGGCGAGCTCACCGACCTCGAGCGCACCTTCTTCTACCACGGCGTCCACTTCCAGGCGCAGGGCCGCTCGGAGCCCTACGACGTCGGCCTCCGGGTCTGGCAGGCCCCGCCCGGCGGCCTCGATCCGGTGATCGAGACCATCGAGACCTCGATGCCCGGCGCCGCCAAGACCAAGGACGTGACCGACGAGACCTGGGTGCTCGAGGTCGAGGGCGTCATCGCGGTCGGCTTCATCGATCGCGCGGACAAGATCGGCGTCCTCCTGACCTGCGGCGACATGCAGTGCCACGACCTGGCGACCGCGCTGATCCTCGCCAAGCACATCCACCGCTCGCTCGACAAGCTCCGCGCGGTCCCGGCCGGGACGCGCGTCGAGATCCGGGACGAGGAGCCCCGCGCACCGGCGGCGCCGAAGCCCGAGGCCGGCGACGACGAAGACGAGGGCGACGAGCCCCCCGCCCAGCCCGCCGAAGCCAAGCCCGCCGAAGCCAAGCCCGCCGAATCCAAGCCCGCGGCGAAGCCCGCCGGAGGCCCGCGATGATCCGCTCCCGCACGCGCCGGGCCCTCGCCCGCCTGCTGCCGCTCCTCGCCCTCGCTGGCGCCCCCGCGCCCGCCCGCGCCTGGGACCCGACCACCACCCACGTCGGCATCACCGAGGCCGCCGCCCTCCGCAGCGCGCTCCACCTCCGCTGGATGGCGGCCTCCGAGCTCACCCGCGGCCTCTTCACCCCTCTCCGCATCGACCCCACCCGCCTCCAGCCGGCCGAGCGGCGCCTCCTCGTGATCGCCCTCGAGCGGGCCAGCGACGCCACCGGCGCCCGCGCCCTCGGCGGACCGGGAGCGTGCCCGGGCGCGTCGGCGCCGGCCGAGACCCAGCGCTACTGCGTCGTCGGCGACACCTGGCAGCTCCCCGCCCTCGGCTGGCTCGAGCTCGGGGTCCTCGCCGAGCTCACCCCCTCGGCCCGCACCGTCCACCACTTCGTCGACCGCGCCGACCCCTCGGCGCCGACCTGGAGCGACCCCGAGCTCCCCGCGTGGCTCCTCCGCGTCCGTCAGTCGCGCCACAACGGCGCCTCGCTGGCCTCCCAGGTCAACCGCACCGGCTTCGCGGGCCACGGCCCCTCCGCGATCACCTGGCTCGGCGATCCCCAGGATCGCATCGCCGCGCCCCGCCTCCACGCCCACCTCGAGCGCGCCTACCTGGCCGAGGAGCCCGAGGAGCGCCAGCACCACCTCGCCCTCGCCCTCGTCTGCGCCGGCGCCCTCCTCCACGTCTCCCAGGACCTCACCGTCCCCGCCCACGCGCGGGGCGACGCCTCCGCCTTCTTCGCCCCGCTCTCCGGCGAGGCCGGCGACCGCGGCCTCCCCCTCCAGGAGTACGCGCGCCGCCTCTACGGCCGCCGCGACCTCCCCCTCACCCGCGACGCGGGGGCGATCGCCGCCGCGCGCGGCCGCCCCCTCGCCGACGACCTCCTCGGCCACCTCCTCGGCCAGGGCTCGTACGAGGGCGCCGCCCGCTTCACCGGCCGACGCTTCCTCTCCGAGTCCTCGGTACCTGCGCCCCGCTTCCTCGACGACGAGCTCAGCGCCGACGAGGCCGCCGCCCAGCTCGTCCAGGGCGCCTTCCTCGACCCCGTCGAGACCGAGGGCGCCCGCCTCGCCCCCTGGCCGGCCGAGCGCGGCTACCTCCTGAGCGCCGCCGGTCGCCCCCTCGCCGCCTTCGACCGCGACGACGACGGCCGCGTTCGCGCCTTCCTCGACGAGGTCGTCTACCGCGACCAGGCGCAGGCCCTCCTCCCCGCCGCCGTCGATCTCAGCCGCTCGCTCCTCGATCTTCTCTTCCCCGGCTGGCCCGCGATGACCCTCGACCGCGCCGGCCGGGCGCTCGAGCTCGACGTCTCACCCGCGCTCGCCGAGCCCTTCCTCCTCCTCATCCACCAGGACGGCGACGGCCGCCGCGCGATCCGTCGCAAGGTCGCCCTCACCCCTGGCAAGCGGAACCGCGTCACCGACGTACCGCTGGCCGAGGGCAACGCCCGCCTCGTGCTCGTCCTCCGCGCCTCGATCGGCGCCGGCGACCCCCACCTCTGGGAGTACGTCGTCGCCGCCGACGCGGCCGCCATCCCACTGGTGCCGGCGCCCTACGTGCCGCCCGAGGTCAGCGAGGCGATCCCCGACGAGGACGAGGGCGACGCCCCGGCCCTCCCGCCGGAGCCTCTCCCCGAGGAGAGCGAGGACGAGGAGCCGGAGCCGGAGCCGGAGCCCGCCCCCGAGCCGGCGAAGGAGCCCGCGAAGGCGAAGGAGCCCGCGAAGGCGAAGGAGCCGGCGAAGACGGAGCCGGCGCCGGCGAAGTAGCGACCAGCGCCTCGACCTGCGGCCGCAGGCTCAGGAGGCCGAGGTGCCCCGGACAGATCGCCAGCCCGAGCTGGAGCTGCTCCTCGGCGCGCTTCCCATCCTCGACCTCGAGCGCGTCGCGGACGCCCGCCTCCTGCGCCGCCGGGAAGCCCGGCATCGCCTCCAGCACCGCCTTGCCGATCCGCTGGCGCTCCTCGCCGGCGCTCGCCAGCCCCTGCCAGGCCATGAAGTAGGCCCGGAGCCCGGGGTCGTCGGCCAGCCGCGCCGCGTTGGCGAAGTCCGCCGCGGCCAGCCGCGGATCGCCGGCGAGGAGGTGCACCCGCCCCCGCTCGTGGTGCGCCCACGCGAACTCGGGCGCGCGGCGGAGGAGCTGCTTGAGCTCCCCCAGCGCCCCCCGCACCTCGCCCTCCTGCCGCAGCGACTTCGCCAGGCGGAAGCGGGCGAGCGGCGCGTCGGGATCGAAGTCGAGGTGGCGGCGGAGCAGGCGCCGCTCGATCTCCGGCAGGAGTTCGCCGTCCTCGCCGATCAGCTCATCGCGGAACTCGCCGTCGTCGCCGTAGAGCACCGCGATCTCGCCGAGGATCGCCAGCACCGTCCGCTCCACCGTCGACCCCTAGGGCAGCCGCGTGCCGTCGTCCTCGACCAGCGCCACGTCGCCGCCCTCCGCCCAGGGATCGGCCACCAGCACCAGGAGGTCGCGGCCGCGCTCGCCGATCACCCGATCCCCGGCCCGGATACGACCTTCCCCAAGGGCCAGGTCGGTCGCGTCCGCCTGCGCGCCGAGCGGCAGGATCACCGCGTCCGACGCCGCCAGATCGAGGCCGTCCCAGCGCTCCCAGAGCATCGCCACCCCCTCCCGCAGCCCCGACGCGGCGACCGCCTCGACGCTCGCCGGCGGCCCCGCCGAGTGGAGCCCGTCGGGGGCGTCGCGGAGGCGGTCCTCGATCCGGTCGAGGGTGGCCTCGATCGCGCGGCGATCGTTCGGCTCGGGCTCGTGGTCTTCGTGCGGGTCGTGGGCGCGGGCCATGCGTTCGCCGCGCTTCTACCACGGCGCCCGCCCGCGCGCCCGCCCGCGCCGGACCCGGCCCCGCGGACCCCCGGCGCCCGCGCCCCGGCGCACCGGCGAAGGCAGGCCTCCCCGGCCCGCCTACACCTTCAGGAGGCGCTGCGGCACGTCGATCCCCTGATCCCGCATCATCCGCAGGAAGCGGGAGAGCGAGAGGGTCGACTTGAACTCGGTCGACCCGTCGGCCGCCTTGGTGGCGGTGAAGAGCGGCCGGTACTCGATGGTCCCGTCGGCCTGCACGCTCGGCTCGATGATCTCGAGCACCTGCATCGCCTCGGCGTTGACGCCGCTGTTCAGGCGCACCACCACATCGATCGCGTGGGCCAGCGACACCGTCAGCGGCTGGAGCGCCCCGCCGGCCACCGTCCCCAGCGCCGCCAGGCGGGTGAGCGCGTGCGCCGTGTTGATGCCCCAGAGCGAGACCACCGCGCCGCGGCTCGCCCCGGCCATCGCGTCGATCAGCGCCGCCGCGTCCTGCTGCCCGCACTGCTGCGAGACCAGGAGGTCCATGCCGCCGCGGAGGAGCACGCCGAGCACGCTCGCCAGATCGATCGTGTCGCCCGGGTCCTTGAGCCGCCGGATCTGCACCCACCCGCGACGCCCGTGGCCGAGGCGGCCGGTGTCGGAGATGCAGGTGACCCGCAGGTGATCGGGGATCTCGTTGACGAGCGCCCGCATGAAGCGGTCGAGGTTCACCCCGCCCGACGCACACACCAGCACCCGCCGGCACTCGCGGAGCATCAACGCCAAGAGCTCGCGCATGTCGGCGCTCAGCACCTGCTCCTGCACCAGCGCCGCCAGGCTGTTCGCGTCGGTGCGGATCCGCCGGAGGCTCAGGATCGGCACCTTCGCCGCGTGCGGGGGCAGGAGCGCGTAGAGGTAGAAGCCGTGCTCGACGATCCCCTCGAGCACCTGCGCGCCCTCGACCAGGAGGCCGCGCTTGCGGGCGATCCGGCGGATCGCCAGGGCCAGCGAGCGCTCGCTGGTGAAGCGGCGGTCGAGGCGATCGGCGGGCCCTGTCTCGCGGACCACGTGGATCGGCGAGGCGCCGACCACCTGGATCTCGCGGACCTCCTGATCGCGCATGAGCTCGCCCAGGGGCCCGTACTCGAGGAGCTCGAGGGCGATCCGCTCCTTGAGCGGGCCGATCTCGATGCTCGCCTCGAGCTGATGGGAGTCGCGGAGATCGGCGATCATCGCCTCGATCTCGGTGGTCGCCTGATCGCGGTCGTCGTCGTAGATGTCGGGCGACTTCGCCGGGTCGAGGCGCGGCACCGAGTGGAGCACCGAGGTCACGATCTGGTTGGCGATCTTGTCGAGGTAGGAGCTCTCGACCCCGGCGGCCGGCACCCGCTGCGCCGAGGTGAAGAGGCCGCTCGCGTCGTCCACCAGCTCCACGAAGTCGGGGAGCACCTCGCCCTTGGCGGCGTCGCGGCGGCGGGTCTTGCTCTCGCCCGGCGGCCGCGGCGGCCCTGAGGACTCCAGCGCCGCGTCGTCGCCCTCCAGCATCAGGATGTAGTCGCCGACGTAGATCCGGTCGGTGCGCCGGACGATCCGCGGCTGGGTCACCTTGCGGCCGTTGATGTACGTGCCGTTGGTGCTGTCGTTGTCGATCACCTCGATCCGGCCGTCGAAGCGGCGGAAGCGGAGGTGGTGCTTCGAGACGTTGGCGCGGTCGAGGACGAGGTCGTTGTCGTCCTCCCGACCGACCGAGAAGCTGTCGTCATCGAAGGCAAAGCGCTGGGTCTGCCCCCCCTTCTCGTGGACCACTACCGTGAGCACGCCTCTGGATTACCCCGGTTTGGCGGCTGGCGACAAGCCGCGACCGGGCGGCGATATCGCCCGCCGGGGGCCATCGGCGCGGCCGCGCGGGCGCGTCAGAACTCGTCGACCTCGTCGAGGGCGTCCTCCAGCGCGTCGAGCTCCCGCTTGCTGGCGGACCCCGCCTGGCCTCGCAGGCCCACCTCGGCGGCGGCCGCCGCCCCCATCGACCCGGCGACGGCCGCGGGCGCCCCCACCCGCCCCCTCGCCACCCAGCGGCGCGCCGCCCAGGCGAGGGCGACGATGGCCAGGATCGCCCCGAGCGCGGTCCCCCAGAGGAGCTCTGGACGGCCGACATAGCCCTGGATGTCGGGGAAGCGCTTGACCAGCTCGCCCTCGATCTCGGCCCGCCCCTTCCCCGCCTTGGCCTCGGCGAGCATGAAGGCCTCGAGCTTGCGGGCGTTCGGCGAGGGGCACGACGCGATCGTCCGCCCCGGGCAGTAGGGCGACATCAGATCTTGGCTGAGCTCGCTCGCCAGCGCCTCGGCGGCGTCGTCGCTGACAGGTGCGGACATCGGGCGCGACCTAGAAGTCGGGCTTGCCCATGTCGATCTGCTTCTTGCCGCCGCCGCCGCCGCCCACGGTCTTCTTGCGGGGCCCCTGCTTCGGCGGGTTCAGGGCCTTCTGGCAGAACTTGTCGTGGGCCTCTTTCTGCTTGGGATCGGTGAGATCCGGCTTGGCGGGCCACTCGCCGTCGATGCTCTTCACGTACTTGGCGATCTTGTTCTCGACGATCGTCCAGTGGGCGTCCTGGGTCTGGATGAGGGTCCGGTCGCTCTCGTTGTACGACTTCGGGTAGCCGTTCATCACCAGCTCGTGCGCCTCGAGGAAGTGGCCGATGAGCTTCGACTTCTCGAGGATCCGCGGCTCGTTGGCGAAGAGCTTCTGCTGCCAGATGTTCATGAAGGGGATGAACACCGACTTGAACTGGTACCACTGCTCCTCGGCCGGGCTCCCGGGCTCGACCCCGAAGGCCTTCTCGCCCTCCTCGATCATCTTTTCGCGGAAGCACTCGAGCTCGTTCCAGTAGTTGACCATCTTCTTGAGGTTGGCCTTGTCGAACTTGTAGAGGTGCTTCTCGCCCTCCGGGTCCTTGCGGTCCCAGGCCTTGAGCTCGGCGTCGGTGGGCGGCGGCAGGCCGTCCGGCGGCCGCTTCTTCGGCGTCGGCTTGTACTCCGCGCTCTTCTCGAATTCGGCCTTGGGGTCGGCCTTGAGCGACTCCTCGATCGACTTGTGCTCGCCGCAGCCGACCTGGGCGAACGTGAAAACCACCAGGAGCGCGCTCCCGAGACCCAGACGCCAAGCACCGAAGCTCATGTCGTGTCGTCCTACCATGGGTGAAGGGGGGCTGCCCCCGCGATGGCCGGCCTGCACTGTAGCGAGGCGCGCGCACCCTTGGCAAGCCGGGCGACGCGCGGGCTTGCCCGCGGCGGCCAGGGCCGTAGACTGGCCGCCGCCGGTCACGCCGCCGGCGAGGACCACGGAGGGACCGACGATGCCGACCACGACCCGAACCCGAGCGGCCAAGATCGCCCCGGCCGCCGCAGCCGACGCGCCGCAGACCCCTGCCCTGCCGGCGCTCGGCGCCCACGCCCCGGAGTTCGAGCTCCCCGCCGACGACGGCACCACCACCTCGCTCGCCCGGCTCCGCGGGCAGCGGGTCGTCCTCTACTTCTATCCCCGCGACAACACCCCCGGCTGCACCACCGAGTCCTGCGACTTCCGTGACCGCAGCGGCGACTTCACGGCCGTCGGCGCCGTCATCCTCGGCGTCAGCGGCGACAGCGTCGCCTCCCACGTCCGCTTCCGGGACAAGTTCCAGCTCCCCTTCCGCCTCCTCGCCGACGCCGGCAACCGGGTCGCGCGGGCCTACGGCGCCTTCGGCACCAAGACCTCCTACGGTCGGACCACCGAGGGGATCATCCGCAGCACCTTCGTGATCGGCCCTGACGGCCGGATCGAGGCGGTCTACTCGCCGGTGAAGGTCGCGGGCCACGCGGAGGCGGTGCTCGCGGCCCTGCGAGGCCGTCGATGAGGGCGCCCCTCGTCGCGCTCGCGCTCGCCGCGGCCCTCGCCCCCGGATCGGCGGCGGCCGAGCGCTGGCTCAGCGCGGAGATCCAGGGCCCTGCCCCGGATCGCCTCGCGGCCGTCCCCTACCTGGCCGAAGGGACATCCTCGATCGCCGCCGCGCCGACCCGGATCACCGGCCAATTCGTCGGCGCCGTCGACGACCTCGGCGCCGCCCTCGCCTGGGTCGACCGCGCCCTCTTCCCGGGCCCGCCGCTCCCCTGGGGCCCGAACGCCGTCGCCGAGCCCGCCGCCCCCGCCCCTGGCGCGCGCCTCCTCGACGAGTTCGGCCTCCACCTCCTCGCCGTCGCCGTCCACGAGCCGGGCGCCGACGGCGGCGCCGTCGCCCTCCGCTGGCCGACCCAGACGCCGCCGCTCCCGGAGCGCTGGCGGCCGGCCGCGCTCGTCGCCAGCCGCGCTCCCCTCTTCGCCGCCCCCTCGCCCACGCTCCCCCCCGCCGACGAGCGCCACGCCGTGGTCCTCCGCCGCCACGACCTCTGGGCCCTCGGCGCGGTCGATCGCTGCGCCGGCGCGGACGCCCAGCGCCGCTGCCTCCGCTGGCTGCAGGTGATCGCCCGCGACGGCGATCGCTTCGTCGGCGGCTACCTCCCCGCCAGCCACGTGACCCTCCAGGACGCGTGGGTCCGCCACAAGAGCGGCCTCCCCCGCGCCCACCTCACGCCCCACGCGATCCGCGGCTCCGAGGCGCTCTTCGTCGTCCACGCCCGGACGCGCGACCAGCTCCTCCACCGCGTCACCGTCGCCCTCCCCGCGATCGACGGCGGCTTCCCGGCGCTCAACTTCACGATCGAGGGCGACGAGGCCGTGCTCACCCCGCCCGCCGGCGAGCCCGCCCGAGTTCGCCTCGACCCGGCGATGGACGCTCGCCCGCGCGGCTGACGGCCGAGCCTCGCCGCCTGCAACCTGTCCCCGGGGACATCCAGCGACGCGGCGGCCAGCGCCGCCCGACTACTCGCCGACCACCCGGTAGGCCAGGAAGAGGGCGCGGTTCGAGATCGCGTAGAGGCGCCGCGTGGCCGCGTCGTAGACCGGCGCGCCCGAGATGCCGCTGCCGATCTCGAGGCGCGCGAGGAGCTCGCCGGTGATCACGTCGAAGGCGACCATCCCCTGCTCCGAGTGGCCCACATAGACGCTCTCGCCGATCACCACGGGCGTCGAGAGCGTCCCGGGATCCTGCTGCTGCCGCCAGAGGAGGCGGCCGCCGCGCTCGATCGCGAAGACCCCCTCGAGCGATGAGGCGAAGATCAGCGTGCCGTCAGCCGCACCCACCACCGACCCCGCGCCCTTCACCGGCCGGAACCAGCGCTGCGCGCCGTCGGCGAGGGCGAGGCCGTAGACGCCCGTCGACACCCCGCTGACGATCACCTCGCCCGCCTGCCGGTCGAACCAGGGCGTGCCATCGGCGTCGACGAAGGTGGTCTCGCCCGCGGCGGCGACGTTGACGATCCACAGGGGCTCGCCCGAGCTCGCGCCGATCGCCACGACCTTCCCGTTGTCGAAGCCGGTGACCAGCATCCCCCCCTCGGGGATCGACGCGTCGAAGTCGTCGACGTAGCGGAGGCCGGCGTGGCCGCGCACCGTGAAGTCCTTGGAGAAGGGCTGCTCGTACTGCCAGCGCCACGCGCCGGTGCGAGCGTCGAGCGCGAAGACCTGATCCCGCGAGTTGACGAGGTAGACCACCCCATCGACCACCAGCGGCGGCTCGAGGATGGTCCCCTGGGTCTCGTAGGACCAGCGAACGCTCCGCTTCTCGACGTCGAGGGCGGTCAGCACGCCGTTGCCGGTGCCGACCAGGAGGACCGGCTCGTCGCCGAGGAGCACCGGCGCCGCGCCGATCGCCCCCTGGAAGACGTGCTCCCAGACCACCTCGCCGCGGTCGATGTCGAGGGCGAGGAGCGACCCATCGCGCCCGCCCGCGTAGACGATCCCCCGCGTCGGATCGCTGGCGACCGCGCCGAGCTCGTCGGGGAAGCGGATCGGCCCCGGGCTCGTGGTCAGCGGGCGGACGTAGGCGAGCTCGAGGAGCGCCCTCGCGGCGTCGGTGGTCTCCGGGTAGATCGACGGGGTCGCCTCGCTGGGCCCGCACCCCGCGGCGATCGTCAGCGCCAGCGCGAGCGCGGCCGAACGGCTCACGGCGCCCCGCCCTCGGGCCCGTCGATGAGCTCCAGCGAGGGCGCCCGCTCGGTGCCGGCGAGGAGGCTGGGATCGAGGGTCTCGAGGAGGCCCCGCACTTGATCGCGGGCGAGCGAGGGCTCCTGCAGCGGGTACTCCTCGGCGTAGATCTTGAGGGCGGCCAGCGCCTCGTCCTTGCGGCCAGCGCCGGCGAGGAGGCGGCCCTGGTGGTAGAGCGCCATCTCGCGGTAGAGGGCGCCCTTCTCGCCCGCCAGCGCGCGGAGTTCGGCGACCGCGCCGTCGACGTCGCCCGCGCCCTCGCGCGCGAAGGCCAGCCCCTCGCGGGCCATGAAGCGGAGCGGGTGGCGCTCGCCGGTCCCCTGAAGGAACGCGCGGTACGAGGCCTCCGCCGCCGCGAAGTCGCCCTCGCGGAGCTGCGCCGCCCCGTCGACCAGCTTCGCCGCCAGCGCCGGCGAGGTGCCCGGCGCCGCCGCCTCGAGGTCGGCCATCGCCTTGGTGACCGCCGCGTCGCGGCTCGCCTCGTCGGCGTAGACCGGGAAGGGCGGGTGCTCCACCGGCCCGCCGAAGATCGCCTGCGCGTCGCCGATCCGGCCGCGCGCCTCGCCGGCGACGCCGCTGGCGAGCGCCAGCGTGACCTCGGCGGTCTTGGTGGAGCGCTGCGCCTGATAGACGACCACCCCGGTCGCGATCGCGGCGGCCCCGAGGATCCCCAGCAAGACCATCCGCCCGCGCCCGGCCGCCTTGCGCCCGGCCTGGCGCACAGCGCCCTGGAAGGCGTCATCGCCGCCCGTCGACGCGTCGACCCGCTTGGTCCGCGTGCGATTCCAGGTCGGCAGCTCCATCCGGGTCGAGGGGGCTCCGGGGGTCGGCTCCGGCTCGGTCGGCGCGTCGTTCACGGATCGCGTGTCTACAAGACAGCGCGCCCCGTGTCCACCGCGGCGCGGTATAACCCCGGACGTGCGCTCGACCTCGACGCTGCGGCGGCCACGGCGTCGCGCCCGGCCGGGCGCCGGGCTCGCGCTGGTCGCCGCCCTGGCCGCTCCGAGCGCGCCGGCGGCGGCCCCCCGCGCGGCCACGCCGAAGCCCCAGCCGGCCCCCCAGGACCCGGGCGACGCCCCCTTCCTCGCGCCCCCCAACAACCAGGCGCGGACCTCGCCCTCCCTCCACGCGCCCGCCCTCGGGCCCGCCTACACCGGCGGGCGCCGCTTCGCATTCACCCTCGCACCCACCTACGCCTCGTTCCGCATGCCCCTGATCGGCCGACCCAAGGGCCGCCTACCGGGCGCGGGGCTCGGCGTCGAGGCCGACCTCCAGCTCCTCCGTTGGATCTGGCTCCGCGTGCAGGGCAGCTACACCGGCCACCCCGTCGATGAGAGCGGCGTCATCGACCAGGAGACCGGCGAGGCGGTCCTCACCGCGGCGCGCGGCGCCGTCAACACCCTCAATGGCGGCGTCGGCGTGGCCGTCGGCATCGACCTCGGCCGCTTCACCCCGCTCATCGACGCGGGCGTCGGCGCCTTCCGCATCACCACCCCGAAGGGCGTCCAACAGGGCCAGCTCGGCCAGCCCTGCCTCGACCAGAAGAGCTGCGACGTCGGCATGGTCTGCGGCGGCGACGGCCTCTGCCACGTCGGCGTCCTCCCGGAGATCCACGCCGGCGTCGCCATCGAGTGGAACCTCCTCCGCCACCTCGCGCTCGGCGGGACCCTCCGCTACTTCGCGCCGATGGCCGCGCCGACCACGTTCCCGATCTACCTGGTGGGGGCGATCCGGCTGACCCTCCGCTACTGACCCTCCGGACCCTGCCGTGCCCCTCGGCTCCCGCCTCGCGGAGTCCGCGGGCGCGGAAAAAGGCCGAGGCCCCCGCGCCGGCTGGCGAGGGGGCCTCGTGGTCCTTGGCCGAGGCCGAACTCAGAGGTTCGGGCAGTCGACGCTCTTGAGGGCCGAGAGCTCGCAGACCGCGGTGACGGTCGAGCCCGCCGGCGCCGGGCCGCTGCGGAAGAGCTTGAACTCGAGGTTCCAGCCCTCGTCGATGCACTGCTGCGACATGTCGTCGTCGGGGGTGGCGGTGAGGCCGGCCTGGTCGACGAGCGCGATGTAGCAGACGGTCGAACCGGCGGGCGGCACGAAGTTCGCCCCGTTCTTCTCGCACTTGGGGATCGGCGACTGCATCATCGTCGCCGTGTTCTCCTCGATGAGGGTGCAGCTCTCGTCGACGATCTCGGTGGTCGGGTCGACGTCCTTGATGCACGAGGGCATGCACGCCGGCTTGATCTGGTCGCGGATCTTGTCGGCGATCGCCTTGAGCGCGGGCGAGTAGTCGTCCGAGCAGATCGAGAAGAGGTTCGGGTCGCCGCCGACCTCGAACGCCTTCGCCCAGTCGCGGAGGCGGACGGGCGGCATCGCGGTGCCGCCGATCGCCGACTTGCAGCCCGGCCCGACGCCGAAGTCGTCGAGGAAGGCCTGATCGGCGCCGCTGTCGCTGTAGACGATGTCCGTGTCGGGGTAGTTGGTCGGCACGCCGCCGATCACCGCGACCAGGACCTCCTGGCCGTTGTCGCTGGCCTTCTTCGCGGTCTCGATCTCCTGCAGCTGGTCGATGTACTTCTGGATCGGCCAGAGCACCGCGTCGCCGTCGGCCGCGCCCGGGTTGCCCATCTCGTCGTAGTTCTCGGGGCGACAGTTGGTGTAGTCGGGGCCGGCGCCGTCGCAGGCGACGCCCGCGCGCCAGCACACCGCCGAGGTCGGGATCGGGTCGTCCGGCGTGTTCCAGAAGACCTTGTTGTCGATGAAGATCGCCTTGTGGGCGTCGTTGTGCGAGCAGTCGAGCTCGTCGGTAAGGTGGACGACCGAGAGGATCGCGGTGTCGCGGAGGAACCCGAAGTTCTGCTCGCCATCGGTGTCGGCGCGGACCAGCGCCTTGTACATGCTCTCGAGGTGCGACTCGAAGCCGCAGCCGGCGACGCCCTGCGGGCCGAAGCACTTGAACGCGTCGACGGTGCTGACGCCGTCCGGGAGGTTGGTCTGCCCCTCGATGTTCTCGAGCCAGCGACGCACGGCCGGGGTCGAGTCCCGCGCGGTCGTGGTCTTCTTCATCTTGTCGTCGAGATCCGCCTTGGCGAGCGTGCAGTAGTCGCTGCAGGCGTACGACGCGTCGGTCGGCGGGTCGGTGCCGTTGAAGACGAACTCCGGGAGGCGGCCGAGGCAGCTCGAGAGCACGAAGTTGCCGGACTCGGGGGTGGTGTCGGCCTTCGGGCAGCGCGGGTTACCGTTGTCGGTGGTCGTGATGGCGAGGCGGTAGTTCGCCTTGACGTCCGGGGCCTCGAGGACGTTGACGAACGCCGCGAAGTTCTCGGAGAGGTTGGCCTGCTCCTCCGCCATCGACCCGGAGTTGTCGATCACGAAGACGACGTCGACGTCCTTGTTGACCGCGATCGACACGCCCTTCTTGCCCTCCTGGGACTTGTCGTAGGCGACGGGCTTGAGGGGGTGGTCGAGGCAGGCGAAGAGCTGCGGCAGCGCGACGGCGGCGCCAGCCAGCAGCGCAAGGCGAGAGACGATGGTCGGACGAAGC
>WBZL01003573.1_pt1 | contig 14129 bp, 10 predicted proteins | sample 5204291 | NCBI WGS metagenome assembly WBZL01 (sample SAMN12344345, study PRJNA552823) | activated sludge metagenome | biome: Activated sludge suspended growth; feature: Nitrification reactor; material: Wastewater; isolation source: activated sludge from nitrification reactor of wastewater...
GAGCCTGGGCAATTGGTATTGGGTCCGCAGTTCGGACGGCCAAACGGGTGCGATGCACTTCGGAGCCGCCGGCGACATCCCTGTCCGCGGTGACTTTGACGGCGACGGCAAAGGCGACGTCACGGTGTTTCGCCCATCGACCGGTGTCTGGTACACGTACCGCAGCACTGACGGCGGCTATACGGTGATGCAGTTCGGACTTGACGGTGACATTCCGGTCGCCGGCAACTATGACAACGACGGCAGGACCGACATCGCCGTCTTTCGCCCGGCGGACGGCAACTGGTACATCCTTCGGAGTTCGGACGGAGCCTTTCAGGCGATCCATTTCGGGATCGCGGGCGACCTGCCGATCGCGGCCCAGTAACACGGAAACTGAGTCCAAACGAAAAGGGAGCGGCCTCAGGGCACGCTCCCTTTTTTGCACAACCATAATTGGGTTCAGATCATCTCAATGTGCAGTTCTGAGAGATCATATTCTGAAGCTATGATCGAAAGCTCAGATCGCTTCACCCCGGCCGGATAGCCCTCCTTTCGGCCGGGGCATTTTTGTGTCCGCTCATCAGGTCAGTTCGAGCACCCGCAAACAAAGCCGTCCGTTACAAGCAGGTCATCAATGTACTGGCCCTCGCGAAATGTTCCGACATCGGTGCCGACACGCCAACGCAGTTGGATACGATTGCCTGCCGCCGACGGAGGAAGTTTGGCCCGGGTCGTTATGAACTCCGAAACTGAATTGACGCCGCTGCGGCCCGACCAACCGCTGCGGCCGCCGAGCGGATTTTGACAACAGCTGTCGATCACACCGTCGTAACCGCCGGAGAGGAACAACCCGCCCGCGGCGATGATGTCCTGCCAATCGGCGTCGCCGATCTTGATCTCCATCACCGAGCCGTCATAGAGCCGATTGCGTAGGAAGGTCGTTTCGAGTTCGTACCAATTTTGGAACGACACCTCGGCCCCGGCGGTATTTATCTGAAAGGCCGGCGAGGTCAATTCGTTAAGGCCGATCTGATTGGGATCGGGCGAAAAAAGCGACTTGGCGCCCGAAACTGACCGGCTGCGGGACGCTTTCCACGAATTCTGGGCACCGGTCGCGCTTGACGACCAACGCTGCGGCAGTGCCGGCCCCGAAACACGGTCAAAGTTTTGGCCGAGTGCCGTGCGGACCACACCCGCCCGAAGCACGACCGTCACGACGCCGAGATCGTTCGGGCCGTCATTGAGTTGAAAATTGAGCAGCAGTTCGCCGCCGCAGGCGACCGTCGATGCGACCGTAAAGGTAAACGGCCGCGACACCGCCGGACCGCCGGCCGCAAGAGCTCCGTAATTTTGCGGCGGACCCGTATTTGTGACGCCGCCATTCGGCACGAGTACGGCCGTTAGTGACTGGGTATTCAGCAGGCCTGTGTTCGAAAGCGCGACATTCAATGTCACGGTTTCGCCGGGTTCGGGCGCCGAGTTCGTTCCGCAGCTTTCGGAGGTGACCTGTACCGACGCGTTCTGAATGACGGCGACCGGCTGCAGGGCAAAGTTGCGAACGAGATTCTCGCCGTCGGCGGCCGTCAACATCACGGTCTGCGAGCGAAATCCCGGCGCCGATGCGGTCATACTATACGTTCCGGGCACGACCGCGAGGCCGCCGTAAATGCCGGTCTCGGGCGTTCGCCTCGTGTATGCACCGACGGTCAGCTGGGCACCGTTGATCGGTTGGCCGTCCGCGGCGTTGGTGACGGTTCCCGAAATGACAGCCCGCGGTGCCGCGGTGCATTCGTCGAACTTGAACCGCCCGATACGCGTGAGCCACGTAAACTCGCTGAAATCCTCGCTTTCCTGGGTATAGTATTCGCTCGTCAGCCAGAATGTGCAGTCATCCGACGGGTCGACCGACATTCCGCTATAGTCGCCCCAACGCCAGCCGAACGCCTTCTGAACGCCGGTGCCGATCACCAGCTTACCTTCCTGGCGGAAAGACCCGGCCGGTTCACCCGCAAGACGCCCTGAATACAAAACGGACGGTTCTTTGCCGTCGTTGACGAAGTTATAACCGACCGCGAGATTGCCCTGATGGTCCTGTGCCGCCGAACCGATCCAGCGTGACGACGTCGCATCGCCGATCGTAGATTGTTCGGTCACACCAAAGGGCCCGGCACCGGTCCGCTGAAACTCGTAAAGGCGGACGCCGGCCCGATACGGCGACTGAGCAAGCCGCACCGTCTGATTGAAGACCAGCGATTCCCGGCCGCCGAAATTGCGGTACGCGACGCGATAATTCACCCGGTCGCTGTTTGCGTCGAGAAAGTCACCGGGTGCCGGCTGAGCGATATCGGTGCGGCCGCTGACACTCGTCGGGTCAAAGGCGGCGACCGCGACCGGGCTTTCCGAACGCTCGGTAAATGTCGAGTTTGATGTATTTACAAAATCCGCGTGAAAATCGAACAGCCTGATCGCGTCCTGCGGGTCACCGTATTCGTCGGCCGTATAGCTGACGAACGTATTTGGTGCTCCGGCTGGCGGCGGCCTCAGGCCGTCGAGGTCCGAGGGCAGAAAATTGCGTCTCCGTTCGACACTGTCCGACGGGCGGTTAAAGTAGATGTAACCGGCGTCGGGCCTTCCGGCCAGCAGTTTTGCCCGGTCAAACGCAAATAGCCCGGCACCGGCGTAGTCTGAGCCGAGAAACTCCTCGGTCGACATATAGTAGGCGTCATGCCACACGCCGAACTTGGAAAAATCATTGATCTTGACGTTCGGCATCACAAATTCGTAAACGAAGTATGAACCGGTCGGGTCGCCCGTCGTTGAGACCGCGATCATCTGCCTGAAAGGCGGCACGTTGTAGCAATATTGGCTGATCAGCCAGCGGTCGGCGAGCGGATCGTACAGGACCGTCGGCAGGCCGTCGTTGCGGGCCGCACAGGGTGTGCCGAGCGGCTCGAAAAGCTGACTCAGCTTGATCGGCGCCGTCAGCGGCGTGCCGCTTTTGTCATAGACCCTAAACAGCGAGTTGACCGCCTGAACGTAATGATCCGGGCCGACATCCCCGATCATATCGGGCGGCAGGATGACGAGATTGTAAGCGGCGATGTTGTCAAAATTGGTCAGTCCGTCAAACGAGAGCGACGTCGCCGGCATCGGCACCGGTGTCAGCGTCGCCGGCCGGCCTTCGGTGCCGCCCGCCTTGATCGGTCCGCTTCGCGGTTCGGCCGCCGGAACGTCCTTTACCTTAAATCCGGCCGCACCCGGCACCGGCGTCTGCTTTTGATTCGGCGCAAGGTCGCTGGCCCGGCCCGAGACGGCAAATGCGGAGGCGGTTCGGGCGATCGGCAAGGGCGAGGCCGCAGGTTCGGCGGCTTTCTGGCCCGCGGCCATATACCAGACCGCGGCGGCGATCAATGCTGCGGGCAATAAACCTGTTGCGATACGGTACTTCATTTTAGATCTATCGCCGGCGTCAGGGTTCTGAGATGATCTCGATCTCGGCCCGCCTCTTTGCGTCGTCCAGAAAACTCTCGAGTCTTGAGGCGACACGCTCTTCGGTCAGCATCCGATTGATGTCACGCCTTTTTTCGTCAAGCGTCGGCATCAGCAAGCCCGGGTACCGCTTGCGAAAATCAGGTGCGACAACGTCCCTGAAGTATCTTGCCTCGTCCTCCGGAGTTACGACGATAAACGAGCGGAAACGAAAATCGATATAGTCCTCGATCGACAACCGCTGCGAGATCAGCCGCTGAAAATTATCATCGCTTATCGACTCAAAACCGACGGTCTTCAGCCTCGCCTCAAATGCCGCCGCTGACGGAAAGAACTTGACGAGCTTGTCGATCTCGGCCTTGATCGCATCATCGGTCGGCATCGGCCGCGGCAGCCGGTTGGCCTCAAGCGCGAACAGCCGCTGATCTATCAGCCTGAGCAGGGCTGCGTTGAGATCATCCCGCTTCGGCGGGTCTATCTGAACGCCCGGTTGGAGCGCCAGCTGCCACATTATGTCCGAATATGTGATGAGTTCGCTCCGCGTTCCGTCGGTGACCGTCGCAACCGTCTTATCGACCAGTTCCTGGGCCGCGAGCTGCGTTGAAACCGCCGACACGATCATCGACATGATGGCAGCAAGCAACGCCGTCCGGAGTATTTTATTGGTTCGGGCGAACATATAGGTAACAGTCCATTTTTGCGTGAATCATCGGGGGTGTCAATCAACTCGTCAGAGCGTTAAAACCCTTGACAAAATGTTAAATATTGTTTTTAATCAAAGAGAGGGAAATCTATTCTCTCTCGATCGTTTTGTCTCCTAACCTGCGTAAGTTGGCGGTTCGACTGTTCCGGCAACAAGCCACTACACAATGTTGACACCTTCGCCGCAAAACACGGATGTGACATCCGGCACGAACGCACAAAGGCCGAATGAAACTCCGGGCGACCTCAAATTCATTGCCGATCTCGGGCGAAGCCTGCTCATTACCGTGCACCCCAAAAAGGTAGCGAGCCGCGTCGTCGAGGCTCTGCGCGCTAACTTGGATGCGGAATTCTGCCTGTTTGCTGCCGAGTTGAAAAACATCGGCCTGGTAACGTGCGCCGTCACGCGTGACGGCGAGGCAGCGGGTGATTTTCTGGTCCGGCCGCGATTCGAACGCTGGCTGCAGTTCATGCCGCCGCAGGTCGGTTATACGGAACGCGACGCACACGAATTTATGTTCGGCGGCGGCAGCCACGCCATCGAATACGTTTCGCCGCTGCAGATCGACGGCGAGACAAAAGGCGCGATCGTCACCGGTTTCGGCGACGAACAGCACTTTACCGAAAACCGCACGCGAGTGATCGAGGCGGCGACACAACTTGCGGCGATGAGCGTCAATCTGTCTGCGCATTACGAATCTGCACTTAATAATTCGATCACGCAGGCTCGCGAGGAGCACCGTAAATTTAACGAATCCGTACTCGACGCTCTGCCGGTCTCGCTGTACGTGGTCGACCGCGACTACAAGATCGTGACCTGGAACCGCCATCGCGAGGTCGGCATCCAGGGCATTCCGCGTGATTCGGCGATCGGACGCGATGTTTTCAGCGTGTTGGCGAAATACCCGCAGGGCCGGCTTCGGCAGGAGTTTGAGCGGGCGTTTCGCACGGGCCAGATCGAGCGGATCGAACAGCAGACGGTCGCCGATGACGGTTCGACCCGGCACTGGATGGTCAGTAAGATCCCGATGCGCAGCAGCGAGTCCGGCGAGGTGACGCACGTCATAACCGTCGGCGAGGACGTGACCGTCCGCGTCGAGGCGATACATGCGATCGGCCGTGCCGAAAAATTGGCTGCCGTCGGACGCCTCGCCGCCGGTGTCGTCCACGAGATCAATAACCCTCTGGCGACCATTGCCGCCTGCGCCGAGGCTCTCGAGCAGCGGATCCACGAGGGCGAATTCAAAGATTCGGAATCCGAGGCGGACCTGACCGAGTATCTCGGCTTGATCAAGAGCGAGGCTTTCAGGTGCAAATCGATCACGACCGGCCTGCTCGATTTTAGCCGTGTTCGCACCGGCGACCGGGTCATGACCGACATTGCCGAGGTCGTCAGGTCAGCCGCAAACCTCATCTCACACCAGAAACGCGGAAACCAGATCACCATCAACGTCGATATCGCCGACAGCCTGCCGCAGATCAGCGCTGACGGCGGCCAGATCCAGCAGGCGATAATCGCGCTGGCGACAAACGCCATTGACGCGATGCCGGGCGGCGGCGAACTTACACTAAAGGCGAGCCGCCAGGCGAACCGTGTCGTGATCGACGTTGCCGACACCGGCACCGGCATACCGGCCGAGAATATGTCCAAGATATTTGAGCCCTTCTTTACCACCAAGGAGGTGGGCAAGGGCACGGGCCTCGGACTCTCGGTCTGCTACGGCATAATATCCGAGCACGGCGGCCGGCTCAGCGTTCGTTCGAATTTAGGCCGCGGCACGACATTCAGCATATTCCTACCTGTGGTCCAGCGTCCCGGAACACAAACCTTGTAAACCCCTATCACTATGGCGAAAATTCTAGTTGTCGACGACGAAAAAAATCTAAGGCTCGTCGTCCAGAAAGAGATGACCCGGCAGGGCCACGAGACTCACGAAGCTCCGGACGGCGAAGCCGCATGGGAGATGATCGAAGAGCAGGATTATGATGTCGTACTGTGCGACATCAATATGCCCAGGCTCGACGGCATAAGTTTGCTGCGACGGACGCGTGAGCGTACCCAGAACCCGCCCGAGGTCATAATGCTGACCGGCCAGGCGACGGTCGAATCGGCGATCGAGGCGATGAAGCTCGGGGCTTATGATTATCTGACCAAGCCCTACCGTATCGCCGAACTGTCGGCGTTAGTGACCCAAGCCGCCGAAAAGCAAAAGTTGAAGATAGACAATCAGCGGCTCCGCGCCCAGATCGCCCGCACCACCGCGACACTTCCGGATATCGTCGCCGAGTCGCCGCAGATGAAAGAGGTTTTGCGGCTCGTAAACCGCGTGGCGCCCTCGGACACGTCGGTGCTGATCACCGGCGATTCCGGCGTCGGCAAAGAGTTGATCGCCCAGGCGATACACCGTCTCAGCCGCCGCAGCGACAAACCGTTCATCGACCTCAACTGCGCGGCACTGCAGGACACCTTGCTCGAAAGCGAGCTGTTCGGCCACGAAGCCGGAGCCTTTTCGGGCGCCCGGACCCGAAAATTGGGGCTGTTTGAGATCGCCGACGGCGGCACGCTGTTTCTGGACGAGATCATGGAGATGCCGATGCAGCTGCAGTCAAAATTGCTGCGGGCATTGGAAACACGTTCGTTCTTTCGCGTCGGAGGCGTTAAAAAGGTCGAGGTGGACGTCAGACTTGTCGCCGCGACCAACCGCGATAAGGACGCGGCAGTGGCAGATGGCATCTTTCGTGCCGACCTGATGTACCGCATCAATAGTTTTGAGGTCAACATTCCGCCGCTGCGTGAGCGTCGCGAGGATATCGAACCGCTCGCCCGTCATCTGCTGCATAAACTCGCAGGTTCGCACGAACCCGAAATGACGCCGGCGACGATCGACGCACTCTGCGCGTTCGACTGGACGGGCAATGTCCGGCAGCTGCGCAACTGCCTCGAACGGGCGATACTGCTTTGTGACAACGGGATGATCACGCCGCGTGAACTGCCGCCCGAGATCGCGTTTCGACAGGAAAAGGCCAACATTTCGGTCAGCTACAACACCTCGCAAAGCAATGGCCACAGTTCATTTCACAACGCGTCGCCGTCCAATCTTCGCGACGTCGAGCGCCAGCAGATCATCGGTGCACTTGAAAAGACGGGTTGGCACCGCGGCAAGACGGCCGAATTGCTTGGCATATCGCCATCGACGCTTTACAGGCGCCTGCGCGAGTATGATCTCGACGTTCGGTGACCTTGATCAACGATTTACGACGAACAAGTACCGCTGTTCCGACATCGGCATCAGCTTTTCGATAAATACGACTTTGTTCCCGGTCAGGGCCTCGCGAAGACTCGGGCCGCCGAAGAGCAGCATTTGCCTGCGCTTGCGCCAACGCAGGAGTCCCGGAAGTTTTTCGGTAAATTTGTCCAGGGCACGGCAGGTGATCGTTTCGGCATTGGCCGGATCGGCCTCCTGAAATTGCTTGTTCGTGACGGTGGTGCGGGCGGCAATGCCGAGGGCGTTTGCGGCAAGCTCAAGGAACCTGGCCTTTTTCTCTTTTGATTCGATCAGAACGGCCCGCAGATCGCCGCGTACCAACAAACACGGAATAGCCGGCAGGCCGCCGCCGGTGCCGACATCGGCAAAACGCGAGCCTTGCGGCAGATAATCGAGCATCGTCAGCGATTCGAGAATATGGCGGACCGCAAACTCCTCCGGCGGCATCGGGGCGACGAGATGAAGTATCGGGTTATGTTCGTTGATCAGATCGTAGTAATCCGCCAGCCGCTCGAACTGATCGTCGCCAAGGCTGATCTTGAATGCGGCCTGGTGAGTTTTTAGGGCCTCGATAAATTCTTTGCGCATCAGATATGAGTTTTACGCAATGCCGCCTTTGACGCAATGCAAAAGGGATAAAGGACGTTCAGCCTTTATCCCTTGTTTTAGAAATGGTGCGGACGAGAAGAATCGAACTTCCACTCTGTAACCAGAACAGGCTTCTGAGACCTGCGCGTCTACCAGTTCCGCCACGTCCGCGTTGCGAACATTGATGATACGAATTCGGAAGAGGAAATTCAAGATTGGCGAACGTGTTTGCTATATTTGATGTAAGTAATGGCAGATATCGGACAAAATCTAGCCGCGATCCGCGGTCGTATCGCTGACGCGGCGGGCCGTGCCGGACGCGATCCGGCGGACATCAAACTGGTCGCCGTCAGCAAGACGCACCCCGTTCCGGTGCTGCTCGAGGCCATCGCGGCCGGAGCCTCAGTTTTGGGCGAAAACAAGGTCCAGGAGGCCGAAGCAAAGATCGCGGAGATCGGCCGGAACGCCGCCGAATGGCATCTGATCGGGCATTTGCAGTCAAACAAGGCTCGTAAGGCGGTCCAGCTTTTCGACGTTATCCACTCGGTAGATTCGCTCGAACTGGCACAGAGGCTTGAGCGTATATGTATCGAAGAAGGCCGGGATGAGCTTTCGGTTTTTGTCCACGTAGATCTGGCGGGCGAAGCGACAAAGTCCGGGATCGATGTCGCCGGCCTGCCGGAACTGGTTGGGTATTTGAAGACCTGCGAGCGTCTGCGTTTTGACGGGTTGATGATCCTGCCGCCGTATTTCGAGGACCCCGAGGCGACGCGGCCTTACTTTCAGCGGCTGCGAGCGATCCGCGACGATCTCGCGGCTGACGGCGGTTTCGGTGCCGGCCGCGGCGAGCTATCGATGGGCATGAGCCACGATTTTGAGGTCGCGATCGAAGAAGGAGCGACCGTCGTCCGTGTCGGTACGGCCATTTTCGGCGATCGGAAATAGGCCGCCGAGAACACAGAGATCACTGAGAAATGGAAAACGATCTGCTTACTCAAAAGATCATCGGGGCCGCGATCGAAGTGCACAGAACGCTCGGCCCGGGTTTGCTTGAGGGGATCTATGAACAAGCTCTTTGCCATGAATTTGACCTACGCGGTATCGGTTTTCGGAGACAGGTCGAGATAGATGTGATCTATAAGGACAAGGTGATCAAGGGTCAGCGAATTGACGTTCTGGTTGAAGAAGAGGTAGTGGTTGAGATCAAATCCCTCAGCAAACTCCCCGATGTCTCAACTGCACAAATTCTCTCTTACTTAAAGGCGACCGGCCTTAAGCGAGGATTACTGATCAATTTTGGTGCGAAAATGCTTCGTGAGGGTTTGAAACGAATTTCTCTGTGACCTCTGTGAACTCGGTGGCCCTGAATTGACTAAAGTATGCTGACAACACTCGTTTATCCGTGGTTCTTTCTTGCCGTTTGGTGCATATTCGGCGTCTTTTTGACGATGCTGCTGCTGCGGATGATCTTTAACTATACCGACCCGAATCCGTTCGGCAAGATCGGGCGGTTTGGTTTTAAGGTCCGCCGGGCGACCGAAAAGTGGGTGTATCCGGCCGCACGTTTTTTTGCGATGTATCGGATCGACACGCGGCTCGCACCGCTGCTGTCTATGTTCATCGGGCTGGTCTTTACGTACTTTGCGATGCAGATCGTGGGCAACAGCTTCTTTGTCATCGACGGCCTTTCGGCGGGTGTGGCAAACGGCAACCCGAAGGTTTTTATCGGCTTTGTCCTCTACGGTCTGCTCAGTATCCTAGTACTTTTCATCTTTATACGATTTCTATCGTCTTGGTTCGTTTTTACGACCACGACATTTCTCGGATTTGTAAAACGCGTCACTGATCCGATTCTCATTCCGGTACAGCGGCTGATACCGCCGATCGGGATGTTCGATATTTCGGCAATGATCGTGCTGCTGCTGATCGGGTTTTTACAATCGATCGTCCTGCGCGTTTTCGTATCAAATTAATCTTCGCCGGCCTCATCTTCGTCGTCGTCGTCGGGTTTGACGCCCGCAGTCATCAGGTCAAAAGCGGGCATTCGCATCGCTGTCGGCATTGCCGTGCCGCCCTTTACGGAAAACCAAATGATCTCATTTAACTGACGTGGATCCGCCATATCCTGATGTTCCAGGTTCTGGCGGTCGGTGAGGTCCATGTAATACGCCATGGCCGCATTTGGCCTTTCCGGCGGGAACAGATTATCGAGTGCGACTATCGGCATTTCGGCAGTGTACGGCCGCAGGTCAGCCTTTGCTGTAAAGATATCGATGGGCGTGGCGTTAGCGTCGATGAAATTCATCGGCGGCAGCCCGAGGCACAACTCGATCGTCCGTATCAGGCTGACCGTATTGTGAAACTCGTGTACGAGTGCTCCGGGACGGTTGTACGCCGAGATCACAAGGCCCGGCGAGCGGTGAGCGTCGACGTGGTCGGGGCCGTCCTGAGCGTCGTCCTCGACGACAAATATCGCCGTGTCGGCCCAATACGGGCTGTTTGAAACGTCCTCGACCAAACGGCCGAGAGCATAGTCGTTCTCGGCGACGTAAAACTGCGGTGTCGGCGTCCCGCGGCGAAGCCCGCTCGTATGGTCGTTTGACAGCCTGACGATCGAGAGATTTGGCAGCCGATCGCCCTTGCCCGCCTTCAGGTCGGCGACAAAACCTTTGAATTCCGCCGCCCATGCGCCGTATCGCGAATTGCCGCGAAACGCTGCTGTCGCATTGTCGTCGGTGATCGCCGGGTCGATCGGGCTTGAAGATGTCCGGGCGGCCCGATACGATTCGGTCGTAAAGCTGTCGGGCGTATTTTGGTCAAAATTTCGCACGGTCGGCGAGATATGGCCCTCGAGCGACTTCTTTGTAGCAAACGCCGTGACCGTCGGCGACAGATCGGGATAGCGTTTCGGCTTTCGGGTATTCAGCTCGCGGACGTCCTCGGCCGAGACGGTGCCGACAAACTCGCCGTAATTGCGGTAGCTCAGGCCCGCACCAGCGGCGGCGTCCCACAGATATAACGATTCGGGCTCGGCGATATCGCGGGCGCCGTTGAGGTATGGGACGTATCGCTTTTGAAAATTGGCCACGTCAGCGGCCGTCGCCGGAATATCGAATACCGGCGGCAGAGCGACCGGCGGCTGGCCTCCGGGCGGATTGTACGCGGGCAAACGGTTGAACCCCTCATAATCATATGTCCGGCCGCGTCCTGAGTAGTCCCAGCGAAATGCCTTGTCCACATAGTCATTGGAGAATGCCGCCGTTGACCAGTTATGCCCGTCCGGGCTCGCCTCGGCGTTAACAAAAAATCGGTCGAGCAGCCCGAACCGCGTAACGAGCGATCGCGCGTTCGGCGTGATATTCTGCGCCTCGCCGCTCGGTGAGCGGGCACTGTCGCCTGCACCGAATATGGCGACCGACGGATCGCCGTCGGCCCGCGTGCCGTCGCCGCTGCTGGCCAGATCGCCGAAAACCTGGTCGTACGTCCGGTTTTCGCGGATCACATAGATGACATGCTTGAATGGCGACTTGCCGCCGGGAAAGATGGTCCGTTTTTCACGCCCGAGCAATCCGGCGTTACGCATTACCGCCTGCGTGTAGGCAAACAGGCGCTTTTCGTCCGGCACCGCGATCAGACTGATACTGCCCGAGACGGCCGCGGCACTGTACATCCCGCGTTTGTTGTAGCTCTGCGCCGGAAACTGCTCATTCGGCATATTTGGATACAAACCGGAATCATTTATCACCTGCGACGAGTTTTCCATGCCGGTCCCTTTGCCGTTGGCGACGAACAACCTGTCGCCGACCACCGCCACGGCCGAGGCGTAACTGCCGGTCGGGATAAATCCGAGCAGCTTGGACGGCTCACGCGGAGTCGGGTTCGTCTCAAACTCGATGACAGCGACCGCGTTAGCGTGTGCGTTGGCCACGTAAAGCACCTTTTCGTCATCACTTAGCGTCAACCCCTCGGGGCTCACGCCGTTCTGTTCCTTTTCGGCAAGTTTGACGTTGATCGTTTCGACCACGCGGTCGGTTCGGGTGTCGATGACCGACACGCTGTCCGCGTCCGAATTTACGACGATCAGCCGCGACTTGGCCTTATTGAAGATCATCGCCGTCGGGTGCCTGCCGACGGTGATGTGGGACACGCGGTTCTTAGCGGCCGGATCGACCACGGCTATCGAGCCGTCGCCCCACAATGAGACGTAGATCTTGGCGGTGCGCTTGCCGGCGGGCAGCACCTTGACATCGTACGGATAGACAAATTGAGCGGAACCCGGCCGGCGTAGCCCGACGCGCTCGATCTTGCGGGTGTCACGCAGATCCCGAATGATGCCGAGGCTGTCGGCCAGATCATTGGCGGAATAGAGGCTTTCGCCGTCGGGCCCGAGAGCGATGCCGGTCGGATAGACCGCCGCGACGTTTTCGTTGTAATTAGGCGAAGGCGCGTTTTCGGCAAAGGCCGAAACGTCGATGAACGGTGCCGTGACGCGTTCGTCAGGCTTATTGGCGGGCGTGACCGGCTTGGCGGCCTTTGGGTCGAGCCCCATCAGCCAGATCTTGTTCTCGAAACCGCCTGCAACATAAAATCTGTACCGGCCGTCGTGCTGCAGGACGGGATCGAAAACTAGCCCGACATTGGCACTCTGAGGCGCCGGGAAATACAGCGTCTGCACTATCCTCGGTTCGGCCGCGGCGAGGTCGATGACCGAAAGGGTCTGCTGCGGCTTTGTTTTCGAGTTGGACACAACGCCGTAGCCGCTGTTGACCGCGATCAGAAAGCGGCCCTTGCCGTCGGGGCCGCCCGTATCGGGTGAGCGGACAAAGTTCATCGTCATCGGCACGACCGCCGGCAATCCGGTCGCGTCATCGATCAGCAACCTGCCCGCGGGCGTCGACGGCCTAAAGGTGTCGGTAACGCTCGGCCAAACGGGACCGTTGTCGGCCAGCGTTCGGCGAACGTCCAACCCCATTGACCCCAAGGCGACAGCCGCGGCGACGGCGGCAAAAAGTAGGGCGAGGCGACGGACGGATCGTGATCTCATATGAATTGTCCCCTGTGCTGATTTGTCAGCTATAATATCTCAATTGTTCGCCGAACGGCATTGCGCATGTGTTAAGTCGATGAAATTTGTTGAAAAGGACGGGGCCGTGATCTTTGACGTTCGCGTCGTGCCGCGAGCTTCGAAAAGCGAGATCATCGGTGAACACGACGGGGCGTTGAAGGTCCGGATCGCTTCGCCGCCGGTTGACGGTGCGGCAAACGCCGAACTGATCAGGTTGCTGGCCAAGGCTTTCGGGACCGCAAAAGGCGATATCGACATCATCTCGGGCTCGACATCCAAGTCAAAGCGGGTCAGCGTTCGCGGAAGGTCACAGACGGCCGTCGAGGAAGTTTTGAAAGGCAAATCGTAGCGTGATATATTCGTCTATTCGCATTTTCATCGAAAAATAAAGGGTTAATACAACAATGTCAGGACACTCCAAGTGGCACACAATCAAGCACAAAAAGGGCGCACTCGACGCTAAACGCGGCAAGATTTTTACCAAGCTGATCAAAGAGATCACGGTCGCCGCCCGCACCGGCGGCAGCGGCGACGTCGACGCAAACGCCCGCCTGCGCAAAGCCGTTACCGACGCCAAAGCGCAGAATATGCCCAATGACACCATCGACCGCGCTATAAAACGCGGTACGGGCGAACTCGAAGGCGTAAATTACGACGAGATCACCTACGAGGGTTACGGCATCGGCGGCGTCGCCGTGCTGGTCGAGACAATGACCGATAACCGCAACCGCACGGTCGCCGAGATCCGCCATATATTTTCGAAGAACGGCGGCAACATGGGCGAGGCCGGTTCGGTCGCCTGGATGTTCGACAAGAAAGGTTATTTTGTCGTCGATAAGGCCGCCAAGAGCGAGGACGAGCTCTTTGACATCGTCATCGAGGCCGGTGCCGACGATATGCAGGATGAAGGCGACATTTTTGAGATATTTTCCGCACCCGACGCTTTCGAAGCCGTCAGTGACGCCCTCAAGGCCGCCGGAGTCGAGACGCAGGCCGCCGAGATCTCAATGATCCCGCAAAACTACATAGCCCTGACC
>WBZL01003574.1_pt1 | contig 14128 bp, 18 predicted proteins | sample 5204291 | NCBI WGS metagenome assembly WBZL01 (sample SAMN12344345, study PRJNA552823) | activated sludge metagenome | biome: Activated sludge suspended growth; feature: Nitrification reactor; material: Wastewater; isolation source: activated sludge from nitrification reactor of wastewater...
CGACGCCGACCGCTCGTAGTTCTTGCGCACCACGCCGAGGCCCCGGTCGAGCGACTCCTGGTCGCGCTCGACGATCGTGACCGGGATGCCGGCGTTGGCGAAGTTCATCGCGATGCCGCCGCCCATCGTGCCCGCGCCGAGCACCCCCACCTTGGCGATCGGCAGCACCGGCGTGCCGGCCGGGAGATCGGGCACCTTGTTGGCTGCGCGCTCGGCGAAGAACGCGTAGCGCTGCGCCGCCGACTGTGGACCGCTCATCACCTCGCGGAACAGCGAGGCCTCGACCTTCATCCCCTCGTCGAAGGGCAGCTCGACCGCGGCCTCGATGCAGCGCACGTTGTACTCGGGCGCGAGGAAGCCGCGGGTCTTGTGCGCGATCGACGCCCGGAAGCGGGCGAACAGCTCGGCGTCGCCCCGGGCCTCGGCCACCTTGTCGTCGCGGTCGCGGACCCGCACGAGCGGGAGCCCCTCGGCGACGGCACGTTCGGCGAACGCCACGGCGGCGGTGCGCAGGGCCGCCAGGTCGCCCTCGACCACCTCGTCGATCAGGCCGCACTCGAGCGCCTCGCCGGTGCCGATGTGCCGACCGGACGTCATCATCTCGAGCGCCTTCGGCACCCCGGTGAGCCGTGGCAGCCGCTGGGTGCCGCCCGCGCCGGGGAGCAACCCGAGGTTCACCTCGGGCAGCCCGAACTTCGCCGACGCGAGGGCGACCCGGTAGTGGGCGCACAGCGCCACCTCGAGGCCACCGCCGAGGGCCGTGCCGTGGATGGCCGCGATCACCGGCACCGACGCGTCCTCCATCGCCGCCTGGGTCTCGGCCAGACCGGCCGAGCCCTTCGGCGCGGCGCCGAACTCGCTGATGTCGGCGCCGGCGATGAACGTGCGGCCCTCGCAGATCAGCACCACGGCCGTGGCGCCACCGGCGACCGCCTGCGTGATCCCGGTGAAGAGACCGTCGCGCACGTGCCAGCTGAGCGCGTTCACCGGCGGGTTGTCGACGATGACGAGGGCGACCGAGCCCTCCATCTCGAGGCGGACGGACTGCGTGATCTCGGGCATGCGCCCAGTCAAGCACCCGCCGTCAGTGCGGCCAGGACTCGACGGCGTCGACGAGGCCGTCGACGAGCGCCTGCGTGTGCGGCGTGAGCCCCGGCCCCTCCCAGTCCCAGAACAGCGGCGTGGTGCCGCGGACGCGCGGCGGCAACTCGATCTGCACGCCCTGGCGCTCGGGCAGGTTCACCGGGTTCTTCGGGTGCAGTCCCTGCAGCTCGCGAGGGATCCGGTCGAGATCGGTCGCGATCTCGTAGGCCGGCAGACGGTGTCGCAGGTGCTCGCCGACGTGATGGGCCAGGTGGCGGTTGCGTCCGCCCACGAGCAGCGTGTGGAACATGCCGCGACGTCCGAAGCCGTGGATCGTGATCACCGTGTGCACATGGTCGACGAACGACCGCAGTCGCTCGGACACCGCGGGGTCGAACCGGGTGGACGGGATGTGGCGTTCGAGCCCCTTCGGCTGGTGCACGCCGTAGTAGCTGGCACCCGTGCGCTCGGCCGCAGCACGAGCGATCACGTCGGTCATCTCCTCGAGGGCGCCGCCGTGGAAGGCCATGAATCCGAAGTGGCCACGCAGCTCGCAGACCTCCTCGACGCCGGGCGTGGCGAGGAGCTGTGCGAACTGCTCGCTCACGAGTCGGCGTGCGGGGGTTGGTGGCGCTTGTGACCGATCGTCGAGATGGCGACCGCGGCGCCGATCACGAGCAGCATCACGAGGGCGACGGGTTGCCAGTGGTCGTTCAGGAAGTTCTGGATGTCGGTCTGCCAGCGCTGGACCGCCTCGGTGATCGGGTCGCTGTCCTTGCGGATGTCGACCTTCCAGAAGTACCAGAGCAGGTAGGTGCCGGCGAGCAGGACGAAGGCACCCGACAGCATCTCGACGTACTGCATGCCCGAGCGCAGCCACTTCATCAGCCCCGTGTTGGCGGCGCTGAGCGACACGGTGAGCGCCGTGACCACCAGCGCCATGCCGGCACCGTACGCGACGACGTTGGCGATGCCGGCCGCGTAGCCGTCGCGGTTGGCCGTGCCGAACAGCACGATGCTGAACAGCGGCAGCGTGCAGCCGATGGAGGCGACCGCGTAGGCGATGCCGTACACGAACATGCTCGCCACGGTGCGGTCCTTGCCACCGGCGTCGAGCTTCGGGGTGTTGATCGGCAGCTTGTACCCGAACAGCATCGCGATGCCGAGCACCACGAACGCCAGCCCGATCACACCGGTGGCGTACTTCGCGTTGGCGGTGACCCAGTCGGTGAAGAACCGGGTGATCGCGCCGACGATCAGGAACACCAGCATGAACCCGGCCGACACGGCGCCGCTGACGAGCAGCGCCCGCGTGATCGACGCTCGTTGCCGTCCGGCCTCGGAGCTGGAGATGCCGAGGAAGTACATGAGGTAGGTCGGCAGCAGCACGAACCCGCAGGGGTTGACCGTGGCCACCATGCCGACGATCAGGGAGTACGACAGGTTCATGCGAGCAGCTCCTCGACGTACGTGCGCAGCTGGTCCTCGTCGAGCACGCCGGTCTGGCGCACGATCGTGCCGGAGGCGTCGACGAACAGGGTGAACGGGGCGGTGGCGATCTCGATCGCGCTCAGGTAGGCGCCGTCGGGATCGCGCAGCAGCTCGTAGCCGACCCCCTTGTCGCGAGCGAACGACTCGTTGGTCGCGGCCGAGTCGTAGGGGTTCACACCGACGAAGCGCACCTGGTCGCCGAACTCGGCCGACACGGCAGCGAAGGCGGGCAGCTCGTGCTCGCACGGCGCGCAGGTGGAGTACCAGAAGTTGAGCACGAGCGGCTGCCCGAGCAGATCGGCCGTCGACACGGCGGCGCCGTCGTTGGTCTGCAGTTCGACGGTGGGCAGGACGTCCCCCGACATCTGTGGGTTGGTCTCGATCGACGGGATCTGCGCCGTGCCGGGCGTGCTGAGCTCGACCACGGACTCATCGTCGGCGGCGCCGCGATCGAGCTGATCGTCGTCGCCGTCGCGGCTGAGCGCCCAGCCTCCGGCGAGGCTGATCGCGACGGCGCCGGCGAGGGTCGCGGCGAGCAGTCGGCGGTTCACGGCCACTCGTCCAGGCTACCGGTGGGGCCGGAGGCGACGGGCGGCCCTTCGGCCCGAAGCGGGCCCGTGCGCCTCCTGCCACAGCGGGGGGTGCGGTGGCAGGAGGCCGGGCATCGGTCGCAGGCTCGATGAGCCGTCACCCACGACCGGAGAGCGGGGCGATCGGGTGAGCACCGGGGTGCTCGGTGGCGGGTCCGTCATACCCGGCCACGACATGTACGAGACACGCCGTGACCGGGGATGACGGACGGGCACACACCGGGTCAGGCCAGGGTCAGGCCACCAGGTGCGGTGGGATCGGCACCTCGTCGACGACGAGGACCGGTCTGGGGTGTTTGGGTGGACGCCCACGTGGGCGCTTGTGGACGACGATGCGCCCGTTGTCGAGCAGCTCACCGCCCCACACACCCCACGGCTCGGCACGGTCGAGTGCCCCGTCGAGGCACGTGGCGGTCAACTGGCACTTCGAGCAGATGGCCTTCGCTCGGGCGATGTCGATGACGTCGTCGGAGAAGAACAGGTGCGTGAGCGTGCCGTGGCCGTCGGCGCAACGGGCCTGCGGGGTGCGCAGGGTGACGGGCGCCTCGTGGACCTCGTCGATCTCCGGCTCGCCGACGTGGAGCGGGGTGCGCTCCGCGACGAGGGTGCCGGCGGACGAGAAGGTGTCGAGGGTGATGGTGGCCGGGATCGTGTCGATGCTGGCGTACATGGGATGGATTCCTCTCGGGTGTCCGATTCGGTGCGGTCGAAGTGGGTGGAGAACGGGTGGGGCGAGGTGCGGAAAAAGCGAAAGGCCGTCGGGATCTGTGATCCCGACGGCCTCGGAGCGGTTGCTTCCGATGTAAGCGATGCTTACGACGGAGGAGCTCCGAGGTGTCGGGCCGGGCGACGCTTGGTGGTGAAGACCGAGTGATCCGCGCAGGTCGCGGCCATGGTCATCCCCACCGATGCATTCCACACGTAGCCACCGAGCACGCCACTGCACGGGCGCGCGCCAGCGGCCATGTGGCCCTGCTGCGGTGCGGTCGTGCGGATCATGTCGGTGTGTGCTCCTGGTGCTTCGAGTGCTTCGAGTCGGGTACGGATTGGTCCGCCGGACAGCGAACCGTGTGACAGGCAACCACGCCTCGTCCGGCAGGGTCAAGTGATTTACGCGATCGGTTCGAGAGTTCTGCTGATCGGTCCGATCAGCAGCCCTGTTCGAGGGTCGGTCGCGGTCATCGCAGCCGTGACTGTGCGGTCGGACCGAGTCGACGCAGGGTGGTGGTGCGTGTGCGGCCGCGCCACCGGACGGTGACGTCGGAGGGTTCGATCTCACTCGCTTCGGGCGTGTCTGCGCCCAGCAGTGCGACGGCGACGTCGCGGTCGTGGACCGGCAGCCTGGGGAAGTCGTTGGCGGCCGGCATCGTCTCGAGCGCCATCACCTGTGTCCAACCGGGCACCCGCAGCTGTCGGATCAGCTCCCGACGGTCGTCGAGGTCGTCGAGGTCGTCGAGGTCGTCGAGGTACACCGTGGCGACGGTGTACCGGCGCGGGACGCCGTCGCGGGCGGGGAGCGCCGAGATGCCGTCCGCCACACCCGCCACGGGTCGGAGCAGATGGACGTCGTCGGAGTCGATCATCGTCGCGTTCGCCGCGTCCCGATGGAGGGCCCAGATCGGCCCGTCGTAGAACGCCTCCAGCGCACGACGCCGACCCGGCATGTCCGAGAATCCACGGATCCAGGTGAAGACGTCGGGGTGGTCGAGGTCGCGGAACAGTCCGAGGAGTCGGATGCCGATGGCCTCCTGCGAGTCGACGAACTCGCGCTCGAACAGCTCGATGAGCTCGTCGCGGCGCCCCGGATGCAGGGTGTACCGGCGCAGCTCCACCACCCCGAGCGGTTCGGTCGCGACCGGCGCCAGGTCGCTCATCGATCGACCGTCCGGCGCGAGAAGTCCATGATCCAGTTGGTCTCCCAGTGGGTGCCGTCGAGGCCGTCGAGGGTGAACGCCTGTTGCCAGCGGGCGTGATCCTCGTCGATCACCGTCCAGGTGAACCGAACGGTGACGGGGCGTCCGCCGTCGGTGTCGGCGCCCTCGAACACGCCCGATGCGCCGCCGCCCGACGTGCCGTCGAAGCCGCCCGTCACCGGTGGCTCGAGCCGTCCGACGGTGCTGCTCACCCACCAGATCGACCACTGCTCGGCCACCGGGTCGAAGACGCGCAGCGTGAGGCCGGAGAACCCACGGTCGGGGCAGTCGACCTGATCGACGTTCGCGAGGCCGCCGAGGCGGGGCTCGCACCACGACGTGCTGGAGAACGTGTCCCAGTCGTCGCTGCCCACGCCACGACGGCGCAACCGCCGGTGGGACACGTCCCAGGCGCCGGTCAGGAAATCGAAGTCGGTGACGCGCCCGCGGTGCGCGGTGCCCGGGTGATGGCCGGAGGTGCTCATGGCGGCGACCGTACGGACCTCTCCGGACAGGTCTCGTCCGCAGAATCGGCGACACTGTCGACGTGGACACCGCCGAACGGCTCCTGGCCCTGCTCGGCCTGCTCCAGTACCGGTGGCACTGGTCGGCAGACGAGCTCGCCGACCGGCTGGGGGTCACCACGCGCACGGTCCGGCGCGACGTGGCGCGCTTGCGCGGCTACGGGTACCCGATCGAGGCGTTCGCCGGTCACGGCGGCGGCTATCAACTCGGCCGTGGTGCCGCCATGCCGCCGCTGCTGTTGGACGACGACGAGGCGATCGCCGTCGCGCTCGGGCTCGGCGTGGTCGGCGTCGCCGGCAGCGACCGCGCCGGAGTCGACGACGCAGCGGTGTCGGCACTCGCGAAGATCGAGCAGCTGTTGCCCGCCCGTCTGCGGGCGCGGATCGACGAGCTCTCGGGCGCGATCACCGCGACGTCGACGACCGCCGCCCGGCGGGCACCGGCGGTCGACCGCCGGGTGCTCGCCGTCCTCGCACGTGCGGTCCACGCCCGCCTCGTCACGACCTTCCACTACGTCGACGGTCGCGGCGCGGCGACCTCGCGCCGGGTCGAGCCCGTCCGGCTCGTCCGGGCCCGCGGCGCCTGGTACCTCGCCGCGTTCGATCGCGAGCGCGACGACTGGCGGACCTTTCGCCTCGACCGCGTCGGCGCGGTTGAGATCGGGGAGCTGCGCTTCGCCGTCCGGACCGGCCCGGACCCCGTCGAACTGGTCGCACGTTCGGCGCCCGCGTCGGTGTACGCACACCGCGTCGTGGTGGTCGTCGACGCCCCGGCCGCCGAGGTGCGCGCCCGGGTGCCGGCGTCGATCGCCGAACCGGTGGACCCCGCGGAGGCGTCCTCGGCCACCGGCAGCACGTGGGTGATCGGGAGCGACGACCTCGAATGGGCCGTCGACTTCGTGCTCGGCCTCCCGTGGTCCGTGGAGGTGCTCGCACCGCCCGCCGCCCGGGCGTCGGTCGCCGGGCGCGCCGCCCGCCTCCTCGCCGCCCACTCGCCGCTCGGTCCCGACGGCTGATCGGCGACGCAGCGGACGCGCTGACGCGGCACACATGGAACGGACGCCGCCGACGGACGAGACTCGGCGTGTGCCGGACCTGCCGAGCCCGACGTCGACCGCCCTGTTCGTGCTGGGGTGGCTCGCCGGCTGGTGGCTGCTCTGGAGGCCGCGCCCACTGCCGCCCGCGCCACCGCGGAGCACCACCGTCTCGGTGATCGTGCCGGCCCGCGACGAGGCCGGGTCGTTGCCGGCGCTCCTCGGATCGGTGCGAGACGAGTTGCGGCCCGGTGACGAGCTGATCGTGGTGGACGACCACTCGACCGACGCCACGGCTGCCCTCGCACGCGGGGCGGGCGCTCGGGTGACGCCGGCCCCCGATCTGCCGGCCGGCTGGGCGGGCAAGCCGCATGCCTGCCACATCGGCGCCGAGCTGGCGGCGGGCGAGCTGTTGGTGTTCGTCGACGCCGACGTCAGCCTGGCGCCCGGCACCCTCGACGGCCTCGCCGCCCGGCTGGCCGACGATCCGGCCACGATCGTGTCGGTGCAGCCGCACCACCGCACGCTCGCCGCGCACGAGCAGGCGAGCCTGCTGTTCAACGTGGTCGCCCTGATGGGCGCCGGGTCCTGCACGCCGGCGGGCGACCGGGTGGCGACGCACGTGGCGTTCGGACCGGTGCTCGCCGTCACCCGAGCCACCTACGACGCGATCGGGGGCCACGCCCACCCGGACGTGCGGGCGGCGGTGCTCGAGGACATCGCGCTCGCGCGTCGGGTCCGTCGGACCGACCTGTTCGCCGGCGGCCGCGACGGCACCTCGTTCCGCATGTATCCCCGTTCGTTCGGTCAGGTGGTCGAGGGCTGGACCAAGGGGATCGCGATCGGGTTCGACGCGACACCATGGTGGGCGGTGCTGGGCGTGGCCGCGTGGGTCACCTCGCTCGCGGGTGGTTGCCTGACCTCGCCGTGGTTCGTGCTCGCCTCGTGGCTGCAGCTCGCGGTGTTCGCCCGGCGGGTCGGTCGCTTCCGCTGGTGGGCGGTCGCCGTGTACCCCGCGTGGGTGCTGCTGCTCGTGGCGGTGCTGGCGCGCAGCACCTGGCGTCGCCGCCGCGGCGGCGAGGTGACGTGGAAGGGTCGACGGCTGCGACCGGACCAGGCTGCCTGAGCGGTCAGCCGACGGTGGGCTCGGGAGCCGCCGGTGCGGTCGCTGCCGCAGGCGCGGTCGACGGCAGGAACACCTTCTCGCGGTAGAAGCGCAGCTCGGCGACGCTCTCGCGGATGTCGTCGAGCGCCCGGTGCGTGCCCACCTTGTAGGGACGACCGTTGGTGAGCCCCGGGTACCAGCGGCGCACGAGCTCCTTCACGCTGCTCACGTCGATGCTGCGGTAGTGCAGCCAGTTCTCGATGTCGGGCAGGTAGGCGTCGAGGAAGCGGCGGTCCATCCCGATCGAGTTGCCGCACAGCGGCACCTTGCGCGCCTCGGGCACCCACTGCTTGATGAACTCGAGCGTCTGGGCGCCGGCGTCCTCGAGCGTGACGGTCGACGCCCGGATCGCGTCGAGCAGGCCGCTCTTGGTGTGCATCTCGACGACGATCGGCTCCATCAGGGCCAACTTGTCCTCGGGTTGGTACACCACGAGGTCGGGTCCCTCGGCCACGACGTTGAGCTCGTCGTCGGTGACGAGGGTGGCGATCTCGACGATGACGTGCTTCGAGGGCTCGAGCCCCGTCATCTCCAGATCCATCCAGACCAGCACGAGCGGCAAGACTACGCCACCGATGAGCGATCGCAGCCAGCAGGAACCCGTGCCCGTCCGACCCGCCGCCACCGTCATGCTGGTGCGCGACCGCGAGGACGGCGCCTCCGGGGTCGAGGTGTTCATGCTGCGCCGCACGCTGAACGCCGCGTTCGGCAGCGGCATGTACGTCTTCCCGGGCGGCAAGGTCGAGACCCACGACGGCGAGGACGTCGAACGCGCCCACCGGCTGGCGGCCATCCGCGAGTGCTTCGAAGAGGCCGGGGTGCTGCTCGCGCACGACGCCGACGGTGGCACCGTGGTCGACGGCCACCCGGCGCTGGCGGCTCGCACCGGGGTGCACGCCGGCGACGTCGACCTGCTCGAGCTGTGCGCCGAGCACGGCCTCACGCCCGCGATCGAGCAGCTCGCCTGGGTGGCGCACTGGATCACGCCCAAGGGCGAGGGTGCTCGCCGGTTCGACACGCGCTTCTACCTCGCACCGGCGCCGGCCGGTCAGCACTCGGTGCACGACGACAACGAGACGATCGCCAGCATGTGGGTGTCGCCCACCGATGCGCTCGCACGGGCCCAGGCGGGCGAGCTGATGATGATGCCCCCCACGGTCGCGAACCTGCGTTTCATCGCCGACTTCGCCACGGTCGCCGACGCGATGACCGCCGCGAACGAGCTGCCGGCGCCGCCGTGCATCCTGCCGAAGATCGTGTTCGTCGACGGCAAGATCGCGGGGATCAAGCTGCCCGGCGAGCCGGGCTACGACGAGATCGACGACTGATCCGACCCGTCCCGCTCGGCGTCGACGGCACGGGCGGCATCGCGCTCGTCGAGCGCCCGGCTCACCTGCTGCAACAACCGCGCCGAGCAGCCGGCCATGTTCGTCGGTGGCGCGACCTCGTCGACCAGACGTGCGGCGATCGCACGGAACACCTCGGCCGCCGCGCCGGTGCCGTCGAGCGCCACCGGTGCGCCCGCGTCACCGCCGGCGGCGACGGCCGGTTCGAGCGGCACCTGGCCGAGCAGCGGCACGCCCACCTCGTCGGCGAGCGCCTGCCCGCCCCCCGCACCGAACAGCGCATAGGCGTGCCCGTGGTCGCAGGTGAAGGCGCTCATGTTCTCGATCACGCCGGCCACCCGAAGGAAGCTGCGACGAGCCATGTCGGCCGCCCGCGCCGCCACCTTCTGGGCCGCCAACGCCGGCGTGGTGACGATCAGCAGGTCGGTGCGCGGCAGCATCCGGGCGAGCCCCATCTGCACGTCGCCGGTGCCGGGCGGCATGTCGATGAGCAGGTAGTCGAGCTCGCCCCATCGCACGTCGCGCAGGAACTGCTCGACGGCCTTGGTGAGCATCAGGCCGCGCCACATGAGCGCGGTGTCCTCGTCGACCAGGAACCCGGTGCTGACGACCTTGAGCATCCCACGTCCGACCCGACGCTCGTTGGGCCGGATCTTCGGGCGGTCGCTGCCCTCGACCCGCTCGGCCTCGAGGCGCTCGTCGATGCCGAGCAACCGTGGCACCGAGAACCCCCAGATGTCGGCGTCGAGCACCCCGACCGTGAGGCCCTGCGCGGCGAGCGCCGCCGCGAGGTTGACCGTGACCGAGCTCTTGCCCACGCCACCTTTGCCGCTGGCGATCGCGAGCACGCGGGTGGTGACCGGCACCTCGGTGTCGGGCGCGTGCTCGCGGGCGTTCCAGCGCGCCTTCAGCATCACCTCGCTGCGCTCGTCACCGGTCATCTCGCCCCACTCGATGCGCACGTCGGTGACGCCGGGATGCACCGCCACGCGGGTCTCGACGTCGCGCTTGATCTGGGCCCGCAGCGGGCATCCGCCGATGGTGAGCTTCACCCCGACCGTCACCACCCCGTCGGGTGACACCTCGACCGCGGGCACCATGCCGAGCGTGACGATGTCCGATCCCAGCTCGGGATCGACGACGGCCCGCAGGAGCTCGACGACCTGCTCCGCGGTGGGGGCTGCGGCAGTGCCGGCAGGAGGGGCCACGGGAAGATTCTACGGGGACCCGGCGTTAGACTGCCCGTTCGAGTCCCGGGGTACCGGGTCTCGACCCCGGTTCAGCCGACCTCGAGGAGAACCCCATCGTGATCACCCTCACCGACACCGCCGCCACCAAGGTCAAGGAACTGCTCGACGCCGAGGGCGCCGCCGAACTGGCGCTCCGCGTGGCCGTGCGCCCCGGAGGGTGCAGCGGGTTCTCGTACGAGATGTTCTTCGACGGCGACATCGCCGACGACGACGAGAAGGCCGTGTTCGGCCCCGAGGGCAGCCGGGTCAACGTCGTGGTCGATCAGGCATCGAAGCAGCTGCTCGAGGGCGCGACGCTCGACTACAAGGACGGCCTCAACCAGGCAGGCTTCTCGATCACGAACCCGAACGCCACCCGCACCTGCGGCTGCGGCAGCTCGTTCAGCTGATCGCGGCGTTCGCCGGACACCGTCCGCCGATCGACCGCGGCTGAACGACCTCAGCCGATCGACGCGGTCAGCATCTCGCGCAGTTCGTCCTCGTCCCAGACGATGTCGATGCGACGCACCACCGTGCCCGTCGCGTCCGTCACCCAGATCACCGGCTCGTAGTCGAGCGCGTACTCGGTGACCGCGGGTGCGATCTCGGTCGCGTCGGCGTCGGCGTACACCTCGGCGTGCACGAACACGGCTCGGTCGCCGAGCTCGGTCGCCACGTCGATGAGGAAGTCGAGGCCGGGTCCGCAGGTGGCCGTCTGGCAGTGCGCGGGCGTGCCGATCAGGTACACCACCGGCTTGCCCGACGCGAGCGCGTCGGTCAGCGTCACCTCGTGGAACGGGCAGGCCTCCTGGCCGATCTGCGTGCGACTGCAGATCGGCTCGACGCCGCGGGCATCGTCGAGCGTGGGGGTGTCGAACGGCGGCAGGGCCGTCCCGGGGTGCGGGAGCGTGACCTCGGCGGGGTCGTAGACGAAGAACGGGACCGGGTCGCCCGCGGCGCCCTCGAAGACGATGTCGTAGAGCCCGACCTTCGGGATCGTCGTGGTGATGCTCCAGTAGGGCACGTCGAGCCCGGTCCCGCGGCGCGTGGCGGCGATCGTGTCGATCCGGAGACCCTGCTCGTTGCGCATCACGCCCTCGAGCACCTCTGGGCCGTCGGTGAGCAGTGAGCCGTCGGACCGGGCGAGCGAGACCGCGAGGCGGATCTCGCCGGGGGTGATCGTCCTGCCGCTGGGATAGCGCTGCACGATCACGAAGCCGTCGGTGGCGCCCGTACCGGTCGCAGCGTCGTCGTCCCCGGCGCCATCGCCATCCGCTTCGTCGTCGGAGGCGTCGCCGCTGCATGCCGTGCCCGCCAGGCCGAGCGCGCCGAGCGTGACCGCGCCGCCGAGGGCCAACAGCCGGCGGCGGCTGAGCGGGGTGGATGCGGGGAGACCGAGCCGAGGAGCCATCGTCACGAGCCTACGAGCGCGCCGCCGCGCGGCACACGTCGGCCAGCGGCGAAGCGACGAGGCGGTGGCAGCGCGTCGCAGAACGCGCGACGATGCTCGAGTCCCGGCGTCAGGGAGAGTGCGCCGGCGTCCCGTCCGCGCGCGAACCGAGGAACGCGGTGCCACGTCGAACTCCAGCTCCCCGAACCAACGACGCCGCCCCGGCCGTGGCCGTGGCCGAGCGGCGCGCCGCGGTCCGTCCGAGGCCGGGTGTCACCGGTCCGGTGCACGGCGCTCCTCGCAGCACAGCCCGACGGCGCGGGCTCACCGTGGTGCTGTGGTGCTTCCCCGCCCTGTTCGCCCTGTCCGCCACCGTGACCGTGGTGCGGGTGCAGGACGACCTCGAGGGGCGAGCGACGGCGGCGCTGCGCCGCGCCGGCGCGGTCGGGGTGACGGTGTCGTTCCGTGGCCAGGACGCGCGGGTCGAGTGCGGCGTCCCCGTCGCCGACCCCCGGGCGCTGGCGGCGCTCGTGGCCGCGGAGCACGGCGTGCGGTCGGTCCGCCTGGCCGACACCTGCGGCGGTCCACGCACCGTGCCGACGGACGTGGACGCCTCGTCGGCGGTCGACGCGCCGGCCACGAGCGGGACGACGCCGTGACGGGTCGAGGGGTGCGATGCCGTACACGCTGACGATGACGGCGCTGTGGATGGCGCTGGCAGCCGGGCTCGGGGCCGTGGCCGGCTACCTGTTCCGCGGGCGGACCCCGGCACAGCGCGCCCGGAGCCGGCGAGGCGCGGTGGCCGACGTGCCGGACCACGAGCGCGAGACGCGTGAGGTCGATCGGCTGCGCGCCGAGGTCGAACGGCTGTCGACGCAGTTGGCGGTCACGCGCACCGAACGCGATCGACTCCGTGTCGGCGGCTCGACGCCCGAGCGGCACGAAGCCGAGCCGGACGAAGCCGAGCCGGACGAAGCCGAGCCGGACGAAGCCGAGCCGGACGAAGCCGAGCCGGACGAGGGCGAGCCGGACGAGGGCGAGGACGAGCCCCCCGCCGGGACCGCCGACCTAGAGTGAGCCGCATGTCGAAGCCTCTCGGTCCCTACACCCCGGTCGTTCGCGCCGGCGACTGGATCATCGTCAGCGGTCAGCTGGGCATCCGCGACGGCGCGCTCGTGCCGGGCGGTGTCGCCGCGCAGACCACCCAGGCGGTCGAGAACCTGCGGGCGCAGCTGGCGTCCGTCGGTGCCACCCTCGCCGACGTCGCGAAGACCCTGTGCTTCCTCACCGACATGGACACCTTCGCGACCTTCAACGAGTCGTACGTCGCCGGCTTCGGCGACAGCCGCCCGGCGCGCAGCACGATCGGCGTGGCCTCGCTGCCGTTCGGCGGCGCGGTCGAGATCGAGGCCTGGGCCTACCGGCCGCTCGCGGACTAGGATCCTCGTCGTGCCCGGAGCCATCGCCATCGTCGTCGCCCTGCTCGTGTTCCCGGTCGTCGCGCTCATGGGCTCGGCGGTCATCGCCGTGGCCCTCGGCGGCGTGCTGAACAAGGACGCCGAGGTGCGCAACGAGGGCAGCGAGCTGCTCGACCTCAACGTCTGAGCCCGACGGCCACCGTCCGGGCCCACGATCCGATGCACCGACACGACACCTCGACCGAGGTGCTCACCCAGGCGGTGCTCCGGTACGCCGTCGAGCGCATGCGGCTCGACCCGCCCCCGCTCGACGTCTCCCGACCGGCCGCCGAACTGGCGGCGATGGCCGGCCGCACCGTCGGCCCGCACGGCGTCGGCGGGCTCGAGGCGCTGCGGATCTTCGGTGACGTGCTCGCGCCGGCGTGCATCAGCGTCGACCATCCCCGGTTCCTGAGCTTCGTGCCCGCTGCGCCGACCGAGGCGGCGATCCTGTTCGACCTCGTCGTCGGTGCGTCGAGCATCTACGCCGGTTCGTGGCTCGAGGGTGCCGGCGCCGTGTTCGCCGAGAACGAGGCACTGCGCTACATCTGCGACCTCGCCGGGTTCGGGCCCGACGCCGGCGGTGTGTTCGTCAGCGGCGGCACCGGCGGCAACCTGTCGGCCCTCATCGCGGCCCGAGCACGTTGGCGCGAGCGGGCGGCGGGCCGGTTCGACCGCGTGCGCGGCCTGGTGATCGGCTCGTCGAACGCGCACTCGTCGATCGTCGCCGCCGGCCGCGCGATGGACGCCGACGTGATCGAGGCCGTCGCCGACGAGCGGGGCCGCATGAGCGCCGACGCGGTCGAGGCCACCCTCGCCGCGCTCGACCCGGCCGACCTCGAGCGGGTGTTCGCGATCGTCGCCACCAGCGGCACCACCAACGCCGGCGTGATCGACGACCTCGAC
>WBZL01003577.1_pt1 | contig 14123 bp, 12 predicted proteins | sample 5204291 | NCBI WGS metagenome assembly WBZL01 (sample SAMN12344345, study PRJNA552823) | activated sludge metagenome | biome: Activated sludge suspended growth; feature: Nitrification reactor; material: Wastewater; isolation source: activated sludge from nitrification reactor of wastewater...
CGGCACCGCCGCCGGCGCCACCACGATCTACCTGGACCGAGCGGCCACCTACCCCGACGGCTACGTGGTCGAGACCTCCGACGCCGCCGGCTCGTGGAGCCACGACCTCGATGCGGCGGCCGACGTGTTGTCGGTGGAGACCCCCCGCACGGGCGGCCGCCACGTGATCTGCGTGAAGCCCGAGGGCGCCGCCCCCGGATGCGAGGCCGACCCGGTTCCGCCCACCACCACGGCGCCCACGGCACCGACCTCCACGACCGCTCCCACCTCGCCGACCACCCCGACCACCGTCACGTCCGGCTACCGTCCGCCCACCGCGGCCGGGGCCCGGCCCGTGTCGGGCCAGCCCCGCTACGCCGGCTGATCGGGGTCGGCCATCAGGGCCGGCTGATCAGGGCGGGCTGATCAGGGTCGGCCCACCAACCAGGCGGTGAGCTCGTCGGCCGGGGCCGGGCGGGCGAACACGAACCCCTGCACCACCGGACAACCCAACTCGGCCACCACGTCGAGCTGCTCGATGGTCTCCACGCCCTCGGCCACGCACGACAGGGACATGGCCTTGGTGAGCTCGACCACCGAGCCCACGATGGCGCGACTGCGGGGGTCGTCGCCGGCGCGCACCACGAAGCTGCGGTCCAGCTTCACGGTGTCGACCGGCAGGCTCTGGAGGTAGCCGAGCGAGGAGTAGCCGGTGCCGAAGTCGTCGATGGCGATGCGGGCACCCAGCGACCGGAGCTGGGCCAGGAACTCGGCCGCCTGCTCGGGATCGGGGAGGATGCCGCTCTCGGTCACCTCGAACCCGATGAGGGCCGGGTCGACGCCGGTGGTGCGGAAGATGCGGGAGATCTGCTCCACCACCGCGGCGGACCCGAGCTGGGTGGGCGACAGGTTCACCCACACCACGAACGGCTCGGTGCGGCCCACGTTCCAGCAGCTGGCCGACTCGCACGCCCGGGTGAGCACGGTCTCGAACAGGGCGGGGATGAGGCCCACCTCCTCGGCCACCGGGATGAAGAGCACGGGGGGCAGGTTGCCGCCCGTGGGCGCCTCGCACCGGGCCAGCGCCTCGGCGCCCATGACCTTGCCGTCGTGCAGCCGCACCGTGGGCTGGAAGTGCACCACGATGCCGCCGTGGTCGATGGCCTCCCGGAGGGCGCCCTCGATGCGCACCCGTTCGGCGCCCGCCTCCAGCATCTGGTCGTCGAACACCTCGACCCGGCCCCGGCCCTTCTCCTTGGCGTGGTAGAGCGCGGTGTCGGCGTCGCGCACCAGCGAACGCGGGTCGTCGGGACGGTTCAGCGCCAGGGCCGCCCCCACGCTCGCCCGCAGCACGATGCGGTGGTCGCGGACGGTGTAGGGAGGGGCGAGGGCGGCCAGGAGCTCCTCGCCCACGGCCACCAGGTCGGACGGTGCCTCCACCTTGGGCACCAGCACGGTGAACTCGTCGCCCCCGAAGCGAGAGACCAGCAACGGCTCGACCACCGCATCGGCCAGCCGGTCGGCCACGGCCCGCAGCACCTCGTCGCCGAACTCGTGGCCCAGGGTGTCGTTCACCAGCTTGAACCGGTCCAGGTCGAGGAACAGCACCCCGACGTTGCCGTCCTCGGCCGCCTCAGCCAGCCGTTCGGAGAACATGGCCCGGTTGGGTAGGCCGGTGAGCGGGTCGTGCATGGCCTGGTGGCGCAGGTCGCGCTCGCGGGCGTCCTGGTCGATGGGAATGGCGGCCAGGCGAGACGCCAGCGACAGCACGCGGGAGTCCGCGTCACCCGCATGACCGGCAACGGTCCGGAACACGTCGACGGTGCCCAGGCTGGTGCCGTCCGTGAACGACCGGATCGGCATGGACCAGCACGAACGGATGCCGTTGGCGGTCAGCATGGGGGCCAGCTGGCGGTAGGCGGGGTCGGTGGACACGTCGGCCGCGAACTGGGCCACATCGGCGTGGAAGGAACCCGAACCGGCGGGGCCCCCGGCCGCGGGCCGCAGACCGATCAGCGAACCGATCACCGGCACGGGCAGGCGCGGGGCGATCAGCGGGTGGAGGGCCTCGTCGAGCGGGTCGTACTCCATGATGCAGGCGAAGGCGTGCGGGTCGCGGTGCTCGAGCAGGTCGGTGACGCGGTGCAGCACCTCGCCCAGCGGCTCGCCCGCGCTGAGCCGGTTGAGCACGAACATCTGGTCGCCGAGCAGGGCCAGCTCGCTGCGGGGCTCGGCGGCCCGGATCACCAGGGCACGCGCCCGGATGTCGGCGTCGCCGAGGCGGTTCTCGCTCCACACGTCGAACGAGGCCGTCTCGTGCGGGGAGAGGTAGAGCGACACGGCCACCGTGGCGCTGCGCCCCGAACCGTTGGCGCTCCGTTCGAGCAGTCCCGCCGCGGTGTCGAGCTCGTCGACCCGAACCAGGTCCAGCGCCGACACCCCGACCAGGTCGCCCCGGCCGCCCACGCCGAGCGCCACCACCTCCTCGCTGGCCCAGATCGTGCACAGGTCGTCGTCCACCACCAACACGCCCACCGGGTTGCCGTTGCGGTCCCGCCGGGCGGCATCGAAGCGGCAGTGGAGCAGCGCCTCCACCTCGGCCGCCACGTGCCGGACCGCGGTGCGCGACACGTTGTGGCCGCGTACCTCACCGACGTGGACCCCATGAATGGTGAGCGGGGCGCATTCGTCGGGTTCGGGGTGTTCGGTCCCGGGTGGTCCCGTGACCGGCCGGAGCTCGGCGGGCACCGGCTCACCGGCGGCCAGGGGCGGCACCGGGCCGCGCAACCACACGTGGATCGTTCCCCGACCCATGCGTCCGGCCAGACCGGCGAGGGAGGTGAGGACCGGGTCGTCGTGGGCATCGAGCACGCCGAGCGCGTGGAGGGCGGCGAGGGTCGCCCGCCTCTCGACGTCTGCATCGGATCCCGTCGGCTTCACGCAGGTCCCTTCACACCCGGGGGGTGCTTACCTGTCGGCGGAGCCCTGGGGATCTTGACCGTTGTGCCGGTATGTGGCGCCCGTCACGCAGGGTGGCGGGGCTGGTCGGCGGGACCGGGGGTTCAGCCGTCGATCAGGCTCAGGCCGGGGTTGTAGCGACGGGTGGGGGCCAGCGCCACGTCGATCTGCTCGGCGATGCCCGCGAAGGCCCGGGCGGCCTCGCCCTCGGGGTCGGTGGCCATGACCGGATGACCCGAGTCGGAGCCCTCGCGCAGGTCGTTGAGCAACGGGACCTGACCGAGCAGGGGCACGTCGAGCTTGTGGGCCAGCTCCTGGCCGCCACCGGCCCCGAAGATCTCGTAGCGGGTGCCGTCGTCGCCGGTGAACCACGCCATGTTCTCGATGACGCCCTTCACCTCGAGGTGCACCTTCTCGGCCATGGCCGCGGCCCGCTGGGCCACCCGCTGCGCCGCCGGCTGGGGGGTGGTGACCACGTACACCTCGGCCCGGGGCAGGAACTGGCTGATCGACAGCGACACGTCGCCGGTACCGGGGGGAAGGTCGATGATCAAGAAGTCGGGGTCGTCCCAGAACACGTCGGTGAGGAACTGCTCCAGGGCCTTGTGGAGCATGGGGCCACGCCAGATGACCGCCTGGTCCTCATCCGCGAAGAAGCCCATGGAGATGCAACGCACCCCGTGGGCCTCGGGCGGCACCAACATGGAGTCGATGACCACCGGGTCGTTGGTGATCCCGAGCATCTTGGGGATGGAGAAGCCCCACACGTCGGCGTCGACGATGGCCACCGACCGCCCCCGCTGGGCGAGCGCCACCGCCAGGTTGGTGGACACCGACGACTTGCCCACGCCGCCCTTGCCGGAGGCGATGAGGAGCACGCGGGTGCGGCTGGCGGGGTCGGCGAACGGGATGGCCCGGCCCTCGGCGTGGCCGTGGGCGGCCTGGCTGCCCGCGGTGGCGGCCGGGTTGCCGTTGAGCTGCTGGCGCAGCGCGGCCAACTCCTCGGGGGTCATGGCCGTGAAGTCGACCTGCACCGCCCGCACGCCGGGCAGGGCCGCGACCGCGTCCTTCACGCGGTTGGTGATCTCGTTCTTCAGCGGGCAGCCCGGGGTGGTGAGGGCGACCAGCACGCGCACCGCCCCGTCGGCCTCGGCGACCTCCTTGAGCATCCCCAGGTCGACGATGCTGCGGTGCAGCTCGGGGTCCTGGACCGGGCGGATGGCCTCGATGATCTCGGCTTCGGTGGGCACGGGCGTTCCTGACGTCGGACATTTCTCCTACGGGCATAGGTAGAATACCGGGGTGACCTCGCCGAGCCTCAGTCCGGGAGCCAGCCCCGCGCTGAGCCCCACCGACTTCGCGTCGGCGGTGTCGGCCATCACCTCGGCGTTCGGCGACCCCACCCGGCGAGACATCTACCTGTTCGTGCACGAGCACGCCGACGGGGTCACCGCCGGCGAGGTGGCCCAGCGCTTCGAACTGCACGCCAACGTGGCCCGCCACCACCTCGACAAGCTCGCCGCCGGCGGCCACCTCGACGTCACCGTGGGCCGGTCGCCCGGCGCCGCCGGGGCCGGCCGGCCGTCCAAGCGCTACCGCTCCCACACCGACACCGTGGCGGTCGATCTGCCGGTCCGTCACGACGACGTGGTGATCACCCTGCTGGGCCGGGCCCTGGCCCGCCTGCCCGAGGCCGAGGCCACCGCCCTGGCCGAGGAGGTCGGCGTGGAGTACGGGCGCACCATGGCCGCCGCCATGGGCGAGGCCGGAGACGTGCAGCGCTCGTTCCGCACCGCCCTGCACTCGGTAGCCGACGCCCTCAGCGCCCACGGGTTCGCCGCCCACGCCGAGGAGACCCCCGACGGGCTGCGCATCATCTCGGGCCACTGCCCCTTCGGCGACGCCGCCATCGAGCACCCGGTCATCTGCGCGGTGGACCGCGGCATGGTCAAGGGGATGCTCGAGGCCCTCTACGGCGACGCCGTCACCGAGACCGAGGCGTCCCGCGCCACCGGCGACGCCACCTGCATCACCACCGTGGTCTGAGCCAGGTCGACCCCGGGTCCCGGAACGGTCAGGCGTCGTCCCAGGTGGGGTGACGGGTCATCGAGATCACCACGGCACCCAGGAACCCGGTGACCACGCCCCAGGCGCCCGCCAGCAGCACCAGCACGGTGAGAGCCGCGGACCGCAGCCCTCCCTTCCGGCCCCGGGCCACCCCCCAGGTGATCGCCCCGCCCACCACGCCGGCGACCAGGGCCATCGCCGACAGCCAGAACACCTCACCGGCGGCCGAAGCCGTGGCGGTCTCGTCGTCGCCGAAGCCGGTGGACACGAAGAAGAAGGTGGGGAGCAGGCCCACCAGCACGAACACGATCGCCGCCGCCACGGCCGGCCCGGTGCCCGACTGCGGGGGCGGGGGCTCCCAGCCCGGCGGAGGAGGTGGCGGCTGCCAGCCCGGCGGAGGCGGAGGAGGTCGCCAGCCGTCGGGGATCACGCGCCCGCCACCCCCACGGCCACCACCAGGGCCAGGGCCACCAGCGCCACCCGGGCCCGCATCCACCGCTCGGGATCGTGGCCGGCCCGGGCCATGCGTCCCATCTCCACCGCCACCACGAGCGCGGGCAGGATCCACCAGCCGAGCCGCAGGGTGGCCGCCAGGCCGGCCGCGCCCACCATGGTGGCGGCGAAGGCGATCCGGGCCATGGGCCGGGACCCGACCCGCACCACCAGCGTGGCCTTGCCGGCGAGCCGGTCGCCGGGCTCGTCGCGCGCGTCCTTGTGGGCCAGCACCCCGGCCCCCACCACCGCCAGCGGGATGGCGCGCAGCGCAAGCGCCCACCCGGCCGCCAGGGCCACCGGCAGCACCAGGTAGCAGAGGCCCAGCGCGAGCAGTCCCACCAGACCCCGGCGCTGCAGGGCCACCGGCTCGCACGCCGACGCCGCTCCCACCACCAGCGCCAGCACCGTGACGGCGAGGCCCGTGGGCTGCGGCAGCACCGGCTGCACCGCCAGCGCCGCCAACCCGGCACCCACGACCACCCCGATCACGTCCCGGTCGCTCAGCAGGCCCGACACCAGCGGGCGGTCGAACCGACCGTTGGCCCGGTCCGACGCCACGTCGGCCCGGTCGTTGAGGGCGGCGGCCACCGCCCCCGCGGCGCCGATCACCGCCACCCCGGCCACCAGCGCGGGCAGCCCGAGACCGGCGCCGACCCCCACCACCACGAAGATGAGCCAGGGCACCCGCATGTTCCGCAGGCGGCACAGCTCACCCAGCGCCCGCCCCCGGTCCCGGCCGTCCACGTAGCGCTCCCGGGCCAACCCCCGGGCGCCCGCCACCGGCACGGTCGTCATCCCCGAGACCATGTCCGAACCCTAGGCCCGGCCACGTCGCGGCGGCCGGGATCCCGCCCGCCGCCAAGGTGAGCCGCCGGGCTGAGCGGCAATGGGGTCCCGTAGGCTGAGGGCATGGCAGCACCAGGGGATCCCCCGCACCACGACCAGGCTGATCCGCCCGTCCTGATCCGGGGCGGGACGGTGTTCGACGGGTCCGGGCAGCGGCCCGGGCTGGTGGCCGACGTGCTCGTGCGAGACGGCATCGTGAGCCAGATCGGCATCGACCTGCCGACCCCCGAGGGCGCCACCGTGGTCGACGCCACCGGCAAGTGGGTCACCCCCGGGTTCATCGACCTGCACACCCACTACGACGCCGAGATCGAGATCGATCCCGCCCTCTCCGAGTCGGTGCGCCACGGCGTCACCACCGTGCTGGTCGGCTCGTGCGGGCTGTCGTTCGCCATGGGCCCCGCCGAGGACCTGGCCGACCAGTTCTGCCGGGTCGAGGGCGTCCCGCGAGACACCGTGCTCCCCCTGCTGGAAAAGGTGAAGGACTGGGAGGACCCCGCCGGCTACCTCCACCACCTCGACGACCTGCCGCTGGGTCCCAACGTCACGGCCATGTTCGGCCACTCCGCGGTCCGGGCCGCGGTCATGGGCCTGGGCCGCTCGGTCGACCCCAAGGCCAAGGCCACCGAGGCCGAGCTGGGCGAGATGACCCGCCACCTCGGCGACGCCCTCGACGCCGGCTACCTGGGCCTGTCGATCAACACCCTCCCCTGGGACAAGCTCGACGGAGACCGCTACCGCTCCAGCGCCACCCCGTCGGTGTACGCCAGCTGGAAGGAGTACCGGCGCCTGGCCGAGGTGCTGCGCGAGCGGGGCCGGCTGTTCCAGGTGGTGCCCGACCTCCAGGCCCGCTGGAACATCCCGGTGATCATCGGCATGTCCACCGGCGTGCGCCGCCGACCGCTGCGCACCATGGCCATCTCGCTCGTCGACGCCCGGGCGCTGCGGGGCACCCACAAGGTGGCCGGGAAGATGGCCGAGGTGATGAACCAGCGCCTCCACGGCGACTTCCGCTGGCAGGCCCTGCCGCTCCCCTTCGAGCTGTGGGTCGACGGCATGGAGGTGCCGGTCATGGAGGAGCTGGGCGCCGGCACCAAGGCGCTGCACGAGACCGACCCCGAGAAGCGTCGCACCCTGCTGAACGACCCCGGCTGGCGCGCCGAGTTCCGCAAGCAGTGGGCCAACCCGCTCTCCCCCAAGGCCTGGCACCGAGACCTGCGCGAGCCCAAGATCGTCGGCTGCCCCGACCCCTCCCTGGTGGGCCGTACCTTCGCCGAGGTGGCCGCCGACCGGGGCCAGGACCCGCTCGACTGCTTCTTGGACCTGCAGGTGGAGTACGGCAACGACCTCCGCTGGTACACCGTGGTCGGCAACGAGCGGCGGTCGTCGCTGGAGTACGTGGTGAGCCACCCGTCGGTGCTCATCGGCTTCTCCGACGCCGGTGCCCACCTCCGCAACATGGCGTACTACGACTTCCCGCTGCACCTGCTGAAGCTGGTGGGCGAAGCCGAGGCCCAGGGCCGCGAGCTCATGACCAAGGAGCGGGCCGTGCACCGCCTCACCGGTGAGATCGCCGACTTCCTCGGCATCGACGCCGGCCACCTCGAGGTGGGCCGCCGGGCCGACGTGGCGGTGGTCGACCCCACCACCCTCGACGAGCGGCTGGAGGCCATGACCGAGGACGACATGGTGGGCATGCCCGGCCTGCGTCGCCTCGTCCGCCGCCACGACGAGTGCGTCACCACCGTGGTCATCGGCGGGCGGGTGGCCTGGCACGACGGCGCCTACACCGCCGGGTTCGGTGACCAGCGGGGCTACGGCCGGGTCCTGCGCCACACCGGGACCGCGGCATGAACGGGCTCAGCGACCACGACCGCGGCGAACTGGTGGGGATCGCCTTCGCCGACACCTTCCGAGCCCAGGAGTACGTGCTGGCCATCACCGGCCTGGCCGCCAAGCACAAGCTGAAGCTGCGCGACGTGGTCACCCTGGAGTGCAGCGACGACGGCACCGTCCGCGTCCACGAGACCATCGACCCCGCACCCAAGCAGGCCGCGTTGTCGGGCGCGCTGTGGGCCGGACTGTTCGGTCTGCTGCTCGGTGGGCCCGTCGGCTGGGCCGCGGGCGCCGCCCTGGGCGCGGGCACCGGCGCGGCCACGGCCAAGGCCGTCGACCTCGGCGTCTCCGACGACTGGGTCGACTGGTTCCGGGCCACCGTGCAGCCCAACACCACCACCGTGGTGCTGCTCATCGACGACGTCGACCGCACCGCCCTGATCGACGAGACGGCCCGCTTCCCCGGGGCCGACCTGCTCCACACCACCTTCGACGACGCCACGCTGCGCCGCATCGAGGACGCCCTCTCGCGAGCCGACGGGTCCCGAGCAGACGGTTCGTGAGCCGGGCCTACCTCGACCACGCCTCCACCTCGCCGCTGCGGCCCGAGGCCCGGGCGGCGATGGTCGAGGCCCTGGACACGCTGGTCGGTGACCCCGGCCGCATCCACGAAGAGGGCCTGGCCGCCCGGGTGGCGCTGGAAACGGCCCGCGAGCAGGTGGCCACCCTGCTCGGGGCCCGGAGCCGCGAGGTGGTCTTCACCAGCGGAGCCACCGAGGCGATCGCGACCGCGGTGTGGGGCGGTGCCGCCCGCGCCGCAGCTCGAACCGGGGCGCCCGTCCACCAGGTGGTGACGGCGGTGGAGCACTCGGCGGTGCGCCACGCCGCCGAACGGTCCGGGCCCGTCACCGTGGTGCCCGTGGATGGCACCGGCCGAGCGGACCCGCAGGCCGTGCTCGACGCCATTCGGGCCGACACCGCGGTGGTGCACGTGCAGTGGGGCAACCACGAGGTGGGCACCACCCAACCGGTGGCCGAGGTGGTGGCGGCCTGTCGGGAGCGGGACGTGCTCGTCCACGTCGACGCCGCCCAGGCCGCGGGGCGGGCGGCCATCGCCTTCACCGACCTGGGGGCCGACCTGTTGTCGCTCAGCGGGCACAAGCTGGGTGGCCCGGCCGGCACCGGCGCCCTGCTCGTGCGGCGGGGCCTGCGCATCCCGCCGCTCCTGGTGGGCGGCGACCAGGAGCGGGCCCGCCGGGCCGGCCTGGAACCGGTGGCCCAGCTCGTGGGCCTCGGCGCCGCCTGCGCCGCGCTCACCGCCCATTGGCAGGTGGAGGCCCACGAGGCCCGGCGGCTCACCGACCGCATCCGGGGGGTGCTCGACGCCATCGACGGGGTGGTGCAGTACGGGAACCCCGACCACCGCCTCCCCCACCTGGTGTGCGCCGGGGTCGAGGGCGTCGAACCCCAGGGGGTCCTGCTCGGTCTCGACCGAGCCGGCGTGGCCGCCCACTCCGGCAGCGCCTGCTCCTCCGAGTCGCTCGAACCGTCCCCGGTCCTGCAGGCCATGGGCGTCGATGCCCACCACTCGCTGCGCCTCTCGGTGGGCTGGAGCACCACCGACGCCCACGTCGACCGCCTGGCCGACGCGCTGCCCGGCGTGGTGGCGGGGCTCCGGGCGCTCCGGAGCACCTGACGGGCTACCCGCCGCCGGTGGTCGCGGGAACGGTGGTGGCCGGGGTCGTGGTCGAGGTTGTGTTCGTGGGCAGGGTGGACACCGGGGCGGTGGCTTCCGATCCCTCGGCGGCCAGGGCCTCGTCGATGCGCTCCGCGAGCTGTTGCTGCTCGATCACCGACCGGGCGTCGGGCGACGGGTCGTTGGCCTCGAACTCGTCCAGGTACTGCTTGGCCAGGGCGTACTCGCCCCGACGGAACGCCAGCACGGCCCGGAACGCGCGGGCGTAGCTGTAGTTCGGATCCACCTCGATGGCCCGCTCCACCAGGTCGGCGGCGGCCTGCTCCAGGGCGGCCGCGTCCTCGCCCTCGGTGAACGACGCCGTCAACCCGATCTGCCAGCCCAGCCAGGTGTTGGCCACCGGGTTGCGGGGGTCGTCGTCGAGGACCGCCTGGAAACAGGCCACTGCGGCGCTGGGCGCCGTGGGGTTGATCTGCTGCACGCACGTCTGGGCCCGTTGGCTGGGCGACTGCTTCACGTCGACCCCGCCGGTGATGGTGTCGCCGGCCTCGCGGGCGCCGAGGGAGCGGGCCACCACCCACCCGGCCAGGAGGGCGAACACGACCACGCCACCGGCGATCGCCAGGCTGCGGGTGCGGTTCGGGCGACGCCGGGCCTCGGCGAACCCGCGGCGCTGGTCGTCTATGGCGCGCAGCACCTCGGCGGCCCGGGCGGTGTAGTCGTCTCGCAGGGCCCGGTGGTCGGCATCGTCGAGATCGCCGGCGTCGTGCTCCCGGTCCAGGTCGGCCAGCGAGCGCAGCAGGAAGTCCCGCTGCTCCTCCAGCCCGGCCAGCTCGTCGGGGTCCAGCCGGGCCGTGCGGCGCGGCGATCGCTCGCTCACTCGTCCGCCCCGTCGGGGTCGGGCCCTCCGTCGGGCTCCTCGTCGGGTTCCGTGCCGGGGTCGGCGCCGGGGTCGGGTCCAGGGTCGCTGGCGGTGGCCCCCTCGTGGGCGAGGGCGGCAGCCACCAGGGCCCGGTCGTCATCGGACGCCTCCACCGAGCCCGGGCGCCAGTCACCGAAGCGGTAGATCAGGGCCCCCACCGCCAGGATCGCCGCCATCACCGGCAGGGCCCACACCAGGGCCCCGAACCCCTGGCCGGCGGGGTCCAACAGGAGCTGGCGGCCGTTGGGGTAGCGGGAGGCCACGTAGTCGCGGATCTCCTCGTCGGAGTCGCCGGCCTCCAGTCGCTCGGCGATCAGCACCCGCACGGCCTCGGCCGCGGGCGTGTCGCTGTTGGCCACCGCCTGGCTGGCACACGAGGGGCAGCGGATCGATTCCTCCAGGTTGCGGGCCCGCTCGTCGAGGGTGGGCGGATCACCGCCCAGGGTGCCCACGGCCAGCAGGGCCACGACCACCACGGCCATGAGGGCCCACGGCCACCAGCCCACCGGAGCGGGGCGACGAGGGGTCGACGGCGCGGTCACGGCGTGGGCTCCGCATCGGGCTCGGCGGCCGGCTCGGTGTAGCGGGCCATGGCGGCGTCGAGCTGTGCCTGGGTGACCCCGCTCACGAAGCGCTCCACCACCACGCCGGTGGGGGCCACCAGGTACGACTCGGGCACCTTGGCCACGCCCCAGTCGAGCGCGGTGCGACCCTGGTCGGCATCGAACACGGTCCAGTCGCCACCCCGCTCGGCGAAGAACCGTCGCACGTCGTCGGGCTCGTCGGAGTACACCACGCTGATCACCCGGGCGTCGCCGGTCTCGGCGTGCGCCTGCGAGAACGCCACCAGCTCGGGGTGCTCGGTCACGCACGGGGCGCACCACGTGGCGAAGAAGTTGACCACCACCCACCGGTCGGTGGCGCCGATGTCGAAGGGCTCGCCCACCAGGACCTCGCCCGCCACGCCGGGCGCCCGCTGGCCGATGAGGTTGCTGGTGCTCTTGCGTTCGGTGGCGGGGTCGCGGGTGGCGAGCAGCGCCACCAACAGCACCATGATCACGCCCACCACCGCGGCGGCGATGCGGGCCGGGTGGGCGCGCCGGACACCGGGGGCCGCGGCCCCGTCGTCCAAGACGTCGGCGTCGGCGCTCACAGCGACACCGGCGCGGTGGGCACGCGCCGCCTCCCGGGGAAGATGGCCATGAGCGATCCGATCGCCATGACGCCACCGCCGATCCACAGCCACACGATCAGCGGCTGCACGATGATCTTCACCGACACCGAGTCGTCCGCGCTGGGCAGGTCGGTAAGGGTGAGCAGCACGGAGTCACGGGCCGTGTTGTGCACCGACGGCTTGCCGATCTGCTGGGTGCCGTTCACGAACTGCTGGATGGCCGGCTCGTGGACCTTGCCGTCGAGCTCGAGCTCGGCGCCCACCTCGCGACGGGCCGCGGTGACGTTGCTGGTGGGACCGAGGAAGGTGACCTCGTGGCCCCGTACCGTCACGGTGGACGGGCAACCCGGGGCCGCCTCCACGCACATGCGGGCGTCTCGTTCCACCGAGTAGCTGTTCGACGCGGCCAGCGCCACCCCGATCATGAGCACGCCGAGGTGCACGATCATGCCGCCGTTGGTGCGGCCCACCAGGCCCCGCCAGCCCTGGCGGCGGGTGGCCAGCACCAGTTGGCGCAGCGCCGCGCCACCGGCGAAGCCGGCCAGGAAGAAGGCCAGCAGCGGGGCCAGGCCCCGGGCGCCCACCGCCACCGCGAAGGCCATGACGCCGGTGCCGATCCAGCCCGGCCACAACAGGCGGGTGCGCAGGGTCTCGGCCGAGGCCTTGCGCCACGGCAGCACCGGGGCCACCGCCATGAGGAACAGCAGCACCAGCCCGATGGGCGTGGTCATGCGGTCGAAGTAGGGCTCGCCCACCGTGACCCGTTCCGCGGACAGGGCCTCGGAGATGAGGGGGAACACCGTGCCCAGCAACACCACGAACGCGAACGCCGCGAACACGATGTTGTTGAGCAGGAACGCTCCCTCGCGTGACACCGGGGAGTCGATGCGCGCCGGTGAGCGGAGCCGGTCGCCCCGCCAGCCCACCAGACCCACCGTGACCAGTACGATGAGCCCGAAGAACCCGAGCAGGAGCGGCCCGATGTCGGAGTCGCTGAAGGCGTGCACCGAGTCGATCACGCCCGAACGGGTCAGGAACGTGCCCAGGATCGTGAGCGAGAACGTGGCGCACAGCAGCGACAGGTTCCACACCCGCAACATGCCCCGTCGCTCCTGCACCATCACCGAGTGCAGGTAGGCCGTGCCGGTGAGCCAGGGCAGGAACGACGCGTTCTCCACCGGGTCCCAGGCCCAGTAGCCGCCCCACCCGAGCACCTCGTGGCTCCACCAGGCACCGAGGATGATGCCCACGGTGAGGAACATCCAGGCGATCATCGTCCAGCGCCGCGTCTCCACCAGCCAGCCCTCGCCGAGCCGGCCGGTGACCAGCGCCGCCACCGCGAAGGCGAACGGCACGGTGAAGCCCACGTAGCCCAGGTACAGCATGGGCGGGTGGAACGCCATGAGCGGGTGGTTCTGCAGGAGCGGGTTGGGCCCCGGGCCGTCGAGCGGCGGGTCGGCGAGCACCCGGAACGGGTTGGCCGGGCCGAGCATGAGCCCGAAGAAGAACAGGCACACCACGAACATCACGAGCATGGCCCACGCCACGAGCGGGTCGTTCAGGCGGTCGCGGAACTTCATCACCACCGCCACCGTGAAGCCGGCCAGGATCAGCCCCCAGAGCAGGATCGACCCCTCCAGGGCCGCCCACATGGTGGCCACGTTGTAGAGGGCCGGCGTGGTGCTCGACCCGTTGTTCGCCACGTACTCCAGCGAGAAGTCACGGGTGATCAGCGCCCGCTGCATGGCGGCCACCGCCAACACCGCGCCGCCCAGCACCATGAACGCGTAGGTGCGCGACATCCGCAACAGCTCGGACCGGCGGCCCCGGAGACCCACAGCGAGGGTGACGATGGCGCCGAGCGACCCGACCAGGGCCAACACGACGCCGCCCGTCCCCAGGGCGGCGTTCACGAAGCGTCCGGCCCCGTGGGAGTCTCGGGGGAGGCGGCATCGTCGACCTCGGCGTCAGCCTCGGAGGCGGGCACCCGGTCGGGCTGCTGCTCCTCGTACTCGCCGTCGTCCGCCTTCTTGTAGTCCTCGGTGTGCTTCACCAGCAGGCGGTCGCTGTCGAACTCGGTGCCCGCCGCGTTCCACGCCCCCTCGGCCACCACCGGCAGCCCGGGCTTGAACAGCGCCGGTTCCTTGCCG
>WBZL01003579.1_pt1 | contig 14115 bp, 10 predicted proteins | sample 5204291 | NCBI WGS metagenome assembly WBZL01 (sample SAMN12344345, study PRJNA552823) | activated sludge metagenome | biome: Activated sludge suspended growth; feature: Nitrification reactor; material: Wastewater; isolation source: activated sludge from nitrification reactor of wastewater...
GGTGGGTACCACCTCGATCGAGAACTCCGAGCTCATCTCCGCGCTGCTGACCAAGGCCAAGCTGCCGCACCAGGTGCTCAACGCCAAGCAGCATGCCAAGGAGGCCGAGATCGTGGCCCAGGCCGGGCGGCCGAAGATGGTGACGATCGCCACCAACATGGCCGGCCGCGGCACCGACATCGTGCTGGGCGGCAACGTCGAGAAGCAGGTGCAGTTCGTCGAGGCGGACGAGGCCCTGTCGGACGAGGAGAAGGCCGCCCGCACCCAGAAGCTGCGCGACGAATGGCAGGGCCTGCACGAACAGGTGGTCGCGCTGGGTGGTCTGCGCATCGTGGCCACCGAGCGGCACGAGAGCCGGCGCATCGACAACCAGCTGCGCGGGCGCAGCGGCCGCCAGGGCGACCCCGGTGCCAGCCGCTTCTACCTGAGCCTGGACGACCCCTTGATGCGCATCTTCGCGGGCGACCGCGTGCGCGCCATCATGGACCGGCTGAAGATGCCCGAGGGCGAGGCCATCGAGGCCGGCATTGTCAACCGCAGCATCGAAAGCGCGCAGCGCAAGGTCGAGGCGCGCAACTTCGACATCCGCAAGCAGTTGCTGGAGTACGACGACGTCGCCAACGACCAGCGCAAGGTGATCTACCAGCAGCGCAACGAAATCCTCGAGGCCACGTCGCTGGACGACCAGATCCGCAACCTGCGCCGATCGGCGATGACCGAAGTGGTGCGCACCTACGTCCCGGCCGAGACGCTGGAGGAACAGTGGGACCTGGCCTCGCTCGAGAAGACGCTGCGCGAGGAGTGGCAGCTCGACGTCGAGCTGAAGGCCGCGGTGGAGAAGAGCGACAGCATCACCGACGAGGACATCGTCGAGAAGGTCGTCGCGGCAGCCGACGCGCTGTTCCAGGGCAAGCTGGACCAGGTGGGCGCCGAGCAGTTCACCCCCTTCATGCGCATGGTGCTGCTGCAAAGCCTGGACAGCCACTGGCGCGAGCACCTGGCGGCGCTCGACTACCTGCGCCAGGGCATCCACCTGCGCGGCTATGCGCAGAAGAACCCCAAGCAGGAGTACAAGCGCGAGGCCTTCGAGCTGTTCGAGCAGTTGCTCGACACCGTCAAGCTCGAGGTCACGCGCATCCTGATGACGGTGCGCATCCAGACCCAGGAGCAGGTGACCGAGGCCGCCGAGTCGATCGAGGACCGGCTCAGCCAGCTGGCCAACGTGACCTACACCCATCCGAACGAGGACGGGTCGGTGTCACAGGTGGGTGATGCAGCCGGGATGCTGGGCGATGCGCCGGTACCCAAGGTGGGGCGCAACGAGCCTTGCCCCTGCGGGAGCGGGAAGAAGTACAAGCAGTGTCATGGGAAGTTGGCGTAGGGCCTCACCGGCCGGCTCCGCACCCGACGACGGACTGTAAGGCCGGGCGACACCGGGTTGCCCCGCCCCCTCGAACGCGGTGGTCCGAGCTACGACCTGCGGCGACATGGTCGAAGGCCTGTCCGGGGCTCGTCCCTCTCGACAGGATGAGAGGTCGCATGAATGTCCGCCCCTTGCCAGCCGAGCGCAAGTGACAGTTCCCGGCCCCCGGGGTGAATGGGCCGATTCCTCCGCCGCGCTGCGTTCTGCGCCGCGGCAAAGGGCCCTCGCCTCGTAGCTCGCATTGCGTCGCCGGAGGCATGGGCACAACCTCCAGGACCTCGTTGGCGCGGGGCAGGCCGACGATCGAGTTGCACCTGCTTCCTGCGCCGGCAAGATGGCCGGCCTGCATCCAGCGTTTCGCAAGTGCCTGGTGTCGGAGACTTGAACACTAGCTACGAGTCACTGGCCGTTGCAACCTGCAAGGTATTGATTCGAAATGCCTGCCGCAGCTTGGCGCGCAACTTGCTCTGCCGTTTCGAATCTTCACCAGCACGTCGTTTCCCAGATTGCTGTCGGGTACTGCCAAGGCGCGCAATTGCGTCGAGGGAAAGCTTCTCGGCAGGGAGATGTCGACACGGATGGTGTCGGGTGACGTGTCGATTGAGTTCGAGGCTTTCCTTGGAGGGATAGATGAAGCGTTCGCGAGTTCGATTTGCCGCCGTTTTGTTGGCGGGTCTGTTGGGGGCTGCTTTCGCAATCGGCCAGGTGAACGACGTGCAGGCGCCGGCCGGCAAGGGCGAAGGTGCCAAGCGCCTCGTCGTTGGCAAGCGAGAGATTTCCGAGTCTGCCTTGCAGCAGATTGCCGCGATCAGAGTCGCCAAGGGCGGGCTCAGCGCGGTGCAGCGCAAACTCGATTCGCATTTGGCGTTTGCCGGGATGGCACTGCGCGGAGACAGCAGGGTCGATTCGTTCCGCCATCTGATTGCCACAACGCGTGGCGCGCAAGCCGATGCATCCAGTCAAGGCCTGGCCTTTTCGAATGCGTCGGCCGTGAAGGTCGAGATCAAGGGGCAGATGACCGAGGGGCTACTCAATGCCATCCGGGCTGCGGGTGGCTCTGTGGAGGGGCACTCCTCTCGTCTTGGGCTGGCGAATGCCACGCTGCCTCTTGGCAAGCTCGAGACCATCGCCGCCCGGACGGATGTCGCCTCGATCAAGAGAGCTTGGGGTGCCCAGACCAACGCCGGCCTGGTGACTTCGCAGGCCTACGTCAGCCACGCAGCCAACACCGTGATTGGCATGGGCTACGACGGGTCTGGCGTGAAGGTGGGCGTGCTGTCCGACAGCGCGTCGCCAGCCCGGGTTGCTGCGCTGGTTGCGAGTGGTGACCTGAAGGCAACGACGACCGTCTTGCCAGGTCAGGCGGGTGCTGGCAGCGACGAGGGCACGGCGATGATGGAGATCGTCCAGGACATTGCGCCGGGTGCAGACCTCTACTTCGCCACGGCCTTCAATGGCGTCGCCAGCTTTGCCGACAACATCAGGGCGCTTGCGGCAGCGGGCTGCAAAGTCATCGTCGATGACGTCAGCTACTTCAACGAAGGTGCTTTCCAGGATGGCCCGATCGCCCAAGCCGTCAGCGAGGTCACGCAGGCCGGCGTGATCTACTTTTCGTCCGCCGCCAACAGCGGCAGCCTGACAATGGGGACCAGCGGCACCTGGGAAGGGGACTTCGTCGACGGTGGAAACGCGACGGGTGTCTTGGCAGGAGCAGGACGGGTGCACGATTTTGGAGGGCAGCTGTACAACCTGACCACCGGGACCGGCATCGTGTCCTTGAAGTGGTCCGATCCTCTGGGAGCCAGTGCCAATGACTACGACATTTACTTGCTGAATCCGGCCGGTACAGGCCTTGTTGACTTCAGTGCTGACGTCCAGGACGGCACCCAGGACCCTTTCGAGATCTTCGGCATCAACGGCACCTATGCCGCGAACAGCCGCATCGTGGTGGTCAAGTGGAGTGGTGTTGCCCGAGCGTTGCGTGTCGATACCCATCGGGGTCGGCTGCAGATCGCTACCGCCGGGTCGACGTTCGGTCACAACGCGGCGCGAGACACGGTTTCGATGGCCGCAACGTTCTGGAACAGCGCCAAGACCGGCACGCGGCCATTCACTGGCGTGGCCAATCCGAACGAGATCTTCAGCTCGGATGGCCCCCGCAAGATCTTCTACAACCCCGACGGCACGCCCATCACCCCGGGGAATGTCCTGTTCGGCACCAATGGTGGCGAGACCTTGATGAAGCCTGACTTCGCCGCTGCCGATGGGGTCACCACGCGGACACCGGGTTTCGGCCCGTTCTTTGGCACGTCGGCCGCTGCGCCACATGCGGCGGCCATTGCGGCGCTGATCCTCCAAGCGCGTCCGGACTACACGCCGGCCCAAGTCAAGGCCGCCCTGATTGCGGGCAGCCTGGATTCGATGGGGGCGGGCCCAGACAGAGACTCTGGCTACGGGATCATCCGTGCGGACTTGGCCATCCAGTACGCGCTGACCCACTGACCTGATGAACGACAGGAGCGTGGTCCACGAGGTGGCGCGTTCCAGTAGCCAACCGAATCTAGAGGAAGCATGAACATGAATGCAATGCGAGCTCTGTTGAGCAGTCTGGTTGTGGGGTCGGCACTGTGGGGCACGGCCGCGCAGGCCGACTTCCTGTTGACCACGACCGGTGCGCTGACTGCAGCGGATCCTATCCAGGAAGGTCGAATCTCCCGTGATGGCGAGTCGCAGAACTGGGCAGGCGACAAGGTCTATCCCGGGATCTTCAATGCCACCACGCGCTACAACTACACGACATTCCAAGTCGATGTCGGTGAGACAACGTTCATCCAGATCGATTTCGACTCGTTGTCTGCAAATACCTTTGTGTCCGCATGGCTCGGAGGCTATAACCCTCTCAACCTTGCCTCGGGCGATGGGTGGCTCGGGGATCCGGGCAACTCCGGCAACTTCTTCAGTGGAACGGACCCTGAGTTCTTCAGCTTCGTTGCGCCGGCCAACAGCACGATCACCGTGGTGGTGAACCAGACCGCTCAGGGGGCGGGTCTGGGTGATCCGTTCACGTTGATCGTCGAGGCCTATTGCGACCGGCTGTTCACGTCGTCGACCCGTGGCAGCTGCACCAATGCACCGCCTCCGGGCGTTCCCGAGCCGGGAACGCTGTGGCTCGCGACCGTGCCGCTGGCACTCCTAGCTGGGCGACGTTTCTTGTCGCGTCGGCAACGCTAGGCCGCCTGACGGACTGGAGCACCTTTTGGAGCCCACACGCTCGAGCGTGTGGGCTCTTTTGCTTGCCATCGATTGCAGGAGTGCCGCGATCGTGTCACTTGTCGCCTACTGGAGCGTTCGTCGGCGACCTGGTGAGGTGCAGAATGGCCGCTTGAGGTGGCCATGCAGTTGAGCGGACATCGTGCGCCGGTGCAGTGTCCCGTACAAGTTGGAGAGATGTGATGGACGATCATGCCGGTGAGGCGTCGGCCGCTACTGCTACGGCATTGGGCAACTCGGTGGCTGGCGATGTCGAGGTCCCTGGCGACGTCGACATGTTCGCAGTCGAACTGACGGCGGGCCAGGCGATCGTTCTACGGGTCAACCGCACGGCTGAAAGCGGAAGTGCAGGATTGGCCGACCCCTCGCTCGTCCTGCAAGACGCCACCGGGCACATCCTGGCGATGGACGATGACTCGGGTGGTGAATTCAACGCCCGCGTCTTCTATTCGATCGAGGCATCTGGCACCTACTACGCGGCCGTCACTGATCACGACCAGGGGACTGGGACGTACGAGCTGAGCATCCACCAGACGACTCGTCGAAGTGGATCGGACCTGGCGGACTCGCTTGTCGGTGGAACGTTGTCGGACACCGTGGAGGCAGGCGCCGGCAACGATCAGCTCACCGGCCTGACTGGAGACGACCTCCTCGATGGAGGCTTGGGTTTCGACATTGCGCGCTACGAGGGGCCACTCGCCAACTTCTTTATCGAACCCGTGGACGTCAGTGGTTGGGCATCAACGGCCTCAAGAGGGTGGGTTTTGACCGATTCGATCGGCACCGAGGGTAGCGACGTACTTGTGTCGATCGAGCGGGTGGCCTTTGCTGACCACAACCTGGCACTTGATCTGGATGGCAACGCGGGCACCGTGGCCAAGGTGTTGGGTGCCGTATTCGGTGCCGATGCAATCTACGACCCAGTCTACGTCGGGGTAGGGCTGCAACTGGCTGACTCGGGGATCGGATTGAATCAGCTGATGGACATCGCACTGGCATACCGACTCGGCGCGCAGCCCTCGTCGACCCAAGTTGTCGACTTGTTGTTCACCAACGTGGTGGGCCACGCCCCGACGAACGATGAGCGGCAACCATTCACCGACATGCTGGACAGCGGCGCGCTCACCATGACCGAGTTGGGCGCACTCGCCGCAGAGCATCCGCTGAACCTGGCCAACATCGACTTCGTAGGGCTGGCCGACTACGGAATCGTTTATACGACGTAGGGTCGGGCGGCTCGGTCCGCGGCCCAGTTGCGCCGGAGCGAGCGCGTCGTCGCCGCGCATCGCGAGTGCCTAGAATCGGCACCCTGCCGAAATCGTCCGGAGCGACTTAGCATGCCCGTCAACTTCAGCCCAAGATCTCCCGGTAAGCTGGGGACGGTGGCGGGCCTGCGCATCGGTACCGCAATGGCCGGTGTGCGCAAGCCCGGCCGGCGCGACTTGGTGCTGGCCGTGCTGGATGAGCATGCCAACGCCGCCGCCGTCTTCACCCAGAACCGCTTCTGCGCCGCCCCCGTCCAACTCTGCCGCGAGCACCTGAAACTCGACCGCGGCATCCGCGCGCTGGTGATCAACACCGGCAACGCCAACGCCGGCACCGGCGCCGATGGCCTGGCGCGTGCCCGTCGGACGTGCGACGCGGTGGCCAAGCTGCTGGACATCCAGCCCGAGCAGGTGCTGCCGTTCTCCACCGGCGTGATCATGGAGCCGCTGCCGGTCGAGCGCATCGAGGCCGGCCTGCCGGCCGCCATTGCCGACCTGAAGCAGGACAACTGGGCCGCGGCTGCCGAGGGCATCATGACCACCGACACGGTGCCCAAGGCGGCGTCGAAGCAGGTGGTCATCGGTGGCCGGACCGTCACGGTCACCGGCATCTCCAAGGGCGCTGGGATGATCCGTCCCAACATGGCGACGATGCTGGGTTTCGTGGCCACCGACGCGGTGGTGGCGCCGCATCTGCTGGACGAGCTGGTCAAGCAGGCGGCCGACCAGAGCTTCAACCGCATCACGATCGACGGCGACACGTCGACCAACGACTCCTTCGTGCTGATCGCCACGCACCGCGCTGGCAACCCCCCGGTGACGAGCCTGGCCTCGGCCGACGGCCGCATCCTGCGCGACGCGGTGTTCGACGTGTCGCGCCAGCTGGCCCAGGCCATCGTGCGCGACGGCGAAGGCGCCACCAAGTTCATCACCGTGCGTGTCGAGGGTGGCCGTGACGAGCGCGAATGCAAGCTGGTGGCCTACGCCATCGCACATTCGCCGCTGGTCAAGACGGCCTTCTTCGCCAGCGATCCCAACCTCGGCCGCATCCTCGCGGCGGTCGGTTACGCCGGCATCGACGACCTCGACCAGGGTCTGATCGACCTGTTCCTCGACGACGTGCATGTCGCGCGCCAGGGCGGCCGTCACCCTGACTATCGCGAGGAGGACGGCCAGCGCGTGATGAAGCACAACGAGATCACCGTGCGGGTGCACCTGCACCGCGGGCCAGCGGCCACCGAGGTCTGGACCTGCGATCTCTCGCACGACTACGTCAGCATCAACGCCGACTACCGGTCCTGAGCGCGCACTCGAACCCGTTGCCAGGCCTCAGCGCCGTCGGGTCCCCGCGCGACGGGCTGCCATCCGCGAGGGTTCGAAGATGATGCGACGGCCGGGGCTGGCCGAGATCCTGGCCTGGGCCCGCGTGCCCTCGGGCGACCTGTGGCATGACCGCGCGTACCTGCGCCTGTGGGTGTCGATCCTGTCGGCATCGTTCGGCGCGCAGGTGATGCTGCTGGCGCTGCCACTGACCGCTGCCGTGCTGTTGCACGCCAGCCCGACGCAGATGGGCTGGCTCACCGCCGTGGAGCTCTCACCCTTCGTGCTGCTGTCGCTGCCGGCCGGCGTGTGGTTGGACCGCGTGCGCAAGCTGCCGGTGTACGTGGTCGGCGAGGTGGCCGTCGGCCTGGCTGCCACCAGCGTCACGCTGGCGTGGATGGCCGGCTGGCTGACGATGGGCTGGCTGTACGTCGTAGGTTTCATCGTCGGCACGGTGCACACGGTCTCGGGCAGCGCGGCGCAGATCGTGCTGATGCAGGTGGTGCCGCGCGGCCGGCTGGTGGAGGCGCACGCCAAGAACGCGCTGGCCGGCTCGGGGGCGGAAGTGCTGGGCCCCGGCTTCGCGGGCTTCCTGATCAAGCTGTTCGGCGCGCCCTGGGCGATGCTGGTCAATGCCGCGCTGCTGTTCGGGTCGGCGTGGATCCTGCGCGGGATCCGCGTCGACGAACGGCGCGATCCACGACCCGAGGCGCACTTCGTCCGCGACCTGGTCGCCGGCCTGCGCTTCGTGGTCCACCACCCGGTGCTGCGCTCACTGGCGCTGCTGATGGCCGTGTGGCAGATGGGGCACTACGCGGCGCTGGTGGTGCAGATCCTGGTGGCCACGCGCACGCTGGGCCTGTCGGAGCAGGCCGTGGGCCTGTGCTACATGGGCATGGGCCTGGGCACGATCATCGGCAGCGTGTCGGGCCGGCGCATCAGCCACCGCATCGGGCCGGGACCTTGCCTGGTGCTCGGCTATGCCATCACGGCGGCGGGTTGGCTGCTGCTGGCCGCCGCGCCGGCCAACGCGTGGGGCGTGGCGGCGTTTGCGCTGATGATGATGTCGTTCTCGGCCGGCGCGGTGCTCATCTTCATCAACTTCCTGGCGCTGCGGCAGGCGGTGACGCCCGAGCCGATGCTCGGCCGCATGACGGCCACGATGCGCTGGCTCACGCTGCTGGCGGCTCCCTTGGGGTCGCTGCTGGGTGGCTGGCTGGGTGAGCACGTGGGCCTGCAGGCGAGCCTGTGGTTTGCCGGCGGATCGACGGCGCTGCTGGCCGTCGTCGCCTGGCGCCTGCCGATCGTGCGTTCACTGCGCCAGCTGCCGGGCTCGGCCCCGGACGTGGTGTCGCCGCCCGCCGTGCCGCCGACGCCGCCGGCGCACCAGCCCTTCAGGCCGATGGCGTCGGTGCGCCGGCCGGGGCGTAGCGATCGACGGCGTCGGTGATCAAGCCGTCGAGCCCCAGGTCCAGCAGGCGCTGCGCGTCGATCGCTTCGTTGACCGTGTAGCACAGCGCACGCAGGCCGGCGCCGTGGATGCGTGACAAGACCTCGGCGCTCATCACCACGTGGTTGCTGACCACGGCCACGCAGGCCAGCGATCGGGCCATCTCGAACCAGCCGTCCCACAAGGTATCGACCAGCAGCGCGCGCGGCAGTTCGGGGGCGGTCTCGCGCGCACCCAGCAGCGCTTCGGGACGGAACGAACTCAGCAGCGGTGGGACCTCGGCGTCGGCCCACAGCTCGCGCACGGCCAGTCCCACGGCACGCCCGGTGGCCTCCTCGGTGCCTGGCGTGGGCTTGATCTCGATGTTTAACACGAAACCGTTGCGCCGCACGTAGCGCGCAATGGCGGCCAGTGTCGGCATCGGCTCGCCGCAGAAGGCGCGGCTGTGCCAGCCGCCGGCGTCGAGCTGCGACAACTCGGCCCAGGTCTGGTCCCCGGCGCGGCCCCGGCCGCTGGTGGTGCGCTCGAGCGTGGCATCGTGCAGCAGAAAGGGCACGCCGTCGGCGCTGAGCTTCACGTCGCACTCGAACGCACGGTAGCCGTGGCTGGCACCGAGCCGGAACGCGGCCAAGGTGTTCTCCGGTGCCAGCAGGCCGGCACCACGATGGGCGATCCACAGGGGGTAGGGCCAGTTCGAGCTCATGGCTGCATCTTCGCGAACATCAGCCGATCGTGCACCCGACGCACCAGGCCGGCCTTACCCGACGCGTCGACCGGTGGCGGCGTCGAACCAGTGCAGATGCGCCGGCGCCGCACGCAGCCCGACGGTCTGGCCGGCCTTGGGCGCGGCGCGAGTGCCTTCGATGCGCAGCGTGAAGGCGTGCGACCCCAGGCGGCCGTACACCAGCCGCTCGGCGCCGAGCATCTCGACCACCTCCACGCGCAGCGGCCAGGTGCCCGCGCCGTCGCCGCCGGCAGCCAACTCGGCATGTTCCGGACGCAAGCCCAGCGTCAACGCACCCTCACGTGGTGCCGCGGCCGGCAGGGCCAGGCTCGCGTCGCCGATGTGGAACGCGCCGCCTTCGACCTGGCCCTGCAGCAGGTTCATCGGCGGCGAGCCGATGAAGCCGGCCACGAAGGTGCTGGCCGGTGTGGCGTAGACCTGCTCGGGGGTGCCGATCTGCTCGATGCGGCCGGCATTCATCACCAGCATGCGCTGGGCCAGCGTCATCGCCTCCACCTGGTCATGGGTGACGAACAGCGAGGTGATGCCCAGTTCCTGGTGCAGCTTCTGGATTTCCAGCCGGGTCTGGGCGCGCAGCTTGGCGTCGAGGTTGGACAGCGGCTCGTCGAACAGGAAGACCGCCGGCTGGCGCACGATCGCGCGGCCCATCGCGACACGTTGACGCTGTCCGCCGGAGAGCTCGCGCGGGCGCCGCTTTAGGTAGGGGGCCAGTTCGAGGATCCGGGCCGCCTTGTCGACGCGCGCACGGATCTCGTCGACCGGCACCTTGCGGATCTTCAGCCCGTAGGCCATGTTGTCGAACACGCTCATGTGCGGGTACAGCGCGTAGTTCTGGAACACCATCGCGATGTCGCGGTCGGCCGGCTCGATGTCGTTGACCTTGCGGCCGGCGATGTGGATCTCGCCCCCGGAGATCTCCTCCAGCCCCGCCACCATGCGCAGCAGCGTGCTCTTGCCGCAGCCCGAGGGACCCACGATGACGACGAACTCGCCGCTGGCGATCTCGGCATCGACGCCGTGGATCACCGGGTTGGCCGATGCGCCGCGCCCGTAGCGCTTGACGACTTGGCGGAGGGAGATGGTCGACATGATGCTTACTTCTCGGTGTCCACGAGGCCCTTGACGAACCACTTCTGCATCAGCAGCACCACCAGCGCGGGCGGCAGCAAGGCCAGGATCGCGGTGGCCATCACCAGGTGCCATTCGGTGAGCGCATCACCGCCGACGATCATGCGCTTGATGCCGATCACCGCGGTGTACATCGACTCGTCGTTGGTGATCAGCAGCGGCCACAGGTACTGGTTCCAGCCGTAGATGAACTGGATGACGAACAGCGCCGCGATCGACGTGCGCGACAGCGGCAGCAGCACGTCGACGAAGAAGCGAATCGGACCGGCCCCGTCGATGCGTGCGGCCTCGGCCAGCTCGTCGGGCACGGTCATGAAGAACTGGCGGAACAGGAAGGTGGCGGTGGCCGAAGCGATCAGCGGCAGGGTCAGGCCCGCGTAACTGTCGAGCAGGCCGAGGTCGGAGACGACCTTGAACGTCGGGATGATGCGCACCTCGACCGGCAGCATCAGCGTCACGAAGATCATCCAGAAGAAGAAGTGGCGCAGCGGAAAGCGGAAGTAGACGATCGCGAAGGCGCTGATGATCGAGATGGCGATCTTGCCCAGAGCGATCACCAGCGCCATCACCAGGCTGTTGAACATCATCGGTGCCACGGGCGCCGTGGATCCACGCGTCGAGCCCGCACCCAGCACCTGCGTGTAGTTGGCCCACAACCGGTCGCCAGGCAGCAGGCGCATCGGCACCTCGAGCACCTGCTCCAGCGTCAGCGTGCTGGCCACGAAGGTCACGTACAAAGGAAAGGCGATGACGAGGATGCCGAGCACCAGGCCCAGGTGCGTCAGCAGCGTCAGCAGCGGGCGTCGTTCGACCATGGCGTGCTCAGTACGTGACCTTGCGCTCGATGAAGCGGAACTGCACGACGGTCAGCGCGATGACGATGGCCATCAGCACCGCGCTCTGCGCCGACGAGCCGCCCAGGTCGGCCGCCTTCACGCCGTCGTTGTAGACCTTGTAGACCAGGATCTCGGTGGCACCGGCCGGGCCGCCCTGGGTGGTGGCGTCGATGACGCCGAAGGTGTCGAAGAACGCGTAGACGATGTTGACCACCAGCAGGAAGAAGGTGGTCGGACTCAGCAGCGGGAACACGATGGTCCAGAAGCGCCGGAACGGCCGCGCCCCGTCGATCGCCGCGGCCTCGATCAGCGAGCGCGGTATCGACTGCAGCCCGGCCAGGAAGAACAGGAAGTTGTAGGACACCTGCTTCCAGATCGAAGCGATGACCACCAGCAGCATCGCCTGGTCACCCTGCAGCACCCAGTTCCAGTCGATGCCGAAGCCACGCAGCAGGTAGGTGACGATGCCGATCGAGGGTGCGAACAGAAAACCCCACAGGACGCCGGCGATGGCCGGCGCCACGGCGTAGGGCCAGATCAGCAGCGTGCGGTAGGCCAGGGCGCCGCGGATCACCTTGTCGGCCATCACCGCCAGCGTCAGGGCCAGGACGATGCCGCCGCTGGCCACCAGCACGCTGAACAGCGCCGTGACCTTGAACGAGGCCAGATAGGCCTGGTCGGCGAACAGGTAGCGGAAGTTCTCCAGGCCGGCGAACTCGACGCTGGCGCCGAAGGCGTCCTGGCGCAGGAACGCGTACCACAGCGCCTGGCCGGCGGGCCAGAAGAAGAAGATCACCGTGATGGCGATCTGCGGCGCCACCAGAACGAAGGGCAGCCAGGCGGAGCGGAAGGTGACGCGCTTGTCCATGCGAGCCGGTCACGCGACAAGGCCGGCGCGGCATCCTTGCCGCGGCCGGCCCGTGCGGGTCAGGGTGGCGCTCAGCTGTCCTTGGCGGTGGTCGCGAACTTCTTCAGGATCTCGTTGCCGCGCCGCACGGCATCGTCCATCGCCGTCTTGGCGTCCTTCTTGCCGGCGAAGACCGCCTCCATCTCCTCCTCGATGACGGTGCGGCCCTGAACGAAGTTGCCGAAGCGCAGGCCCTTGGAATTGGCCGTCGGCGTCTTGTTGTTGAGCTGCTTGACGGCCACGTCGGTGCCGGGGTTCTTGTCGTAGTAGCCGGTCTTCTTCGTCAGCTCGGCGGCGGCGTTGGTGATCGGCACATAGCCCGTCATCTGGTGCCATTGCGCCTGCAGTTCGGGCTGCGACAGGTAGGCCATGAACTTGGCCACCCCCTTGTACTCGGCCGGCTTCTTGCCGCCCAGCACCCACAGGCTGGCGCCGCCGATGATCGAGTTCTGCGGCGCGCCCTTGATCGCGTCGTTGTACGGCAGGAAGTTGACCGAGAACTCGAACTTGGCGTTCTTGCGGATGTTGGCCTGCGCGGCGGAACTGGACGTCAGCATCGCGCACTCGCCGCTGAAGAACTTGGCCTCGGCCTCGTTGCGCCGGCCCGCGTACGTGAACCAGCCGTTCTTGGCGAAGTCGGCCAGCATCTGGACGTGCGCCACGTGCAAGGGCGAGTTGATCTTGAACTCGGTGTTGGTGCTGGCGATGCCGTTCTCGGCCGTGCCGATGGGCAGGTTGTGCCAGGCGCTGAAGTTCTCGATGTGCACCCACGACGGCCAGCCCGTCGTGTACACGCAAGCCTGGCCGCTGGCCTTGAGCTTGCCGGCGGCGACGCCGAACTCCTTCCAGGTCTTGGGCGCGGCATTGGGGTCGAGCCCGGCCTTCTTGAAGGCGTCCTTGTTGATGTAGAAGACCGGCGTCGACGAGTTGAAGGGGAACGACAGCATGTTGCCCTTGCGGTCGGTGTAGTAGCCAGCCACCGCCGAGACATAGGCCTTGGGATCGAACTTCTCGCCCGACTCCTTCATCAGCTGGTACACGGGCTTGATGGCGCCCTTGGCGCTCATCATCGTGGCCGTGCCCACCTCGAAGACCTGCACGATGTGCGGCGCCGTGCCGGCGCGGTAGGCCGCGATGGCGGCGGTCATTGACTCGGGGTACGAGCCCTTGTAGACGGGAACGATCTTGTAGTCCTTCTGGCTGGCGTTGAAGCCGCTGGCGAACTCGGTGACGCGCTCGCCCAGCGCACCGGTCATCGAATGCCACCACTGGATCTCGATCTGGGCATGCGCACCGGACGAAGCGAACAGCGCAGAAGCCAGGATGGCGGGGGTCAGGACCAGGGTTCTCATGGAAACTCCGCAACGGTTGCTGGAAAACACGCCAGTGTGCGCGTGCTTTGTGACAGGCCGGTTTCTGTCATGGAAGCCGGGCCTGGGGCAAGCGGGATAACCCCGTCGGCGAAGCGGCGGGACCCTGTCATGTTGCACTGCGGTACGATCCCAGGTTCGCGATGAATGCCCCGCTCACCGTTGCCGTGCCGATGGCATCAGCCGAACCCGGTGCACCGGACGGCGCCGTGCGGCTGCGCGAGATCCCCTACAACTACACGTCGTTCTCGGACCGCGAGATCGTGCGGCGCCTGCTCGGGCCGCGCGCCTGGGAACTGCTGGAGCTGCTGCGCCAGGAGCGCCGCACCGGGCGCTCGGCCCGCATGCTGTACGAGGTGCTGGGCGACATCTGGGTCGTCCAGCGCAACCCGTACCTCGAG
>WBZL01003580.1_pt1 | contig 14113 bp, 13 predicted proteins | sample 5204291 | NCBI WGS metagenome assembly WBZL01 (sample SAMN12344345, study PRJNA552823) | activated sludge metagenome | biome: Activated sludge suspended growth; feature: Nitrification reactor; material: Wastewater; isolation source: activated sludge from nitrification reactor of wastewater...
ATGAACCTGCGTGTCATGCGACATAACCAACTGTGGGAAGCCTACTGGGAAAAGCGCTGGGCAGAGCCTTTACGCAGAGCAGCATAAAATCGATGTTCCACCTCCCAACACTTTCGATCGCACCCCTTGCTGATACCGAGCTTGCGTAGACAAGTCCCTTGCACTAAAGTAAGGAAACTTCAATCAGGGTACGACCATGAGCACCGCAACCCTTACGAGCAAAGGCCAGATTACTGTTCCCGCCGCTGTGCGAGCGGCGCTGGGCGTTGGCGTTGGAGACCGCGTGGAGTTCGTCGAGATTGCCGCCGGACGTTACGAGTTCATCGCTGCGACGCGATCCGTAACGGCCTTGAAAGGCATGTTCGGCCAGCCTCGGAAGACGGTGTCGATCGAGGAGATGAACGCGGTGATCGCCAAACGTGGTGCCGCCGCCCGATGATTGGCCTGGACACCAATGTTCTCGTGCGCTACATCATGCAGGACGATCCCGAGCAGTCACTGCTGTCTACTCGGCTCGTCGAGTCGCTTTCGGTCGAGTCGCCGGGGTTTGTGGCGCTGGTCTCTGTCGTTGAACTCGGCTGGGTGCTGGACGCAGCTTACGACCTTGATCGACAACAGATCGCCGACGCTTTCGAAGCGCTGTTGCGCACAAAGGAGATCGTGGTGGAGCGCGCGGAAACCGTCTGGAAGGCCTTGCGCATCTTTCAGCGGACCAATGCAGACCTTGCCGATTGCCTGATCGAGCGATCGGCAGCAGCAGGCTGCGGCACGACGGTGACCTTTGATCGTGGCGCAGTCAAGGGGTGCGGAATGACTTTGGTTACCTGCAATCAATGATATCCCGTTGCCCAGCCCGCGCAGCCTCGTGGCCTCCAGGCGCTCGAGCGTCTGCCGCGTCTCTCCGGCGCTGAACGGCTGCTGCGCTTCGCCGGCCATGGCGGCCAGGTATTCAGCGTCGACGTGGCCCGCGTGCAGCCCGATCGGATGGAGCAGTGGCCTGAGCGCCGGGGGGCAGTCCCTCTTCGACGTAGCGCAGCGTCGCGTACAGGCACTGCTCGACCGGGTCGTCGCTATCGGCCTGCGGTATGTACTGCTCGAAGTCCCAGCGCCGCCGAGGCCGTGCAGCAGCAGGCCGGCGCGCGGCGGCTGGCGCGTTCGAGGCCCAGCACGGCGCTGTCGCGGCCGATGACGCCGTGCGGCGAATGGCTGGCGGCGAGGCGCACTTCCTCCGGCAGCTCGCTGGCCGGTGCCGGGGCGGGTGTCGAACGGCGCGCTGGCGTGACGAACGAGAGCGGCAGCGGGTTATGCTGGTAGAGCAGCGGCACCAGCCAGTCCTGTCTTGCGGCCCCTTGAACTGGTCGGCTCCGCCGACGCCGATCAGGCCGAAGCCGCCGTGGCCGTCGAAGTGGACGATGTGGTAGGTACCGGGGCGCGCCTGCAGTTCGCGCCGCAAGGCGTCGAAGGTCGGCGGGCGCAGAACCTTGACCGCCGCCGGCAGATTTTCCTGGTGGATGAGCTGGACCAGCGGACGCGAGATGCTGCGGTAGGCGATGTCGCCCGCCTAGGGCCGGGCGGTGACGAGCAGGATGCCGACGCGCTCGGACGACAGGCCGGCCGGCAGTGGCGGGTCGGCGACGCTGTCGAGCTGGCGATCGATGCGGCAGTGCTGCGCGAGGTCGCCGACCTGAGGGTCGCGCAGCGCTTCCCACGGCCAGGAGAGAATGCGCGGCGTGTCGCTGACGATCGCCAGTTGCAGTTCGCCGTGGCCGTGGCGCGTCGCATCGCGGTAATCGTCGCGCGCCTGGCCCTGGCCGAACAGCGTCGTGAAGGTCTCCTCGCCCCAGCATTGCAGCGCCGCCTGCACGCGCTCGGCGCGATTCTGGTGGGGACCGTAGGGATAGTCGAGGTAGCTTTCGAGGTACCAGACGAGTTCTTCGCCGAGGCGGGCCGCGGTATCGGGCAGCGCGCGCGACAGCGGATCGTCCAGTGGCACCGCCGGTGCCGTCTTGGCGCCCCGGCCATCGACGCGCTGAACTTCGAAACCGCCGCCCGATTCGGCGCCGCGGTGGCGGATCACCAGGCGCTGCATAAGCCCCCCTTGTGTCGTTCCTATTTAGCCGGCGGATGAGCACCGTGCCGCCGCCGGTCACGGATCGCTTGCTGGAACGTTTTGTCGGCGACACCGCAGCAGCCATGGGGCATCTCCTGCGCTTTCTGACCCCGCATCGACCATCACAAGTTGTATCATCCGCTGACGCTGGCGCTTCCCTCTGCATTCAACCCGTCCGAGAAGATGACCCCCCATGAAGACCAGACAACTCAGACCAGACTACCCGCTTTGAGACGCCATCTTCTGCTCCTTCGCCTCCTCGCAGCGGCGATGGCGGCCATCCTCGCTGCCTGTGCGCCACTGCCGCCGAAAACGGCAATGCAGGCGGGTTGGAGGGCGTCGCCCAACTTCGATGGTCGCAGGCCAAATCTGGTGATCATTCATCACACCGGCAACTCCACGCTTGCACAGGCGCTGCACACGCTCACTTCTCCTGAACGTAAGGTCAGTTCGCACTATCTGATTGGCCGTGACGGCGAGATCTTCCAGCTGGTCGAGGAAAATGCTCGCGCCTGGCATGCCGGCCAATCGTGGTGGGGCGGGCTCACCGATATCAATTCGGTGTCGCTGGGTATCGAACTCGATAACAATGGCCACGAACCCTTTGCGGACGCTCAGATGGAAGCCTTGCTCACCCTGTTGGCGGACATCCGGGAGCGCTACAAGATTCCTCGGGCCAATTTCATCGGTCACGCCGATGTTGCACCAACCCGAAAGGACGATCCGAGCGCCTGGTTTCCCTGGCAACGGCTGGCCGAGCAGGGCTTTGGCCTGTGGTGTGAGGCACCGCTGCCGCCCGCTCCGGTTGGCTTCGATCTGGCGCTCGCACTCACCGCCATCGGCTATGACCCTAGGACGCCGGAAGCTTCACGAAAGGCCTTTCGCTTACATTTCGTCCGTGCCGATCAGACACTTTCTGCCGAACATGAAAACGCACTGGCCTTCTGTCTGTTGCAACAGAAGCGCTCTCCGGGTCAATGATGCGCCAACTGGGGAGCGCATGACGCACAATCATCGGGAACGGCTGCTCAGCGGAAAATGATCACTTCCTCGCGGTTTTGTTCTTCCCGCATTCGATAGCTGCCTTCGCCGCGCACATCGTCGCTGCGGATACCGCCCAATTGCTCGTCGAGCTGACGGGCGGCATCCTCACCGAGGCTCTTCGAGACTTCGGAAACGACCTTGCCCCGGTTGAGTACGACGCGGCCGCCACGGCTGCTCAGCAGCTTGACATCCTGGCCGGTACCCATCGCGCTGAAAGCCGCCTTGATCTTGTAGTCGCGCGTGCTGATCAGGCTGAATTCAGCGACCAGTTCCAGGCTGAGCGTATGCGAAACGGTGTTGGTGTGGTCGATCGGATTGGCTTCCTGGCGGAATTCCAGACTGTTGATCGAGCCGAAGAGGACATAGTCGGCACCCGGATACATGCCCTGCTTGACGCGAGCGATGATGTCGTACAGCCTTTCGATATGCTTGCTGTCGGTGAAAGGCTTGCCCTGCACCAACTGGAAGCGGCCTGACTTGAGCATCTCGCCCTTGATGTCCGCGGTAAATTTGCGTAACTCGCCGCGATCGATGTAGCTGTAAGTGCCTTCCGCTTCGTAGTAGTTCTTCTCCGATTTGGCGTTCAGCGAACCGCTGCTGCGCCGTGCATAGCCATAATCGGATTCGCGCTCACTTTCGCGGCCGGAAGCACGTAACGATGACTTCTCGGAAGCCGAAACAACGCGAAAATACTCACTGACACGTTCCTCATAAGCGAGGTCGGTTACGGCGACCTTGGGCTGCGGTGCCGCAACCGCGAGGCAGCTGGCCGCGATGAGCGCGATGACGCCCGCACGGGCAAGGTGGATGAGATTCATCTCAGGTTCTCCTGGGCCTTGACTGGGTGAGCGCCTAGCGTCTGGCTGACTTGCGGATGTCCTTCTCGTCGGACCATTCGACGATGCCGGTTTCGATCTCGACCAGACGCAGGTTCATCTTGTAGTAAACGTCCTTGATGTCTGCATTCTTCTTCACGATCGACGAGATGCTGCCGTCGATACGGAATTTCGCGCCCTGCATTTTACCCATCTTGACCGACTTACCCTTGTCGTAGAGACCGCTCTGGTTCTGCCGGCGCAGTTCATCGACCTGGTTCTGCATGTCCTCGCCCTCAATCGCGTAGCGGACACCGCTCTTCTGCAACTGCGTCAGGATGGTGTCGGTGATCAGACGGGTGTCGAAGTATTCGCTGGTCTTGTTCTTCACTGGCGAGGCCATCAGCAACTGGCGCTTGCGGATCAGGTCCTGGATCAGCGGGTGCTGAATCAGCGATTGCGTCATTTTTTCCGAAATCATCTGGATGTCGGTCGACCCGAGGTCAGTGGTGACCGTTTCGACAGCCTTGGCGTCGCCGTAGCTGACATTGCCACCCCCCACTGTCGGTGAAGAAATCGTCGTACAGCCGGCCAGGGCCAGCACGAGTGTGCTGGCAAGTAGGGTGAAGCGGATTTCGGACTTGAATTGACCTTGCATTGCGTTACCTCCTGATGGCGATGTTGGCGACCTGCGAGCGGTCGCGTTGCGAAATGGTCTGGCGGGGTGGCGGTGCCCGGCCAGTTGGCGATGCAAGTCGCGTCAGCGACTCATGCCTCGCCTCTTTCCCGTAAGCAAGAGAGGAGCGGGTACGGGAAACGGTCAAGATTCATGATCGGTGGCGCCTGGGAAAGCCATGGCCGTGGGCAGGAGCGCTCACCGCTGCCGGCCTACCACGACTCAGTTGCTGATGTTGTTCGGGCTTTGCAGGATTAGTCGGAAGTCGGTCGCCTTGAAGGTCGGTCCGACCACATTGATCAGTTGCTTCTGTTGGCCATAGACCAGCAGCGGTTTCCATGGCTCATCGTCCCAGACGGAGAAGCCATCGCGATCGAGCCACTTGAAGCGATAGTAGAGCTGCTGGTTGCTGGAACTGGTGTTGGTGATCTCGACCTGGATGCGCAGCAGGTTATCACGCCGGGTGGCGCGCAGGTCGCTTACCGTGAGGGAAACCATCTTGCCCAGTTCCTCGATCTTGCTGGCGATGCTCGGCCCAGTTTCGGGTACTGGTCGTGGCTGGCTGAGCGCCAGTTGGGTCGGTGCTGGTGCAGTGGCCGGGGAGTCGCCGCCGCGGGTCGCTGTCGAGTTGGTGGCGCCCAGGCGCCGCTTGGCGAGTGCGGAAAATTGCCCGTCCGGATATTTGCTGAGGTAATCGCTAAAATCATCCGGCGTGTTGCTGTTTTTGATACTGTCCCAGAACGCCAGTTCGACCGCTTTGGGGTCGACCGTCTGCACCACCGTTGTTGTCGGCTTACCGGTGGCATTCGGTGCCGGGCCGGCGACAAAATAAAAATCGCCGTCTGTCTGTTCGTAGAGTGCCGGCTGCTGGTCGTGGCCGACCGACTTCGCCTTCTGGGTGACCGTGCTGCGTACCCTGCGCATCGCATCAGTAGCGCTGATTCCCGGCTGCGTGATCGATGGCAGGAACTCACGGGTGAACAGGCCGTTCGGGTTGTTGTCGTTGTCGCCCAGCTTGTCGAGCGCCTGCTGGTTGGCGCCCGCCGAATAGAGAACGATCTGACCGTTGGGCGCCTGTGGAGGTGCCAGACCGCGCGTGGCGCCGATCGAGCGCGTGCCGGATTTCTTCGGCAGGGGATTGTCGCGGCAGGCGTCGAGAACGAGCAGGGTGAACTTGGCCTTGGCGTCGGCGATCTTGTCCTGGATCGCCAGCACGCTCACCGCCTGGTCGGCGAGGTCGTTTTCGTTGCGCGGGGAATCCATGTCGACCGGCACCAGGAAATTCTGGTTGTTGACCTGCAAGCCATGTCCAGCGAAGAAAAAAATCCCGATCCCGCCGCCGGAGATCTTCTGCACGAACTCGTTGACCGCCAGGTTCATCTTCTTCTGGCCGACGTTGTTGTAGGCCATCACTTCGAAGCCGATCTTCTTGAGTTCGCGAGCCACGGAATTGGCATCGTTGACCGCCTTCTCCAGCTTGGTAATGTTCTGGTAGTCGTTGTTGCCAATCACTAGCGCAACGCGCCGTTCAGTTGCGGCCAGCGCGTTGCCGGTGGCAGCGAGAGCTAAAACCAGACTGATGGCGATAAGGAAAATGCGTCTCATGAGAACCTCCTGCGGGATTACTGGGTTGCCGCCGCCTTGGCCGGCTTCCCGCGAACGCCACGCACCTGGGGACGGGCATCGGGAGCGCTACTGGTCGACTGAGCACTTTCTATGGCGACGTTCGGCTGCCCGACATAGACGGCACCCCCGGTGAGTCGAATCGGAACGATGGTGAAGCGGCTGCCGATGTTGACCTCGGTGCGGTAAGCGCCGGCGCCGGTCTGGAACTCGACCGTTTGTCGACCGTGTGGCAGGATCGCGCGCGCCACCGAAATACGCTCTGGCAGGGTGCGCCAACTGCGGTCGTCGGCCTGCTCGGTAACCACGGAAGTCACGCCAACCGCGAGACCGAGGATCGGCGACGCCTTGTTCGCCTGGTCCTCGGCGACGGCCTTCAGCGCAGCACGGATTATCGTGCGCAGAATGATCGCCGGCATCTGATCCTTGAGCAGCCGACGCGCCATGGTGTCGAGGTTGCTCAGCGTTTCGACCGGCAACTGGCGGCCGGCGACCGTCAATACCGGGGGAACGAAGCCGCGGTTTTCCGCCTTGAGGGTCGGGAACGAGAGTGCCGTGACCACCAAGCCGTTCTTGCGTGGCACCGGAATCGGGAGGGTGATCGACTTCCACGACGGCGCGAATCCCGATTCGACGACGAAGAGCACGTCCGACTCGCGCGGCCCAGGTTTGCGCTTGCCGACGTTTTTCAGGCTGCTCTGGATGAGCAGCTTGTTCGGTGAAAGTTGCAGCGCATTGCGGTAGCCCGGCTCGGCCAGCGAAGGTTCGCCGGTGACTTCGAAGAAGTAGCCGGCAAGGAAGTGCGCGAAGGCATTCTGGTAGCCATTCTTCAAATCGCGGACTTCCGGTGTGTCGAGTTCGGCGAGCGGATAATCCTTGAGACGCTTGTGGTCGTTATCAACCTTGAGCTTGTCGCCCTCTTCCTTGAGCTTGTCGTATTCCTTCTCGCGGAAAGACTTGATCAACTGCTCGCGCTCGTAGGTCTTCTTCATTTCGATGCGAGCCAGATCGGCGTTGCCGAGGAGAATATGGTCGAGGGTGAGTAGCGTCGACAGCATGACCTTCTCGTAGTCCTGACCGTCGTAGCGACGCGTCTTGTCGCTGATCAGGTAGCTGCCGATATCACCGAATAGCTTCTGTGGATTGGTACGGTATTCGTCTTCCCATTGCTGGATGATGGCGTCGGCCTGCAGCCAGGTGTCGCGACTTCCGGCATAGTCCTTGTCCAGGCTGAGGAGTTCGCCCTTTTCGAAGTAGTAGAGAATGTCCTTGTCCTGGGTCAGCGGGCCAGTGGTGTTGTTCTTCTCGACCTGTTCGATCGCCTGCTTGACGGCGCCGGTTTTCACCAGGTTCACGGTTTCCTTGAGCTCGGTGTCATATTGTCGCATCGGATTGGCGGCGCAGCCGGCCAGCAGCGTCACCAGCAGCGTCAACGCTGCCGCGGCATAGACTCGACTCATTGATTCCCTCCCGGTTTTTCCAATGGCTGCCGGCTGCACCGGCAAGCCGGACAGCATATCCGACAATACGATCAACCCAAAAAAGATTTTAACCGGATATGTCCTGTGCGGACGTGAAAAAGTTGCCTTTTAGTGGTGGCCCGAAGCGTAGGCTGCGGTCGACATCCTGCCAACCCGCATGCCCGGCGATTGCCACTGTCGTATGCCGGCAACCACCTACATCACCGCACCAGAATGCAGCAGCATGCCCTGAAATTGTGCGTCGCATCATCGGCGGTGGTGCAGGGTAGATCAAAAGGCATGAAAAATCAGCGCAGAAATTTCGGGCACGGTTGTTGCTAGAGGTTGGCCATCAGGACGTATCAATGGGAGCCATGAAGATGGGCAAGAAAAATCTGGTGATGGTCGGCAACGGGATGGCTGGCGTACGCACGCTTGAGGAATTGCTGAAGATCGCCCCCGATCAGTACGATATCACTGTTTTCGGTGCCGAGCCGCACCCCAACTACAACCGCATCCTGCTTTCGCCGGTGCTGGCCGGCGAAATGACGATCCAGGACATCATTCTCAACGATCATAGCTGGTACGCTGAGCACGGTATCAAATTGCACCTCGGCAAAAAAGTGAGCAGGATCGACCGCGTTCTGCGCCGGGTGATCGCCGAGGACGGCACCGAAGCGCCGTATGACCGCCTGCTGCTGGCTACCGGTTCGAACCCGTTCATCCTGCCGGTGCCCGGCAATGATCTGCCGGGGGTCATTTCCTATCGCGACATCGGCGATACCGACGCGATGATCGACGCCGCGCGCCGCTACCGACATGCAGTGGTGATCGGTGGCGGCCTGCTCGGTCTCGAAGCGGCCAACGGACTCAAGCTGCGTGGGATGGACGTGACGGTGGTCCATCTCGCCGACTGGCTGCTCGAACGCCAGCTCGACCAGACCGCCGGCTGGATGTTGCAAAAATCGCTTGAAGATCGCGGTCTGAAGTTCCTGCTAGGAAAACAGACTGAAATGTTGATCGCCGGTGAGAGCGGGCGCGTCGCCGCCATCCGCCTCAAGGATGGTCTGCAGATCCCTGCCGATCTGGTGGTGATGGCTGTGGGCATTCGCCCGAATACGACGCTGGCCGAATCGGCAGGCATCTATTGCCACCGTGGTATCGTGGTCAACGACACCATGCAAACCTACGACCCGAAAATCTACGCCGTCGGGGAATGTGTTGCACACCGTGGGGTTGCGTACGGACTCGTCGCGCCGCTTTTCGAGCAGGGCAAGGTTGCAGCCAACCATCTCGGCAATTACGGGATCAGCCGCTACACCGGATCGGTCACATCGACCAAGCTCAAGGTCACTGGTATCGACCTGTTCTCAGCCGGTGACTTTTTTGGCGGTCACGATAGCGAGGAAATCGTCCTCAATGATGCCGCAGGTGGCGTTTACAAGAAACTGGTGATCAAGGACAACAAACTGGTTGGTGGAGTTCTCTATGGGGACACCGCCGATGGTCCTTGGTACTTCCAGTTGCTGCGCGACGGCCAGGACATCCATGAGATTCGCGATCATCTGCTATTCGGACAGTCACATGTCGGCGATGTCGGTCATCAGGGTCACAGCAAAGCGGCGTCCATGGCCGACAGCTCCGAAGTGTGCGGTTGCAACGGCGTCAGCAAGGGCAGCATCGTCAAGGCGATCAAGGAAAAGGGGCTGTTCACGCTTGACGACATCAAGAAACACACCAAGGCAGCATCGTCCTGCGGCTCCTGCGCTGGCCTCTGCGAACAGATCCTCTCGGCGACGATTGGCGGAGCCTATACCCCGGCGGCTTCGAACCGAAAAGCGGTTTGCGGCTGTACTGATTACTCACACCAGGAAGTGCGCGACGCGATTCGTGCGCAGCACTTGCTGAGCATTGACGCAGTCATGCGCTTCCTCGAATGGCAGACGCCTGACGGCTGTGACAAGTGCCGTCCGGCGCTGAACTACTACCTGATCTCGACCTGGCCGAAAGAGGTTAAGGACGATCCTCGCTCACGCCTGATCAACGAACGGGCACACGCGAATATCCAGAAGGACGGCACCTTCTCGGTGGTGCCACGGATGTGGGGGGGGGTAACCACGGCGGCTGAGTTGCGCCGAATCGCTGATGTTGCCGACAAGTACCAAGTGCCGACGATCAAGGTCACCGGTGGCCAGCGCATCGACCTGCTCGGGATCAGGAAGGAAGACCTGATCAGCATCTGGAAGGATCTCGACATGCCCTCGGGGCACGCCTACGGTAAATCGATTCGCACCGTCAAGACCTGTGTTGGTCTGGAGCACTGCCGCTTCGGTACGCAACTGGCGATGGCCATGGGCGTCAAGCTCGAGAAGATGCTGTTCGACATGTACGCACCGCATAAGGTCAAGCTGGCAGTTTCGGGCTGTCCGCGCAACTGTGCCGAGGCTGGTATCAAGGACGTCGGCGTGATCGGCGTCGATTCGGGTTACGAACTGTACGTCGGCGGCAACGGCGGAATCAAGACCGAGGTCGCGCAGTTCTTCGTCAAGGTCAGGAGTGATGAAGAAGTGATGGAGTACGCCGGCGCTTTCCTGCAGCTCTACCGCGAAGAAGGTTTCTACCTCGAACGAACCTGCCATTACCTTGAACGTGTCGGACTCGACCACGCCAAGCAGCGCGTCGTCGAGGACGAAGAGAACCGCCGGGCGCTGTACGGGCGCTTGCTGGCCGAGTTGAAGGATGCCAAGGATCCCTGGGCCGAGCGTATTGCCGGTGTCGAGCACAACGAGTATGAACTGCTTTCGGTATGAAGGATTGGAGAACAGAAATGGCTGAATGGAAATCGATCTGTGAGCTTGACGAAATCCCGCGCATGGGCAGCCGCGTAGTGCGCTCGACCAGCGGCAATATCGCCATCTTCCGCACCTCGGGCGGTGAGGTGTTTGCACTGCGCGATCAGTGCCCGCACAAGGGCGGGCCGCTGTCGCAGGGACTCGTACATGGCAACCAGGTGACCTGCCCGCTGCACGGCTGGAAACTGCGCCTCGATACAGGTGAAGCGGTGGCTCCCGACGAAGGCTGCACACGTCGCTACCCCGTCCGTATCGACAGCGGAACGGTTTTTCTACAACTCTGAATTGAAGGGATAAAAGCATGGACAAGACATTCTGGAAGGCGGGGCATCGGCCGACGTTGCTGGCAGCTTTTCTCTATTTCGACCTGGCCTTCATGGTTTGGGTCATGCTCGGACCTCTGGGCGTGCAGATCGCCAAGGATCTTGGCCTTACGCACGCACAGAAAGGGATGATGGTCGCCACTCCGGTTCTCGCTGGTGCCATTCTGCGAATCTTCATGGGCATTCTCGTCGACCACCTGAAACCGAAACTGGCCGGTGCCATCGGCCAGGTGATCGTCATCGTTGCACTGTTCTTCGCTTGGTATTTCGGTATCCACAGCTACGAGCAGACGCTGATCCTCGGCGTGTTCCTCGGTGTCGCCGGTGCCTCTTTCGCGGTCGCACTGCCGCTTGCTTCTCGTTGGTATCCGCCCGAGCATCAGGGAACGGCACTCGGGATCGCCGGTGCCGGCAACTCGGGAACGGCGCTCGCGGCGCTGATCGCACCGAGCCTGGCGATTGCTTTTGGCTGGAGCAACGTTTTCGGTCTGGCGCTGATCCCTCTGGTTCTGGTCTTCATCTTCTATCTGGTCGCCGCCAAGGACGCGCCCGAGTGCCCGGCACCGAAATCACTGGCCGAATACCTGAAAGTACTCAAGGACACCGACGCTTGGTGGTTCATGTTCTTCTACTCGGTAACCTTCGGTGGTTTCGTCGGCCTCGCCTCGTCGTTGACTATCTATTTCAATATCCAGTACGGGCTCGACGCCAAGACCGCCGGCTTCTTCACTGCCGCCTGCGTATTTGCCGGATCACTGGTGCGACCGATTGGCGGCAACGTCGCTGACCGCATCGGCGGCATCAAGAGCCTGTCGGTGATGTACCTTCTGGCGGCGGCCTTCCTCGGCGTCGTCAGCATGGGCCTGCCGACGGCGTGGATGGCGCTGCTTGCTTTCGTCGGCGCGATGCTGGCGCTCGGCATGGGCAACGGTGCCGTCTTCCAGTTAGTGCCGCAGCGCTTCCGCAAGGAAATTGGTGTCATGACCGGTCTGGTCGGCATGGCCGGAGGTGTCGGCGGCTTCTACTTGGCATCGTCGCTTGGTTACGCTAAGCAGATCACCGGCAGCTATCAGATCGGCTTCCTGATCTTTGCCGCACTGGCTCTATTGGCTTTCGCCGGCCTTTCGGGGGTCAAGAACCGCTGGCGCACGACTTGGGGTGCTGCGCACCTGACGGCAGCAAAAATCTGAACCGGTGGTTTTCTTCGCGCGGGCGGCACGGTACATTGCGACCTGCCGCCCTTTCCTTTCCGGAGCCAAGCCCGCATGCCGCTGACTGTCGACGTTGGTCACTCCTCGCTGACCGGTCCTCGCGAACGTAATGAGGACTTCTGCGGCATGGTCACCCCGTACGGCGCAGATCTTGAGAACAAGGGCCTGATCGCGGCCGTTGCCGACGGCATCGGCGGTCACAAGGGCGGGCGCGAGGCCGCCGAGTACACCGTACGTAGCCTGCTCTCCGACTATTACGCGACACCCGAGACCTGGAGCGTGCCGCATGCGCTGGAAAAGGTCGTCGTTCCGCTCAACCGTTGGGTCATGGCCGAAGCCGGCCGGCAACCCGAACTCGCCGGTATGGCGACGACACTCACCACGCTGGTGCTGCGCGGCCGACGTTACGTGTGCGCACATGTCGGCGACTCGCGCCTCTATCTGCTGCGCGATGGCGTCTGCCGGCGCTTGACAACCGACCACGTATGGGAGCACCCCGAACTCAGGAACGTTCTGTCAAGGGCAGTTGGCCTCGACCGTCACTTCCATCTCGATTTTGTTGACGGCGAACTGCAGGAGGGAGACTGTTTCTTGCTTTGCTCCGACGGCGTCTGGGGCGTACTCGACAAGCAGCGCATCTGTGGTGTGCTGATCGCACATCCCGACGCGCAGCAGGCTGCCGCATCGCTAACCAGCCTGGCGCTGGCGTCGGGCAGCCAGGACAATGCCAGCGCCGTGGTCTTGCGCGTCGCCGAACTGCCTGCGGAAAACCTGCGTGACTCGCTCGAAGGCACGTCGCGCCTGCCCTTGCCGCCCCGATTCAAGCCTGGCCAGACCTTCGATGGTCTGCGCATCGACGAAGTGCTGCACGACTCGCGAGCAACGCTGCTTTACCGTGTCACCGACCTGTTGTCCGGCCAACCTCTGGTGCTCAAGACACTGCGTCCAGAACTCGCCGATGATGCCGACGAAATTCGAGCATTGATCATGGAAGAATGGCGTGCCCGGCGTATCGTCTCGCCTTTCTTCCCGCAACTGCTCCCGGCCGAACGACGCAGTTGCCTGTATTACCTGCAGACTTGGCACGAGGGTGGGACGCTGCAGCGGATGCTTGATGCCGACATGCATTTTACCGTTGCGGATGCCGTCCTGCATGGCATCCGTTTAATAAAGGGCCTCTCGGCGCTGCACCGCCTCGACGTCGCCCACCGTGACATCAAGCCCGCAAACATTCACCTCGGGCGTGACGGCCGCCTGCGCATTCTCGATCTCGGCGTTGCGATCAGTTTGTCCGAAGACGAAATCGACAGAGGCAATCCTGGCACACCGAGCTACATGGCGCCGGAACTCTTTTCGGGTGGAAGGGCAAGTACCACGCATGACCTCTATGCCGCCGGTGTCGTGCTCTACCATCTGCTGACCCGCAAATATCCCTATGGCGAGGTCGAACCCTTTCAGCACCCAAAATTTGGCGAACCCTTGGCGCCGACGCGCTACCGTCCGGATATCCCAGGCTGGCTGGAGAACATTTTGCTCAAGGCGGTTGCGAAAGATCCCGCGCAGCGCTTCGAAACCGCTGAAGAATTCCTGCTGGCGCTCGAACGCGGTGCCACCCGACCGCTCAACCGACCTCCAGTGACTCCGCTGGCTCTACGCAACCCGTTGCTCACCTGGCGAATCATTGCCAGCATATCGCTTTTCGCCAATCTGCTGATGCTGATGCTGCTGACACGCTGAATACTCCCACTCCACGCACTGCTGTCGCTCACGACAGCAGTCGATCGATTCCCCCCGGGCAGCGGGATGGCAAGCTCTCGAAGACGGTTTGCCGAGTACGGAAGACCCGTCTGGGTCGTTCTGATACAAACAAATCGAGCCTCTTGCAAAACTCACCCTGCAAGGAGATTTTTCACTGCTGTGGGCGAAAGCTGGGGGCGCAGGCGGCCATTTCTGGCATGATACGGTTACCGAGACCAACATCATAACGCCCGCAAAATGG
>WBZL01003581.1_pt1 | contig 14112 bp, 14 predicted proteins | sample 5204291 | NCBI WGS metagenome assembly WBZL01 (sample SAMN12344345, study PRJNA552823) | activated sludge metagenome | biome: Activated sludge suspended growth; feature: Nitrification reactor; material: Wastewater; isolation source: activated sludge from nitrification reactor of wastewater...
GGGTGTTGCGGGTAGCGCCCAGCTTTCACCGGCATCATCGACAGCCCGCCTTCGCGCGGGCTGTTTGCATCGTGGGGCTGAGGAACGGCTTAGCGTACGATTTTTTCCGTTTTCTGAGACGACCCGAGTGTTGACGCCGCCTGGCTGGATGTTTGATCCGCTCCAACCGCGCGCACCAGCCCCAACACCTGGACCGCGCCGTCACGGCGCTTGCTCAAACCCACGCAAGCCCCGCGCCGCCGCTACCGTGTCGCGGACTCGACCCCGCCAGCGCGCAAAAATCCGCGCCCTGGCTTCGTGCCCCTGGCGAGCGCAGGCCCCTTGGCACCGCCCCCGCCGCCGCACTGCGCCGGCCAGCAAACGGCCGCTCGCCGGCTTGCGCGGTGCCAGGGGCTACCGTGTCGCGGGCTGCCCGCCGACTCGCTGCGCGAGACGGCTACGCCGGCCAACGTCAAAGGCAACCAGGCAGGAACGCGCTCCCGCGCGATCCTGCCTTCCTGGCTGGCTCGCTTTGCTCGTTCGCACCCCGGCCCCTCCGGGGTAAATGCTCCGCTGCGCTACGCATTTAACATAACAGCGCATTACCCAAAGTCGGGCCAGTCGCTCCGCTAAAGCTCCGCTTGGTGGCCCGACCGCTGCGCGCCCTGCGGGTTCGGGTAATGGTCTGTTATGTCTTGCGCCCCTGCGCGGCCAACTTCGCTAATCGGCGCGTTGCGTGGTCTAGTTTGCGCGCTGCGCGCGTGGGTGGCACACGCCCAACCTTGGGGCCGCGCTTGCGCGCCTGCGGCGCGCTCGCTAAAGCCGGCTGCGCCGGTAGTCAGTTGGCAAACACATCCCGCACAATGATTTTCCCGCCGTTGGCGAAGTGTCGCGCGTACTCCTTGTCGGCGTGCATGATGTGGCCGATCAGCCAGTTCTGCAGGAATGCTGTGGCTTCCTCGGTGATGTTCTTCTGCAATGAATCCTTTTCGAGCGCATCCAGGCCTTGAATGATTTTTCGGTGGCTCTCGCAGTGTTCTTCGGTGCCAGGATAGTCCGACATGCGCATCAATGACTCTTCTTTGCCGAAATGGCTATACGCATATTCCCGTAACTGTACCAGCGGAAAATGCACATCAGACCAGCGGCCTCCCATGGCAATGGCATCCAACAGCAGGGAAAAATAATCCAGCAACAGTTTATGTTGATGGTCTATTTCGTCGATGCCAACGGAAAAGCTGTCATCCCAATTTAAGGTGTTCATATGCCGGCATCCTTGCATGCCTTCAGCATGAGTCCTTCCATTGCTTCCACACGCTCTCCAAGCATTGCCAGTACAAAGTGGAGCACCCTGTCCGGGTGAAGTGTCATCGCCGTTTGCATGTCAATCTGGTCTTGCAGCATGTGCACGCTATCCAACCGTTCTGGTTCGATGGTGCCTAAGAAGTCTTGCAATATCTCGTGCCGTTTCTCGGCGAACGCGGCCGGGTTATCGGCGAGCGCACGCAGGGCAATGAGCCGCTCCGCCAAGCCGTTCATCAATAGGCATTCGCTGACCATTCATCCTCCGCTGTCTTGCTTTATTAGTTTCAGGGAATATACGACTTTCCAAGAAGTGACACTGCAAATGCCGTCCCGCCAGCGCCGACTTTTCAAGTCTTCCGGCGTAAAGGTATCTTCGATTTATTCCAGCCACTTTGCGTCCGATTGAATCATCGAAAGCCCGTGCACCGGAGTTCGGTTAATACGTTCCTTTATTCCGGTCACTTTTCCGCCAGTCCCATGGCCGCTGTTGCTCGCCGTCCTGCTGCCAGATGCCGCGCCTGTGTGCCTGCGCGTTTTCCTGTGCCTGGTAGAAAACCGGCTCGGCGCAATACTTCGGATAGGCCGCAGCCCATCCGGCTTGCACCTGGTTGAGATTCAGGTTCACGCCATCGAGCAGCAGCACGCCGACCGTGCGCCCGTATTTGTCCCGTGTCATGCTGACCAGCTCCACCGCTGACCCTTCCGGGGCGCGCTGCTTTAGATAGTCTCGGCTCATCTTGCCCCATGGTGCTTGCTTCATTTCCGGCGCATCGATGCAATGTAGCCGTACCTTAACGCGCTCCCCTGCGCAAATCAGGGTGCACGTGTCCCCATCGTGGCAGTGATCCAGGGCGCAGCGCTCGCCAGCACTGGCCGTGGCTGCCACAAGGGCGATGCATAGCGCAGCTATCGCCGTCCCGCCAGCGCCGACTTTTCTAAAGATGGTTTGCATTCAGCACAAAAAGTATAGTCTCGCGTTCCTTGTCGTCATAACGTCCCGCACATCATGAATATCGAACAATTACTAGCCACGCTGGCCGAAGCCGCCAGCACCAACCGCGACAAGGGTACGCAGTTCGAGCGCCTGATTGCTAATTACCTGATGACCGACCCCCAATATGCCGACCGCCTCGGGGATGTTTGGCTTTGGGGTGAATGGCCGGAGCGCTGGGGCGGTGACGATGGCATCGACCTTGTAGCACGCGAGCGCGGTACTGGCGACTATTGGGCGATCCAATGCAAATTCTATGACCCGGCCCATTCGCTCCAGAAGGCCGACATTGATTCATTTTTCACGGCATCCGGCAAGCGTTTCGCCACCAAGACCGGCGAGCGCGGTTTTGCCAATCGCCTGATTGTCTCCACGACAGACAAATGGAGCGCCAAGGCCGAGGAAGCGCTAGCCGATCAGTCGATTCCTGTTACCCGCCTATGGTTCAAAGACCTGGCCGAAAGCCCAATCGATTGGGCGCAATTCAGCTTAAACAACATCAAGGACATTCGGCTAAAGCCGAAAAAGGAAGTCCGCGAACACCAGGCCGAAGCCATCGGCAGCGTAATCGAAGGCTTCCGGGAGGCCGACCGGGGCAAGCTCATCATGGCATGCGGCACCGGCAAGACCTTTACCGCGCTGCGCCTCATGGAAGACATCACCCCGGCCACCGGCCGCGTGCTGTTCCTCGCGCCGTCGATTTCTCTGGTGTCTCAATCGCTGCGCGAATGGACGGCCGAAGCAATCGACCCGATCCATGCCTTTGTCGTCTGTTCCGATACCAAGGTCGGCAAGGACGAGGAAGACATCCGCACCCATGACCTAGCCTATCCGGCCACCACCGACGCCAAGAAACTGGCGAAAGCCGCCCAGGCCATCAGCGCCGACCGGCGCACCGTCATTTTCTCGACCTATCAATCTATCCAGGTTGTAGCCGATGCCCAGGCTCAAGGCTTCGGCGAATTCGACCTCATCATCTGCGACGAGGCCCACCGCACCACCGGCCTAACCCTGCAAGGCGAAGACCCGTCCGAATTCCTCAAGGTGCACCATAACCACATCGTCCGGGCCAAGAAACGGGTCTACATGACGGCCACGCCGCGCATATATGGCGATGCCTCAAAAACCCGCGCTAATGATGCCGGGGCCGTCCTTTTCTCGATGGACGACGAAGATACCTTCGGCCGCGAGTTCTACCGCCTCGGTTTCGGCAAGGCCGTAGAGCGCGACCTGTTATCTGAATACAAGGTGCTGATTGTCGCCGTCGAAGAAAACAAGATGGCGAAGCTCGCCAACAACTTTAACGACGCCTACAAGGTGGACGACAAAAAGGCTATCGACATCCGCTTTGCAACCAAGATCGTCGGCAGTTGGAAAGGGCTATCGAAGCAGGGGCTAGTCATGGTCGGCGAGGATGGCCAGGAGGAAGCCGCCACCGAAGACCCCGCGCCCATGCGCCGCGCCGTTGCCTTCTCAAAATCAATCAAGGATTCCAGGCAGACCACCGAAGTTTTCAAGAACCTTGTCGACCTCTATCAAGAGTCCCACAACGGCCAGGAAAGCGCCGGCATGGTGTCCTGCACCCTCGACCACGTCGACGGCACCATGAACGCGCTAAAGCGCCAAACCGCGCTTGACTGGCTCAAGGCTGAAACCACATCCGGCCACTGCCGCATTCTCTCGAATGCCCGTTGTCTCTCTGAAGGAATCGACGTGCCGGCCCTCGATGCCGTGGTTTTCTTCGACACGCGCGAATCTATTGTCGACATCGTGCAGTCAGTCGGCCGCGTCATGCGCAAGTCACCCGGCAAGCAATACGGTTACATCATCCTGCCCGTCTGCATCCCTTCCGAGCGGGTCAAGGATTACAACAGCTATATCGACAGCGACCCGCAATTTAAGGGCATCTGGAAAGTCATCAAGGCACTGCGCGCCCACGATGAAAGCCTCGTGGACGAGGCCGAATTCCGCCGCAAAATAAAAGTCATCACGGACGGCGGCAAGAAAGGCGACGGCGAACAGCGCGGCGAAGATGGCCTATTGCCCCTCGATTTCCCCGTCCTGCCCATCGACGCCGTCAACGAAGCCGTCTATGCAGCCATCCCCAAGAAGCTGGGCGACCGCGAATACTGGAGCGAATGGGCCAAGAGTATCGGCCAGATCGCCGAGCGCCTCATCGCGCGCATTCGCGCGCTGCTGGCTGCCGATACCGGCATGGCCAAGGAATTCGCCACCTTCCTGAAAGGCTTGCAGGACACCCTTAACCCGGCTGTGTCCGAAGCCGAGGCGATAGAAATGCTGGCGCAGCACATCCTGACCCTGCCAGTCTTCCAGGCGCTTTTCGCCGGTAGTCAGTTCCCCGATAACAACGTCGTCGCCAAGGCCCTGCAAAAGATCGTTGCCAAGCTGGACGCCAGCGCCGTCGACAGCGAAATCGAAGGGCTGGAAAAGTTCTATGAACACGTCCGCGAACGCATCAGCCTAGCCAAGAGCGACAAGTCGAAACAGGACATCATCCGCAACCTGTACGACACCTTTTTTAATAACGCCTTCCCGCGTATGGCCGAGCGCCTGGGCATTGTCTACACCCCGGTAGAGGTTGTCGACTTCATCCTCAAGAGCGCCGATTCCGCCCTGCGCCATCATTTCGGCGAATCGCTCGCCAGTCATGGCGTGCAAATTCTCGACCCCTTCGCTGGCACCGGGACATTCTTTGTGCGCCTCATCCAGTCCGGGCTAATCAATGCCGCCGATCTGCCGCATAAGTTCGAGCATGAAATGCACGCCAATGAAATCGTGCTGCTCGCCTACTACATTGCCACGGTGAACCTAGAGACTGCATTCCACGCGCAGACCGGCACCTATCGGCCGTTCAATGGCATGGTACTTACGGACACTTTCCAGATGACCGAGGCCGGCGACCTCGTGGACAAAATCGTCCTGCCGGAGAACAACGCCAAGGCCGAGCGCCAGCTAGCCCAGCCTATCCGCGTCATTGTCGGCAATCCGCCCTATTCGGCGCAGCAAGACAGCGCAAACGACGACAATCAGAACCTCGCCTATCCGACATTAGACGCACGCATTCGCAACACCTATGCCGCGCAGTCTGGCGCGAAGCTGGTTAAAAATCTTTATGACTCTTACATCCGTGCTATCCGCTGGGCTTCCGACCGCATCGGCGAGCGTGGCATTGTTGCCTTTGTCACGAATGGCTCTTTCCTCGATGCTAACAACATGGACGGCCTGCGCAAGAGCTTAACCGGCGAATATAGCCATCTCTACGTTTTCAACCTGCGCGGCAATGCACGCACACAAGGCGAAGAGCGTCGCAAGGAAGCTGGGGGCGTCTTCGGCGAAGGTTCGCGAACTCCGGTAGTTATCTCGCTCATGGTCAAAGACCCCGCCCATTCCGGCCCCTGCGAATTGAGCTACCACGACATCGGCGACTATCTCGACCGCGAGGAAAAACTAGCGATCATCGAGGAGTTAGGCCACATCGGCGCTATCGACTGGCAGCGCCTGCACCCCAACGATTCCGGCGACTGGATCAATCAGCGCGATCCGGCTTTCGATAAATTTATGCCGCTGGGCGACAAGGACAGCGGCACTAACCAAAGCATTTTTTCCGTATTTTCCCTGGGTGTATCTACTGCCCGCGATGCTTGGGTTTACAACATGGGCCGCAACGCGCTTTCAGAAAACATGCGCAGCATGATTGATACCTACAATCATGAAGTCGAAAGGTATGCCAAAGCATGTAAGGGCAAGCAGAAAGACCAATGGCCAAAAATTCTCGACATCGTAGAGGCAGACCCCAAAAAAATAAGTTGGTCTAGCAGCCTATTGCCTGATGCTATGCGCAGCCGTAAAGCACAATTCACCGCTGCCGCCATAGTTAAGGGAGCATACCGACCTTACAGTAAGCAATGGCTCTATTTCGATGGCATGCTCAATGAACGCCAAGGGAAGTCACCATTATTTTTCCCCACTACAGCCCATAAAAACGTTCTTATCTCGGCCACAGGAATAGGTGCTTCAAAACTGTTTTCTGCCGTGGTCACAGACTGCGTGCCGAATCTTCACCTGCACGACACCGGCCAATGCTTCCCGCTCTACTGGTACGAAAAGCCCGACGAGTGCGCCAAGCCCCAGGGTGAAATGTTCGCCGCTTCTGCTACGCCGGACGCTGACGGCTACATCCGCCGCGATGCCATTACCGATTGGGCGCTGGATCAGTTCCGCCAGCACTACCGCGACCCGAGCATCGGCAAGGACGATATTTTTTGCTACGTCTATGGCGTGCTGCACTCGCCGGAATACAAACAGCGCTTTGCCGCTGACCTGAAAAAGATGCTGCCCCGCATCCCCTTCGCCCAGGACTTCCGCGCTTTCTGCGACGCCGGCCGCAAGTTGGGCGACTGGCACCTGAATTATGAAACCGTCGAACCCTTCCCGCTCACCGAGGACTACAAGCGCCTAGTCATGGAAGACGGCGACTATCGCCTAGTCAAAATGACCTTCGGCAAGAAGGACGGCAAGCCGGATAAATCCGTCATCGCCTACAACGCACATTTGACCCTGCGCGACATCCCGCTAGAGGCTTACGACTACGTGGTGAACGGCAAACCGGCTATCGAGTGGATCATGGAGCGCTACCAGGTCACAGTCGACAAGGCCAGCGGCATCAAGAACGACCCGAACGACTGGTGCACCGAACACAGCAACCCGCGCTATATCGTCGATCTGATTAAGCGCATTGTCCGCGTCAGCGTCGAGAGTGCCCGCATCGTCAAGGCACTGCCGCCGCTGAACGAGGCGAAAACCTGACCTAACCGCCGTCCCGCCAGCGCCGACTTTTCACGTTGACACTTACTCATTAAGCGCTTATTCTCATAACTTCATTTACTCATTTGTGAGTTTGAACTAATGAAAATACTCGCCCTGCTTAATGAGAAAGGCGGCGCTGGCAAAAGCACCTGCGCTATCAACATCGCTTGCGCACTACATCGCGCCGGCCGGCGCGTGGTATTGATCGACGCCGACCCGCAAGGCACGGCGCGCGACTGGCGCGAAGCCTCGCCACCAGATATCGACCTGCCGCCCGTCGTCGCGCTGGATCGTCCCGATATGCTGGTTTCCGCGCTCAAGACGCTGGCCGCCGATATTGCCGTTATCGACACCCCGGCCAAAGCTGAAAAGATGGCCGCTAACGTCGTCCGGGTGGCCGACGTGGTTCTGATCCCCTTGCAGCCTTCGGGGGCCGACGTGTGGGCATCAGCCGCCGCCGTCAAACTCATCCAGGGCAAACGCGACCTCGGCGGCAACGTAGAGGCCGCTTTTCTGGCGACGCGCGTTTCAGGCAATACCAACCTCTCTAAAGAAATCCTCAGCGGCGCGTGGAACGAATACGGACTCGACATGCTGGATACCGCCATTTCCAACCGCGTTAGCTATGCCCAAGCACTCACCGACGGCGTAAGTGTTTTCGAGACCCGCGACGGCCAAGCAAAGGCCGAAATCGATTTGATCGTTAAAGAACTGGAGACAGCCGGATGGCTCTGACACCCAAAAAACTGGACGCCGTGCGTCCCACCGTTCCCGTCGACGAAGTCGGCCGGCAAACCCTTGTAAGGGTCAATATCAACGTCCCCGAGGCCACGCGCAAACAATGGAAGATGGCCGCCATCGAGCGCGGTATCTCGCTCGGCGCGTTGATCGAAAATGCAGTAAATGAGCATTTGAGTAAAGCCACTAAAGTGTAAATCCCCATTTGATCGGTGACGACATGGCAAAGAAACGGCTTTCCGAGGTGGAGACAGGGCAGGGCGATCTGTTCCGCTGCGACATTACCAACTGGCCGCTAAAGGACGATCTGGCCACGATGGAATTTCCCATCTTTTCCCTGGCCAAGAACAAAGACCTAGAAACCCGCGAATACCGGCGCGGCAATCGTGTCGTCAAAGTCATTCCGTCCAGTGTCGGGGCCGCTACGGTCTTCGATAAAGACTTATTGCTTTACATCGCCAGCCAGCTAATCGAAGCCAAAAACAAAGGAAAGCCAACATCCCGCACCGTCGTTATCGATAGCTGCGACTTCCTTATCGGCACCGAACGAGGCGACGGCCGCGCATCCTTCGAGCGCATTGTCGACCTACTCAACCGCCTACGCGGCACCACCATACAAACCAACATCGAGACGGGCGGGGTTCTACAAACCGAAGGTTTCGGCCTAATCGACGGCTACAAGATCACCCACGAGAAGAAACGCACCGTCAAGGAAACCGACGAACGCGGCAAGGAAGTAAACCGCCACATTTCCCGCGTCCTGCAATTCTCTGTCACGGTCAGCGAATGGCTTTACAACGGGCTGATGAATTACGAGGTGCTGACCCTCGACCATGACTATTTCCGCCTGTCCCGCTCCATCGAGCGCCGACTATATGAGATCGCGCGCAAGCACTGCGGTGAGCAACCCATCTGGAAAATCAATATCGACCTACTGGCCGAGAAGATCGGCACCCGCGTTAGCCGTGCCAAGTTCCGCGAAGAACTGCGCCAGATCATCAAGGCCGACACCCTGCCGGAATACCGCCTTGCCCTCGACACCACGGCCAAACCGACCGACGTGGTTTTCTACACGCGCAATAGCGGCAAGCTCTCCCGCGAACTGGTACGCCTCAACCTCTCGCCCTGGTTCGTCAGCCTCGAACGTACCGACGCCACAGCCGGTTAACCGGCTATCGGGGATGTTTGAAGAGATTCGCCCCATAGGCGTTTACCGGCTATCGGGGATGTTTTTACCGGCTATCGGGGATAGCCGATAGATATAGACGCAGCCGTAAAAGCCATTTTGTTTCATGCAGATGACAACTTCCCCGTTGAGTGTCGAAGAAAACCAGAAAAAAGTCCCTGCCGCTGCAACTGTGGATAACTTACCGGCTATCGGGGATGTTTGAAACCTTATCCACAAGGCCATTTTCGTTTACCGGCTATCGGGGATGTTTTTACCGGCTATCGGGGATGCCGTTTACCGGCTATCGGGGATGCCGTTTACCGGCTATCGGAGATGTTTACTCCCCGCAGACGCAGTGCTGGAGCGGGTTCCCGATTCGTTAACAACGCGCGCGGTTTTTAACGAATCTTTATTAACGTTTTAACGCGCTGCGCGGGGCACCCTTCGGGTTCCCCCGGCAAGCCGGCTCCCCCTCCGAGTTATCGAGTCCCCGCAAGCGGGGACGCTAGGTTCCCCAAACCCGTCAACGCTCAACCACCTGTGCGGCTGGAGCCACTAGCGTCATCACATCTCAACCACCGAAAAAACAGTCTTCAGAAAAGAAGACAGGCCAACCGGCAACACTCCGAAAGGGCGATAGTAGGTTTTTAACCGTCGCAGAGGGCCGCCAAAGGGCCGCAGGCACGTTTTCAGGGGTAAGGTCGACCGATTTCCTAAAGACAACGAAAAAAACGCTTGTAGGGCCGCTATCGCGGCCATGTTTCGCCGTCCCGCCAGCGCCGACTTTCCAGGGTCAGAAAAACCGAAACCGGTTATCCCGCCATTCCTTCGCCGTTGCCGTTCCCGCTTCGTACCGCGCCGACCAATCCGGGAAGAACGGCAGATAGCCGCCGCCAGGGGCGGCGAGTTGGCCCGATAGCACCCAGCACACCAGCACCACGCCCCAGGCCAGGCCGAATTCTCCGGCCGCTCCCGTCCGCATCCGGCCGCCCAGCAGATGAAAGCGCCGCTCGCTGAGCGGCGAAAAGGGGACACCGGAAACGGTGAGCGCGTCCGCCAGAACGTGGGTCAATCCGCCGAAGGCGAAGGCCATGATTAGGCTGCCGGCTGGCGCCGGAAAAGTTGCGCCGGCCGCTAGCGCGACCAGCCAAGCCGCGACCCAATGTGTCGGCCCTCGATGTGGCACCGGCCGCCCCACCAGCTTGGCCAGCCATTCCATCCAGTCGGGCGCTGTCGCGCCCAAAATGGCTACCGGCACCAAGCGCGGGGCCACCAGCGCCGTTGGCGCTGCCGCCAGCAAAATATGGTTAAACCATTTCACCCTGCGCGCCCTTGTGCCGTCCCGCCAGCGCCGACTTTTTACGGCTTGGCCGCTGCCGGCAGTTGCGCCAGGTCGGTAAGGTAGGCATTCACCGCGCCCGCTTCCTCGTCGCGGCACATCGCCACCAGGGAGAGGCGCGCATCCATCGCCTTCGCCTCGGCCGTGATGAGTTGGTTTTCCGCTGCGGCCACCTTGTCCAGGTATTTGATTTGTTCCTCGGCGTCGGCGATGCCTTCGTTCACGCGGATCTGTGCGCGCGATTCCATCGCCGCCGCCAGGGCCAGGGTGCGCAGCGCCTGATTGCGCGTGGCGAGCTGGCCGACGAACTCGGCCACTTTGCCGGCCGTGTCCGTCCGCCGCCGATATTCGCGCTCGCGCTCCCTGTCCATTTCCGTGGCCGAGTAGAGCGGCATCCGGGCGACGATTCCAACGGTACTTTTGCCGATCGCCGTGCCGGTGATGTCGACGGCGTTGGCGTTGCGTACCGCTGCCTGCAAATCTACATCGAGGTTCCAGCGGGATTTATTCGGGTAGCAGGCAACAATCATCCGAAACACGGCATCGCCGTCGATCTTCGGCGCTTTCTGCCACTGCGCCGGTGCATCCCTGAAGTTCCGTTTCGCGCCGAACGTCGGCACCTCGTAAGGTTGCACTTTAGGCGGTTCCTTCGCGTTCTGGCTTGCCCAGGGCCAAAGGTTGCCCGCCGTGCTGCTGCCCTTTTCTTCCGCAAAAGTCGGCGCTGGCAGGACGGCGCATAGCGCCAACAGCACGGCCGCTTTACGCATCTTGCCGCGCCGCCTGCCGGCCGCCGCTCAATGCCTTGAGTCCGGCCACCACGATGGACGCCTCCCAGGCACCAGCGGCCAGCAGCACCAGGGCCAGCATCCAGGTCATGACGTTGGTGGCATCGTAGGCCACATCCGACCCGAGCCGGATCACCTGCGGATCGCGTCGCATCATCACCGCGCGCAAGTTGGGCGGGATGCGGTTCTCGCTGCTCGCGCTGGCGACCCACACGCGCGCCGACAGCGCGCATTCCCGCGCGATCTGGAGTTTCCGTCCGGTCAGCTTGTGGCAGTCATCGAGGAACAACACCGCGCCGGTGTCGCGGATGTAGTCGGGCAACGCCTCGGCGCGCTCCCAGGCTTTCAATTTTGACCAGGGGCGCAGGTGATCGGCTTTCGGTGCCGTACCACCAGCGCCGACTTTTGCGGTCAAGGTTGCCGCGCGAGCATCCCACCAGGCCGCGACATGTTCCGCATCGCTCCAGGCACCGAGGGGCCGCAGTGCGCCGAGCCACAGCGCCGCCGCGTCAATTTTCTTGCCCCAGATGGCGCGCTCTTCCTCGTGGAGCTTATCCAGCATCCGGCTTTTGCCGCTGTCATGCGCGCCGGTGATCAAGGTTGGCGTTTTCCGGCCGATAACCTGCGTGTCGGTCACCGGGCCATATTTTCGGTCTTTGCGCTTGAGAATGGGGATCACGTAGCGGCCCGCGCCGCCGTCGCCGTACTTCTGCCGCTGCATGCAGAGATAGTGCATTCCGCTTCAAATCCCCTTTTAACCGGCCGCCCTGCCGGGTGCCCGTTCGGTATATGAATCGCCGTCCTGCCAGCGCCGACTTTTTCCAGAATTCCGTGAAAAATCCGGTATTTCCCGGCGCCCCGCGCCCGGATCGGCGCCGGGCGTATGGTATATAAAAACACGCCTATTCTGCCAGAGTCCGGCTAGTTTCGGAACGTCCAGAAAAAACGCTCGTTTATTTCGGTCACATTCGCCGCCTCGCCAGTGCCGATTACCAATAGAGGCAATCTATCCGTGTCCGTCAGCTTGCCGTTGTCCTACACCTTTCGGCATATGTCCGCCGTTAAGCATGTTGTTATCCCCGGTCTGTTTGCGTATGATTAAAACGTCCTGAAATTAAATTCACACTTGCCAGATGACTAATCCAGACAACACCCTAGTCGACGTTCACCTCCTGCTGACCAGGGAGCAGGCTTGGGCCGTGGCCGAATTCTGCAAGCGTGTCGGCTGGTCTGATATTCGTCAGCTTTCCGCCGACGATGCCGAGGCCGACGGCGCGCAGACTGGTCTGATGGTGCTCGCTAACGAGCTGGCCCGTGTCGGTTTCAAACCGAGGTAATCGCCATGGCCCAGCAGCTCGACATGATTTCCACGTATCACGCCTATCTGCGCGTCAGCACCGACGCCCAGGACGTCGACAACCAGCGTCATGGGATTCTGGAATACGCCAACGCGCACGGCTTCGCCGGGGTGAAGTTCACCGAGGATTCCGCCAGCGGGAAAACCTCCTGGCGCGAGCGCAAGCTCGGCGAGCTGGTCGATTCGCTCAACCCGGCCGACGTGCTTATCTTCGCCGAGATTTCCCGCATTGCCCGGAATACGCTTCAGGTGCTCGAAGTGCTCCAGCACTGCGCCGAACGCGGCATCGCCGTCCACATCGCCAAGCAGAAAATGGCCCTCGATGATTCGATGCAGTCCCGCATCACCGCCACGGTGCTGGGCCTCGCCGCCGAGATCGAGCGCGAATTCATCAGCATCCGCACCAAGGAATCATTGGCCAAGTTGAAGGCCGAAGGCGTCCAGCTCGGACGCCCGAAAGGGCCGGCCGAGCATGTCCGGCTAGACGATCACGAGAAGGCGATCCGCGACTATCTCGCCAAGGGCATCAACAAACGCGACATCGCGCGCCTGGTCGAGTGCGCGCCTTCGACGCTCTACGATTGGCTCAAGCGCCGCAATATCAAGATCACGCCGAAGGCTTGACGGTTATATGTAACTAGCCATCACGGCGACGCAATCTCGTTGAACCGAATTCCCTATAGGGACCGGAACTGTTTAAGATAACGGGATATGTTTAATACAGCCCGAAGCCCGAAGCCCGAAGCCCGAAGCCCGAAGCCCGAAGCCCGAAGCCCGAAGCCCGAAGCCCGAAGCCCGAAGCCCGAAGCCCGAAGCCCGAAGCCCGAAGCCGCGATTCATATCGCATATGTTGCGCGTGACGCATGGCCGGCACTCTCACTCTATTCGATCTGCTTTCATTACTCGATGCCGAACATCGACAGCTAGACGATTTGGCGGTAGAGGCTGCCGCATTGTTTTCCGAATCCTCCTGTCATTTTTCCGGCGAAATCTCTGCGCCCTGCCGCAAGAAAATCTCCTCGCTCATCGGTCGTACACTGACAACGTGTATTGCACACTTCATGCACGAACATGAAGCAATGCACCTTATCTTTGCCCCACGAGACTACATCGATGGCCACGCCGACGAGCACGATGCCTTGCTGTCACAAATGCGCGCACTGGTCGAGGATATGGGTAACAACGGGGCAACGAGTTACGATCTGCTGCAAGCCATTGAAACATTCAACATCGCCATGCACCGCCACCGCAACACGACGGATGCTGAGCTGTATCGCTACCTGCACATCTCGCAAAGCAGCCAAGGGTACTGACCCATGCAATCAACTACGGCTTTCCTGACGGCATCCGTTCTCGACGATGGCCGTATCGCCATCATTCCCTTTTGCACCGACCCTGACTATTCGCGGGTTTCCATCATCATCTGCGCTGGCGAGACATTTGGCGGTCGCACGTTTGCCGAATGGCAAGAAATTGCCTGCGGCATCGGCAGTGTTGGGGTCGCCTCAGAAAACGGAAAAAATCGTACGCTAAGCCGGTTGCAGCGGTCGTAGCGGCCTGAACTTGCCCGCGCCGATCTTGGCGCTGCTGCGCCAGAGGTAATCGCCGGTCAGGTTGATGTGC
>WBZL01003584.1_pt1 | contig 14108 bp, 12 predicted proteins | sample 5204291 | NCBI WGS metagenome assembly WBZL01 (sample SAMN12344345, study PRJNA552823) | activated sludge metagenome | biome: Activated sludge suspended growth; feature: Nitrification reactor; material: Wastewater; isolation source: activated sludge from nitrification reactor of wastewater...
CATCGTTCAGGTGAAGGTGAAGGAAGGCAACCGCGAACGTCTCCAGGCCTATGAAGGCGTGGTGATCGCCAAGCGCAACCGTGGCCTCAATTCGAATTTCATCGTGCGCAAGATTTCCGCCGGCGAAGGGGTCGAGCGGACTTTCCAGACCTATTCACCCCTGTTGGCAACCATCGAAGTCAAGCGCCGTGGCGACGTCCGGCGCGCCAAGCTCTACTACCTGCGCGACCGTTCCGGTAAGTCGGCCCGCATCAAGGAGAAGCTGGCCGCCAGAACGACCGAGAAGGCCTGATCCTTCGCGAGTCCAACAACGCAAACGGGGCGCTTCGGCGCCCCGTTTGCGTTATGGCCACTCAACAGATCAGCCGTTCTTTTCCCTTTCGATCAACGCGTAGGCCGAGTGGTTGTGGATCGACTCGAAGTTCTCGGCTTCGGCGATGTAGGCGTCAATGCGTGTATCGGCATTGAGAACGCCGGCCACGTCGCGGATGATGTCCTCGACGAACTTCGGATTGTCGTAGGCGCGCTCGGTGACATATTTCTCATCGGTGCGCTTGAGCAGGCCGAATACCTCGCAGGAGGCCTGCGCCTCGATCATCTGCACCAAGTCTTCAATCCAGACGAAGGCGTTGGTGCGGGCGGTGACGGTGATGTGGGAGCGCTGGTTGTGGGCGCCACGCTCCGAAATCTCCTTGGAACATGGGCAGAGGCTGGTCGCGGGAACCACTACCTTCATGGTCTGGCAATAGACCCCGCCAGCGAGGATTTCGCCGTTGAAGGTCACCTCGTAGTCCATCAGGCTCTTGACGCCGGAGATGGGGGCCTGCTTATTGATGAAGTAAGGGAAGCTCATTTCCACATGGCCGGTCTCGGCTTCCAGGCGCTTCACCATATCGCGCAACATGGACTCGAAATTCTCGACGGAAATCTCGCGCTCGTAGCCATTAAGAATTTCCAGAAAGCGCGACATGTGGGTGCCCTTGAAGTTATGGGGCAGCCCGACATACATGTTGAAGTTGGCGATGGTGTGCTGTACACCACCACTTTTGTCGAGCACTCGTACGGGATGCCGAACCGATTTGATGCCGACCTGATTGATCGGCAGTTGTCGCGAATCCGCGCTGCCTTGCACGTCTGGGATAGCCATGGGGTCCCTGCTGTTCATGGAAATGCGCTCCTGGGGGTTGGGGGTGCGCGCGGTTCAAGCCGCAGCGTCGCTCATCATTCCGGCCAGAATACCATTCCCGACAATTTCACTCAACTAATAAATTCTCTCACCTGCCGAATAATACCCGCCGCGTCGAGACCCAGCTCGGCGAGCATCTGGCCCTGATCGCCGTGCTCGACGAAATGATCCGGCAGGCCCAGGCGCAAGAGCGGGGTGCTTAACCCCTGGGCTGCCAGCGAACGGGCCACCTCCGAGCCAGCTCCGCCAATCACCGCGTTTTCCTCGATGCTGATCAGCCAGTCGTGGGTGGTCGCCAACTGCCCGATTAGGTCATGGTCGAGCGGTTTGACGAATCGCATGTTGACCACCGTCGCATCGAGCGTCTCGCCCGCCTCCAGCGCCGCCGCGAGCAGCGTACCGAAGGCCAGGATGGCCACCTTGCTGCCGTGGCGACGGATTTCCCCCCTGCCTATTGGCAGCGTCTCGAGCTCTTTCGATAGCACCGCGCCCGGGCCACCGCCGCGCGGATAGCGCACCGCCGTCGGACCGTCGATACGGAAGGCGGTGGTGAGCATGCGGCGGCACTCGTTTTCGTCGGCGGGCGTCATTACCACCATGTTCGGCACACAAGTCAGATAGGAAATATCGAACGCGCCCTGATGCGTCGCGCCGTCCGCGCCGACCAGTCCGCCGCGGTCGATGGCCAGCATGACCGGCAGGTTCTGCAGGGCGATGTCATGCACCAGTTGGTCGTAAGCGCGCTGCAGGAAGGTCGAGTAGATGGCAACCACGGGCTTCATGCCCTCGCAGGCGAGGCCGGCGGCAAAGGTCAGCGCGTGTTGCTCGGCGATGCCGACGTCGTGGTAACGGTTGGGAAATTCCTCGGCGAAGCGGACCAGGCCGGAGCCCTCGCGCATCGCCGGCGTAATACCGACCAGGCGCCTATCGGCGCGCGCCATGTCGCAGAGCCAATCGCCGAAAATCTGCGTGTAGGTAAGCTTGCCGCCAGCCGCCTCGATGCCGTTGGTGGCGTCGAACTTCGAAACGCCGTGATACAGAATCGGATCTGCCTCGGCGAGTTTGTAGCCCTGGCCCTTCTTGGTCACCACATGCAGGAACTGCGGGCCCTTGAGTTGTCGCAGATTCTGTAGCGTCGGTATTAGCGAATCGAGGTCGTGGCCGTCGATGGGCCCGATGTAGTTGAAGCCGAATTCCTCGAACAGCGTACCCGGCACGAACATGCCCTTCACATGCTCCTCGGCGCGCTTGGCCAGTTCCAGCAGCGAAGGTGCGACGGAAAGCACTCGCTCGCCGGCCTTGCGGGCGGCGTTGAATGTGCGCCCCGAGAGCAGGCGCGCCAGGTACTTATTGAGCGCCCCCACCGGTTGCGAAATCGACATGTCGTTGTCGTTGAGCACGACCAACAGATTGGCGTCCACCACGCCGGCATTGTTGAGCGCTTCGAAGGCCTGGCCGGCCGACATGGCCCCGTCGCCGATGATTGCCACCACCCGCCGGTCCTCGCCGCCGTTCTCACGTTGGTGCCGCGCCGCCACCGCCATCCCCAGCGCCGCGGAAATCGAGGTCGACGAATGCCCGACGCCGAAAGTGTCATAGGGGCTCTCGGCGCGGCGCGGGAAGCCGCCGATGCCGTCCTTCATGCGTAGCCTTGCCATGGCGGCCCGCCGGCCGGTAAGCACCTTGTGGCCGTAGGTCTGGTGGCCAACATCCCAGACCAGACGGTCCGTCGGGGTGTTGAAGACGTAGTGCAGGGCGATGGTCAGTTCGACCGTACCGAGATTCGAGGACAGATGGCCGCCGGTCTTGGCCACCGAATCGATGAGAAAGCCGCGCAGTTCGACCGCCAGCTGGGCGAGCGACTCGCGTGGCAGTTGCCGCAGGTCGGTCGGGCTGTCGATGGTTTCGAGTAGCGGATAGGGCATTAGAAACGGCGCTCGACGATGAAATCGGTAAGTTCCCGCAGGCGCCGGGCCCGATCGCCGAACGGTGCCAGAGCCGCTTTCGCTTCGCCACGCAGTTCTGCGGCCAATTCCTTGGCCCGGGCGACACCGAGCAGACTCACGTAGGTGGGCTTGTTCTGCGCGGCATCCTTGCCGGCCGTCTTGCCCAACGTGACCGTAGTCGCTTCCGCGTCGAGGATGTCATCGACCACCTGGAACAGCAATCCGGCCCGACCGGCGAAATGGCCAAGGTCCAGCAGCGCCTTGTCGTCCGCGCCGCCGGCGTGGGCGCCGAGCATCACCGCGGCGCGAATCAGGGCCCCAGTCTTGTGGATGTGCATGAACTCCAGTTCCTCGACGGTCAGTGTCTTGCCGACGGCTGCCAGATCGAGTGCCTGGCCGCCGGCCATACCGCGTGAGCCCGCCGCCTGCGCCAACAGGGTCACCAGCGTGGCTGCATTCATGGCGTCGCCGTGCCGAACGAGCGCCTGGAAGGCAAGCGTCTGTAGCGCGTCGCCGACCAGCAGCGCCGTGGCCTCGTCGTATTCGACATGGCAAGTAGGCTTGCCCCGCCGGAGCACATCGTCGTCCATGCACGGCAGGTCGTCATGGACAAGCGAATAAACGTGGATGAATTCCACAGCGCAGCCCAGCGTCTCCAATCGGCCCGGATCAGCGCCGAAAACGTCCCCCGCGGCATGGCAGAGCAAGGGCCGGACACGCTTGCCACCGCCCAGCACCGCGTACCGCATGGCTTCGTGGAGCCGCGTCGGCGCCGCGTCGGCGCCGGGCAGAAACGACCCCAGCACCGTTTCGGTGCGGGCCTGGACAGCCGCCATCCATTCGGAAAACACCATGGTCAACCCTTCGGACCGTCGTCCACGGCATCGAAGCCCCGTAACACGCCGTCTTCGAGCAGCTGCAACTTTTGTTCCGCGGTGGTGAGCGTCTCCTGGCAATGTTTGAGCAATCCCATGCCACGCTCATAGGCAGCCAGGGATTCTTCCAGGGGGGCTTCGCCAGCCTCCATTTGCCGCACGATCGCTTCCAGTTCCGCCAAGGCGGCTTCAAAAGAGACCGGTGCGGCCGCCTGGGTATTCGGGATGCTTGCCTTGGCCATGAAACGGGACGGGAAAAGGCGCGAAAATACCCTAAGCGGCGCCTGTCGGTCAATTTTGGCTATACTTGCCGCCCTCCCAAACGGCCTTGTTCGTCGTATCGGAGCCCCGCAAAATCTTGGAGGTTGGGAATCATGTCCGACGTCGCCAGCCGTGCTCAGCTTTCGCGCGGCGCTTCTCAGTTCCCTGTCGATTGGTACTTCGACGACAAGCTCTTCGAACTGGAAAAGCAACTCTTCTTCGATGCGGGTCCCGGCTACGTTGGCCACGAGTTGATGGTTCCCGAGCTCTACGGCTATCGCTCCCAGGAATGGCTGGATCACTCCCGTTTGCTGGTGCGCCAGCCCGATGGCATCTACGACATGGCCAATATCTGTCGCCACCGCCAGGCCATCATGTTGCAAGGCGTCGGTACAGCGAAGAATATCGTCTGTCCGATCCACCGCTGGACCTACGATACGGCGGGTGAGTTGATCGGTGCGCCGCACTTCCCCGCCAATCCCTGTCTGAACCTGCATAAGCGCAAGCTCGAATCCTGGAATGGCCTGCTGTTCAAGGGGCCGCGCTCGGCCCATGCCGACTTGGCCGGCATGGCCGTCGCACCCGAATTCGACTTCACCGGCTTCAAGCTGGACCGCGTCGAGTTGCACGAGTGCAACTACAACTGGAAGACGTTCATCGAGGTGTATCTGGAGGACTACCACGTCGTGCCCTATCACCCGGGGCTGGGCAATTTCGTCACCTGTGATGATCTTACTTGGCAGTTCGGCGATTGGTATTCCGTGCAGCGCGTTGGCGTGACTTCACTGCTGAAGTCGGGTTCCAAGGTCTACGAACGCTGGCAGCGGGCCGTACGGGACAGTTATGGCGACCAGCGCCCGCCGCAAGGCGCGATCTGGCTCACCTATTACCCGAACATCATGGTCGAGTGGTATCCCCATGTACTGGTCGTGTCCACCCTGATCCCCCGCGACGTCCACAAGACGCTGAACGTCGTCGAGTTCTATTATCCGGAGGACATCGCCCTTTTTGAACGCGAGTTCATTGAGGCGGAACAGGCGGCGTATATGGAGACGGCCATCGAGGACGACGATATCGGCGAGCGCATGGATCGCGGCCGCTACGCGCTGATGAAGGAAGGCCGCAATGAAGTCGGTCCCTACCAATCGCCGATGGAAGACGGCATGCAGCACTTCCACGAGTTCTACCGGCGCGTTATGGCGCCCCACCTGTAAGCGGGAAACAACATGATTACCACTGACCTGCGCGGTTCCGTCGTTGCCATCGCCGTTCTCGGCGAATTCACGCTAGGCGACTTCAAGGAGTTCGAGGATCTGGTACTGTCGAAGGTCAAGTTCGACGGCCCGGTCGATCTGCTCTTCGATCTGCGGGAGATGGCCGATTTCACCGTCGACATGGCCTGGGAGGAAATCAAGTTTTCCCGGCAGCACGGCGGCGACTTCCGCCGTATCGCCGTCCTGACCGAAAGCCAGTGGGTGACCTGGAGCGCCTGGCTCGAACAGTTGTTCGTCTCTGCCGATCTGCGCGTCTTCGCGGACGAGGAAGACGCGCTCGCCTGGCTGGCCGAAGACAAGCAGGCATGAGCGACCTGCTGGTGTCCACCGAAGAATTGATCGCCCGTGCGGGCGATCCGGGCTGGCGTGTCTTCGACTGCCGCCACGATCTCCAGAACCCCGACTACGGCGCCATCGCCTACGCCAAGGGCCATATTCCCGGAGCGTTGTTCCTGCATCTCGACCGCGACATGTCCGGTGAAAAGACTGGCCGCAATGGCCGCCATCCGCTGCCCGATCCAGCCCTGTTCGCGGCAAGAATGGGCGCTTGCGGCGTCGGGCAGGATACCCAGGTGGTCGCCTACGACAACGAGGGGGGCATCTTCGCGTCACGGTTGTGGTGGCTGCTGCGCTGGCTTGGTCACGACAAGGTGGCCTTGCTCGACGGCGGCCTGCCCGGCTGGCGGCGCGCCAAGCAGCCGCTGGCCACCGAAGTGCCGACGTTCGCGCCGGCCACCTTCCCGTTCCGGGCGGGGGCGCTGGCGGTCGATGCGGACTTCGTGCACGCCCGGCTGCGGGACCCGGCGCTGTTGATTCTCGATGCCCGTGCGCCGGAACGCTATTCCGGGGCGGAGGAAACACTCGACCCCGTCGGCGGCCATATTCCCGGGGCGGTCAATCGCTTCTATTTCGACAACCTCGACGACTCCGGTTGCTATTTCAGACCGGCCGACGAATTGCGCGCCGAGTTCGCCTCGCTGCTGGCCGGCCGCCAGCCGGCTGATGTGGTGCAGCAATGCGGTTCCGGTGTCACCGCTTGCCACAATCTGTTGGCGATGGAAATCGCCGGTCTGAACGGCTCGAAGCTCTATCCCGGTTCCTGGAGCGAATGGTGCACCGATCCGGCGCGGCCCATCGCGACGGGTGAGTGAACATGACCCGCATCGGTACGCCGCTATCGCCTTCAGCCACCCGCGTCATGCTGCTCGGCTGCGGCGAACTGGGTAAAGAAGTGGTGATCGCCCTGCAGCGACTCGGCTGTGAAGTGATCGGCGTCGACCGCTATGCCGACGCGCCGGGCATGCAGGTCGCCCATCGCAGCCATGTGATCGCCATGACCGATGGCGCCGCCCTGCGCGCCGTCATCGAGCGCGAGCGGCCGCATCTGGTGGTGCCCGAGATCGAGGCCATCGCCACCGCGACCCTGGTGGCGATCGACCAGGAAGGCTGGACGGAAATCATCCCGACCGCGCGGGCCGCGCAACTGACCATGAACCGCGAAGGCATTCGCCGCCTTGCCGCCGAAGAGCTTGGCCTGCCGACCTCGCCCTACCGGTTTGCCGACTCGCTGGCCGAGCTGCAGGCCGCCATCGATGCGGGCATCGGCTACCCTTGCATCGTCAAGCCGGTCATGTCTTCGTCGGGCAAGGGCCAGTCCTTGATCAGGTCAGCCGACGACGTGCCGAAGGCCTGGAACTACGCCCAGGCCGGCGGTCGAGTCGGCCTGGGCCGGGTGATCGTCGAGGGCTTCATCGACTTCGACTACGAAATCACCCAGCTCACCGTGCGTGCCGTCGGTGCGGCGGGTGGGGTCGACACCTTCTTCTGTGAGCCCATTGGCCACGTGCAGGTCAACGGCGATTACGTCGAGTCCTGGCAGCCCATGGCCATGACAACGGGTGCGCTACGGAAATCACGGGACATTGCCCGGGCGGTGACCGGCGCGCTCGGCGGGCGCGGCATTTTCGGCGTCGAACTCTTCATCAAGGGCGACCAGGTCTGGTTTTCCGAGGTCAGCCCGCGCCCGCACGATACCGGTTTGGTGACGCTGGCTACGCAGCGCCTTTCCGAATTCGAGCTCCACGCCCGCGCCATCCTCGGCCTGCCGGTCGATGTCACCCTGCGTCGTCCCGGTGCCTCGGCGGTGATCTATGGCGGATTGGACGCAACAGGCATTGCCTTCACGGGGGTTGCCGAAGCCCTCGCCGTGCCCGAATCCGACCTGCGCCTGTTCGGCAAGCCCGAAAGCTTCGTCAAGCGCCGCATGGGCGTCGCCGTCGCCAACGCCGACACCACCGACGAGGCTCGCCGCCGAGCGAAGCAGGCAGCGGCTCTGGTCAGGCCGGTTATGGCTTAGGCTTTTCGTTGTGCCGTCCGCTTGCCCAGCGGACATGTTCCCGTACTAGGTCCGATGGATCGTCGCGCCGTGATTCGAGTGCCGCGATGACTTCGGGACTGGTTGGCGCGTTGCCCAGCCCGACCGCGATGTTGCGCAGCCAGCGTTCGTGGCCGATGCGGCGGATCGGTGAGCCGGCCAGGCGTTCCTCGAACTCGGTGGTGGTCCAGGAGAACAAGTCCACCAGGGTCGCCCGGTCGAGGCCGTGGCGCGGGGCGAAGTCCGGTTCCGCGGTGAGGGGCGCGTCGCGATTCCACGGGCAGCAGAGCTGGCAGTCGTCGCAGCCATAGACGCGGTTGCCCAGCAGCGGCCGCAGGTCCGCGGGAATGCTGTCCTTCAGCTCGATGGTGAGGTAGGAGATGCAGCGGCGGGCGTCGACCCGGTAGGGCGCGACGATGGCGCCGGTGGGGCAGGCGTCCAGGCAGGCACGGCAGGTGCCGCAATGGTCGGTGACCGGTGGGTCGGCGGGTAGCGGCAGGTCGGTGAATAGCTCGCCGAGAAAGAACCAGGAGCCCGCCTCGCGGTCGAGCAACAGGGTGTGTTTACCGCGCCAGCCGAGGCCGGCTTCGGTGGCCAGCGCCACTTCCATCACCGGTGCCGAGTCGACGAAGACGCGGTAGCCGCTGGGGCCGATTTCGCGGGCCATGCGCTCGGCCAGCTTCTGAAGGCGCGCGCGCAGCAGCTTGTGGTAGTCGCGACCGAGGGCATAGCGGGAGAGGTAGGCGCGGCGGCCGTCGCGCAGATTTTCCGTACTATCGGCGGCAGCGGGCCGATAGTCCATGCGGGCGACGATCACGGCGCGGGTTTCCGGCCGCAGTTGGCGCGGGCGGGCGCGTTTCTGGCCATGGCTGGCCATATAATCCATCTGCCCGTGGTAGCCCGCTTGCAACCAGTTCGCCAGGCCTACTTCGGCGGCCGGCAGATCGGGACTGGCGATGCGGATGGCGGCGAAGCCGAGTTCCCGACCCCACTCCTTGATCCGTCCCGCCAGCGTCCGCGAATTTTCCGCATCCATCCAGCCATTATGAATCAGCGCCAGACCATCTTCCTGCCCGATGAAGCCGCCACCCTGGCTCTAGGCGCGGGGCTGGCACCTTGCGCGGCACCTGGACTGGTGGTCTACCTCGACGGTGACCTTGGCGCCGGCAAGACCACCTTCGTGCGCGGACTGTTGCGTGCCCTGGGCGACACCGGTTTGGTGAAAAGCCCCACCTATACGCTGGTTGAACTTCACGCGGTTTCTGGACTAAACTTGTATCACTTTGATTTTTATCGATTCAATCAACCGGAAGAGTATCTGGATGCGGGGCTTGACGAATACTTCTCGGGGGCGGGCGTCTGCCTGGTCGAATGGCCGGAGCGGGCCGCCCCTTATTTGCCGGCACCCGATTTGCATATCCGGCTTGCGCTGCGCGGCGCGGGGCGGGCAGCCGACATCGAAGCCGGCAGCGAACGGGGTCGGCGGTGCCTGACGAATTCCGTACTGCCCGGCGCGAGGTCCTCCGGTTCGCCGCCGCCGGCCTGACGCTACTGGTAACGCCGGTCGGTGCCGCCTGGGCGGCGGCCTTGCCCACCGTGCTGGGCGTTCGCGTCTGGCCCGCGGCGGATTACACGCGCGTCACCCTCGAATGCGATCAGCCGCTTCAGTATGCGCATCTGCTGGTCAAGAACCCCGACCGTCTGGTGGTCGATCTGGAGGGCGTCGAGTTCAACTCCGTGCTCGGCAGCCTGCCCGGCAAGATCGCCGATGCCGATCCCTACATCAAGCTGATCCGCGCCGGCCGCAATCGGCCGGGGGTGGTGCGGCTGGTGATCGAGCTGAAAGGCGAGATCCGGCCGCAGGTATTTACCCTCAAACCGGTCGGTGACTACGGTCATCGACTGGTTCTGGACCTCTATCCGGTCGAGGCGCCCGATCCGCTCATGGCGCTGCTGCGCGGTGACGACAAGAGCGAGGCGAAGCCGGAGCCGGCTTCGGCGGCGAAGAGCGAACGGCCCGAAATCACCCGGTTGGTCACCGTGGTGCTCGATCCGGGCCACGGCGGCGAAGACCCTGGCGCGGTCGGCCGGGGCGGCAGCTACGAGAAGGACGTTACCCTGTCGATTGCACGGCGGCTGAAGGCGAAGATGGATGCCGAGCCCGCCATGCGTTCCATGCTGACCCGCGACGGCGATTTCTTCATCCCCCTTCATCAGCGCGTGCAGAAGGCACGGCGGGTGCAGGCCGATCTCTTTGTCTCCGTGCATGCCGACGCCTTCGTCAAGCCAACCGCGCGCGGCTCCAGCGTTTTCGCGCTGTCGGAAAACGGCGCGTCTTCGTCGGCCGCCCGCTGGCTGGCGCAGAAGGAAAACGCGGCCGACCTGATCGGCGGCGTCAATTTCGGCGTCAAGGACCCGCACCTGGCGCGCACGCTGCTCGATCTTTCCCAGACGGCCACCATCAACGACAGTCTCAAGCTGGGCAAGGACGTGCTCGGCGAACTCGGCCGCATCAACACGTTGCACAAGGGCCAGGTCGAGCAGGCCGGCTTCGCCGTGCTCAAGGCGCCCGACATTCCCTCGATCCTGATCGAGACGGCGTTCATCTCCAATCCGGAAGAGGAAAAACGCCTGACCGACGACGACTATCAGGATCGGATGGCCGAAGCGATCCTGCGTGGCATCAAGCGCTACTTCGCCAAGCATCCGCCCCTGGCCAAGTCCAAGCTGGCACGGCTGGATTGATATAATCCGCCTCTTTTCCCCGGGCAAAGCGGCATGCTGGTCTTTCGCACCATCCCCGAGCGCGCGACAACCGCTTCGGTGCTGGCCATCGGCAATTTCGACGGCCTGCACCGGGGTCATCGCGCATTGCTGGAACGGTTGACCGCCAAGGCGCGGGAGCTCGGCCTGCCCGCCTCGGTGATGACCTTCGAGCCGCATCCGCGCGAGTTGTTCGCGCCGGATCAAGCCCCGGCCCGCCTGACCAGTCTGCGCGAGAAGCTGGGCCTGCTCGAATCCTGCGGGATCGATCGAACCTACGTCTGCCACTTCAACCAGAAGCTGGCGGCCTTGAGCGCCGACCAGTTCATCGACCGCTTGCTGGTACGCGGCCTGGCGGTCCGCCACCTGATCATCGGCGACGACTTCCGCTTCGGTCGCGGCCGGGGCGGCGATTTCGCCCTGCTGAGGCAAGCCGGCGTCGAGCACAATTTCGGCGTCGAGGCCATGCATACCATCGATCTGGACGGTGAGCGGGTTTCCAGCTCGGCCGTGCGCGAGACATTGGCGGCGGGCGATCTCGAGCACGCGGCGCGGCTGCTCGGCCGGCCCTACAATATTTCCGGCCGTGTGGTGCATGGCGGCAAGATCGGTCGTCGCATCGGTTTCCCGACGGCCAACATCCAATTGAAGCGCAAACGCGTGCCGCTCTCGGGTGTTTTCGCCGTGACCGTTTCGGGCGTCGACAAACGCCATCTACCCGGCGCCGCCAGCCTGGGCGTGCGGCCGACGCTGGGCGAAGGGCTGAAGCCGGTGCTCGAAGTGCATCTGCTGGATTTCGACCGAGAGATATACGGCTCCCATGTGACGGTGCATTTCTTGCACAAGTTGCGCGACGAGGCGAAATACGATTCCCTGGTGGCCCTGACGGCCCAGATTGAGCGCGACGTGGCGGCGACGCGCACCTACTTTGCAGGCGGCAATCCCAATGGCTGATTACAAATCCACCCTCAACATGCCGGACACTCCGTTCCCCATGCGCGGCGATCTCGCCAAGCGGGAGCCCGGCTGGATCAAGGCGTGGCAGGAGCGGCAGCTGTACCGGAAGATTCGCCAGGCGGCCAAGGGCCGGCCGCGCTTCGTCCTCCACGACGGCCCACCCTATGCCAACGGCGACATCCACATCGGTCACGCCGTGAACAAGATTCTCAAGGACATCATCGTTCGCGCACGTACCCTGGCCGGCTTCGACGCGCCTTACGTGCCCGGCTGGGACTGCCATGGCCTGCCCATCGAGCACCAGATCGAGAAGAAGCACGGCAAGCACCTCGAAGGCGACAAGGTGCGTCCGTTGTGCCGCGCCTTCGCCGCCGAACAGGTCGAGCGGCAGAAGAAGGACTTCATCCGCCTTGGCGTCCTCGGCGAGTGGGATCGCCCCTATTTGACCATGGACTTCAAGACCGAGGCCGACGAAATTCGCGCGCTGGGCAAAATGCTGGCACGCGGCCATGTCTATCGCGGCCTGAAGCCGGTGAACTGGTGTCTCGACTGCGGCTCGGCGCTCGCCGAGGCCGAGGTCGAATACGAGGACAAGAGTTCGGACGCCATCGATGTAGCTTTTCCCGTGGCGGACCTCGACCGGCTGCGGGAGATGTTCGGCGTCGGCGTGAAGCATCCCGCCTATGCGGTGATCTGGACCACCACGCCCTGGACGCTGCCCGCCAACGAGGGCGTCTGCGCCCATCCGGATCTGACCTACGATCTGGTCGAGACGGAGAAGGGTCTGCTCATCCTGGCCCGCGATCTGGCCGAGGCCTGTCTGGCCCGCTATGGCCTGCATGGCAAGGCCATTGCCTCTGTCGTTGGCGCGACGCTGGAAGGCCTGAGGCTCCATCATCCCTTCCTCGATCGCCAGGTGCCGACCATCCTCGGCAACCATGTGACGCTCGAGGCCGGTACGGGCCTGGTGCACACGGCGCCGGCCCACGGCGTCGACGATTACTACGTCGGCGCGCGCTACGGCCTGCCCATCGACAATCCGGTCGGCGACGACGGCAAGTTCATCCCCTCGACGCCATTGTTCGCCGGGATGAGCGTCTGGCAGGCCAATCCCAAGGTCATCGAAACGCTGGCCCTGAAGGGGGTGCTGCTCCTGCATACCAAGCTGACGCACAGCTATCCGCACTGCTGGCGCCACAAGACGCCGATCATCTTCCGCGCCACCACGCAGTGGTTCGTGCGCATGGACGGCGAGCAGGGCGAGACCTTGCGACAGACAGCGCTCAAGGCGATCGAAGCCACCGAGTTCTTCCCGTCCTGGGGCAAGGCGCGGCTGAATGCCATGATCGCCAACCGGCCCGACTGGTGCGTGTCGCGCCAGCGCAACTGGGGTGTGCCGATTCCCTTCTTCCTCGACAAGGAAACCGGCGAACCGCATCCGCGTACGCCGGAACTGATCGAGGCCGTGGCCAAGCGGGTCGAGCAGGGCGGCATCGAGGCCTGGTTCGCCATGGACAACAATGATGCGAAGGCATTGCTCGGCGCCGAGGCGGACCGCTACGCCAAGATGAGCGACACGCTCGATGTCTGGTTCGACTCCGGCACCACCCACTGGTCGGTGCTGCGCGGCTCGCATGCCGACGACTGCGCCTACCCGGCCGACCTGTACCTCGAAGGCTCGGACCAGCATCGCGGCTGGTTCCATTCCAGCCTGTTGACCGGCTGCGCCATCGACGGCCGCGCGCCCTACAAGGCGCTGCTGACGCACGGTTTCGTCGTCGACGGCAAGGGCATGAAGATGTCCAAGTCGAAGGGCAATGTCGTCGCGCCGCAGCAGGTGTCCGATACGCTGGGCGCCGAAATTCTGCGCCTTTGGGTGGCGGCGACCGACTACTCGGGCGAGTTGTCCATTTCCAAGGAAATCCTCGACCGCGTGGTCGAGATCTATCGCCGCCTGCGCAACACGCTGAAGTTCCTGCTTGCCAACACGGCGGACTTCGATCCGGCGAAGGACATGCTGCCCGTTGCCGACTGGCTGGAGATTGACCGCTATGCGCTGGCGATGACGCGAGCCTTGCAGCAACAGTGCACCGCCGACTACGAGCGCTTCGAGTTCCACAAGGTGGTGCAGGGCCTGCAAGGCTTCTGCGGCCAGGACCTGGGCGCCTTTTACGTGGATATCCTCAAGGACCGCCTATACACCACCGGCAAGGACTCGCGGCCGCGCCGCGCCGCGCAGAGCGCCCTGTGGCACATCGTGCAGACGCTGACCCGGCTGATGGCGCCCATCCTCGCCTTCACCGCCGAGGAGATCTGGCAACTGGCCGCTGGTGGTGGGATGGGCGACAGCGTCATGTTGAGCACCTGGCACGAATTGCCGGAGCAGGAGGGCGAGGCCGACCTCGTCGACCGCTGGCTGCGTATTCGCGAGGTGAAGGCCGAGGCGAGCAAGGTGCTTGAGGACTTGCGCAC
>WBZL01003585.1_pt1 | contig 14105 bp, 13 predicted proteins | sample 5204291 | NCBI WGS metagenome assembly WBZL01 (sample SAMN12344345, study PRJNA552823) | activated sludge metagenome | biome: Activated sludge suspended growth; feature: Nitrification reactor; material: Wastewater; isolation source: activated sludge from nitrification reactor of wastewater...
GGCCGCGGGCAGGGGGCCGGCATGGCGGGCGGGCATGGTCGGCGGCGCGCGCTGCTGATACCTTCGCGCGTCGCATGACCACCGCCAAGACCGCCGCCGCCGCCCGAGGGACCATGGCCGCCCGCGCCGACCGCCACGCGCTCTACGAGCGCGCGGTGCAGGACACCGACCGCGACGTCCGCTTCTTCTCGCGGATCTACCGCAAGCTCCGCGGCCACGATCCGATGACGATGCGCGAGGACTTCTGCGGGACGGCGGCGCTCTGCCTCTCGTGGGTGAAGAGCATGCCGGAGCGCACGGCCTTCGGCGTCGACCTCTCGCAGGAGACGATGGACTGGGGGCTCGCGAATCGGATCCGGCCCGCGGGCGAGGAGTACGCCAGCCGGATCGCGCTGATCAACGCCGACGTGCGGGCGGTGCGGCGGCCGAAGGTCGACCTCACCTGCGCGCTCAACTTCTCGTACTTCTGCTTCAAGACCCGCGCCGAGCTGGTCGAGTACTTCCGCACGGTCCGCGCCGGGCTCGACAAGGACGGCGTGTTCTTCCTCGACCTCCTGGGCGGCACCGAGGCGGTGATCGAGGGGATCACCGACAACGACCTCGGCGACTTCACCTACCGCTGGGAGCAGGCGAGCTACAACATCATCAACCACGACTTCGTCTGCCACATCCACTTCCTCTTCCCGGACGGGTCGAAGATGCTCCGCGCGTTCACCTACGAGTGGCGCCTTTGGACGGTGCCGGAGCTGCGCGAGCTCCTCGCCGAGGCGGGCTTCTCGAAGACCCACTTCTACTGGGAGAAGACGGACGCGGAGGGCGAGGGGACCGGCGTGTTCTACGAGCCCGATCACGTCGACAACCAGGAGATCTGGTGGACGTACATCGCCGCCGAGCGCTAGGGGCGACGGGAGCGAGGAGCCATGGGTCAGCACAAGCTCAAGAAGAAGAACAAGGGCGCGCCGCCGAAGCCGAAGGGGCCGACCCTCGCCGACAAGGCCGATCGCCACGAGCTCTACCAGCGGGCGGTGCAGGCGCCCGCGGCCGACTGCGAGTTCATCACCCGGATCTTCGGCGAGCTCCGCGGTCGCGCGCCGCTGCGGCTCCGCGAGGACTTCTGCGGGACCGCGCTGATGGCGACGACGTGGTGCCAGGGCGACCCGGCGCGGAGCGCCGTCGGCGTCGACCTCGACGAGGCGACGCTCGCCTGGGGGCGCGCCCGGAACCTCGAGCCGGCGGGCGCCGAGGTCGCCTCGCGGGTGACGCTGGTCCACGGCGACGTCCGCGCTCCGGCCCCGGGCGCGCCGGCCGACGTCACCTGCGCGATGAATTTCTCGTTCTGCGTGTTCAAGGCGCGCGCCGACCTCCGCGCCTACTTCGAGGCGGCGCGGAGGGGCCTCGCCGCCGACGGGATCTGGATCGGCGAGATCTACGGCGGCACCGAGGCGATCGACGTCCTCGAGGAGGAGCGCGAGGTCGGCCCCTACACCTACGTCTGGGAGCAGGCGCGCTTCGACCCGATCACCCACGACACCACCTGCCACATCTCGTTTCGGATGCGCGACGGCTCGAAGGTACGCCACGCGTTCACCTACGAGTGGCGGCTCTGGACCCTGCCGGAGCTCCGCGAGGCGCTGCTGGAGGCGGGCTTCCGTGAGGTGAGGTTCTACTTCGAGGAGCTCGCCCCGGACGAAGACGACCCCGATCTCCTCACCGGCACGGGGAACTTCGTCGACACGCGGTCGCTGGACGAGAACCAGGAGAGCTGGCTCGCCTACGTGGTCGCGCTCGCGTGAGCGGGCGCGCTCGCGTGAGCGCGAGCGGGCGGCCCTGCGGGCGCTCACTCGCCGAGGTCGAGGGTCGCCACCAGGTCGTTGGCGTCGGCCTGGGTGACACGGGCGCGGCGGAGGTCGCCCGGCTTGCCTGTCCCATCGGTCAGGATCACCTTGCCGTCGATCTGCGGCGCCTGACCCTCGTGGCGGCCCTCGAGGAGGAGGTCGCTCTCCTCGCTGACGCCGTCGACGAGGACCTCGAGGACCTGGCCGACCATCGCCTCGTGCTTCCGCAGGCGGATCTCCTCCTGCAGCTCCATCAGGGCGAGGCGGCGCTCCTCCGCGATCTCGGGGTCGATGCGGCCGGGGAGGAGCGCCGACGGGGTGCCCTCCTCGCGCGACCAGGGGAAGACGCCGAGGTGGTCGACCTCGCCCTCCTCGATGAAGTCGTAGAGGCGCTGGAAGGCGGCCTCGGTCTCGCCGGGGTGGCCGACGAGCATGGTGGTGCGGAGGTAGATGTGGCCGGGGCGGGCGCGGAGGCGTTCGACGAGGTCGCGCACCACCTTCTCGGTGTAGCCGCGGCGCATCTTCTTGAGGACGTCGGTGTCGACGTGCTGGAGCGGCACGTCGATGTAGGAGGCGACGCGGGGGTGGGTGGCGAGGCGGTCGAGGATCCCGTCGGTGACGGTGGTCGGGAAGGCGTAGTGGAGGCGGATCCAGCGGAGGCCGTCGATGTCGCCGAGGGCGTCGAGGAGGGCCTCGAAGCTCGGCCGCTCGGGGAGATCGGTGCCGTAGGTGGTGAGATCCTGGGCGACCAGGCAGATCTCGCGGGCGCCGGCGTCGACGAGGCCGCGGGTCTCCGCGACCAGGCTCTCGATCGAGCGGCTCCGCTGGGGGCCGCGCAGCTTGGGGATGATGCAGAAGGCGCAGGGGCGGTCGCAGCCCTCGGAGATCTTCACGTAGGCGCTGTGGCGGGCGCCGGTGACCTGCCGCGAGGTCGTGTGGTCGTAGAGGTAGGAGCGCTTCGAGAGCGGCGTGATGGCGAGGCGCGGCGCGTCGTCGGCGAGGACGCGATCGAGGCCGAGCATGTCGGCCGAGCCGAGGAAGTGGTCGACCTCGGGGAGCTCCTTGGCGAGCTCGTCGGGGTAGCGCTGGCTCAGGCAGCCGGCGACGACCAGGCGCTTGCCGCCGCCGCGCGCCTTGGCCTGGGCGAGCTCGAGGATCGTGTCGATCGACTCCTCCTTGGCCTCCTCGATGAAGCCGCAGGTGTTGACCACCAGCGTGTCCGCCTCGTCGGCCGTGTCGACGAGGACGTGGCCGCGGTCGCGGACCAGGCCGAGCATCACCTCGGTGTCGACCTGGTTCTTGGGGCAGCCGAGGGAGACGAAGTAGACCTTCTTGGGCGCGGGCTCGCTCATGGCGGGGACGGGGGAAGAGAGCACGCCCGGCCCGGGCGGTCAACCGAGCGGCCGCAGCGGCGTCCGGGTGCGCACGTCCTCCAGGAGCTCGGCCGAGAGAGCGCCGGTGCGCTGGAAGCTCCGCATGTGGAGGATCGGCAGGGTGCCGACCTCGGCGACGCTGCGGCCGTCGAGGACCTCGGCGTACTTGCGGGGCTCGTAGGCGCGGAGGGCCGCGGCGGCGCCGGTTTCGCCGAGGCGAGCGAGGAGATCCTCGAGCGCGTCGAGGCTGTTCATCTTCATGTAGGGACAGGTCGCGCAGCCGCCGGCCGTCGAGCAGCCCTCGCCCCCCTGGACGCCGGGGACCACCGGCAGGGCGGCGTCGCCGGTCGCGGCGATCGCCCCGCTGGCGACCGGGAAGACGATCTCCGCGGTGACCTGCGGGTGCTCGCGGAGGAGGCCGCGGATCTGGTGGACGATCGCGGTCACCATGCCCGCCTCGGTGCCGAGGACGAAGCGGAGGTGGGCTGGCCCGCCGCCGCCGGCCTCGCGGATCTTGCCGGTGATGTAGCCGAGGATGTCGGAGGTCGAGCCGACGACGCCGCGGCCGACGGCGCGGCGACGGAGCGCCAGCGCGAACATCTCGCCCGGGACCTCGAGGTGGGCGGTGACGTGGGCGTCGGGGTAGGCCTCGTCGATCCGGGCGACGACCTCGGCGCCGAACATGTGGTGGACCACGCACATGCCTTGCTCGAAGTGGTGGAAGCGATCGAGGAGGCGGCGGATGGTCGCGCGGTCGTGGGCGGGGTGGAGGCGGGCGATCGCGGCGTCGTCGAGCTCCTGGAGGCCGGTGAAGAGGGCGCGGAGGTTCTCGCCCATGTACGTGTCGGGGCCGAACCAGATGTGGATCTCGGGGTCCTGCGCGGCCGCCTGGAGGACCGTCTGGATCACGTTCGACGAGGTGCACGTGATGGTCGGGACCTGGCGGTGGGCGTGCGCCTTGGTCCGCAGGCTCGTGTTGATGTAGACGACGTGGAGCGAGCGCGGGGTGGCGGCGGCGCGGCGGAGGTAGGCGGCGTAGGCGAGCGACTCGGCCGACTCGGCGAGCGAGCAGCCGATCGGCGGGGCGGCGACGCGGTAGACGGGGATGTCCGAAAAGCCAGATGCATCGAGCATCGCCCGCACGTTCTCGGACATGAAGTCGACGCCGAGGACGACGATCGCCCGGGCGCCGCGCTGGGCCATCGTCACCGCGCGGTCGGCCATCACGAGGGAGTCGGAGATGTGGATGTGCGGCCAGGCGCAGGCGTAGAGGACGCCCTGGAGCTCCGGGTCCATGTAGAAGTGGGCGACGACGCCGGCCTCGCGGGCGGCGAGGAGCTCGCGCAGGCGGGCGACGGTGGCGGGGTCGGGGTCGAGGAAGGCGGCCTGCGCGCTGGCGAAGTCGCCCTGGGCGCGGATCGCCCCGCCCTGGAGGATGAGCGAGGGGAAGGGGGCGGCGTGCATGAGCCACAGCACCCTAGCACCGGCCGGCGAGGCGCGCTGGGGCTCGTCGGGGCTACATCTTCTTCGGGCAGGCGCCGCCCGCCTTCTCGACGCCGGCGGCGCGGAGCTCACGACCGGTCGGCCCCGGGCCGACGGCGATCCGCGACTGCTCGCCGTGGCCGGCGCCGAGGACGTCGCGGAGGTAGGCCTCGTACTGGAAGGTGTCGGAGTGCTCCGGCGTGTGGCACTCGAGGCAGACCTCGACGGGGGCCTGGCGGCGGATGCCGTGGGCCTTGCCGAGGAGGGTAGGATCTTGGGCGTGGAGCGAGCCGGGGCCGTGGCACTGCTCGCACTGGATCGCCTGGAGGTGCTCGTTCTCGACCACCTCGGAGCCGCCGGGGCGGCGGAAGGCGGTGACATGGCAGCCGACGCAGCTCAGGTCGTAGTGCTTGTTGTCGTCGACGAGGGTCTTGTAGGCCTGCGCGTGGCGGGTGGTCTTCCAGAAGGTGACGGCCTCCTCGTGACAGGCCTCGCACTCCTCCATGCCGACGTAGGTGGCCTCGCCCGCGGGCGGCGGCGGCGGCGTGACGCCGGCGAAGCGCTGCATGTTCTGCTCGGCGACCCAGGCGTCGTAGCCGCGGAGGGCCGAGGCGGCGGCGGCGTCGACCGGGAGCCGGCAGGTGATCTTCACCTGATCAAAGGTGGCAGCGGCCGGGTCCGTGGGCGCGTCGGCGGCGGCGAGCGAGCTGCGCAGGGCGGCGGCCTCGTCTTCGAGGCGGCGGAGGAAGGTGGGATCGGCGGCGGGATCGTCCTTGAACTTGGCGAGGCGACCCTCGATGCGGGCGAGCTCGGCCTCGCGGGTCTCTCGCGGCGGGATCAGCGTCCACTTCGCGGGGCCGGGCGCGCCGCCTGGATGCGCCTTGCGGTCGATCGAGAGGCGGAGATGGGTGACGGTCTGGGCCTGCTCGCCGGGCTCGACGATCCATGTGTCGCCGACGCGGGCGGCGGGGCTGCCGACGCGCCCGCGCTCGGTGCCGGTGACGTGGCCGACGGAGACGACGTCGATGCCGGGCACTGCGCGGGCGATCTCCTCGGCCAGCGGTCGCTCGCCCTGGACGAGGACGATCACGAGGTCTGCGCCGGCCGCTCGCAGCGCCGGGATCTCGCGGGTGAGGGCGGCGACCGGGGACTCGAGGGGGGCGAGGCGGTCGGCGCCGCCAAGGCCGGGATCGACGACTGCGGCGACGCCGACCGTGCCGACGTCGAGCTCCACGAGGCGATGGCGAGGGAGGCCGAGCGGGTTGCCCTCGCCGGCGTTGGTGAGGACACGGGGGAGGGGCCAGTGGGCAGCGGCGGCGGCCGCCTGGGGAGAGGTGAGGTCGGTCGGGCCGATCCCGGAGACGAGGCGATCTCCGAGGGCCGCGAAGCGCTGTTGGAGGAGCGTCGCTCGTTGTGCGGCCTGCGCCCAGGCGGCCTCGTCCCTCGGGGCCTCGGGGCCTTCCGGGTCGGGAAAGAGGAAGGAGCCAGGCTCGACCACCAGGCGCCCGGCGGCGGTCGAGTGCGCCTCGATGTAGCCGAAGGCGTAGCCGAGGCCGCCGAGCGGCTCGGTCGTGCAGCCGCAGGGGGCGATGGTCCCGAGCATCCGCCCGAAGACGAAGAGATCGAGGGCGGCGCGTCCGGCCGCCGGCGCGCTGGCCTGGGGCTCGCGCCCCGCGGGGGGATCGAAGCGGCCGCAGCCGCCGGACGTGAGGAGGGTCGCGGCGACCGCAAAGGCGAGCCAGCGATTGGGGTGGGGGCCGCAGAGGAGGTTCGAAGAGCGTCGCATGCGGGTCACGTGGGCGATCTCGCGGTCGTGGCGTCGACGGACGTCGGCGATCGGCGGCGGGGTGGCCGCGGCCGGGAGGATGCCCGAGCCCTGCGCGGGCCGTCGAGCCCCGGGCGTGGCCTCGCTCGCATGCCTTGACCCGCGGGGCTCGGGTCGCTAGCCTCTCGCCCCCTCCCTCCGGGATCGTTCGCGCCCCTTCGGCCGACGGACTCGCTCACCGACTCACCGCCACCGCATCGATTTCTCCACGGGCGCCTCTCTGGCCCCGTGACATTCAGGGGATACCATGGCCGTCAAGATCAGGCTCGCCCGCATGGGCTCGAAGAAGAACCCGTTCTACCGTATCGTCGCCGCCGACGCCCGTTCGCCGCGGGACGGGCGCTTCCTCGAGCGCCTGGGCACCTACGACCCCGCCGCGGAGAAGGTCACCCTCGACGCGGTGCGCCTCGACTACTGGCGCGGCGTCGGTGCTCAACCGACCGCGACCGTCCAGCGCCTCCTCCGCCGCTCGGCCCCGACGGCCCAGGGCTGAGCCGGGAGGGGCCGAGGCCGGCGGGTACTCCCCGCCGCACGGCCTCCGAATCGACCGCCGCAGGACCGCGCGATGGGGCGCGGCCAGCGGCTTTTGCCGACCTGCCCTGGGTATGAAATGCTCTGGGGCGGGTCGCCTCCGTGACCCTCCGCTCCCGCTCTCCCCGCTCCAGCTCCCCCGGAGGCATCATGTCTTCTGCCGGCAATATCTCCCTCAAGGATCTCATCGAGTACCTCGCGCGCGCTCTCGTCGATCGCCCGGACGAGGTCCAGGTCACCGAGATCGCCGGTGAGCAGACCGTCGTGCTCGAGCTCCGCGTGGCCAAGGACGACCTCGGTAAGGTCATCGGCAAGCAGGGGCGCACCGTCAAGGCGATGCGTTCCCTCCTCAGCGCCGCCTCGGCCAAGCTCCGCAAGCGGGCCGAGCTCGAGATCCTCGAGTAGCGCGGAGCCGCATGGTCGCTGGCAAGTCGACCCTGGGCGTCGCCCGCATCGTCGCTGCCCATGGGATCCGCGGCGGTGTCCGTGCCCAACTCTTCGACGCGGGGTCCGAGAGCCTCGAGGTCGGCCGGGAGGTGCACCTCGGCGAGGGCGGCCCGCTGACGACCGTCGTCGAGCTCTCCCGGGTCCCCGGCAAGGACTCCCTCCGCCTCCGCTTCGCCGGGATCGTCAACCGTGATCAGGCCGAGGCGCTCCGCGGGGTCGAACTCCACGTCGATCGCGACCTCCTCCCGCCCCTCGCCGAGGACGAGTTCTACCTCGACGACGCGATCGGCCTGGCGGTCGAGCGTCGCCGGGATGGTGGTGCGACCCAGCCTCTCGGCGTCGTGGTTGGTTTGACCAGCAACGGCGTGCAGGACCTCTTCGAGGTCGAGTGGGTCGCGCCCGACGGTCAGCGCCACGAGTGGCTCTTGCCCGTCCTCCCGCAATTCATCGAAGAACTCGATGAGGTGCGGATCCTGGTGACCCCGCCGATCGGCCTCTTGCCGGCGGCGCTGGAGCCCGAAGAGGCGCCGTGAGCGGGCCGACCTTCGAGGTCTTCACCCTCTTCCCGGCGGCGATCCAGGCGTTCCTCGGCGGCGGCCTGATCGGCAAGGCGCTCGCGCAGGGGCTCGTCGCCGTCCACTGCACCGACTACCGCGACTTCACCCACGACCGCCATCGCACCGTCGACGACACCCCCTATGGTGGTGGCGCGGGGATGGTGATGCGGATCGAGCCGGTGGTCGCCGCCCTCGAGGCGGTCGAGGCGGCGCGCGGGCCGATGCACCGGATCCTGGTCACCCCCTCGGCGCCGCGCTTCGACCAGCGGGCCGCCGAGCGCCTCGCCGCGCTCCCGCGGCTCGGGATCCTCTGCGGGCGCTACGAGGGCATCGACGATCGCGTCCGCGAGGCCCACGTCGACGAGTGCCTCTCGCTCGGCGATTTCGTCCTCAACGGTGGTGAGGTCGCGGCTCTGGCGATCATCGAGGCGGTCGCTCGCCTCTGCGAGGGCGTGATCGGCAACCCCGAGTCGGCGGTCGGCGAGAGCTTCGCCCTCGCTCCGCGCGGCGGCTGGCTCGAGCACCCGCACTACACGCGGCCCCCCGAGTTCCGCGGCCGCCGGGTCCCCGAGGTCCTCCTCGGCGGCAATCACCAGGAGATCGCCCGCTGGCGGGCCGAGGCCGCCTGGCGGCGAACCTGGGAGATCCGCCCGGATCTGCGGGACACGGAGCATCCACCACGGCGCGTCGCCCTCGCCGTCGATCGCCGACCGGGGGGGATCTCTCCGGCGGTGGATCTCTCGCACCTTCGCCAGCTTGCAGGGGCGCCCGTCTACGTCCTGGGTCCTCGTTCGGGGGGCCCTGCGCTTCTGCGAGATCTCCGGCAGCTCCGTCGGCAGGCTCGGCGCGATCTCGGGGGTCCTCCGCACATCGTCGCGGTGACGGAGCCTGGCGTCGGCGGTATTGCTCGGCTCCCAGAACTCCTTGATCTCCTCGAAGTCCGCGACGAACCCGGCGGTGATCCCTCCCCGCTCGTGCTCCTCCTCACGGTCTCTGGCGATCCCGACCCCGGCGTCGATGCGCTTTATGCGCCTGCCGAGGACCTGTTCGTCCGCGGTGGATTTGAGCTTGCGCGTTCGCCCCGGATGATCGAATCTTCGCAGCCCTGGTCGGCCGGGGAGGTCCGAGACCTCGCGGCCGCCGCGTTCGCCCACCTACGAGCGGGCGGTGGGGGCACATCAGGCCCCTGACCCCCGATCGACCTGCAGAGCACCGCCATGAGCCACCGCTCCCCGATCATCGCATCCATCGAGAACTCCTACGCTCGCACGGACATCCCCGAGTTCCGTCCTGGCGACACGATTCGCGTCCACGCCCGGATCTCTGAGGGCGGCAAGGAGCGCATCCAGGTCTTCCAGGGGGTCTGCATCCGTCGCCGCATGAACGGCGCTCGCAGCACCTTCACCGTCCGCAAGATCTCCCACGGCGTCGGCGTCGAGCGCGTCTGGCCGGTCAACTCGCCCCGCGTCGCCAAGGTCGAGCTCGTCAGCCGCGGTCGCGTCCGTCGGGCCAAGCTCTACTACCTCCGCGATCTCAGCGGCAACGCGGCCCGCATCCGCGAGAAGATCGGCGACTACGCGAGCAACGGCGAGCCCGAGCCGACCGAGAGCGGGGCGTAGTGCTCCCGTCCACGCGTCAGCGTGGGCTCGTCGCTGAGGAGGAGGCCGCGCGATTCTTGGAGTCGCGCGGCCTCGTCGTTTGCGAGCGCAACGTTCAGATCGCGGGGTCGGAGATCGACATCATCGCCGAGGAGCCGCCCGCCAGCGCGGGAGCGCCCGGCACCGTCGTCTTCGTCGAGGTTCGTAGCCGCGGCGACGAGCGCAGCGGCTCTCCACTCGAGACCGTCGATCGTCGGAAGCGCGCGCAGATCCGCCGCGGCGCGACCGCCTGGCTGGTCGCGCGGGGGCTCTGGGAGCGGGTCGCCGTCCGCTTCGACGTGATCGGTATCGTCGGCGTCGTCGGCGAGCGGTCTCGAGAGTGCGGGCAAGAAGAAGCCCCGGAGATCGTGTGGATCCCCGGGGCCTTCGACGCCGACGGCGCTTAGTCGATCACCGCTCGATCACATCGTGGTCGTGCCGGTAGTGCTGGTGGCGCCCGGCATCTCGGCGTCGCAGGTGATCTTCCCGTTGCTGCAGTCCTCGGCGAGCTTGTCGGCGGTGGCGATCGAGAGGTCGTCCTCGCAGACGCAGAGCTTCTCGCAGCAGAACTCGCCGAGCTGCTGGATGATCACGCACTTGAACGCGCCGTTGCAGGCGTTGCCCTCGAACTCGACCTTCTCGGTCGGGCCGCCGTCCTTGCAGTCGGCGTCCGACTCGCACTTGCGCGAGCACATCGACCGGTTGAGCACGTAGTTGAGGGAGAGCTGACACTCGCCGCTCACGCAGGCGAAGCGGTTCTTGCCGTCGGTGTTCGCCGCGTTGCAGTCCATGTCGGTGTTGCAGCCGCCCGCCGGAGCCTTTGCCTCGTCGGCGTAGACGCAGAGGAGGTCGTTGCAGCTGAGGGCCGGGAAGGTCACCAGCTTGCTCTCCGGCGGCGCGACGCTGCCGTGGTTGCAGGGGGCACCGACGTCACCCTTGGGGCAGGCGCTCAGCAGCGGGACGAGGAGGAAGGTCCCGACGAACTTGATGGCGGTGCGGAAGGAGAAGATCATGCGGTTGGCTGGCATGGAGAGTGTCGCCTGGAGGGGGTGAAACGGCGCGAGACCGTCGCTCGACGGCCATCTCGCATCGCCGCTCGGTCGGCGCCGCCGCCCACGAGGACAGAGAGCCGAGCCGCATCGTACACTGCCGGCCTCTAGGGTCAAGGGTGGATCGGGCCGCCACACCCCCGCGCAGCGACCGAAAGTGCCCTTGGCCGCACCCTCGCCGGGAGGCCCGAGCGGCGGGCTGCCGCCAGTGGGGCCACGGCGCGCAATAATCACTGTGGAGTGCCGTGTAATTGCCTGGCCGCCTGCTCAGCCGCGATGCGCTCTGGAGATCGTCCCCATTCATGACGCGTTGAGGAGCGCCTCGATGACCTCGGGGGGGAGGGGTTGTGGGCGAGCGCGGCCTCTGGCTCGTCGGCAGGGGTCGCGCGAGATCTCGCGCGGCGCTTGTGTGCTCGTGAAGTCGGCCGCGGTCCAGGAGGGCCGAGCAAGCCCTTGCGGCTGCACCAACGGCGCTGGTAATGTCCTGGGCCTCTATGAAGGCCACGCGCCACGTCCGCTCATCGTCACCGCACGCGGCATGCGTGGTGGCGGCCAGGGTGGGACGGGGTCGGCGCACGCGACGCTAGGACCGTCAGAGACTCCACGACCGCCTCAACCACTCTCCGTCGAGGACGCAGCGACCGCATGAAAACGCTCAGACTCTCCTCCCTCGTCCCACTCACCCTCTGCGTGGCGATTTCTGCCTACGCTGGCACCTCCTTCGCCGCTCCGGCCCCGCCGCCGCCGTCCGGTGGGGTGCCGCCGCCGTCGGGGGGCGTGCCGCCGCCGTCGGGGGGCGTGCCGCCGCCGTCGGGAAGCGTCGGCCCTGCCGCTGGCCCTGCGACCGGCGTCCTGAAGGAGGCCGAGGATCTCTACAAGGCGGAGAAGTTCGACGCCGCGGCCAAGATCTTCCACTCGGTCGCCAGCGGCAAGACGCCGGGGGACCAGAAGCGCGGTCAGTTCTGGCTCGGCAAGACCCTCTACAAGCTCGAGTTCTACGCGGCGTCGTACAGCGTCTTCAACGAGATCGTCACCGCTGGTCCCAGCCACCCGTACCACAAGCTCACGCTCCCGTGGCTCGCGTCGCTCTCCAAGGAGCTGCCCGAGGGCGCCGGCGTGCTCGAGCTCGTCGGCAAGTACAAGCCGGCGGACCTCGAGGACAGCGCCTTCGACGACGTCCGTGACGAGCTCTACTACCTGCTCGGTCGCTTCTTCTACCAGAAGGGTGATCTCGGCCAGGCGATCTCCCTCCTCGGGCAGGTGCCGGACAACAGCACCTACTACATCCCGGCCCAGTTCTTCCTCGGCGTCGCCGAGACCCGCGAGTACCACGGCAAAGAGGCCGTCGAGGCGTACAAGAACGTCCTCCGCAAGAACATCCAGCTCCGCGAGGCCGCCGACAAGGACAAGAAGAAGAAGAAGGACGCCAAGAAGGCGAAGAAGTCGAAGGGCAAGAAGGGCGCCCCCGAGGAGCTGACCTACGAGGAGGAGATGCAGCGCTTCGAGGAGCGCGCCAACCTCGCCCTCGGCTACATCTTCTATCAGGTCGGCAAGTTCGAGACGGCGATCAAGTACTTCGACAAGATCCCGCTCGAGTCCCCCTACTGGCTCGACTCGATCCTCGCGTCGTCCTGGTCCGAGTTCCGCCTCGTCGAGGTCGAGCCGGAGAAGGCGAACCTCCACTACCAGCGGACGCTCGGGTACATCCACACCCTCAACGCGCCCTTCTTCTACGACTACCTCTACCCGGAGTCGGTCATCCTCAAGGCGGTGACCTACTACTTCAACTGCCGCTACGGCCCGGCCAAGCGCGCGGTCGAGGAGTTCAGCCGCCGCTACCCGAAGACCCGCGACGACCTGAAGTCCCTCCTCACCAAGGCGCCCGAGGACTTCGCGCTCTACGAGCTGAGCGTGAAGATCCGGAGCGGTACCTCTGGCCTCGATCCCTTCGTCGAGGAGGTCGCCAGCAAGTCGCTCCAGGACAAGACCGTCGAGAAGGCGTACGCCTACGTCAACGAGCTCGAGCGCGAGGCCGAGATCTTCGAGGCGATGAGCAACGACTTCAAGTCGAGCGACGTCGGCGATCGGATCAGCGAGGACATCGACGCCGCCCTCTCGCAGGCGAAGGAGTCGACCGGCGCCCTCGCGCGTCAGCGCCTCACCGCCCAGATCAACGAGATCAACAGCCTCGAGCGTGAGGCGATCAAGATCGAGTACGAAATCCTCAACCGGATCAAGGCCGGCGGCGAAGGTGCCCCGACCGAGCGCCGGCCGCAGAAGCCGGATATCGACTCGGAGCACGAGATCTACAACTACAACGGCGAGTACTGGAAGGACGAGCTCGGTTACTACAACTACAAGGTCACCAGCCTCTGTAAGGAGGAGTGATCGACGCCGAGGACGGGGGGCCAGCGCGCGGCCCCCCGTTCGCGTGCCAGCCCCAGTCATCGCACTGGTCGCAAGAGAGGTAAGGGGTCCATGAACACGTCGAAGAGCATCTGGAAGTTTCGCAGCCCGAGGATCGTGACCAGCGTCGCTCTGCTCGCGTCGCTCACCGTCGGCGCGGGTGTCGCTCACGCCGAGGAGGCCAAGGCCGAGGGCGGCGAGAAGAGCAACGTCCGCTACGACCGCAAGTCCTCCAAGGTCAAGACCAAGGAGAGCCTGGACACCAAGTTCAAGGAAGAGAAGGAGCGCCAGGAGAAGGAAGCCAAGCGCAAGACCCAGATGATGGAGGGAACGTCGTTCGCGAAGAAGCGCGAGGCGGTCGCCCAGCAGATCGCCGATCAGCAGATCGAGCAGCTGAAGCGCCTCCTCAACGCGACCGACCCGTCTGACCCCGAGTACGCGGACCTGCTCTTCCGCCTCGCCGACCACTTCCTGGAGAAGAAGGCCTACTTCGAGCTCCAGTCGGGCGCCCTCTACGAGGAGATCTTCCAGGCTGAGGAGTCGGGGAACAAGGCGAAGGCCGGCCAGCTCACCGCCAAGCAGAAGGAGTTCGACAAGAAGTCGAAGGAGGCCAGCGAGCAGGCGGTGAAGCTCTACAAGGCGCTGACGACCTCGCCCGCGCTCTCCAAGTACAAGCGGATCGACGAGGCCCTCTACTTCTACGCCTTCGAGCTCGGCGCCCTGGGGCGCGAGCAGGAGATGAAGGACGCCTACGTCCAGCTGATCCAGAGCTACCCCAACAGCCAGTACATCCCGAACGCCTACCTGAGCTTCGCGGACTACTACTTCGGCAAGGGGCAGATCGGCGACGCGCTCCGCAACCCGGTCGATTGGCATCAGCGTCCGTGCAAGCTTGTAGACCTCTTGCTCGGCGATCGAGCACCACGCGGCAGCGCTGCTGTGGTCCAGATAGAGGTAAGTCTG
>WBZL01003586.1_pt1 | contig 14103 bp, 9 predicted proteins | sample 5204291 | NCBI WGS metagenome assembly WBZL01 (sample SAMN12344345, study PRJNA552823) | activated sludge metagenome | biome: Activated sludge suspended growth; feature: Nitrification reactor; material: Wastewater; isolation source: activated sludge from nitrification reactor of wastewater treatment...
CGGCCTGGTCGAGGGCTGGCTGGGTGACGGGGCCGAGGCGCCATCGACGACCGGCTCCGCGCCGGCCCCGGCCGCCACCCCATCGCGGCCCTCGGCCACGGCCACGGGCACGGCCGGCGCCTAGTTCGCCTTGAGCGGCGCGCGCACCGGCGCCACCACCGACAGCGGCGGCAGCCACACCTCGACGGTGCCTGGCGCCGCCCGCGGGAACTCCTTGGCGCTGCGGGCTTGCGGGCGCAGGCGCACGGTGACGCCCTGGCGGGCCAGCGCCAGCTCGGTGGCGCGCGCCACGCGTTCGGCCAACGCCTTGTCGTCGGGGAAGAAGTAGCGCACGTCGCCATTGCCGCGCGCGGAGACCTTCTCGCCCAGCGGCACCTGGGCCGGCGCCAGCTCGGCCTGCAACGCGTAGCGCAGGGCATCGACACGGCCGCGGTCGCCGGCGTCGCTGTACTGCAGCACGACGCGTGGTGTCGACTGACCCGCCGGCGCCCTGGGATCCGGGCGCAGCCGCGGCGACAAGACCTTCAGGCGCTCCTGCGCGGTCTGGGCGCTGGCGGCGTCGGGCGACAGGCCGAGCACGGCCTGGTAGTCGGCACGCGCCGCCGCCGGGCTGCCCTTCTCCTGCAGCAGGCCGCGACGCAGGTAGGCGTCGGCCAAGCCGGCATTCCATTCGATCGCCCGGCCGTAGTCGGCCAGCGCGTCGTCGCGCCGGCCCAGGTTCTCGTGCACGACGCCGCGATTGAGCCAGGCCAGCGCGTTGCGCGGATCGAGCCGCAGGGCCTCGTTCAGGTCGGCCAGCGCGGCCTCGAAGCGACGCTGCGTGGCCAGGCTGGCCGCTCGATCGATGCGCGGCTGCGGGTCCTCGGGCCGCGCCTGCACGGCCAGGTCGTAGAGCGCGGCCGAGGTCGCGTAGTCGCCGCTGCGGTCGGCCGCCCGGGCCTGGTTCAGCACCACGGCTACGCCCGTCGCATCGGCCCGCACCAGGCGGCCGTAGGCATCCACGGCGGCGGCGGTCTGCCCCGCCTCCAGCAGGCGCTCGGCCTCGGCGCGCAGCTGCTCCGGCGTTGGCGGGACCACCGGCGGTGCCGTGGCCACCGGCGAGGGACTGAGCGGCGCCGACGCCGCGACCGTCGGGGCCGGCGCGCGCCGCGCCGGCCACAGCGCCCACACGGCGGCCGCGCCGACCAGCGCGGCGATCACCGCAGCGACGGCCCAGCGGCCGCCCAACCCGCCACCGGCGGCGCGCGCGATGCCCAGGTGTCCGGTGGGCACCTCGCCGCCGTCGGGCTGCAGGGTGCTCGACGGTGCGGGCAGGGCCGATGGTGTCGCCGCCTCGGCGGCGTCGATCGAGGCCTGGATGAAGTCATGCTCGGCCGCGTTGAGGTCCTGGGGCCGGCGGCGCGACCACAGGCGCGCTTCGCCGAGCAGGCTGCCCCCCAGCAGCGCGGAACGGTCGCCGCTGCGCGCCCAGTCGACGCGGTAGTCGCGCAGCTGCTGCCGCCAGACCAGGAACTCGCGGTCCTCGGCCAGCCAGCGCCGCAGCATGGGCCACTCGAGGACGATGCGCTCGCGCGCGAAGCCCACGACGGTCTCCGGCACGCCGGTGGCGCTGCCGCGCACTTCGGAGGTCAGGGCCAGCAGGCCGGCGCCGGCCAGGCCGTTGAGCACGCCGCGCTGCGCGGCGTCGAACTCCGACAGCGCGACGCGGATCGGGAACACGCCGCCGCCCTCCTCGTCGCGGCCCACGCGCACCAGGCGGCACAGCGCGCGCCGCGCCAGCTGCCGCGTGTCCTCGGGCAGCGCCAGCAGCGCGGCATCGGCCTCGCGCACCATGGCCTGCTGCGCCGTCTCGCGCACCGACTCGTCGCGTGCGCGGTGGGCCGCCGCGGTCTGCGGGGTTTCGGCGAAGGCCTCCAGCGCGGCCTGGCGCACCTCGGGCGCCAGCGGCAGGCGGTAATGGCCCACGTCGCCCTCGCTGAGAAAGCGCGTCAGCCGCACGAAGGCCGCCAGCACGGTCTTGGGGTCGCTGGCCTCGTCCTTCAGCGGCGCCAGCACCTCCTCGTAGGCATAGAACACCCGGTGCGGCACCTCGACGGCGTTCCAGTATTCGGCGGCCTCGACGTCGCTGGCCGTGTCGAGCAGCGGGCCGAAGGCCTGGCGCGCGAAGGCCTGGCGCAGCGCCAGGCGGTCGCTCTCGCCGGCGTCCACGCGCATCGGCACCGGCAGCACGCGGAACGGCGCCGACGGCGCGATGTCGGGGCCGCCGGCGCCGGCGCGGCGTGCGCGCTCGGCCTCCACCTGCGCGTGGCGCGCGCGCGCCGACGCCGCGACGGCAGCGGCGCCCTTGATGCTCTGGTTGTTGTAGGTGAAGCAGACCACCAGCGTGTCGGGCATCTGTGCGCTGCAGATGCCGGCGGTGTCGCTGACGCCGGTGCGGCTGTCGATCAGCACGTAGTCGTAGTCGCGCCGGGCCCGCTCGCGCACCGCGTCCATGAAGCCGCCGCCGCCCAGCCGGTCGTAGAAGTTGGCCCAGTTGAAGGCGCTGACCTTCACCGCGTAGGCGTCGTTCTGTCGCCCGGCGGGCAGCAGGTCGATCTTGCCGCCGGCCGGAAAGTGCGGGAAGTTCAGCGACAGCACGTGCTCGCTGAAGTCCGACAGCGGCGCCCACCAGTCTGGCGCCGGCGTCTGCAGCTCGGGCAGCGGGCGCACCGCCTCGGCGGCGTAGCGGTCCACCAGGTCGAGCAGGCCGTCGGAGCTGGCGAGCTCCTGGTCGATCAGGAACGGGCGGAAGTAGCGGTGCAGCCCCGGCGCCTCGAGGTCCCAGTCGATTGCCAGCACCCGCTTGCCGGCCGCAGCCAGGATCCAGGCGATGTTGGCCAGCGCCATCGAGCGGCCGGTGCCGCCCTTGTACGAGTAGAAGGTGATGACGCGTCCGGGCGGGCGCGGCGCCGACACCTCACACCCCCGCGGCGCTGACGACCTGGCGCGCAGGTCCGGCCGGCACGGGGCGCGCCACCTCGGCGCGCTTGGTGATCTCGGCGCGCAGCCGCGTCAGCACGTCGGTGACGGTGTGCTTCAACTCGTCGACCGTGCGGATGCCCTCGCGGTAGTACAGCGGGTTGGGGGCCAGCACCGCATGGCGGTCGAACACGCTGCGCACGCTGGCGGTCACGGCCTCGCGCTCGCCGGCCACCACCGGGTCGTGCGGGTTCTCGGGCACCAGCACGCACCAGTGCACGTCGAAGCGGCCGTCGAGCTGGCGCAGGAGTGGCCCGTAGCGCGGCGCGGCGCGTTGCCGGTCCCAGTGCAGCGACCAGGCATCGACCACCAGCACCACGATCTGCCGCTGCTGCCAGGCGCGGTCGATGCGCTCGATCAGGTCGTCGCCGAAGCGCAGCTCCTCGCTGGTGAAGTCCAGCCCTTCGCTGGACGCGATGTTCTGCAGCCGCAGGTGCACGCGCGTCGGGTCGACGGGGTAGTAGGGCTTCCAGTCGCTGCCGCCCGAGTCGGCATACGGCTCGGGCGGCCGCGCGGCACCGAACTCGGCCGGATCGGCGGCGACGTAGACGAAGAAGACATGCTTCGGGCCGCTGGGCGGCGGCAGCTCGACACGCGGCATGGCAATCCCGCCGGCCGGCCCGCCACCGACCTGGACGCCGTCGCCGAAGGCCGGCGGCACGTCGGCCAGGCGCGGCCGCTTCGGCAGCGGCGGCGCCGCATGCTGGTCGGCCGCGTTGATGATCTGGTCGGCGAGGCGATCGATCAGGTCGACGTAGGCCGCGCGGTGCTCGGCGATCTGCTTGAGCATGTAGCGCAGCCCGCGCTGGTTGTGCACCGCCTGCGGGTCGCCCAACAGCAGCTGGCCGGCGCGCACCTCGGCCGGCAGCGTGTCGATGCGGAAGGGCACCCACACCACCGGCTTGATCAGGGGCGGCGGCGCCGCCGGGTTGGCGACCCGGCACCGCTCGCGGAACAGCGACCACTCCTTGCCGCAGTAGGGACTGCGGAAGTAACCCGGCGAGCCCACGGCGACGAACACGCGCGCGGTCTGGAGCGCCTCGACGAGCTGGTCGTCCCACTGCACGCCGAGCTCGAGGTCCTGCTGGTCGAAGAACGCCACGTCGGCGCTCTTGGGCAGACCGCGCTTGACGCGGATCTCCGCACACAGCTCTTCGAAGAACTGCTTCAGGTAGGCGTCGTTGTCGACGCGGGTGTAACTGAAGAAGAACTCGCAGGCCATGCTCGCCCTCCCGAGCGGCCGAGTCTAGTCATTCGTCTCGTCGAGCGATACGACCCGGCCTCCCTATGGCTTGGGATGTCCGGTGGGTGGCCGCTGGGGCTGCGGGCTCAGGACGCCGGTCTGATCGACGCCGCCTTGCGGTCGGCCGTCACCTTCTGCGCGCTGACGCGCTCGCCGATCATCTTGAGGTAGGCGCGGCAGTCGACGCCGCCGGCGGCCAGCATGTCCTCACCGAGCACGGCCTTGCTGGCCATCGACACCAGCGGCAGGCTGACGAAGGCGGCACAGTCGGCCATCGTGAAGTGGTCCCCGGCGATGTACGGCGAGAACCTGACCAGCCGCTTGAAGGCCGGCACGTTCTTGGCCAGCTGCCTGCGCACGCGCTCCTTGGTGCCGTCGCTGACGGTGCCGCCGAAGAAGGCCTGCGCATACAGCTCGCGCGCGACGAGCTCGAGGTGCAGCTCGATGAAGGTGACGATCTCGCGCACCTTGGCCGCGGCGAACGGATCCTTCGGCAGCAAGGGCGGCTCGGGGTGCGTGGCCTCGAGCCACTCCAGGATCACCTGGCTCTCGCACAGCGTGCCGGCGTCGGTGCGGACGAACGGGATCTTGCCCAGCGGCGAAGCCGACAGCACGGCCTCGTCCTTGGAGCCGGTGCCGACCTTCTCCTCGACGAAGGGCACGCCCTTCTCGAGCAGCGCCATCTTGACCTTGTTGTAGTAGTTCGAGATCGCAAAGCCGCACAGCGTGATCATCGGGTCTTCTCCTGGGTGGTCGGGCCGCGCCGCGTCCGGTTGACCAGCGCGATGCCGCACGATACCGCGACCAGCGCGACGACGATGCGCAGGGTGATCGGCTCGCCGAGCAGGCCGACGCCGGCGAGCAGCCCGAACACGGGGGTGAGCAGCGTGAACGCCGAGATGCGTGTCGCCGGGTAGTGACGGACCAGCCAGAACCAGGCCAGGTAGCTGGCGAAGGTGACGACGACGGTCTGGAACCCCAGCGCCGCGATCGAGCGCGCGCCGACCGACGCCGGCCAGGGCTCGCCGGCCAGCAGCGACGCCGAGCCCAGCGCGAGGGCCGAGACCGCCAGCTGGTACAGCAAGGTCTTCTCGGGCAGCGCGGTGGCCAGCCGGGTGCCGCGAAGCACCAGCGTGGTCAGCCCCCAGAGCACCGCCGCGCCGAGGCCCAGGGCATCGCCGAGCCATTGGTGTGGCCCGGCCGAGGGCCGCCCCAGGCCTTCGGCAAAGGCCCACACCACGCCGCAGAACGCACCGACCAGACCCAGCGTCTGCCAGGCGTCGAGGCGCTCGGACGGCGCGATCAGCGGCATGCCCAGCGCGACGACGAAGGGCGCCAGGTACAGGAACACCACCATGCGCGACGCCGTCGTGTACTGCAGCCCGACGAACATCATCCCGAACTCGGCCGCGAACAGCGCGCCGGCCAGCCAGCCGGCCGCGGCCGTGCCGTCGACGCGCCAGATGGGCAGGCCGCGCGCCCGCGACCAGGCCGCCAGCAGCAGCGCGGCGCCGGCGGAGCGCGCCGCCGCCTGCATCAACGGCGGGATCTCGGCCAGCGCCAGCTTCATCGCCACCTGGTTGAACCCCCACAGCGCGCAACAGGTCAACAGCAGCCCGATGGCCAGCGCGTCGAGGTGATCGCGTCGATCGCTCACCGACGGTCCCTCGGGCGGTGCCGTCCGGTGGTCGCCCTCGGCACGGCCCGGCGTGCCCTCGCCCGCCCCCACGCCCCGGCGCCACCGACCGATCGAGCCGTCCGCCGGGTGCTCATCGCCGGCGACCGTCCCAGGCCAGCGCGAGCGCGGCACACAGCGCGCCGGCCAGCGCGCCACTGGCATGCACGAGGGGCACGGCGCTGAGGTCCCAGGCCGCCGTCACGGCCGGCGCGCCGAGCCAGGGCCGTTCGACGCCGACCTTGATCGACAGGCCGGCCGCCAGGCCCAGTCCGACGGCACGCCGCAGACCCGGGCCCCGCCAGGCCAGGCCGAGCGCCAGCACCGCCACGGCGGCGTGCAAAACACCCGACAGCCCGCCGAAGTGCGCCCACTCCGGCTGCAGCAGCAGCGCGCCGTGGGTCAGCGGCCAGGCAGCGAACCACGCGCCGGTCCAGGCCAGCGGCGCCTCGGCCAGGTGGCCCAGCAGCGCGATCCCGGCCAGGCCCGCCAGGTTGAGCAGCAGGTGGCGTTCGCTCCAGTGCACGCCGGCGGCCGTCCACCAGCGCCAGGGCTCGGTCAGCGCCCGCTCGGGCTGCCAGTCGAACAGCGGACTGGGCAGCACCCAGGCCAGCAGGGCCAGCAGCCCGAGCCCCGCCGACAACGCCAGCCAGCCCTGCCCCGGCCGCGTCAAGCGAACACCGCGCGCCACAGCGCCAGCACGGCGTCGCGCTGCACGGCCAGCACCTCGGGGCCGAACTGCGTCGGCTGCTCGTCCAGGCGCGCCCGGTGCTGGGCGCGGCGCAGCTCGCGGTAGGCGTCGGCAGCGGCCGCGCCAACGCCCGGCGGCAGCAGGCCGGCGCCCTCGGCGCGTTGCAGCAGCGCGATGTTGCCGGCGTTGTCCAGCAGCGTCGGATGCGTCGCGGACTGCGCCAGCACCAGGTACTGCACCGCGAACTCGACGTCCATCATGCCGCCGGCGCTGTGCTTGACGTCGAAGCGTCCGGCCGGCACCGGCCGCGCGGCACGCACCTTCTCGCGCATCGCCCGCACCTCTTCGCGCAGCGCCGCGTGGTCGCGCGACGCCACCAGCACCGCCCGGCGCGCCGCCTCGAAGCGCGGCGCCACCTGCGGCGCACCGGCGGCGAAGCGCGCCCGCGTCAGCGCCTGGTGCTCCCAGGTCCACGCGGTGTTGCTGCCGCGGCCCTTCTGGTAGGCCTCGAAGGCATCGACCGAGGTCACCAGCAGCCCCGAGTTGCCGTTGGGCCGCAGCGCGGTGTCGATGTCGAACAGCTCGCCGGCCGCGGTGCGCAGCGTCAGCCAGGTGATGAGCTTGCGCACGAAGGCACCGTAGACCTCCTGCGCACGGTCCTTGTCCGGCTCGTCGGCGTCGTCGTAGAGGAAGACCACGTCGAGGTCGCTGCCGTAGCCGAGCTCCTTGCCGCCGAGCTTGCCGTAGGCGATGACGGCCAGGCCGCAATCCTCGCGGTGACGCTGGCGAAGCCGCTGCCAGGCCCAGCGCACGCAGGTCTCGAGCACCGCATCGGCCAGCAGCGACAGGTCGTCGGCCACCTGCTCGACGCTGAGCTCGCCCTCGACGTCACGCACCAGGGTGCGGAAGACCTCGGCGTGGTGCGCGCGGCGCAGCGCGTCGAGCAGCTGCTCCTCGTCGGCCTCGCCCGAACGCTCCCAGGCCGCGCGGCGCTCGTCGAGCTCGCGCACGAAGGCGTCGCGGTCGAAGCGCAGGTGCAACAGGCGCGGATCGGCCAGCTCGTCGATGACGCCGGGGTGGCGCATCAGGTACTGCATCGGCCAGCGCGCCAGGCCCAGCAGGCGCAGCAGCCGGCGCAGCACGTCGGGGCGCTCGACCAGCAGGGCCAGGTAGCTCTCGCGACGCAGCAGCGGCTCGAGCCAGTCGACGAACCGCTCGGCGGCCTGCTCGGTGCAGCTGCCTTCGGCCAGGGCCCGGCCGGCCTGCTGCACCAGACGGCCCAGGCGCACCCGCCCTTCGCCGCGCAGCGCCTGCACGCGCGGATGCCCGGCCAGCAGGCGCGCCCGCGCGCCCAGTGCCGGCGGCAAGGCGTCGAGCAGGGCTTCGCTGTCGATCGGCTGCGGGCCGTTGCCGCAGCGCCGACAGCCGTTGGCGCGCGTGTCGGGCTGCCCGCCGTCGCCGAGCAGGGCATCGAACTCGGCCGCCACCAGCTCGCGCACCTCGAGCAGCCGGTCGAGCAGCTCGCAGGCGTCGGCCCGGCAGGCCAGGCCAAGGCTGGCGCCGATCCAGGCCAGGTCGCCGTCGGCGGTGGGCAGCAAGTGGGTCTGCTGGTCGTCGAGGTACTGGATGCGGTGCTCGACGCGGCGCAGGAAGTCGTAGGCCGCGGCCAGCTGGGTGGCGGTCTCGGGCTTCATCAGGCCGCGCTCGCCGAGTCGCCGCAGGGCGCGCAGCGTCGAGCGGGTGCGGATCTCGGGAAACTGGCCGCCGCGCACCACCTGCATCAGCTGCACGATGAACTCGATCTCGCGGATGCCGCCACGCGAGAGCTTGACGTCGTTGGCGCGCTCCGGCCGCCCGGCAGCGCGGCGCTGGGCTTCGTCGCGGATCTTGCGATGCAGCTGGCGCAACCCTTCGAAGACGCCATAGTCCAGGTAGCGCCGGTAGACGAACGCGGTGACCAGCGAGCGCAGCGGCAGCGCACGCCCGCTGGTCACCGCCCGCATCGGCGCGACGATGCGGCTCTTGAGCCACGCGAAGCGCTCCCACTCGCGGCCCTGGACCTGGAAGTACTCCTCCAGCATCGGCAGGCTGACCACCGGCGGCCCCGAGTTGCCGTTGGGCCGCAGCGCCAGGTCGACGCGGAAGACGAAACCGTCCTCGGTGGTGTCGCCGATCAGCGCGTACAGCCGCTTGGCGACGAGCGCGAAATACTCGTGCGCGGAGATCGGGCGCTCGCCATCGGTCTGGCCCTCGTCCTCGTAGACGTAGATCAGGTCGATGTCCGACGAGACGTTGAGCTCGCGCGCGCCGAGCTTGCCCATGCCGACGATCCAGAAGTCGATCTCGGCGCCGGCGGCGTCGCGCGGCCGGCCGTGGCGCTCGGCCACGTCGGCGCGGGCCTGGTCCAGGGCCAGGCCGAGGGTGGCCTCGGCCAGCGCCGTCATCGCCCCGGTGATGGCGGCCAGCGGGGCGCCCTGCTCGACGTCGAGCTCGGCCAGCCGCTCCAGCACCAGCTGGCGCGCGACACGCAGCGCCGAACCCAGCGTGCGCCCGCCGTCCTGCAGCCGGTCGACCAGTGCCGTGATGGCCGCCACGTCGGGCACCCCCGCGCCGAGCAGCGCGCGCTCGGCCGCGAAACGGCGCCGCACACGCTGCACGAAGCGGCTGTGGTCCGCACGGGCGGCCAGCGCCCGGGCTTCGGTCATCGGGATCCTCCTCCGCGCCCGCACCGGCCGTCGCATGCAGCCGGTACCGGCAAAGCCTCACCAGGGCAGCGAGGGTAGCCTCCCGCATCTGCCGTCATGGGCGTGGGGATTCTGCCGCAGGCCTGCAGCGCCGCGCAGAATGCGGACGATGAAGATCGCCGCCGCCCAGATGGTGTCCACCCCCGACGTGGACCGCAACCTCGAGGCCGCCGCGCGGCTGGTGGAGCAGGCCGCTGGCGCCGGCGCCGGCCTCGTGGCCCTGCCCGAGTACTTCTGCCTGCTGGGACGGCGCGACGACGACAAGCTGCGCATCGCCGAGCCGCCCGGCGACGGGCCGATCCAGCGGGCCCTGTCGGCGATGGCGCGCGAGCATGGCCTGTGGCTGGTCGGCGGCACCTTGCCAGTGACCACCGGCGATGCGCGCCAGGTGCTCAACCGGCTGTGCGTCTACGCCCCCGACGGGCACGAGGTGGCGCACTACGACAAGATCCACCTGTTCGCCTTCGACAACGGGCGTGAGCGCTACGACGAGGGCCGCACGCTGCGCGCCGGCGACCAGCCGGTGGCCGTGCAGGCGGGCGGGCTGCGCGTCGGCCTGACGATCTGCTACGACCTGCGCTTCCCCGAGCTGTACCGCGCCCTGATGCGGCCGCCCTGCGACCTGATCGTGGTGCCGTCGGCCTTCACCTACACCACAGGACAGGCGCACTGGGAGCTGCTGCTGCGCGCCAGAGCCGTCGAGAACCAGTGTTATGTGCTCGCCGCCGCGCAAGGTGGCACGCACGAGAACGGGCGCCGCACCTGGGGCCACAGCCTGGTCGTCGACCCCTGGGGCGAGGTGGTGGCCTGCCGCGACGAGGGCGAAGGCCTGGTGCTGGCCGAGGTGGATGCGCAGCGCATGGCCGACGTGCGCCTGCAGTTGCCGGCGCTGGCGCACCGCCGCCTGTAGCCGTCCCCGCCGCGGAACGGCCCGGGCCGGCCGGCGAGCTGCAACGTGCCAGCGAGGTGCCAGCAAGGTGCCAGGGTCGTGCCGAGCAGGCACGGGTGAGGTGCAGGGCGGGCGGGCGACCCTCAGGCAACCATCAGGCTGAACTGGCATTGGTCGCGCCCTTCGCGCTTGGCGCGATAGAGGGCTTCGTCGGCGCGACGCAGCACGGCGTCGAAGGCCTCGTCAGGCCCGGCCAGGGCCGCTCCGACACTGACCGTGATGTTCTCCTCGAGCTGCAGCCGCGCCTTCCAACCAGCGTCCTTGACGGCCAACCGCAATCGCTCGGCGATGCCCCGCGCCACCGGCAGGCCGTCGACCGGCAGCACGGCGACGAACTCCTCGCCGCCGTAGCGGGCCAGCAGCGCGTCGGGGCGCAGGTGCGACTGCAGCGCCGCAGCGGCCATCTGCAGCACCGCGTCCCCGACAGCATGGCCATGCCTGTCGTTGACGCCCTTGAAGTGGTCGAGGTCGAGCATCAGCACCGTGACGTCGTGACCCTTGGCGCGCTCCGCTTCGATGAGCTGCGGCGCGACTTCACGCAGCGCGCGGCGCGACATCGCCCCGGTCAGCTCGTCGGTCAGGGCACGCGCGCGCAGCCGCTGGCGCAGCCTGGCGTTGACCATGTGGACGATCAGCGTCGACACCAGGAGCGGGACGAAGCCGTAGAACAGGGCGAGCACGGTGCCCAGCAGGTCGGGTACGTACATCAGGTGCACGCGCACCGGCCCTTCGTAGCCCAGCGTGAAGGCCAGGCGCACCCAGCCTGCCACGGCGATGCTCAGCAGGGTCAGACCCAGCGCGCGTTCGCCGAGGTCCCGGGCGCGCAGCACGAATCCTCGCGCCGCCCACACGACGAACGTGCCGACACCGGCCAGCGCGGTGGCATAGGCCACACCGAAGACCCGGGCACCGAAGGGCATGGCCGCCGCCGGCAGCACCAGGCAGACGAGCAGCAGGCCGATCGTCGATCCCGCCGCCATGCCCTGTCCGTGCATCTGCCCCAAACCCTGCCCAAGCAGGGCCACGCCCGCCAGGCTGCTGGCGGTCATCGACCACTGCGCCGCCGGGTGTGCCGCGTCGGGACCCAGCCCGCAGGGCAGCAGCCCCACGAACAACACCAGGAACGACCACACGCAGCTGCGCAGCCCTTCGCGCAGGCGCGGCTCGCTGTCCTCGACCATGCGCAAGACGGCGGCCCCGACCAGCGACGAGACGCCGCAGATCAGGTAGGCGGTGAGGATGTCGACGTGCAGCATGGGCCGGTGGCCCGGGCCGGGCCTTCCGGCGACTTCGGCATCGCGAGGCCCGACCTGATACCGGCGTCGCGCGGCGACGAGGCCGGTGGCTCGATTGCGTCACGGACCGGGGACCCGGCCGGCGCACGGCACGGCGATCAGCGCGTGCCGAACATCATCCGTCGAGCCAGCACGGCTTTCAGCGGCGGCACGGCCTGCAGCGCGGCGAGCGCCGCCCCGCGGGCCAGGCCGAGCCCCGGCCAGCCCCAGGTGAAGCTGCGCGCCAGGAAGTCGGTGGTGGCGATGGTGGCCCAGCGGTCCGGCGCCCGCGACCACTCGATGCGCCGCAGCGCCGCGTCCACGTCACCGTGGCGTCGAAGTCCTTCCACCAGCGCGAAGGCGTCGCGCAGGCCGAGGTTGAGGCCCTGGCCGGCCACCGGGTGCAGCGTCTGGGCGGCATTGCCGATGCGCACGGTACGCCGGTCGACCAGGGTGCGCTCGGCGTTGAGGCCCAGCGCGAAGGACTTCAGCGCCGACATCTCCACGATGCGCCCGGCGGCCGCAGGGAGCAGCGCGTTGAGCAGGGCCAGCCGCTGCGCCTCGGCCAAGGGAGCCACGGGGTCCTGCGTGGCATCGACGCACCACACCAGGGCCGCGCGCCGCAGCGTGCTGGCAGGCGCGGGCGGCGCGCCCATCGGTCCCCCGCGCGGTCCACCGCTGGAGGCGTCGCCCGGTGCGCCCTCGGGCACCACGCGGGCTCGGCGACCGTTCGCGTTCGGCCCGCGCAGCGGCAGCAGCGCCAGCGGACCCTGGCGCGTGAAGTGCTCGAACGCCGTGCCCGCCGGTGCCTCAGCGAGCGTGACGCTGCCGATCCACGCGGTCTGCCGGTAGTCGTGCGCGACGGCTTTGCGCGCCTGGTCGGCGAACACGCCGCCCTCGGCCACCACCGCCAGGTCGAAGGCCTCGGCGATGCCGGCATCGACCTCGACACCCGACGGCAGCGGTTTCAGGGCCTGGACCGCGGCACCCAGGCGCAGCGAGTGACGCCGAGGGTCGTCGGCGACCGTCGCCTGCCAGGCGGCCTGCAGCGCCGCCACCAGCGGGCCGTAGGCCACCACCGCACCGAGCATCGGCACGGCCATCTCGCCGGCGCGCAGATGCACCGTGGCAGCCGGCGGCGCGGGCGGGGCCTGCGAGACCTGCACCTCGACGATGGGTTCGGCCGCGTCGCCGGGCCACGCGCCCAGGCGCCGCAGCAGCTGCACGCTGCCGATCGACAGCGCCAGGGTGCGCGGGTCGGCGGACACGTCGTGCTCGGCGCCGCGCGCATCGAACACCGCGATGCACGCGCGCGGCAGCACGCGCGCCGCATGCAGGGCCAGGGCCAGGCCGGCCGGGCCGGCGCCGACGACGGCGATGCGCAGCGGCGCCTCGGCCATGGCCGTACGCGCCGGCGGTACTTGGGTGGGTGTCGCAGACATGTCGACGCGTATTATTCGGCGCTCCCGGGTGGTCCGGGTCGATGAGGAGGACGCTGCCATGGCCTTGATGGACTTCATCAAGAAACAGTTCATCGACATCCTCGAATGGACCGAGAGCGGCGACGGCACGCTGGCCTTCCGCTACCCGATGGCCGGCAACGAGATCCAGTACGGCGGCTCGCTCACCGTGCGCGAGAGCCAGGCCGCGGTCTTCGTCAACGAGGGCAAGGTGGCCGACGTCTTCGGCCCCGGCATGTACAAGCTGACGACGCAGACGCTGCCGGTGCTGACCTACCTGAAGAACTGGGACAAGCTGTTCCAGAGCCCGTTCAAGAGCGACGTGTACTTCTTCAGCACGCGCCAGCAGCTCGACCGCCGCTGGGGCACGACCCAGCCGGTGACGATCCGCGACAAGGACTTCGGCGCCGTGCGGCTGCGCGCCTTCGGCAACTACGCCTACCGCATCGCCGATGCCAAGCAGTTCCACACCACGGTGTCGGGCACGCGCGACCGCTACACGATCGACGACCTCGACGGCCAGCTGCGCGCGCTGATGCTGCAGCACATCAGCGATGCGGTGGCCTCCAGCGGCATCCCGTTCCTCGACCTGGCGGCCAACCAGGTGGAGTTCGCCAACCAGCTGAAGGCGGCGACGACCGAGGACTTCGCCAAGCTCGGCCTGGCGCTCGAGTCGGTGACGGTGCAGAACGTCAGCCTGCCCGAGGAGCTGCAGAAGATCCTCGACCAGAAGATCGGCATGGGCATGGTCGGCGGCGACATGGGCAAGTTCATGCAGTACCAGACCGCGCAGTCGATCCCGAAGTTCGCCGAAGGCGCCGCCGGTGCCGGCGGCGGAGGCGGGGGCGTGGTCGGCGACGCGATGGGGCTGGGCGCCGGCGTCGCGCTGGGCCAGGTCATGGCGCAGCAGCTGGCCGGCGGCCTGGCCGGCGCCAACCCGGCGGCAGCGGCGGCCGCCGCCGCGGCGGCGCAGCCCGCAGGCCTCAAGCCCGACGAGGTGATGGCCACCCTGGAGAAGCTGGCCGAGCTGAAGCAGAAGGGCATCCTCA
>WBZL01003587.1_pt1 | contig 14100 bp, 8 predicted proteins | sample 5204291 | NCBI WGS metagenome assembly WBZL01 (sample SAMN12344345, study PRJNA552823) | activated sludge metagenome | biome: Activated sludge suspended growth; feature: Nitrification reactor; material: Wastewater; isolation source: activated sludge from nitrification reactor of wastewater treatment...
GGCGATGTCGACGTTCATGCCCTTGCGCGTGTCCCAACCGATGGCCCTTTCCGTGACGTCAGCGAAGGTGCCGTCGCCGCGGTTGAGAAACAGGCGGTCGGTGCCGTAGTCACAAGCCAGGTAGACGTCCGGCCAGCCGTCACCGTTCAAGTCGCCGTGGCCGACGTCGAGGGTCCAGCCGGTGTGATGCGCGAGCCCGGCCTGGCGCGTCGTGTCGATGAAACGGCGGCTACCGGCTGGCCCGGCGACGTTGTGCCAGAGCGTCACGCCGCCACCGTTGGTGGCCGCATCGAGGTTGTTCGGCAGCACGTGTGGGGTGGTCAAGGCCAGCAGATTGACGGGCTGAAAATAGTTACCGAACAACAGATCGAGAAAACCGTCGTTGTCGTAGTCGAAAGCGATCACCGCGATCGAGTTGCCGAAGCTGGTCAGGCCCGCTTGCTGGGCGACCTCCTGGAAATGGACCTGGCCGCTGCCGTCCGGGCCGAGGTTGCGATAGAAGAGCGGCGTGCCGAAACGGGCCACCAGCAGGTCTTCGCGGCCGTCGTTGTCGTAGTCGAAGAAGATGGCGTCCGCGACCACCGAGAGCGGATCGTTGCCGCCCGCAACCCCGGCCGCGGCGGCCACGTCCGCGAAGCGCATGCCGCCAAGGTTGCGCAGCAGGTGGTTGGGCTTGCCTTCGCCGGAGTCGGTCAAGAAGAGGTCCTCGCGGCCGTCGCCGTCGAAGTCCCCCACCGCCACCGCGGCGCCACCATCGGTGAACATCTCGAGCACGTCGGACTTCTCACGCCCGGTGAACCGGCGGGTCGAGTGGACGTAGCGGACGCCAGCCGCTTCACCGATCTCCTCGAAGTGGAGGGCCGGCACCGCCGGGGTTGCCGGGGGCTCGGCACCGGCCGCCGGCAGCCCGACGAGCCAGAGCACCAGGACGAGGGCACCAACCGGGACGGCTGCGTGGTGGCCGCACGCTTTGGCCGCCATCACCGCGCCTCCGGGTCGCAATCGCAGGCCTCGCGCCAGCCCGCCGCCCACAGCTCGCGCAGGTCCGTGCCCACCCGGCTGTCGGTCGCGAAGTGGGCTTCGAGGAAGGCGTCGAGCTCCTCACCTTGCTTGCCCTCGCGCACCGTCAACCGTTCGTCGCCAGGGAAGATCTGGAGGCCTTCCTGCCAAACGGCGTGGGCCTTCGCGGCATCGCCTTGCCGCCACTGGCCGTCGCCGAGCGAGGCCCAGGCGAGGGCGTGGTAGCTGCGGGCTGGCAGCTGGCGGGCCATCGCCACCGCCTTCTCGAGGTCGGCCAGGCCGAGGGGCGTGCGGCCGAAGATCTTCGGCCAGTAGAGGTAGCTGTTGCCCCGGGTGTAGAGGCCGAGCCAGCTTTCCTTGAGCTCCAAGGAGCGGCTGAAGTGGCCGAGGGCGGTGTTGGCGAGGATCACCTGGGTGATCGCACCGGCGACCGGGATCTTGTCGACATAGGCGTAGCCGTAGTTCAGCCACAGATTGCTCGCCGTGGGATGCAGCTCCACCAGCTTCGCGAAGAAGGCGAGCGAGCGGTCGTAGGCCGCCACGGCGATCACCGATTGGCGGTACTCGGCGCCGTAGCGCAGGTTGTCCGGGGCGAGCACCAGCGCTGCTTCGAAGTCGGCGAGGGCGCCAGCGTGGTCGCCGCCGCGGGCGAGCTCGCTCGCCCGCCTGAAGTGCTCGGCCGCCGTGCCGCTCGGCTGCGGCAGCACCACGTCAGGGGTGGCGTCCGGGGCCGGCGCGGCGTCGGACGGCGGTGCGGGTTCGCCCGGCGGGGTCGCCACCATCGGAGGCAGCGGACTCTCGCTCTCCGCCGGCGGCTGTGCCGCGGCGGCCGAGGCCGCCCCCAGGACGGCGACGGCAAAGAGGCCCAGGGGCAGCAAAGGCAGCGTGAAGGACGTCAGCTCGCGAGCCCAAGGCCTGCGAGGCGGGTTGGCGTGGTCGGTCCCTACCAAGGCGTTCATGATGGAAGTCTCCCGTTCCTACTCTCGGCATGGCCGGTCACCGAGGCGGGCGTGGTCCCCGCTCCCGGCGTCGCGCCCGGTTCTGCTCCCACCGGCTCGAGGCGGCTGTCGCCCTCGCGCAGGCGGTAGCGGTGGCCGGCGGCCACGTCGTCGAAGCTCTGCTGGAGGCCCGAGGGCCAGAAGACGGCGATCTTGCTCGCCTTCGTGGCCTCGCCCAGGCCGAAGTGGAGGCGGCGGGTCGACTGGCTCGCGAAACCGTTACCGCCGTTGACGAACGACGCGCGCTCGCGTCCGCCGGCCGTCACCACCACCCGGGCGCCGATCGCCGAGCGGTTGGAGCGCGTGCCAGTGAGCTCCAGCTGCAGCCAGTGGTTCGCTGTCGGCTCGACGTTGCGGTAGAGCTTCGGGGCGGCGTTGGCGTTGGTGACGAAGAGGTCGAGACGGCCGTCGTTGTCGAAGTCGGCAACACCGATGCCGCGGCCGTCGAGCCGCGAATCGAGGCCGTGGCGGGGAGCTTCGTCGTGAAAGAGCACCCCGCCCTGGTTGTGAAAGAGCCGCTTGGGCTCGTAGCCGGAGAGCGTCTTGTTGCCCATCGGCGGCCAGTTGCGGGCATCGGCGAGGTCGACGTTGGGCTTGACGATGAGGTCGAAGATGTCGAGCACATAGTTGTCCGGCCCGGCCGACACCCAGACGTTCACCACATAGAGATCGAGCCAGCCGTCGTTGTCGTAGTCGAAGAACTTCCCGGCCCAACCCCAGCCGGTGGCATGGGTGCCGGTCTCGCGGGCGACGTCGGTGAAGCTGCCGTCGCCGTTGTTGTGCCAGAGGAAGTTGCCCTCGTTCATGTACTCGTCGGTGATGTTGGTGACGTAGACGTCGAACAGGCCGTCGCCATCGAAGTCCCCCCAATCGACGTTCATCCCCTTCTTGGTGTCGATGCCGATCGCCGTCGCCGTGCGGTCGACGAAATGGCCGTCGCCCTGGTTGAGGAAAAACCGATCGGTCCCGAAGTCGGCGGCCACGTAGAGGTCCTCGTCGCCGTCGAGGTCGGCGTCGGCGTGCCCCACGTCGAGGGTCCAGCCGGTGTGGTCGGCGAGGCCGGCCGCCTTGGTCTGGTCACTGAAGGTGCCATCGCCCTCGTTGCGGTAGAGGGTGAGACCGCCGCCGTTGGCCGCCGTCTCGAAACTCTCCGGGAAGAAGCGCGCGGTGGTGGGATGGAAGAGGTTGACGGGTTGGAAATAGTTGCCGATCAGGAGGTCGAGGTCGCCGTCGCGGTCGTAGTCGAAAGCGATGGCGGTGATCGCGTTGAGGTAGCGGCTGAGTCCGGCCTTGATCGTGACGTCTGCGAAGGTGCCGTCGCCGCGGTTGTGGTAGAGCAGGTTCTGGCCGAAGCGCACCACCAGCAGGTCGTCCCAGCCGTCGCCGTCGAAGTCGAACCAGAGGGCGTCGGCGGAGGCGTTCTCGGCATCGTTGCCAGCGGCCACCCCGGCGGCGGCCGCCACGTCGGTAAAGTGGAAGTTGCCATCGTTGCGGTAGAGGTGGTTCTTGCCATTGGCTGCCGAATCGGTCACGAAGAGGTCAGCGAGGCCGTCGCGATTGTAGTCGCCCACCGCCACCGCGGCACCGAGGGCGGTGTAGCCCTCCATGATCCGCGCGTAGGGGTTGTCGAACGAGCGGTTGTGGTGCGGCTCCGCCACGCCGGCCGCCGGCGAGACCTCCACGAACCAGGGCTCGGCTTCGGCCGCCGGGGTGCTCGCCGGCGGCGCGGCAAGGCCGAGAGCCAGGAACAGGCAGGCGGCGGCGTTCATGGTGTCTCCCCGGCCGGCGACGCGATCGCCAAAGGACGCAGCCCCTCGCCCTCGACCAGCTCGAAGACCTGGTCGGCAGCCACCGGGCCGAGCTCCTGGACGCTGCCGGAAGGCCAGCGCACATGGAGGGACTCCACCCGTGTGGCCGTGCCCAGGCCGAAGTGCAGGCGCAGGCTGTTCTCCGAGGCGTAGCCGTCCCCCGCCACCACTTCGCGCAGCGCCTGGCCGCCGGTGGTGCGCACGCTCACCCGCGCCCCCACGGCGTCGCGGTTCGAGCGCACGCCGCGCAGCTGGAGCTCCAGCCAATGGCGGTGGCGGCGGACCTCGTTGCGCAGCAGCGCATGGCGATCGGTCGAGGCGGCCACGGCGATGTCGAGCACGCCGCGGTTCCAGAAGTCGGCCACGGCAATGCCACGGCTGTTGGTGAGCAGATCGGTGCCGGCCGGGCGGCCGATCTCGGTGAAGGTGAGCTTGCCCTGAGCGTCGAGGCCGTTGCTGCGCAGGTGCCGGTTGCGCTCCCAGCCGTGCCAGGACCGCGTGCCGAAGTGCTGTGGATCGAAGAAGATCCCGCTCTTGTACTGCTTCTGGCTACCGACCACGTTGTTGAGGAACTCCAGCTCGATCTCGCTGTCGGGTTGGTTGTAGACCCAACCGTTGGCGCTGTAGACGTCTTGCCAGCCGTCGTTGTCGAAATCGGCGAACCCCGAGCCCCAGAACCAACCGATAGGGTTGGCCCCGCTCTCCCAGGTTACATCCTCGAAGCGCCCGCCGCCACGGTTCAGGAGCAGGTTGTTGCCGGATGCCATCTGCTGGAAGACCTCTACGAAGCGGGTGCCCGACTGCCGGAAGATCTCGAGGTAGAGCGGCATGTCGGACCGCCACACGCCCTGGCGCCAGGAGTTCGCCATATAGCGCAGCACCGTCGGCCGCTCGGCGAACCAGCCGTGCTCGGAGCGGATGTTGGCCACGTAGAGGTCCAGCCGGCCGTCGTTGTCGGCGTCCCCGAACGAGGCGCTCATCCCCGCCCCATAGGCGAGCGTGCCGCTCGCCACCGTGACGTCGGTGAAGGTGCCGTCGCCCTCGTTACGGTAGAGCGTGTTGCGCCCGAAGTCGTTGACCACGTAGAGGTCGGCGTCGCCGTCGTCGTCGTAGTCGCCGAACACGCTGCCCAGACAGAGCCCGAGCTCGCCGACCCCGGCCTTGACCGTCACGTTCTCGAAGCTGCCGTCGCCGCGGTTGCGGTAGAGCTGGTTGGGCTCGCCGTTGCGGGCGTAGAAAGTGGTCGGGATGTCCTGGCGGGGGTCGAGGTAGCGGCCGACGTAGAGGTCGAGCAGGCCGTCGTTGTCGTAGTCGGCCACCGAGGCGACGGTGGTGCAGCAGTCCGCGCCGATGCCGCTCGCCGCCGTCACGTCCCGGAAGCGGACCGTACCCGCGACGTCCGGGCCGTCGTTGTGGAAGATCTGGTTGGGCTGGAAGGTGCGGCTGACGAAGACGTCCTTCCAGCCGTCGTTGTCGAAATCGGCAAAGACCGCCGTCGACACGCCGTCGAGGCCGCCGAGACCGGCGGCCACCGTCACGTCCTCGAAGGTGCCGTCGCGGCGGTTCCTGAACAGCCGGGACTCGACGCCGTCGGGGATGAAGAGGTCCTCCCAGCCGTCGTTGTCGAAGTCCACCGCCGAGATCCCGGCCGGGCCGTAGCGAATCATCCCGAAGCGCAGGTCCTCGGCGAGGAAGGGAGGATAGAAGCGGTTCTCGAAGTCGATCCCCGCCTGAGCGCCGACGTTGGTGAACTGCGGCACGTCGGCCGCCAGCCGCGCGCCGGCGACCAGCGCAGCGCCCTGGATAACGAGCTTGCCGCCGCGGGGCAGCAGGTGGAGGCGGAAGAGGCCGCGGTCGATCCCCGGCTCCCGGCGGCCCTGGGGGGTGCCGATCGCCTCGAAGCGGGCGACGACCGTCACTTCCCCGTCGGCGCTCCAGCGCTCCACGCGATGCACGTGCAGGCCCAGCTCGTCGAGCTTGGCGAAGCCCGCGAGGTAGCGCCGCCACTCCCCCACCGCCGCGGCCCGGTCCTGGGTGCCCGGCGCGGCCGTGAAGGCAAGCTCGCTGATGCCGTCCTTCTCGCCGGCCGGCTGCAGGTCGGCCAGGCCCAGCGAGCTGCCGCTGAAGTCCGGGGCGTAAGCAGCCTCGATCGCCGCGCGATCGCCAGCGGCGAGGGCCTGCGACAGCTCCTTCAACCGCAGCACGGCACCCTGGCCGGCGCCGAAGAACACCTTCCCCGAGCGTTCGAAGTGGCCGAGGAGGGCCCACATCGCGGCGCCGAGGCCGACGAGCAGGGCGAGCACAGCAACCAGGCGCGGACGCCGTTTCGTAGTCGACACGTGGTTTCCTCCAGAGTCAGTCACCCGGCCGCACTTCCATCGCAGGAGGCAACCAGCAAAGGGACGCGAGCTCGCCGTCGCTCAGGTCTTGAACAGCCCGATCCGGTTGCCGGCCGGGTCCTCGAAGTGGGCGAAGCTGCCACCGCCCGGGATCTCCGTCGGCGGCACCAGCACCTTGGCGCCGAGGCCGACCAGGCGGTCGAGGTGGGCCTGGAGGTCCGGCACGCCGATGAAGATGGTGACGTAGCTCGGGCCGGCACCCCACTTGCCGCTGATCCCGCCGGTCAGCGACCCGGCCGCGAAGCGCACGTAGCCGTACTTCATCGGGTTGTCGGCATTGATCTCCCAACCGAAGCCGTCGCGGTAGAAGCTCTGCAGCTGCTCGCCGTCGTCGCCGATGATCTCGAAGTGAACGACCGGGTCCGCCATGATGGGTCTCCTCGGAGTGGTTGTTGGGTCGGCGAAAGGGCCAGGCGACGGGCCGCCGCTCAGGGCAGCGCCAGCCGCTCTTCCTGTGGTTTGGTGTTGACGTTGGAGACCAGGCCGCCATCGACCTGGATGCTGACGTAGGGCCAGAGCGCCGCCGTCGAGACCTGGACCGCCACCTGGTGGAGGGCCCGCCCACCGTCCTTGCTCCAGGTGCCGAAACCCGTCAACGAGACCGTGTCGTAGGCGCCCTCGGGGCCGGTGGACTCGCGCGAGTGCGTGAAGGCGGCCCAGGAAAGGGCGAGGAGGCGGAAGCAGGCCCCCTGCGAGAGGTTCTCGTACTCGAAGAACGCCTCCTCGAGCCCGCCGCCACCACCGAGGGCGACGCGGTAGGAGAACTCGTTGCCGTTCGAGGCGCGAATGCCGCGGCCCTCTGCCACGAAGGGTTGCCCGGGCGGCGTGCCGGCGCTCATCCCCTGCTGCCAGAGGAAGGGATCGAGGGCCGAGCCGGGGCCGGCCGGAAAGGCGGTGGTCAGATCGGGGGCCGGGAAGAGGAAGCCGGGCGGATACGGGATCGTCACCACCGAGCGGAGGCGGAACACCCGCTCGCCAGCGGCGCCGCGCTCGAAGACGGCCGGCCCGCGGTAGAAGAACGAGGACTGCGGAGTGCGCGGCTCGACGCGGATCAGCGAGTAGAAGACGTTCTGGCCGACGAAGCCCCGGCGGAGCATCTGGTTACGCAGCCGGCCGCTCGCCAGGTCGAGGGCACCGACCGCGAGGTCGAAAGGGTCGTCGAGGAAGGTGACCGTGTTGATGCCGTAGGTGCGGCGCGGGAAGCGCAGGAACTCGTCGTGGCCCACCGGGCCGGGGGTGAGCCGCCCCGGGAAGACCTGCGGCAGTGGTGACGGCAGCAGGGGCGCGAACCAGCCTCCCGGCGCGAGCGACGACACGGCCACGGACAGCGAGTCGCCGAACGGCTCGCCGAGCTGGAGCTCGAGGCGCCCCTGCGTCTGCGAGCGACCCTTCGCGGGCCCTCCCAGATCGTCGCTCTCGACGCGGAAGAGGTCGCCGAAGCTCGAGTTGCGAGCGAAGAGCGTCAGCTCCTCGACGGTGTTCGCCTTGAGCTCGACGGTGGCGGTGGCCTCCGCGGCCCCTTCGCGCTCGCAGGTCGAGAGGTGCAGGTGCGGATGCATGGCCATGCCCGCGGCGGGCATGGTGGCGAAGCCCCCTGCCGGGGTCGAGAAGGGCAGGGCCCAGCGCACCGGGTCGGGCCCCAGCCGGGCGCCCAACGGCAGGAAGGTCGTGCCATAGAAGGTGAAGTCGAGCAGGCCGCCCGGCCGGGGCTCGAAACGCGCCCAGGCCGAGCCGTACTGCCCCGGGAAGGCGATCGGCTGGCGGGGGAAGTGCGGGTTGGCGGCGATCAGGCCGGCGAGCGCCGAGTTGCGGAAGAACACGAAGACCTCGAGGTTGCTGACCTCGCCGGTCGCGAGATCGAGGTCTCCCGAGGAGACGAACCCGGGGGCCGGGCTCACCGTGGCGCCGAGCACCGGCCAGCGGAAGAGCTGGGGCGCGGCGAGCACACCGTCGTCGCCGTTGAGCTCCCCCACGAGCTCGATCTCGAAATGGCTGACGCTGCCCTGCGGGGGCGAGAAGCGCAGCTCGAGCTCGCCGCTGAGATGGCTGTCGTAGAGCACCAGGCCGCCGAAGTAGAGATCGCCGGAAGCGCCGAACTGCGCCGACCTCGGGTCGTCGCAGTGGACGATGCGGATGGCATCGCCGTGGTAGCTGTTGCTCCGAGCGAGCGGCAGGCGCTGCCTGAGCCCCGGAGGCAGCCGCAACGGCAAGGCCGGGGCCGGCGGCGGTACCAGCTCGTGCTGCGCCGCGGCGGGCGCCAGGCGCAGCGGCACCGGCGCCTCCTGCCAGCCTCGCGGGCGATGCGGCAGGTGCTCGCGGCGCGGCGGCAGCTCGCTGCGGGCGGCGCCGGACGGCGCCTGGTAGCGGGCCACGGGATCGGCGGCCAGGGCCCGCGCACCGTCGACGGCGCGAAAAGCGGCACCACAGGCCTGGTTGAGCCCGGCGAGCGCCTCGCTCGCCAGCGCCGCGTGCGCCGCGCGCCCGGGGAAGAAGCCGTTCAGGGTGAAGACGCCGCCCAGGTAATCGGCCGAGAGCCGCCGGCCACCGACGACGAGGCCTTCCTGGCGCACCCGCCGGAAGATCGCGTGGAGATCGAAGAGATGGGCGGGGAAGCGCGCGGCGACACGCGCGACCTCCTGGTTGAGCTCGGCCACCCGTTGGGAGATCGCAGCGCCGAGCGCCGCGGGGAGCACGGCCCCGGCCGGCAGCTCATGGCTGCCCTGGGCGAGGAGCTGGCAGCCGATCTCGAAGAGGCCGGCGGGCGTCAGGCGGTCTCCGGGCGCGAGGCCGTAGGTCGCGGCGAGCGCCCGCGGCTCGACGGCGAGCACCCGGCCGGCCGCCTCCAGGCTCGACGCGCCGGCGGTGTCGCAGGGGTCCGGCACCGTGGCCAGGAGCACCCGGGCGCCCACCGCGTGGAGCTCGTCGACCAGCTGGGCCAGCTGGGCTGCGAAGTCCGCCGGCGCCGGCAGCAGCTCCGCTCGCTGCTCCACGGTGGCGGCCACCGCCTCGGCATAGCCCAGCACCACCAGGGCCAGGGTCGGCCGCTGGGCGAGCGCGGCCTCGAGCACCGTCGGCAGCCGCTCGCCGCCGGCAAAGAGCGCGGGCAGGCCGAGCACGAGGTTGAGGGCGGTCTGCTTGGCATCATCGGTGCGGACCACCGGCCAACGGGGCCGCAGCTCTAGGGCTTCGCGGAGGGTCAGGCCGGGCAGCGCCAGGTTCTGCGGCAGGCCCTGCGGGGGGAACTCTTCGAGGACCGTGGTCTGCATCAGGGCCGGCGCCCGCACCGGCAGGCGCGGCAGGCCCGGAACGTCGCCCAGGCCCGGCGCTTCGACGAGCGGCTGGCGCAGGCTCACCCCCATCCGCGCCGCCATCAGGGCCGGGAAGCTCCACTGCTGGAAGCCCGACTTGAGGCCGAAGTCCGCCATCCCGGCCGCCAGGCCCTCGCCGAGGACCACGAATCGGCTGGGATCCACGCTGCCGGCCCGGACGTTCGCCGCGGGCGGCTCGGGGGCGAGCGGCCCAGCTGGCGGCGCGGCCGTACCGTGGCCGACGAGCCGCTCGTACCACTGCTCGGCGAGCTGCTCGCCCCGTTGCTGGAGGTCGCGAAAGGGCGGCACGAGCTCGGCCTCGACGGCCTGGCGGAGGCGGTCCGCCTCGTCGCTCGGGCCGCCGGCATCACCGGCCAGCGCAGCGAGCAGCTCGCGCGCACCCTGCAGGCCGGCACGGGACATCTGCCAGGAAAAGCGCAGCAGGGACGTGAGCACCGTCTGCATCGTCAGCCTCGCTCCGCGGCCGGCCGGCGCCGGCTCAGGAGGCCTCCTCGCCGAGCTTTTCCTCCAGCGCGGCCAAGAGCGCGGCGCGCTCCGCCGCCGAACGGCCCGCAAACGGCAGGACGCAGCCGGCGGCGGCGCAGTCGTGCTGCACGGCGTCGCTGAAACCGCGGTCGATCAAGGCGGCGATGTGCGACGGATCGAGGTTCAGCATGCCGAGCGAGCCGGCGGAGAGCTCGTCGCGCGGCCGGTAGCGATGGACGGTCAGGGGGCGATAGCGCCGCTTTGCCCGCGCCCGCCGCATCACCTTGGCGATGCTGCGGGAGAGCGCCGGCGCGGCACCGGGCTCGGCGGCGACGTCGGCGGCCGGCTGATCCAGCTCGGCCAGGAGCTCGAGGCTCTTGTTGATCGCCTCGGCGTCCTCGATGTCGTCGTTGACCCGTTCCGCCCAGCTGATGCTCTGCATGCGGTAGGCGGTCCCCACCGTGCTCTGCAGGTCGTCCATCGGGATCCGCCGCGGGTCGGGGTCGAGGTAGATCACGTGCAGGACGTCGGCCCCGGCGTCGGTGGCGGGCTTGAGCGGGGTGTTCATCAGCACACCGCCGTCGACGTGTGGCTCGGCGCCGATCATCACCGGCGGAAAGACGCCCGGGATGGCGCTCGAGGCCATCAGGATCTTGGGGCCCAGGCCGTCGGTCATGTCGAGGTTGACGAACACCTTGGGCTCGCCGGTCATCCAATTGGTGGCGGTGACCCGCAGGCGGCGCGTCGAGCGGCGCAGAAAGGAGAAGTCGATGCTGCGCTCGATGGTCTGCCGCCAGGGCTCCACCGAGACGAACGACGCGAAGTTGAAGAGCTCCGCCGCCCGCTGCCGGATGCCCTCCTCGTTCGCCGCCACCAGGTGCACGCCGCGCTGAACGCCGTCCCAGCCCAGGTAGGCCGCGTCGCGCCCCAGCTGCAACCAGGGCTGCAGGGGGTTGGCCAGGAAGGCCGCTGGACGGAAGAGCTCGAACACGTCGCCCCGCAGGCGGTAGGCGCCGTTGCCGCGGCCGTCGCCGCTTGCCAGCCGATCGAGCCAGACCCGCTCCAGGTTGCCCGTCGCCGTGGAGCCGTTGGCGTCCCACTGTGCGGCGAGGAAGGCGGCATTGAACGAGCCGATCGAGGTGCCGGCGAAGATCGCCGGCACGAACGGTTCGCAACCCGTCGACGGCGACCGTCCTGCGAGCAACGCCTTGAGCACCCCCACCTCGTAGGCGCCGTTGGCACCACCCCCGGAAAGCACCACCGCCGTCCTCGCCCTCTGCGGAGGGGCCGTCGTGCTCATGGCTGCCTCCCGTTGCGCACCGCCGCGGGCAGGCCGGCCTCGTCGAGCCAATCGCCCACCCGTCTCCAGGTGGCGAGCGAGCCGGCGAGGGTGTGGTAGTGCTGCATGTAGTGTTTGACCAGAAAGCCCTTCTCCATCTGCTCGCGGGAAAGGTCGCAGTCCCTGCCGGCAGTACCGCCCGTGAGCAGGTTCAGGGCGGCAAGCGTGGGCAGCACGGGATCGAAGCCGACGCTGGGCACCGCCGCTCGATTGAGCCCCTCCTCGGCGGCTGCGACGAGCGGCCTGGCGAGGCCGAGGCTCGTCCACTCGAGCATCTTGAGGCCGAGGCGGAGCGGGTCGAGGTGCAGCACGGCCGTGGGGCGGTTGACCACGAACGCCATCGCCACCCGCACGCAGCCGTCGACGCCGATCTCGAAGTCGATGGTCTCGAGAGCGGCGGCGAACTTCCCGGGGCCGAAGGCCAACAGCGACGGATCGGGGCTCTGAATGAAGGAATAGCCGAGCCCAAAGCGGCCGAGCACCCCCGGAGCGGGATCGAGCTGGTCGGTGATGAAGTCCGACGTCAGCACCAGGTAGCTCTCTTCGGCCAGCGGCACGGTGAGGCGTGGGCCGCCGTCGCCCAGCGGCGCGAGCGAGACGTTGAAGTCGTAGATCGAGACCTTGGCGACGATCCACTCGTAAACCGTCGCCAGCTCCCGCAGATCGATGATGGCGTGGCGCTCCTCCACCGGGAAACGGCCGATCACCCCGTCTGCACGCCGCTTGAAATAGTGCTGCTCGAAACCGAAGCCCTTGCGCTGGGGCCGCTCACCCTGGCGGACGAAGCCCTCGGGGTCGCGGGTGTCGCTCACCCGCATGAAGTAGCGCAGCACGAACTCGCGCAGCTGATCGCGCAGCCAAACGGCCGCCCGCGCCTGGTCGTCGCGCGGCGCCTTCGACTGGTCGTAGAGCATCTCCTGGAAGTTGCCCATCAAGGCCATCGGCCGGCCGGCGACCGCCGCCTGGTCGAAGAAGCCGAAGCTCGTCGCCGGCTCGTTGAAGGTGCGGCCGAGCTCGAAGCGCTGCGCGAAGCTGCCGCGGGGGTAGTGCTCGCGCCAGAAGCCGAGGAGGTCGCGCCCGCGGCGGACGAACTCATCGACCTCGGCGAGGAGCGGCTCGGCGGCGTCCGCCGCGCGGCCGAGGCCCGTGGTGGCCAGCGCATGCAGGGCGCGGCCGGTGGTGACGTCGAAGGCCCGCTCGAGAGCCAGCAGGCTCGCGCCGAAGAGGTCGGCGGGAGCGCTCATCGCTCGCCCTCCGCCGGGCAGCAGAAGAGCTCGCCGGCACGACCGCTGAGATCGGCACTGCCGGCCGCCTGGGCGCGCCGCCATCGCGCGGCCACCAAGTCCGCCCAGAGCGGCGAGCCGGCTGGGCCGGCGACGAAGGCGGCGAGCACCTCCTCCGCGCCATGGACGTTCTGCCACAACCGCAGGGCCGCGACCACTCCCTCTGCGAACGCGCTTCGCCACACCGCCGCGGCCGGCAGCTGTGCCAGATAGGCCGCCAGCACCTCGGGATGGCGCAGGTTGACCAGCGTCACGGCGAAGGCCAGGCCGGCCAGGGCGTTGCGGCGCCCGAGCTCGTCGGGGGGCTCGTCCGGGGGCTCGGCGATCGCCTTGGCGAGCACGCGGCCCACCGGGTTGGGCAGCGGCAGAAGCCCGCTGGGCGCGAAGTAGAGCCCGCGCCCGGCGCCGTGCCAGAAGGCCGCCTGGGCGGTGGCACTGACCTCCTGCATCAGGGCGCCGACGGCCGCCAAACGCTCGGGATGGAGCGTGCGGGCCACCAGGCCCAAGGCCTCGGCGAGCGCCCAGCCGGCGCCCGGCCGCGCCACCGCGTGGCAGGTCCCGACGAAGCCCTGCAGCCCTTCCCTGGTGGGCTCGCCGGCCAGGGCCCGCTCGGCGAGCCCGAGGCCCGCCCCGGTGTGCACGGGCAGCCAGCCGGGGCTCAGCGCCGGCGCGGCGAGGGCTTGCCGCAGCTCCTCCCGACCGAGGCGGCTGGCCAGCTGGTAACCGAGGCCCTCGGCGGCCCACAGCTGCTCCCAGGCCGACAGCCCCGCGAGCCATTGCCGCTGCCGGGCCGTCACGCCGCCGTCCCCGGCGCCGGCCGCCAGCCCGGCGCCGAACCGCTCGAAGGCGGACAGCCGGTTGTCGAGCTCGCGCCCACTGCCGGGCGGGCGCAGGCCCAAGCCCGCGCCGAGCCAATGCAGGCCCCACGCCGAGGCGGCCAGCGGCCACCGGGCCAGGGAGCCGGCGAGCTGCGCGGGTGCGAACCCGGGATGGGCGCGAGCGTTCAAGGCATCAGGCCCGCAGCCGATGGTCGGGATCGACGGCCCGCACGAGGTAGAGGGTCGACAGCGCGTGGGGAGCGATCGCCGCCACCGAGTTGTCGGTCAGCAGGCCGCTCAGCCCTGCGAACTGCCCGCGGCCGCCCGAGAGAGTGCCGAAGCCGCCGAAGCGCAAGGCCTGCTGGCCCGGCAGGCCGGCGAGGGCCAGGGTGAAGGTCCGGCCCTCGGAGCCATCGGCGTCGAAACCGCCCACTTCCTCGCCCTCAGCGTCGAAGAGGGAGTAGCTGTTGAAGGCCCCGAACGGGATCGGCGAAAGCGGCGTGCCGGGCGCCCCGGGGGCGAGGAGGTTCAAGCTCACGCTGGAGGTCATCGCGCCGACCACCGGGCCGAGCTGCCGGCTCGCCCGCGGCCCGTGTGGCGATGTCGCGGCGTCGATGTCGAAGTGCCTGAGCTGCTGCTCG
>WBZL01003589.1_pt1 | contig 14094 bp, 7 predicted proteins | sample 5204291 | NCBI WGS metagenome assembly WBZL01 (sample SAMN12344345, study PRJNA552823) | activated sludge metagenome | biome: Activated sludge suspended growth; feature: Nitrification reactor; material: Wastewater; isolation source: activated sludge from nitrification reactor of wastewater treatment...
TTACCAGTCCTTGGCGAAACGTGTTACTCAGTAAGTTAGCATCCTTTGACTATTTTGTCAAAACACAACAGTCGAGTAATCTAACATAGCACATAAGCGTGGAGAATTTTTCATCCACGCTTATGTGCTATCTCTCAAGCGTCACTCCTAGAGAAACCCTGATATTTATTAGCGTTTCACTTAACATGCTTACAACACTCAAAAAACGCATCCCCCGCCGTGTGATGCACGCCTACCACTTCCTGCGTGCGCTGGTTGCCGTGACCCTCAACGGCTACCCAGCCCGTAAATTGACCGTTATCGGCGTCACCGGCACAGATGGGAAGACCACCACCTCCCACCTCATCTACCACATCCTGCACGCCGCGGGGCAACCTGTCTCCCTCATCTCCACCACCGGGGCCATTATCCACGGACGGGAAAATCAACCCCTCGGCCTGCACGTCACCACCCCTAACCCGTTTGAACTGCAAAATTTCATCAAAACAGCCGTCCGCGCGGGGTCCAAATACCTCGTGCTCGAATCCACCTCCCACGGCCTCGCCCAATACCGCGTGTGGGGAAGCAACTACCAGATCGGCGTCGTCACCAACATCACCCGCGAACACCTCGACTACCACGGCACCTACGAACGTTATTTACTCGACAAAGCCCGCCTGTTCAAATCCGTCAAAACCAGCATCCTTAATCGGGATGATAGCTCCTTTGAAAAACTCAAAACCCTTGCGGGGGGCAAACTCCTGACCTACGGCCTGAAACCCGGCGCGGACGTGACCTCGGACGGTTTTCGCCTGACCCCCGCGGGGATGGACATCACGATCCCCCGCCTGGGCCGGACGGTGCGCGCCCAACTCGTCGGCGACTACAACGCCCAAAACATCCTCGCCGCCACCAGCGTCGGCCTCACCCTCGGCCTCTCCCCCGACGCCATCGCCGCCGGGATCGAAAAAGCCTCCCCACCCCCAGGCCGCCTCCAACGCGTGGACGCAGGCCAACCCTTCACCGTCTTCGTAGACTTTGCCCACACCCCCAACTCCCTCGAAAACGTGCTCAAACTTCTGCGCGGCATGGCGAAAAAACGCCTGATCGTCGTCTTCGGCTGTGCGGGCCTGCGCGACCCGTACAAACGCCACCCAATGGGCACCTCCGCCGGACGCTACGCCGACCTCACCGTCATCACCGCCGAAGACCCCCGCACCGAAAGCCTCGACGACATCATGGCCGAAGTCGCCAAAGGTGTCGAGACTCAGGGCAAGGTACGCGACGAATCTTATTTCCTCATCGGCGACCGGCAAAGAGCCATCCAATTCGCCCTGGATCACGCCCAACCCGGCGATATCGTCGTCACCTGCGGCAAAGCGCACGAGCAAAGCATGTGTTTCGGCACCGTGGAATACCCCTGGGACGAATTCCAGGCGGTGAAACACGCGCTGGGCGTGGCAGGTATCGCACCGATCATTCTACCAACCGCGCAAAGTAGCCCAAAAAAATAATATAAGGGGCATGTACATGCCCCTTATATTATTTTTTTGGATTTTTTATCTTTATGTTCATCGCAATCTCCCTCGGCATCCTCGCTTGTTGGCTCACCATTATTTGGGGCGATGTGATCATTCGCACGCTCATCCACTTTCGAATGGGGAAAAATATCCGTCTGCGGGGGGCGGCGGCGGTCGTGTCGCACCACCTGACGAAACAGGGCACGCCGACGTTTGGCGGGATCATGTTCGTCTTGCCAACGCTGTTCGTCATCGCGATGATCAACGTCGCCAACGTGGTGAAAGGGGCGGAACAAGGCCGCTCGATCCTGATCCCGCTCGTGGCGCTGGTGTTGTACGCCCTCCTGGGCGCGGTGGATGATTGGGAAGGGGTGCGCGGGGCACGGAAATCGGAGGGGATCAGCGCCCAGGCCAAATTCGCGGGGCAGTTGGTGTTGGCGTTGGGCGTGGCGCTCGCATTGCATTATGGGTTAGGTCTGCGAAGCGTGGCGATCCCGTTCATCCCGTTTAAGATTGATTTGGGGTTTTGGTATATCCCCATTGCCATTTTTGTCATCGTGGCCGTCTCGAATGCAGTCAACATCACGGATGGGCTGGATGGGTTGGCGGGGAATGTGGCCGCGGTGGCGTATGCCGCGTATGGGGTGGTTTCGATTTTGCAGGGGCAGTTTTATTTGGCGGTGTTTGATTTTGTGATGGTGGGGAGTTTGCTCGGTTTTCTGTGGTTTAACGCCCACCCCGCGCGGGTGTTTATGGGGGATACGGGGTCTCTTTCGTTGGGGGCCGTACTGGCGATTTCCGCGCTGATGACCGGGCAGTGGTTGTTATTCCCCGTCATTGGGCTGATATTCGTCTTTGAGGCGGTCACGGATTCGATCCAATTGCTCTATTTCCGCTATACCCTTCGCCGTTACGGGGAAAAACGCCGGGTGTTTTTGATGTGCCCCATTCACCACACGTTTGAACTGATGGGCTGGAGCGAACAGCAGATCGTGTACCGCTTTATGTTTGTGAGTGTGTTGGCCGCGTTGATTGGGGTGGCTTTGGCGTTGGTTTAAAACCTGAAATTCGGCTCCGCCCGCGTCATCCGCGCACTGATCTCTACCCACTTCCCCTCTTCTTTCACGTACACCCCACTCACCCATCCTACAATCGAATCCATCACGAACGCGGCGAACACTGGCCCCGCATTAGAAAACCACACCTGCCCGCCGACGATGTGCGTGCCCTGATTGCGCGGGAGGGTGAACCCCCGTTCTTTTTGCGCCACCGCGCCATCGCCCAATTTGACCCACCCCGGATTGAGTTCGACAAAGTTGAACCATTTATGCAGGTCGGGGATGGGGGGGGCGGAGGCGTGTTTGTGCCAGGTTGCCAGGGTGGGGACGCGGTGCTGACCGCCTTTTGCCCACCAATCTTTGATGGCGGGAATCATGGTGCGGATTTGGTCGTGTTGCACCCAACCCCGGTCAATCATCCGATCAATGCCAAAGCGTTTGTCGGCGATTTGATCGAGGGCGGAGGCGCAGAAGTAGCGGATTTCGTCGTTGGGGTGGTCGAGCCAGATAACGAAGTCGGGGAAGGCGGGGGGGTAGGCGCTGTCTACGAGGACGGTGACGAGGAGTTCGAGGAGGGTGGGTTCTTGGGTTAACCGCGCGGTTTCGTGGATGATCGGGAAGGCGTCCGGGCCGAGGTCGCCGAGGGTGTCGCGGAGGGTTTCCATTTCTGTGGGGAGGCGATCCCCGAGGGAGCGGGCGTGGTCGAGGAGGGCGTTCACGCGGTCGGCGGGGGTGGCGGGGGGTGGTGGCGCTTTGCGAGGGGTGGGGGGCGCGATGCCTGTGCCGGGTTGGAGATGATCGGCCACGCGATCCAGCGGAATGGAGGGTAAATCGATAAACGTCGAGGCGGGTTTGCCGAGCGGAAGCAGTTGGGCGTGGAGGGTCGTTCCGTCCAAACGCACCCCGCGCAAATAGCCGTCGCGGGTTTCCCGGTGAAAGGCCCGTTCTTCTTGCAGGTCAAAAACGATGAACTGACTCATATCGTGGAAGATGAGGTAGCGGCCCTCGGGGGTGTAGAGCAGGTTGCCGTCTACCGTGTGGAGGCGGGTGAGGTCTTCGACGACCGGGCGGCTGAAGACGTAGTGGATGCTGGCGGCACTGCGGTGAATTTCGCCGTAGTCTTCTTCCTGGATGGTGAGGTTGTAGGGTTTGATGTGGAAAATGCGGAGAATCCAGCCGCGGCCCCATTCGTTTTGCGGGGCGTAGGTGGTGGTGGCGGGGCGTTCGAGGAGGACCATAGGATAATTGTGGAGGAGGGCGGCGCGCAAATCTTCGAGTTCCAGCCGGGCTTGTTCCTGGCGGTTGCCGAATGTGTCGTCGAAGGTGGGGGGGATATCGAGGGTGGTACCGTCGAATTTCAGGTGAAGGGTGTAGAACGTGCGGGGGCCAGCGCGGGTGCGGCGGGTTTCGGCTTGCACGTCGAAGGTTTGCAGATCGAGGATGGGGTAGGTTTGGGCGCGCCAGAGCCGTTGGACGGTGATGTGATCCACGTCAAAGGTGATGGTGCGCACGACATCGCCGAGCATAAAAAAGCCGAGGGGGAGCAGAAGCAGGTCCATGCCGCCCAGGCAAAGGGTCATGGACCAGCTTCCCAGGTCGTTGGTGAAACTGCCCGTTTGCCAGACCATGAAAATGATGAACCCCAAAAAGAGGCCTAGCCCCATGATGCCCAGGGCGGAAACCGTTTCGGAGGCGCTGTTCCGGCGGTAGACGAAGGGGAGGGCGCGGGTGCGGGCGGCTTGTTGCGCTTGTTGGAGGGTGGGGATGCGAGTGCGGAGGGCGGCGTAGAGGGCGGTGAGGCCGTGGGGGTCGCCGTAGAGTGTGTTCCGTATTTCGTATTGCGTATTCTGGGTTGAGGAAAGGGTGAGGGTGTTTTGACGGAGGGTGGCGGTGGTAATTTGGGGGTAGGGGAGGATCGTTTCCCGACCCAGGCGGCGGATGGTGAGATGATCCGGGTGGAGGGTGACGGTGTAGGCGACTTGCCACGCGTTGAAAATGAAATATCCGACGGGGAGCAGTGCCCCGCCGCAACACCACCAGCCGAACGCGTCTTTTTCTACGAAGCCGACGAGGAAACCGAGGACGGCAAACGCGAGAAAGGCGAGCGCGCCGATAAGGGGGAGGATGCGGAAGAAGGGAGAGGGGCGGTAGGTCATGTGTTTCGTTACGGCAAAACCACCTCAATCACCTGAATCGTATCCTCATCCACCTGCACAAACAACCGCCCATCTGCATAATAATACGCATCAACGACCCCCATCCCTTCGATATTCACCTGCCAGGTCGGGGTGTTGCTTTTTCCGTCGTACCCCCGACATTCCAACCGGTTTTCGTCAATATTGGTTTTGCAAACGGATAAAAGATTATTTTCATCCTCCACTTGAATGATCCGTTCGATTTCGACATTTACATCAACAAGCCCCAACACCTCCCCCTCCGCATTGACCCACATGTTGATTTGCCGCGCGCCAAACCCGGTATAGAAGCGAATCCAGTAAATGCCGTCTTTGGAAACACTCAACTCGGGGGCGATCCCGGTCTGTCGGTTGGGAGGAAAACTGACCGTCACTTGATTGAGAATCTGGATACTGTCGCCGGTCACTTCCCACTGCATGATCGTACTCCCGGCGATCAGATACTGCTTTCCATCATATCCCAGCGCCACTTCTTCAATGTTGAATTCCAAATCACCCACATTCAACAAATGCCCTGTCTCAGTATTGACCAGATCATCGTCCAAAATTACCCACGACCGATCCTGGGTGATCTCCAGCGGGCGGTAAAACTTGAAAGTGGTCAGGTCTGTGCGCCAAAGGGGCGAGCCATCCGAGTTAAGGGCTTCGATCTTCGCCGTACTGCGATTGGTGATGGTATAGAAAATTTCTCCGTTTGACCCAAACACCGGCCAGGGGGAGGCGGCTCTTAAGCCTTCTTCCACATCATGTTGCCACAACAACCCTTCGGCGGGGGCAAACGCGTAAACGGTCCCGTAATCATCCGTCAAATACCCATGCCCGCTCACCTCATCGAACACGGGGTCGCTAAATGGGGGACGCTCCATCGCGAATTCCCACCGCACACTCCCATCTGCATGGAGCGCATACACCTGGTTTGCCTCCGTCACCACCAACACACTGCCATCCGCCATGATACTGGGAAGCAAGGGGTAATACCCCCCATCAAATCCGCTCCCCTGAAAGATGTACAGCGGCGCGGGAAGGGCAAACGAGGCGCTTAAGACCCCTGTGGAAGCGAGGCGATACACCATTTGCGATTCCCCAACGATATACACCGATCCATCCGGGCCGGGCAAGGGCGGGCTCAACAGCGGTTCGGACACCTCGTACACCCACCCGGCGCTGGGGTTGATCCCCTCCCCGCCACTCGTAGCCTCAGGGGTTGGCTGATTCTGCGCCGTTTCCCAGGCCTCGGCGATAGATTGCTCCATGATCCCGTACAACACCCCCTTCAAACTGGCGAACACGAACCCCGCGGGGATCCGCGCCCCCCCGATAAGAGTCTCCCCAATCGCGGGACTGCTCCCCAAATTGATCTTCCACAACGGCTTTTCCGTCCCCAATTCAAAACCCATGCACTGCTCACTCGAAGGCTCCGTGGGACTCAGGGTGATGCCACACGTATAGGTCACATCCTCCCCCTCGTACACTACCGTCGAAATGGTCGCGTCCTCTGTTAGCGTTCCCGCCACGCCGCGGCTTTCGCCTATCTCCGTGAGCCAGACCACGTTGTAACGATACCAAAGCGTGAGAGTGCTATCGGGCGCGATCCGAATGTGGTGCGGGGCGCTGATGCTGGCCGCGGGATTGTTCGCGTCTTCCGCGCGGAATTGCCACTCGATCGGGGTCACGATCTCGATCTGGGTTCCGTTGCGACGCCACTCGTAGAGGGTGTTCTCCTCCCGAATGTAATCCTTCCCATTCAGCCCCGTCAGGAACGCGTCGGGTTCCAGCGGGAAATCGGCGGGCGGGATCAATGTCAGGAGGTGGCCGTCCGCGGCGTCAAAGACATTCTCCGCCAGAAAGACGAGGTCCCCCGCGGCGTTCACGCTTGGGGGGGTGTAAAACTTCGTCGTGGTCGCCGTTTCGGAGCGCCAAAGCGCCTCGCCCGTCGCCGTCACCGCCTGGATATACCCCAAAACTTTATCCGTGATCGCATAATAGATCACCCCATTCGCAGGGATGATGGGTTTCGACGCGGCTTGGAGGCCGGGGATGGGTTGCGTAAAATGCCAGAGCAGAGTCCCCCCCTCGTCGAGGGCGGCCAGACCCCCTTCCACATCCGGGACCAAGAGGGTGCCGTTCGCCGCCCGTTCAAGGCCCGCACCGGGTGCAGGATCGAGGACGGTTTCCCAACGCACGGTGCCATCCTGGTTCAAAGCGACCACTTTCCCGCCGTTTTCCGCCAGATAGATGGTTCCATCTTCGGTCGTGATCGGCGCCCCGGCAAAGCCCCCCGCCGGACGATATTCCCACGCCACGACCGGGTCGGTGATCTCGACCGGGGTGGTGGGGAGTTCGAACACCGTGCCCCCGCCCGAGCCGGGGTTGGGGGTGGTGTCCACCGCGTACAGCGTTCCCGTCTCGGTCGTCAGGAACACCATCTCCCGCGCAGGATCATACGCGGAATTTACGATGGAACTGGATGCCGTGATTTTTGCACCCCACAAAGGGTCTTCTTGTTCGGGCGCGATACTGTAACATTCTGGTTTGGGGGTTCCGCCCGCGCCCAGCCCACACACTACCGCTGTCAAGCTCTCCTCGTCCATAAAGGCGACGTGCCCTTGCGAGACGGGGGCGGTGGCCAGACCCAATAAACGTCCATCGCCCTCGACGACTTCGATCCAAAAGACTGTGGTACTGCCGCCAAATTCGGTCGTGTACAGTTCCCAGGAAATCTGATGTTTCGTGACGCCTGTCTCTTGAGGAAGAAAGCCCTCATCCAAAAATTCGGTGTAATTCCAGGCAATATCCTGCGTGATGTCCGGGGTTTCCCCATTCCACTGCCATTCGACGAGATTGTGTCCGGTGCGATAATAGATTTTCCCGTCATGCCCCATCAAAAAACGATCCACTTTTGACGGAAATTCCACGGAAAGCAAGGTGCCATCCGCGGCGTTGAAAGCGTCGTTCCAGAGAAACACCAACCCTTGCTCCGGCGCAGGAACGGGGGTTTTGTAATACGAAAAGGTTTGTCCCAGGGCGAGCCACAATCCCTCTCCCGCAGGGGAAACGGCTTGCACCATCCCGCTCTGCCCACCCAAGGCATAATAAATATTTCCGTCTGAGGCCACGCTTGGCCCGGAGGTGGCGGGGCGCGGGGGGTCCATCACAAACCGCCATCCCAGCGTCCCATCCGGCGACAGACTGTTGAGGCCGCCTTCCGCGTCGGTCACGTAGAGCGTGCCATCGGCGGCGAGGGCAGGGGATTCCACCGGGCGCGCGGGGAGGGGAACCTGCCATTTTACACTGCCGTCCGGGGCGAGCGCGTGAAACAAGCTGTCCGCCGTCGTGAGGTACACGGTTCCGTCGGGGGAAATGACGGGCGGGCCGGTGATGATGCTTCCGGTGTCGAAGGTCCACACCACGACCGGTTCCGGCGGCGCAGTGGGGGCCACGTCCACGGAAATCACCTGGGTTTCCGGGGTGGGAGTCGTCGCGGGCGCAGTCCCCTGATTGGGCACGGCAGTTTGGCTGAAATTATCGGCAAACAAAAAGCTGATCTCCGCTTCGGGGAGTTTGAACCATCCCGCATTCCAGCCCCAAACGGCGGTCGCCCCAAGCGCCATCCCTAACACGAGACGGAAAACGGCAAAGGGAACGGGGCGTTCCATGAGTTTCCAAATGGGGAAGGTGATGCGGTCTTCGTACCACAAGGCGACCCCGGCCAGGCGTTCGCCCAACCAGCGGAGAATTCCGCCTTGTACTTCATGGCTCAACCGCAACCGTAACCCTTCCCCGATCAGGTTGAAGCCCAAAACCAACGCGAACACCACGCTCCCGACCGAAACCAAGCCCCACGGGTCCGTTAACCGCACCCAGGCCGTTGCGAGCATTTGCCCCAATTCCGGGGCACCGCTGGTCCGTCGGGCGACATAATCCGAAACATCCACCCATACATCCCCGCCGATGTAGTATCCCAAAAAGCCCAACCCGGCGGTCAACATCAGCGTGGAACTAATCTCAAACGCCAACAGCATCAACAACATCGCCTGAATCTGGCGCACAATATGCCGCGAGACAATCTCCGAGCCACTCGATCCCAGTGCGTGAGCGGCTTCGATATACACCTGGCTTTTGATCATCCGCGTCTGCTCCCGAACGATCCGCGCGGTCTCCGCCCATCCGGTCACTGAGAGGCCGATCACGAACGCGAACAACCCCAACTCAACCCCGACGACGGCAATGGTGCCGAGCGCGACCAACAGCCCCGGCAAGGCCAACGCCCCGGCAATCAGCGAATCCAGGAAGCGCCCCACCCGCCCGGTGGACCACCCGGCGACCAACCCGATCAGTGTCCCCAACACCAACCGCACCGCGGCAACCACCGCGACCATCTGCAACGTCGGGCGGATTGCCCACAGCAATCGGGAGTACAAATCCCGCCCAAATTCATCGGACCCCAGCGGATATCCGGTCACTTCAAACGCTTTGAAGGGAGGCATGTGCCATTCGCCCGTGAACGCATCCTTGATGATGACGTTTTCCGCCATCGGATCATAAGGGGCGAGCGTGGGGCCGACGATAGCCAAATAGATCACCAACCCGACGAGGAGCAGGCCAATGATCAGCGGCCAGTTGAAACGGGCGCGGAAGCGAGGGGGTTTATAGGTGGGAGATTTTGTCAACGTCGTCGTCATGGAAGCTCCAATTCCAACACATACAAATTCGTTTCATCGGTCAACAAATACAACTGCCCATTGCGGATCAACAAGCCCAAAAACGGGTTAAAGCTTCCCGATATCCCGTTCAAGGTCGTTTCCCACACAGGGTCCTGAGTCCCGGCAACGTATTTCGTGCACGCCAATTGTTTTTCGATCAACCGTTGTTCGCAGGTCGTGACCGATGCTTCGTCGGATTCCTGTAATTGAATGCGCACAAGATTCCAGTCAATTTGGAAGGCATTCATCACTTCCCCCTCCGGGTTAAGCCACACCAGATACGATCCATCTTGTGTGAAATATTCCATCTCCGTGATTTGCGAGGGGTACACCCGCACCCGCGGGGACGAAAACGTCACCAACCCCTCGGCATTAAACCGGGAGGTATGCAAACTCTCGAACCCCTCCGCCCCCACCTGCCAGCGAATGACATTATCGCCCGTCAGCAGGTAATCAAACCCATCTTCGCCGCGGATGAAGGCATCCACCTCGTACGGAAATTCGATGGGGGCCAGTTCGCCCGTGTCGGCGCGCACGATGTCTTCGCTCACGTAGAGGTACTGGCCGCCCACACTGTATTCGGGTGGCGTGTAAAAGCGGAAGGTGGTGAGGGGCGTCCGCCAGCGCGGTTCGCCTGTCAGGGTGAGGGATTGCAGAAAGGCCACGGTACTGTTCGTGAGGGTGTAATACACATTGCCATCCGGGGCCACGATAGCGGCAGAGGCGGCTTTTAACCCTTCTTCGGGATCATACGTCCAGGCCAACCCCTCCGCGGAAAATGCGTACAGGGTTCCCACACTGTCCACATAATAGACCTGGCTTTCGTCCGCCGCGGGGCTAAAAAAGTCTTCCCGGAAGCTATTTTCAAACGTGTATTGCCAGCGCAGGCCATCCGCCAGGGTGTAGGCGAAAAGCGTCCGGGTGGAATCCAACTGGAGAAACAGGGCGCCAAATTCCACCACAAACGGAACGGACCCTTCCGCGGACAACGTGATGGGGATTTCCCACCGGATGGTGCCATCGGCATTCACGGCAAAAATTTTGTCGGGCGTCCGTACGGTGATGGTGCCATCGTCATAAAACGAGATGGGGATGTAAAAACTTTCGGGGTCGTATTCAAACGATGGAAGCGTGATTTCCTCGCGGGCACTGCCGTCGGGGTTGAGCCGGTACACGTTGCCGCTTTCGCCCACCAGATTGATCACCCCGTTGGACAGCACCTCGGGGCCAATGACGATCTTCTCCGGGGCTGTGAACAGCCAACCGTTTTCGAGCGTGGTCACCCCGCCAAACGCCGGGGTGGGGCCGGTGAGGGGTTCGAGCGTCGGCGTGGGGGTCGGCGAAGGGATCGGGGTTGGAGAGGGGGCACTCGTCGCGGGCGTTTCCCCCTCCGCGAGGGGGGCGTCAGCGGGGGTTTCATCCACGGTGGGGGTTTCGTTCGTTTCTGCCATTTGAGGTGGAGTCAGCCACGGGATGTTGCCATCCAACCACCCGCGCATGATCAGCGCGCCGATCAGGATGCCGATGAATAAAGTGAGGTTGCCGAGAAGTTTGCGGTTCATAGGTGTCAAGGTAAAGGTCATTATTTCGGTTTGGCCTCATCCGCCGTGCGTAAACGCGGATCGAAGATGCGGATGAGAACCGAGGCGATCAGGTCGGCAGTGAGGAACAGGACGGCGAACATGGTTAACACAATCGCGACCACTTCAGGATCGAGGAAGAGGACACCGGCTTGAACGTTATTGAGCAGGGGGGGGACGAGCGTTTGTGCAAGCAAGCGCCCCAGGCCCGTCCAGCCAAACAGCCATTCGACAACCACCAATTCCCCCACAAGCAGACGAAATGAGCCAGTGATCGTGAGAATCACCGGGGCGATGATATTACGCATTGCGTATTTCGTGCGGATGGAACGCCAGGTTTGCCCCAGACTGCGCCCGGCAGTGACATATTGTTTGCTCAACTCGCCCGAGAGCACCCCCGCCGTGAGTTGAGCAATTTGCATCGTCGGACGGGCCATGAGGGCGATGGTCGGGAGCACGATATGGGAGTCCCAGCCGAACCCCTGCATCGGCAAAGGCAGTTTGGTACCGGGGCCTCTCCACAAGACATACGAAATCGAGGCGATGATCAACAAACTGCCGATGTAAAAACTGGGCATGGCCAGGCCGGACGTGGAGACGAACGTCAACCAGCGTTTGACACCGGGCGGTTCGTTGTTCACCGCTACGAGACCCAACACGACGCCGATGAGCACACTCAAAATCAGCGCCAACCCCAGCAAACCCAGACTGGCCGACACCGCCCCGGTGATGGTCTTCAAAATGGAGGCCTGCGTGAGCGAACGGAGTTCCGGGTGAAAAAACGTGTTGAGGTAGGCCAGGTACGTGGGAAATAGCGGCCCGGATTCGGGGATGAACGGCAGGTAGGGCGTGCGCGCCGCGCGGATCGGGCGGGCAAAATGGGCATAGGTGAAACCCAAAAAGTTGACCAGCAGGAGCGAAGGAGGAATGAGGAGAAGGCGGCGAATGATAAAACGGAACATAATAAAGGATGAAGGTGGGGCAGAGGGGCCGAGGGGAGTTGGGTGAACGGTGCGGGCTTCAGCGCAAAGAGAGTCACTGAAAGTACTGATTAGTTGCATTTCGGGCGAGAATCCTTCAAATTTCCGAGGATTTGCCCTATGGATATAAAAAAAATTGGGGTAACTACTCAGCCAGGAGATTAGCCCGAAAAAAAGGATAAAGGGGGATGTACACCCCCCTTTATCCTTTTTTTCGGGGAGTTTTCTCTCTAAGCCTGAGCAGTTACAAATTGGGCTTGATTAAGCAAACCATTTCTTGTATAATAGAACATATTTTCTAATTAATGTAAACCGGATTGAAGATCATGCGCCCAAATCATCGTGTCTCCCCCCCTCCCAAAAACCGAAACCTGCCAGAACCTGTCTACGTGGATGAAGTCTTTCCAGAAGACGAGCGTCAACATGATCTCTGGGGGCATAAACCAACAGCGGAACCGGAGGAACCCATCCTCCCCGAACCAACTCTGAGTTTCGAGGAAGACGAAGACGACGATGAAACTCCGGAAACCCCTGTTCAACCTCCGCCAATTCTAACAGCAAAACCCGCTCAACCCCCGCGTTCTTACCGCGTGAAAATGACCCCCCCAGTGCGCCGTTTGCCGGACAACCGCCGGATCACCACGCACAAACCGCTCCCGAATGAACTTCCTCGCCCAACCCGCCCAGATCGTGGCATTCCCCAACAAGACTCCCGGCGCGAAGGAGGATGGGTTCCGCCCGAACGAACAGGGTCCTGGCCTGTCAATGCGGAGCCGAAACGCAATGGCGCACCGCCACCCAAAAACGGAAACGGCCAACAAAACGGACACGCGCCACAGAATGGGCACGTCCAGTCGCTCGGGCGCAGTGCCTCGTCCGTCACGCCCCCCTCAAAGGAAACCGCACCTCCGCCCGAACGTGTGACCCTGCCCGTTCAACGGCAAACTGCGCCGCCCCCGATTCCCGTCATCCCACTCCCTCCGATTGAACCCCCCGCGTCTCCCGCCACCGAACGGCGAGTGCCCCCGCGACAAAACCTGGACATCGCCCCGCCCCCCATTTTGCCTGTGGTCCCCACCCGACAAACGCCGCCCCAACGCGTCTTCCCCGTTGAGCATCCCGCCCCGCAACCGACGAATTTCCGCCCCCTCGTCGCGGAAACCTCGGAGCCATCCCCCCTCGAAGAGGCGGAAGCTCCTGCCCCCGGGTGGGATCAGGTGGACCCCACCCGTTCCCGCACGAACTTGCATGACTTGCTCGATCAGTTGGCTTTGCCCCAAAATTCTCTCATTCTCGGCATTTGCGAAGATGGCCTGCCCCTGGTGTTGGAATTGTCTGACCCCTCGACCGGCGCGTTGTTATTCGTCGGAGACGATGTGGACAGCCTGCGGACCCACCTTCAAGCCGTGCTCACCTCCGTCTGCACATTGAGCGATCCCAAGCAGGTTCAGGTGGACATCATCACGCCGCAACCCAAAGCCTTCGCCGCCCAAAAGCGTCTGCCGCACGTCCAAAAAGTTCACCTACCCGATCAGGATGAAATGTTCGACCTGTTGGGATCCCTGTTCGAGTTGATCGAACAACGCCAGCGGAAAGACAACAGCCTGACGGGAAAAATCATGAAAGAATTCATGCCCAAACAGAAAGGCCCAGTCCGCATTTTGATGATCGATCAATTGGACTTGTTGGTGGACCAACTCGCCCCGGAAAGTCTCGCCTACCTGCGCTGGCTCCTCCGCCGAGGCCCTGCCGCCAACGTGTGGGTGCTCGCCAGTCTCAACGCCCGCAATGCCGAGGCGGTGGACGGAAAAACCCTCAAATCCTTCGGGCTTCAAGTCGCTGGAAAAATGCAAAATCAATCCAACTCCCGTTTGACAAATATTTCTTTCGATACATTGTCCCATCTCATTCCCGGCGAACAAGCCTGCCTGAAATTGGATGAAGATGTGATTGAGTTTTCAATTTTAGAGATTTAACGTAATCACTCTTTTCTGGGAGACACTCAACCCTGAGAAGTTACAATTGGAGGTTCCCATGGACATCGGTATGTTATGGTTCGATAACGACAAAGAACGCGAT
>WBZL01003593.1_pt1 | contig 14083 bp, 15 predicted proteins | sample 5204291 | NCBI WGS metagenome assembly WBZL01 (sample SAMN12344345, study PRJNA552823) | activated sludge metagenome | biome: Activated sludge suspended growth; feature: Nitrification reactor; material: Wastewater; isolation source: activated sludge from nitrification reactor of wastewater...
CTACACCGGGCCTGAGCTCTACGCCGGGCTCGGTTCGTCGTACGACGCCACCCCTGACGCCCAGATCTATGCCTGGTGGCGCGCAGACGGCCGCAGCCTCACCAAGACCCTCGCCGAGTCGCTGCACGATCACTCGATCGACGACGCTCTTGACGAGTGGGTGGCAGGGCGTCGGATCGTCGGGGTCATGGGTGGCCACGCCACCCAGCGCGGCACGAGTGACTACGCCGATGCGGCCCGACTCGGCGCCGAGTTGGCCCGCGGTGGTCTCAGCGTGGCCACCGGTGGCGGGCCCGGGTCGATGGAGGCAGCCAACCTCGGCGCGCGGCTGTGCGACCTGGACGATCACGACTTGCAACAGGCCCTCGACGCGCTGGCCAAGACACCCGACTTCACCCAAGTCGCCGCTTGGGCAGAGGCTGCCCTTGACCTGGCTCAGCTCCATCCAGACAGCGGCCTCAGCCTGGGTATCCCGACTTGGTACTACGGCCACGAGCCACCCAATCCGTTTGCCTCACAGATCGCGAAGTACTTCCGCAATGCCCTGCGCGAAGACATCCTGCTCAGCATCTGCAATGCCGGGGTCGTCTTCCTGCCCGGCTCTGCAGGCACGGTGCAGGAGATCTTCCAAGCCGCCTGCAAGGTGTACTACGCAGCACCCGGCTCGGACTTTGCCATGGTGTTGGTGGGTCACGAATACTGAACCGAAGTGCTACCCGCGTGGAGCCTGCTCAACGCTCTGGGGCAAGGGCATCCGATGAGCGGACGAATCTTCCTGGTCGACGACGCCGAATCAGTCAGAGAGACCCTGCTGACTCACTCCCCCGGCTGATCGCCCGGTGATTGGCCTGCTGCCGACTGGTCACCCTCAGGCTGGTCATCCTGAGGCTGGTCGAGCCCGCGGATGATCCGGCGCAGTTCTTCTGCCTGCTCGTGCACGAACTGCGAGGCGGGGCCAGGGAAGGCGCCGTCCTCAAGCAGAGCCGTGTCTTTTGACACCTCGCGCCTGACCGACCAGGGCTCCAGGCGGCGATAGCCCTTGACCGACGTACGCCGAAGCCGCCGCAGGATGTAGCCCGGGTTGTCGCGCACGGAGTCGGCCAGCTCACGGTCGATCAGCACCTTGCCGGGCCGAGCCAAGCTGGTGAGCCGGGCCGCGACATTGACCGAGGGGCCGAAGACATCACCCCAGTGGGCCACGACGTCACCCCAGGCCACACCCACCCGAAGCTCGGGGAAGCTCTCGTCGTGCTCATGGCGCTCGGCCAGCTGCAAGGCGATCTCCACCGCATCGGCTGGGTCGTCTGCGGCATACATCACTTCGTCGCCGATCGTCTTGACGATCCGCCCGCGCAGCTCGGTGATGATGCTCAACGACTCGGCCTCGAAGTCATCGACCAGACGAGTCAGCTCATTTGTGCGCAAGGAGCGGCTCTGTCGGGTGTAGCCGACGATGTCGGCAAAACCCACCGCCATCGGGGCAGACTCTTCGGCGTACTCAGGTGAAATCAAGAATCGGGAGGCGGCATTGAGCAGGTGGCGACGCCAGGCATAGGCCTGCACCGCCTCGACCTGTGGGATGACATTGTCCATCTCGGCAAACAATGCGCCCAAGTCCAAATCCTGGGCCGACATAGCCCGTCTGGCCATCAAGCTGATCTGCCACTCGGCAAGTCGGGCAAAGGTGCGACCGATCGCCCTGACCAAAGCCGCTTCGTCTTCATCAACCAGAAGGCCGGTCGCACGCAAAGACTCGGTGATCCGCAAAGCCTCGACGTCGGCCTCGGTGAACATCACCGCTTCAGTGGACATCGCGGTGAAGCCGAGGGAACGCCACCGCTTCTGCGAGACTTCCAGGGAAACACCTGCACGCTCAGCAACTTCGACGCTGGTCAGGTTGGGCTTCTCGCCGAATAGCTGGAGCTCAAGCCCGTCGACCAACAGCTGGATGATCTCCGGGTCGACAATCGGCCCGGCGTGCACTCCTTGGTCGTCAGAGAGCGCCTCGTCCTCGGGGTCGAGGTGATCGTCAGGCTTGTCCGGCACGGTCTTGCGAAGTGGCGCGCACGGCAGCGCCAAATGCCGGCACTTCCTCCATCAACTGCTCCATGCGGGCCCGGTCATAGTGCAGGGCCTCAACATCGGTCTTGGTCACCACGCTCGCGCTGCGCAGTTTGTGGTTGACGATCGACATCTCCCCGATCAGGTCACCAGCACCGAGCACCGTGATCTCCTCGTGGCCATGACGCACGCTGACTTCACCATCCACGATCAGATAGGCCTTGTCAGATGCAGATCCCTCCCACATGAGCGACCAGCCCGCCGGGATGTGGACGGGAGTGCCGGCCGACACGACCTTCTTCAGATCCTTGTCGCTCAACCCGTCCAACCGGGTCGCCTCACCGAGTTTGCCTACTGCATTTGGGTCACTCACTGGCAAGTCCTCTCCTCAACGCCAACTGTTGCAAAGGTACACGTGCTGGGCCGGATTCGGGCTCTCAGCCACTCGAATCCGACTACGCACCGAGTCAGCGCGAGCCACCGTCGTTGTCAGACTCGTAGTCGATCAGCATTTCAGCGTCGTGGAACAGCTCTATTGCTGCCATGCGGTCCATCACAACAACACCGCTTCGCGGCAAATGTCGTCATCGACTCTGGGTTTGAGCCCGCAGTAGTCGATGAGGTCTACTTTGCGGTCCAGGACTTGTTCGACGAGCTGCTTGAACCCAATGAACCCGAAAGTCGACGTACCCTCCGGCGCTTTTACGATCAGGTCAATGTCGGAATCGGGTCGTGCTTGGCCGCGGGCGAGCGAACCGAAGACAGCCAGGCGCGTGTAGCCGTGTTCGTTCGCGAGGGCCTTGAGGACGGGAGCGGCGGCTTCGAGCAATATCTCGGGATGAACCTCGCCCAGTTCGGGGGCAAACTTGAGTTGCTGACTAACAGCCGGCTGGGTGATGCCGAGCGCCTCAGCGATCTGGCGCTGCGAAGTGCCAGAGGCGACCATAGCCCGCAATGCGAGGACGCGGCGGAGTCGGGCAACGTCCTCGGCATGCCGGGCGCCGCGGTACTCGGCCAACAAGGTCATAAGTGAATCTTGTTGTTCGCAAGAAGGGTCCTAGCCGAACCCGCGACTGGTCAGCATAAGCTGATGGCACTTCAATGACAGGAGCCCATCCACCTTCGAAGACGCCTGGCTGGCATGCCTACCCCTCGGTCGCGAGTTGACCAATCTGGCCGGCACCCACCCTTCACTCGGATATCACTGACCGTTTGGTCCGAAGATGTAGCCTGCTTGCCGATGAAAATCTCAGAACAGCTCCAACGCCTGATCGCTCTCGGTGTCCACGAGTTGGCGGGACTTTCAGAAGCGGACTTCCAGCAACTCGGAGTCGGGTTGCCCGAAGATACACTGGCGGTCGTCAGCCCGAGGCTCGTGCCACCGAGCAGGCTCGCCCCGCTCCTCTCCCTCAACGACAAGCCCGGCTTTGTGGTCGAAGACATGACTGACGTGGATGAGTTCGTTGACCAGGTAGACGCACCCGAACGCCTGCTCTACACCATTGCCAGCCCCAAGAGAGGCGACGAGCTGCAGAACTACACCCCCGACGAAGCACTCGCCGCGCTCGCCGAACGTGGACTGAGCCCCCTGACGCTGAATGAAGGCATCTCATGGCTCCTGCAACAGCCACAACGACTGGAGCGCAACTCCTGCTTCATGACCATTGGCTCACGCAAGCCCAAGGCACGAGGCTTCGACGCCCGCACTCCTGCCATTTGGGTCAGCAACGGCACCGGACGCGACGGCAAGGAGCGCAAGGACGCACCCAAGGTGGGTTGGTGCTGGTGGAACAATCGGCACACTTGGCTCGGATTCGCGGGAACTGAGCAGCGGTACAACTAGAGCAGGTCAGCAGGCGGGCAGGCCCATTCGATTGCCCTGGTCTCGCACGAAGTAGGTGTCGGGGATGAAGCCCCATCGCCCGTCAGGAGCCTGCACCGAGTAGTACACGTTGGATTCGTATGGATCCGGGCCGCGATCGCCAATGCTCACGGCCCAGTTGTAGGTCATGCCTCCAATGGCATAGCAGCGCGCTGTCAGCTTGGCCCCGTTGGAGACGGCGGTGAGCTTGGGTTCGGACTTCCAGTTGAAGCCCACTGCTGGCACGTTGACGTACAGCGGATTGACTTCGCAGTTTTGGCCATAAGTGTTGCACCCAGTGACGATCCCCTGAGCAGTCGCGGGAGCCGGAGTTGTCACCGGAGGTGGAGAGGACGCTTCGCCACCATTGCCGCCGCCCTCGTCGCGAGGCTCAGGCCTTGGCGAGCAATCCGTCGGAGCCGAGCCATCGCTTCGCCAGGCCCAACAACTCGTGCCCTTGACAGCGAAGCCTCGCGTCCAGCCGATCCAGGCATCGCTGTTGAACTGCTTCCCTTTCGTTTTTGTGTTGAGGCCCGAGCACCACGGTCCGTTGAAGGAGCACTGCTTCTCCACGACATTCCCCCACTGGGTGATCCATTGCTTGCCGTCCTTGGGGTCCTTGGCAAGAAGCAGGTCGTAACTGAACGAGTAGGTGCGACCGGCCTCAAGGCGCTCCGGTTTCGCTAGGCCGACCGTGAGCTCAGTGTGGCTTTCGTTGCTGTCAACCGTCGTATCGAGGTAGGGCTCGGCAGCGTCAAGGTCATTGAAGTTCTCGTTCCAGATGACTCGCTTGACTGGGATGCCGTACTCGATGCTGTGCTCGTATGCCCAATCGATCGCCCCCGCGGCGAAGCAATCGAGGTCGGCTTGGTTGTCCCACCGCATTGTTCCCGAGAGGCGGTAGTCGTTGCGATCAGGGTCTTGATCACTGCTCGGGCGCAGGAACTCAAGTTGGAGTGTCCCCTTATCTGGCACTACATCCGACATCTGACATGAGTCTGCGGGCGATGACATCCCAAAGACGCGGCCAACGGCCTGCAGTTCAGGCTCATTCGCCTGCACGGCAGCCACCGTGCCCAGCACGCCCACCAGCACCGCAATCGCTACATATTTCAGGTCGACCTTCATGCCGTGCTCCTCAGCGTCCAGATCTGGCGTCTATCACTCCGCGCCCCTGATGTGGGTCGCGGTGCGGCTGCACCAATGACGCTGTTCCGAGACGCGACACTCAGGCGTCAACTAGTTTCGCCTCGTCGCTAGACCTCAAAGGCTACCCGTTCGGCACCGGCGTACGGCGCATGCTTGGACATGCTCGTGTCGCCTATCGGTAGATGTCGAGATAGGCCGATTAGCAGTCGTTGGCGGGCATGAAGAGCCGCCTACTCAGTCTCCTGAGGCAGCCAATTGCCCACAGGCCGCATCAATCTCCGACCCTCGGGTGTCGCGCACGGTGGTTGAGATGCCACGCGCTTCGAGTCGGCGAACAAACTCAGCGGTGTGTTCACCGCGCGAGCGGGTGAAGCGCGACCCAGGGACTTCGTTGAGCGGGATCAGGTTGTGCTAATCGCACCCCAGTTATGAACATGACCATCACGGAACTGTCAAGTATAGTCGACATATGACTCGGGTCATCAGCACGACCGATTTCAACAACTGGATCAACAAGCTCAAGGACCTGCGGAGCAAGCAACGCATCATCCGGAGGCTCGACCGACTCGCGGACGGCAATCCGGGAGATGTGCGTCCGGTCGGTGGTGGGGTGTCAGAGCTGCGTATGCCGTTCGGCCCCGGCTACCGCGTCTACTACCTGAAAGAGGGCAGCACATTGATCCTCCTTCTCTGTGGCGGCGACAAGTCGTCACAACAGCAGGACATCGACCAGGCACAGACACTCGCCACCAAGTGGCGGACCGAACAAGGAAAGAGGGACAGCAATGACGGTGAATGAGACATACAAGAACTTCGATGCTGCCGACTACCTCAGGAATCTCGACGATGTCGCGCTCTTCTTGGAAACTGCCATCGAGGACTCCATCGACGACCCGGGCGCAGTCCCGCACGCATTGGGCATCATCGCCCGCTCCCAGAACATGAGCGAGCTCGCACGCCGTGTCGGCATGAGTCGTGACGGTCTCTATAAGGCGCTTTCGTCCGACGGCAACCCGACGTGGTCAACCATCCTCAAGGTCACCAATGCCCTGGGTCTTCGGTTCGAGCTGCACACGGTGGCTTGAGGGCTCACATGAGGGGCTGCCACCATCGGCCTCATGCGTGTGTTCGACCTTTCCTTCGACTGCAACTAGGACTACGACGATCGCCGGCCGAGAAAGCAAGGTTGGGATGCTGACCGAGACAGTCCCCAACTACGCTTGGACCACGAATTGTTGTGGTCCAAGGACATCTCTACGGGTCAGCCCTTTGCGCCTGCAATCCCGTCGCGCAAGTCAGATGGCCATCTGATCTGGGCCACGCCGTCAGGAGCACGCCAATGTTACGGCAGCGATGCGATCACCCACTCGTACCGAAAGTGGGAGAACCCAAAGGCGCTCGCTGATGCAAAGGACGGCTTGAGCCCAGACCAGAGGGCGAAGTACCTGACACCGGACAGATCCTTCGGGACCGCATCGACCTGACGCTGGAATGCATCCGCCGCCATTGCGAAGGTGCCGACGACACGCTTGCTCAATTCGACTTCGAACACGAGGCCACCCCGACCACTACAAGCACCTACATCACTTACAGGGAATCCACCCTGGACTTTATTGCGCGTCGAGGGAATCGAATGGCCGACTGGGTGGAAGAACACCATCCACTGGTCACAGTCCACCGTTGAGTAGGCGACACGAACAGGCAACGGTTAACAAAGGTTGAACACCTTGGGGCCACATGAACCTGACTCCCTGCGACATTGCTCGGCCCTGTTCAGTCTTCCAACGCCGCTAATTGCCCACAGGCCGCATCGATGTCAGAGCCTCGCGTGTCGCGCACGGTGGTTGAGATGCCACGGGCTTCGAGGCGACGTACGAACTCAGCGGTGTCTTCGTCGCGCGAGCGGGTGAAGCGAGAGCCTGGCACTTCGTTGAGCGGGATCAGATTGACGTGGGCCCAGCCCCAATTGCCGCGGGCATTGAGCAGGTCGGCCAGCAAGTCGGCGCGCCAACCCTGGTCGTTGATATCGCGCATCATGGCGTATTCGATCGAGACCCGACGCTTGGTCACGCTCGCGTAATGCCACGCCGCATCGAGGGCCTCAGCGACGCTCCAGCGAGTGTTGACTGGCACCAGCTCGGCGCGAAGCTCGTCATCAGGGGCATGCAGCGACAGCGCCAAGGTGACCGGGATGCCCTCACCGGCCAGCTCCATGATCCGCGGCACCAGCCCAACCGTGCTGACCGTGATGCCACGCGCAGACATGCCCAAGCCGTCTGGGCTCGGGTCGGTCATCCGGCGTACGGCGCCAAGCACCGCCTTGTAGTTGGCCAACGGCTCCCCCATGCCCATGAAGACGACATTGGACACGCGTCCCGGGCCACCGGCGACTTCGTTGCGAGCCAAAGACCTCGCGCCGGCCACGACCTGCTCGATGATCTCTGCGGTCGACATATTGCGCTGCAGCCCACCTTGGCCGGTGGCACAAAAAGTGCACGCCATCCCGCAGCCAGCTTGCGAAGACACGCACATGGTCACCCGGTCGGGATAGCGCATCAAAACCGACTCGACCAAGGCCCCGTCGAAGAGCCGCCACAAGGTCTTGCGGGTCTTGCCGCGATCGGCCTCCTGGGTGCGCACCTCGGTGAGCACCTTCGGCAACAATCCTTCGACCAGCTCGGCTCGCTGCCCGGTCGGCAGATCGGTCATCTGCTCGGGGTCTTCCGCCAGCCTCGCAAAATAGTGACGCGACAACTGCTGGGCCCTAAATCCAGGGAGCCCGAGCTCGATCAGACGCTCCTTGCGCTCTGCTGGAGTGAGATCGGCCAGATGGATCGGCGGTTTGCCGCGCCCACGCGGCTCCTCGAAGACCAGCGGCAAGTGTTTGATTGGCTCAGACATGACCCCCCGAGTGTGTCATGCCGCTCACTATTCGCCCCCATCCGCGCGTACGCCGAGCCACGCCGTACGCCGCCGAAGCGAGACGAGGCCGAGCCCAAGCGGTGGCTCCGATACGATGGCGCAGTCCCCAGGGAGAGGCTCAAATGACCCAGACACACGCCGATTACCAACTCAGCCAGTTGGACCAACTGGAAGCGGAGTCCATCCACATCTTCCGCGAGGTTGCTTCGGAGTTCGAAAAGCCCGTTTTGATGTTTTCCGGCGGCAAGGACTCCATCGTGATGCTCCGCCTCGCCGAGAAGGCCTTCTATCCGGCGAAGATCCCCTTCCCCGTGCTGCAGGTCGACACCGGCTATGACTTCCCAGAGGTGCTCGAGACCCGCACAAACTGGGTCAACCGCCTGGGCCTGCGTCTGATCGTGGCCAGCGTCGAGGAAGCCATCAAGAATGGCATCGTCGTCGACGACGGCAAGACCTCGCGCAACCGCCTCCAGATCGGCACCCTCCTCAACGCCATTGAAGAAGAAGGCTTCACCGCCGCATTCGGTGGCGGCCGCCGCGACGAAGAGAAGGCCCGCGCTAAGGAGCGCGTCTACTCCCACCGCGACGACTTCGGTCAGTGGGATCCCAAGAACCAACGCCCAGAGCTGTGGAGCCTCTACAACGGCCGCATCCACGAAGGCGAGCACATGCGGATCTTCCCGCTGTCCAACTGGACCGAGCTCGACATCTGGCACTACCTGGCCCAAGAGGGCATCGAGATCCCCTCGATCTATTTCTCCCACCAGCGCCGCGTCTTCAACCGCGACGGCATGTGGCTCTCAGAGTCGGAGTTCAACCCACTGCGTGACGGCGAAGAAGTCGTCGAGAAGACGATGCGATTCCGCACGGTCGGCGACCTAACCTTGACCGGCTGCGTGGAGTCAGAGGCAGACACCATCGAAAAGATCATCGAAGAGATCTCCGTGGCCCGAGTCACTGAGCGTGGCGCCACCCGTGGCGACGACCGCTTCTCCGAAGCCGCCATGGAAGACCGCAAGAAGGAAGGCTATTTCTGATGGCACCCGAGATGGCCACCACCGAACCCCACGAGGGACGCGGCCCCATGGACCTCCTCCGCTTCGCCACCGCTGGGTCGGTCGACGACGGCAAGTCCACCCTGATCGGCCGACTGCTGCTCGACTCAAAGTCGATCTTCGAAGACCAACTCGAAGCAGTCGAGGCCACCAGCGCCTCCAAGGGCTATGACTACACCGACCTGGCGCTGCTCACCGACGGGCTGCGCTCAGAGCGCGAACAAGGCATCACCATCGATGTCGCCTACCGCTATTTCGCGACCCCGACCCGCAAGTTCATCATCGCCGACACCCCCGGCCACATCCAGTACACCCGCAACATGGTCACCGGCGCCTCCACCGCCGACCTCGGGCTCGTCCTGGTCGACGCCCGCCAAGGCCTGACCGAGCAGTCGCGTCGGCACGCCGTACTCCTCTCGCTGCTGCGGGTGCCCCACCTCGTGCTCGCGATCAACAAGATGGATCTGGTCGACTACTCCGAAGCGATCTACGAGAAGATCCACTCCGAGTTCAAGAGCTTCGCCACCAAGCTCAATGTGCCCGACCTTGAAGTCATCCCGATCTCCGCGCTGCAGGGTGACAATGTCGTGACCAGGTCGCAAAACACGCCGTGGTACCACGGCCCCACCCTGATGCACCACCTCGAGCACGTGCACGTCGCCTCCGATCGCGACCTTGTTGACGCCCGCCTGCCGGTGCAATACGTCATACGCCCCAAGTCTGATGAGTTCCACGACTATCGCGGGTACGCCGGACAGGTCGCCGGCGGCATCTTCAAGCCCGGCGACGAGGTGATCGTGCTGCCCAGCGGCATGACCAGCAAGATCGCTGGCATCGACATCTTCGACAAGGAGATCCCCGAGGCCTTCCCACCGATGTCGGTGACCGTGCGCCTCGAAGACGACGTCGACGTGTCGCGCGGCGACATGATCGCCCGGGTGAAGAATGCCCCCACGCCCAGCCAAGACATCGACGCGATGATCTGCTGGATGACCAACGAGCCGCTGCGACCCAAGCAAAAGCTCGCGATCAAACACACCACGCGAAGCGCCCGGGCGTTGATCAAGGACATCCAATATCGCCTCGACATCAACACCTTGCACCGCGACCAAGACACCAAGGAGCTGGGTCTCAACGAGATCGGTCGCGTGCAATTGCGTACGACGGCACCCCTGCTGTGTGACCCCTATGCGAAAAACCGCACTACTGGGTCATTCATCTTGATCGACGAGGCCAGCGGGGTCACCGTCGGCGCCGGCATGATCTTGTGAGCTAGGCCAGCCAGCCCGTCGCTACTTGGTCAGAAGACCAAGTAGTGCAAAATCAGCCAGATCGGCGCGATCGTGGCGACGAGCGAGTCGAGGCGATCCATCAGGCCACCGTGGCCAGGGATGATCTGGCTCATGTCTTTGATGCCCAGGTCGCGCTTCATCACCGACTCCACGAGGTCACCAAGGGTCGCCATGACTGCGGTGCTGACCCCGAGCAAGATTCCGACCCACCAGTCGCCATCCATGAAGTAGACGACCATGGCCACGCCAACGCCCACGCAAGACAACAGCGAGCCGACGAAACCCTCCCAGGACTTCTTCGGCGAAATCACCGGAGCCATGGGGTGTTTACCAAAGAGCACGCCCGCGACATAGCCACCGATATCTGAGACCACTGTGACCAGCACGAAGGTGATCATGCCGCGCTGCCCGGCGTCATAGCCCAGGTCGGTCGACTCATTGAGCATCAGGCCCACAAATGACATCAACAAGGCCACATAGACCAACGTGAAGATGGCGGCGCTGGCGTTTTGCACAAAACCGCTCACGCCTCTACGAAGGAGCCAAAGCATGATCACCAACGAGGTGACCGCCGTGGCTGTCACCAACGCAGGTGGACCCCACACATAGGCCAACAGCAGCATCACCACGCCGCCGACCATGAGCGGTTGCTCAGGGATGTCAATGCCTTTAGCGCTCAGCCCCCGATGCATCTCCCAGATTGCAACCACAAGAGCGATCGCCACGACCACCATGAAGGCCGGCTCGAAGAAGAGCAGGGTCACCGCCAAGATGCCACCCAAAGTCACACCTGACGCGATCGCCTTCGGCAGGTCACGCCCGGCGCGGCCGTGGTCCTTCTGGGGCGGGCTGACCGGCGGCGTACTCGGCTCTTGCGACATCGGGTCTCAGACCTCGAGGAGTTCGGTCTCTTTGTGCTTGACCATCTCGTCGATATGGTCGGTGTGCTTCTTGGTCAGCCCTTCAAGACGCTTCTCCGCAGCAGCCACATCGTCCTTGCCGACCTCGCCGTCCTTCTCCATCTTCTCCAAGCCCTGCTTGGCATTACGACGGATATTGCGCACCGAGATGCGGCCCTCTTCGGCCTTCTGCTTGGCGACCTTGATGAACTCCTTGCGCCGCTCCTCGGTCAACTCCGGGAAGACACAACGGATCACCTTGCCGTCGTTTGAGGGGTTGACCCCGAGGTCGGATTCGCGGATCGCCTTCTCGATATTGGCCAGCGCACTGACGTCGAATGGTGCCACCAGGATGATCCGAGCCTCTGGGGCGGTGAAGGTGGCCAACTGCTGCACGGGGGTGGGGGTGCCGTAGTACTCCGCGGTCAACTTGGCAAACATCTGCGGGTTGGCCCGACCAGCCCGGATAGCAGCGAACTCCTCACGGGTGACTTCGACAGCCTTCGCCATCTTCTTGTCGGCATCGTTCAGGGTTTCGTTGATCACTACGTCGCTCCTACATCGCGCTTGCATTCGACCCGGCCAGTACGGGGTCAAGTGTGCCTTATCGGATTAGTTGGCGCTGACCAGCGTCCCGATCTGGTCGCCCTGCACCACCCGCAAGATATTGCCCTCGGGCTCCATCCCGAAGACCACCATCGGCAGGCTGTTCTCCATGCACAATGCAAAGGCGGTGGCATCGGCGACCTTGAGCTCCCGCTGCAAGGCCTCAGCGAAGGTGAGGTGCTCGAATTTCTTGGCGTTGGGGTCTTTGCGTGGATCTGCGTCATAGACCCCGTCGACCCCGCTCTTCGCCATCAGCACGACCTCGCACTTGGTCTCCAGGGCGCGCTGGGCGGCCACTGTGTCGGTGGAGAAGTACGGCAGGCCAGCGCCAGCACCGAAGATGACGACCCGCCCCTTCTCGAGGTGACGGATCGCCTTGCGCGGGATGTATGGCTCAGCAACTTGACCCATCGTGATGGCGGTCTGCACCCGGGTCTCGATGCCTTCTTTCTCCAAGAAGTCCTGCAAGGCCAAGCAGTTCATCACGATACCGAGCATGCCCATGTAGTCGGCACGCGCGCGGTCCATGCCATGTTGCTGCAACTCCGCGCCTCTGAAGAAGTTGCCACCCCCAGTGACGACTGCCACCTCAATGCCCGCCCGCTGGACGGCAGCGATCTCTCGGGCGATCTTCTGCACGACCTCGGGGTCGACGCCCACGCTGCCCCCGCCGAAGACCTCACCGGACAGTTTCAACAAGACCCGTTTGTAGCCACTCATGCCAATCACCTGTTCTTAAATTGCGAAGAAGGCCGGTGCGATGAGACTTGTTGTCTGCATCTTCACCGACCTCCTCCATGACTAACGTCTGGGCCAAACCTAGACGATCAAGCGCCAACCTCGAAGCGAGCGAAGCGCTTGATCTCGACGCCGGCCTCATCAAGCACCTGCTTGACCGACTTCTTGTTGTCGGTCACCGAAGGCTGATCCAACAGGGCGACCTCCTTGAAGAAGCCATTGAGACGGCCCTCGGTGATCTTGGCGATCGCCTGCTCTGGCTTGCCCTCTTCCTTGGCAGTGGCCTCAGCAATCGAGCGCTCACGCTCGACGATGTCAGCGGGTACCTCGTCGCGGTTTAGGTACTGCGGACGCATCGCGGCGATCTGCATGGCTGCACCCCGAGCGGCGTCGGCGTCAGCACCGTCGTACTCGACGAGTACGCCGACTGCCGGAGGCAGGTCGGCGGCACGCTTGTGCATGTAAACCACGGTGTTGCCGTCGAAATAGGCGACCTGACCCAACTCGATCTTCTCGCCAATGGTGACGGCGAGGCCTTCCACGACCTCTCCGACGGTCTTGTCACCAAGAGACGCGGCCTTGAGTGCCTCGGCATCGGCGGTCTTGCTGGCGGCAGCTGCATCAGCAATCTGCTGGGCAGCGGCAATGAAGTCATCATTCTTGGCCACGAAGTCGGTCTCGCTCTTCAGCTCGACCAGGGCACTACCAGAGTTGACGACGAGACCGGAGGTCGCCTCACGCTCAGCGCCTCGCTTAGCGGCCTTGGCCGCGCCCTTGACGCGCAAGACCTCAACGGCCTTGTCGAAGTCACCGCCAGTCTCTTCGAGGGCCTTCTTGGCGTCCATCATGCCCGCGCCAGTGGTGTCACGGAGCTTCTTGACGTCGGCAGCAGAAATTGCCATCAGGGATCAGTCTTCCTTCTTCTCGGTCTCGTCGGCCTTTGCCTCAGCGGTCTCGGCCTTTGCTTCTTCAGCAGGAGCAGCGTCGGCGGCTGCAGCTTCGGCTGCGGGCGCCTCGTCAGCAGCCTTGTCGGCGCCACCTTCGAGCAGGTCACGCTCCCAGTCAGCCAGCGGCTCATCGGCACCAATGCCAGCGTCTTCGCCCTCAGCGGCCTTGGCACCTGAGCGGGCGATCAGGCCATCGGCAACAGCGTCGGCGACAACACGGGTGAGCAGGCCGACCGCGCGGATGGCGTCGTCATTGCCCGGGATCGGGAAGTCGACCTCATCGGGGTCGCAGTTGGTGTCAAGGATCGCGATGATCGGGATCCGCAGCTTGCGGGCCTCTTCGATCGCTAGGTGCTCCTTGTTGGTGTCCACGATCCACACCGCACTCGGGGTGCGGACCATGTCGCGGATGCCACCGAGGGTCTTGTTGAGCTTGTCACGCTCCCGCTTCATCTGCAGGAGTTCCTTCTTGGTGCGACCGGATCCAGCCACATTGTCGAAGTCGATCTCGTCGAGCTCCTTGAGGCGGTTGATCCGCTGGTGCACGGTCTGG
>WBZL01003594.1_pt1 | contig 14078 bp, 14 predicted proteins | sample 5204291 | NCBI WGS metagenome assembly WBZL01 (sample SAMN12344345, study PRJNA552823) | activated sludge metagenome | biome: Activated sludge suspended growth; feature: Nitrification reactor; material: Wastewater; isolation source: activated sludge from nitrification reactor of wastewater...
TTTGGAATTTGGAATATTGCTTCCAGACGGCAGGTTGCAGGTGGAAATATTTAATAACCGGACGGATATCCCTTGAGATTTATTTTTAGCGCCAGGCCTTCTATTATTTCCTACCTTTGTGCCCAACCGGCGCCTGACTTCTGATGGCCTCTTTAAACAAAATGAAATGATTGGAAAAAACAACCTTTCCAAAACCACCCTGCTCGCTTTCACAGCCGTCGCCTTCCTCCTGCTCACCTGCAGGAACGACATGCCGGAAGGGCCCGTCGAACCCGAATTGCCCATCGGCACCACCCCGATCCCCGCCTCCCCGCAAAGGACCGGCGATCCGCAGGCGGGGTACGATTATCTGGTAGCAGGCGATTATATCCGAAGCGGCATTCCGTACTCGGTCTTTGTCAATACGTTCGGGAAAGACACCAAGAACGAACTCGGAAGGGCCGGCGACAATGCAGAGATCAATTACGAATTTACCGCCGTGGATGCGCCGAACGGCGTGCGGGTGGTAGCGCCGAACTGCCTTCAATGCCACGCCCAATACCTGAACGGAGAATTGGTGGTCGGCCTGGGCAACAGCACCTACGATTTTACAACCGACCAATCCCAGAATGCCGCGCTCCTGGAAACGGTGATCAAGGCATTTTACGGGAGTTCGTCCCCGCAGTGGGAGGCGGCCAAAAATTTTACGCGGGCCGTGAAAGCTACCGGGCCGTACCTGATCACCAAAGTAAGGGGTGTGAATCCGGCCGATAAACTGGCGGCGGTCCTGGCCGCTCACCGCGATGTTTCGGACCTTTCCTGGTACGATGAGTCGCAGATGTCCTTACCCGCGGAGGTGGTCCCGTCGGACGTACCCGCCTGGTGGCTGCTGAAAAAGAAGAACGCCATGTTCTACAACGCGGCCGGCAGAAAGGATTTTGCCCGCTTCATGATGGCGTCCAACCTGCTGACGGTTTCCGATTCCACAGAGGCCAGGGATGTCGACAACCATTTCAATGATGTGCTCGCTTATATCCTGACCCTGCAGCCGCCTGCCTATCCCGGCGCACTGGATCAGGCCCAGGTTGAAAAAGGCCGGGTTATCTTCAAAGAGAACTGCGAATCCTGCCACGGGACGTACGGCGCGGAAGCCGCTTATCCCAACCTGCTGGTATCCCTGGACAGGGTAGGGACCGACCCGGAACTCGCTCAGGCCAATTTTGCCTATCCCGAATTCGTTGATTGGTACAACCGCAGCTGGTTCAGCAAAAATCCGAACGCCGCCAGGCTCGAGCCGGGTGAAGGCTATATCGCCCCGCCGCTCGACGGCATCTGGGCTACGGCGCCTTATCTGCACAACGGTTCCGTGCCGACGCTCGAAGATCTGCTGAACAGTACTGCGCGGCCTAAATACTGGAAGCGGTCATTTGACACCAGCGATTATGATCAGACCAAAGCGGGTTGGAATTATTCGGTTGAAACATCAGGTGGGAGTACATCCGTGTACGACACCACGCTGCCCGGATACGGCAATCAGGGGCATACATTCGGCGATTTCCTGAATGACACCGATCGCGCCGCTTTGATCGAGTACCTGAAATCGCTGTAATCCGGCATACTACTGGACAAAATGAGCAGTGGGGACGGATGAAAAAGTGCGCGAGAGCATAAAAAGCAACGCCTTTACGCTCTCGCTCACTCATCCTCTCGGGCTCTTTTTGCCACCTTTGTAAAAATGTCCACTAATCACTTATCGCACCTCTTTTTCCCAATTCGATCACTTCGAGCTGACCGATCTTCCCGGCATCGACCTGGAACCGGACAATGGTTCTCATTAGATGGAACCCATGATGACCGGCCGCACCCGGGTTGATGTGCAGACAACCGAATTGTTTGTCCGGCATGACCTTGAGGATATGGGAATGCCCGCAGATGAACAATCCGGGCGGGTTGACCTGCATGATTTCCCGGACCCGTTGGTTGTACCTCCCAGGGTAACCGCCGATATGGGTGATCCAGACGTCGAGCCCATCGCAATCGAACCGCCAATCCAGCGGGAATTGCCGCCTGGCCAGGTGGTCGTCGATATTGCCGTAAACCGCCTTCAGCGGCCTGAAGGCCGCCAGCTGATCCGTCACCGACAGATCGCCGATGTCGCCGGCGTGCCAGATCTCGTCCACCGGTTCAAAATATTGAAATACATGGGGATCGAGGTATCCGTGGGTATCCGAAATCAGGCCGATTTTTTTCATAGGGTCGGGTCGATGATGATTTTGCCGAATTGATCGCTTTGTTCCAATCGTTCAAAGGCTTCATTGACCCTTGAAAGCGGGAATGCGCGGTCAATGACGGGGTGTATCCGGTGGAGGGTTACGAAATTCAGCATTTCCAGGAATTCTTCATCCGTGCCCATCGAGGTGCCGCAGATAGTGATCTGTTTCCAGAAAATGGACTGCGGCAGGAACTTGGGTACAGCGCCCAAGGTGCCGCCGTAAGTAACGATCCGGGCGCCCGGACCGGCAATTTTGATGAGTTGGTTGAATCCGGGGCCGCCCGCACTGTCAATGATCAGGTCAAATCCGCCCGATTTTGCCTTCAGGGATTCATGCCAGCTCTCTTCCCTGTAATCGGCGCCCCCGGCAGCCCCCATGGCCATGGCCTTATCCAGTTTTTCCACGGATCCGGATGTGACGTATACGACAGCCCCTGCTGCCACCGCAAACTGCATGGCGGTAAGCGCAACACCCCCGCCGACCCCGGTGATCAGTACTTTTTGGTCTTTTTTGAGGCCTCCTTTTGTAAAAAGCGCCCGGTAGGCGGTCAGGCCGGCCAGGGGCAGGGCGGCGGCTTCGTGCCAATTCAGGTGAGCAGGCCTGGGGTACAACCGGTCGGTATTGACCAGTATCTTTTCAGCAAGCGTACCGTTGTCGGGCATGCCGAGGATGGTGTAGTTTTTGGATGGAAAGGCCGGGTTGCTGCCCCAATGCTGGTTGGGGTTGATGATCACTTCGCGCTCATGGTGTGTGCCGGCACCGTCAGAGCCGAGGACGATGGGCGTCACGATTTTGGGATAAAGCCCTTTGGTGATGAAATAATCGCGCCGGTTGAGCGCTGCGGCCCTGAGGGTTACGACTGCCGTGTCCGCCGATTCGGTCGGGTCGGGCAGATCCGCCAGGGACAACGGATGATCCTGTTGGGTGAAAAGGGCGGCTTTCATGGAGATACTGACTCGTTTTGAGGTAAAAATATAGATTTTGGCAATTAAATTTGAGAAAATACCCGTCACTTCTTCCGGCCAGATCTTTACCATCAAAAAAACAGACGGTTCGACCATTCAGACCGATCTGGCGGGCTTGCTCAATGAGCGAAAACTGGGTACAATTGACGATATCCCGGTTCCGCCAACCACGCCGCCACCTGCCGCAGATCCATGCGCTCTGCTGGCGCCGCTTGGCTGCACTGACCTGGAACAACAAGCCCAAAACCAGTCTCTGGTACTGATCCTGAACGATATGGCAGGCCTGGATGTAAGTACGCTGCAGTACCCGGTACAGATCCACCTGGTCAGGTTATGCGACGGAACTACAGCCTATTGAACCGCCTGACTTCCGCTCAATATGGGCGAGTTGTTCCCCTTTATAGCATAACAGGCGTTTTTATGAATTTCTCCCATATCATCAACAATAATTATTCTGTTCCGACCATCAGTTATGATGGGGATGGTAATATTGAAACCCTTCAGCGTTTTGGGATGATCCCGGATGGCAATTGTTTCACCAAGAACCAGATTGATAACCTGGCGTACGAATACTTCGCGGATTCACCAAGGCTTAAAAAAGTTACCGATACAGCTCCGAGTACCTATCGTCCAAAAGGCTTTAACCCGGGAACGGCATCCACCTCTGATGAATATGAGTATGATGCCAACGGCAACCTGGAAACAGACCCATACAAAGGCCTTCATATTGACTACAATTTGCTAAATTTACCCAGCAGCGTAATCAAAGGTGGGGCAAGCATGACCATTCGTTATGATGTGACAGGCAGAAAATGGAGTTAAACCGGTACAGAAGGCATTCGCGAGTATGTTGGTGGGGTTGAATATATGGATGAAGAAATACAGTCAGTTCAACATGGTGAAGGACGTTTGGTTGCTACATATAATGAGACGGCAATAGAATCAATTCGGGCAGAATATTGGCGGCAGGATCATTTGGGGAATACAAGAGTAGCCTTTTCAGATTTTAATTTGGATGGCGTTATTGCCACTAAGGATGATCCAAATACCACAGAAAACGAGGTTGAGATTACTCAGGAAAACCACTATTATCCGTTCGGGTTAAATCATGATGGGCCATTGTATCAGTTGGTCCAGCCTGAGAACAAGTATCAATATAATGGCAAGGAATATGTTGAAGATTTGGGGTTGGATTGGAATGATTATGGTGTGAGATGGTATAATTCAGCAATTGGAAGGTGGCATACCATCGATCCATTAGCTGATAAATATTCCTCTTGGAGTTCTTATTGTTATGTTATGGATATGCCAATTAATGCCATTGATCCAGATGGGCGTTATGTTGAAATCAAAAATGAAGATGATCAAAAATATTTTTTAGAAAAATTAAAATCAGTCTTAGGAAATACCTCATCCCTTTTTTCTTTTAAGAAAAATGGCATTCTCAAAGTGGATAAAAAAGGTTTAAAACAATTAAAGGAAGGTGATTCAAAAGAAATAGTGCAGGGGTTTTATGATCTTGCAAATAGTACTGATTATGGAATTGAATTTTCAACCCAACTAGGCGAGGATGGTAAATATACATGGAACCCGTCTGTTATGGTTGACACAAAGGAGCGTGATGAAAATGGAAATATTGTCACGACTTCTATGCAAATCAACGCATTTTCTGGCAAAGGGATAACACTTGATTTAACAAATAAAAATGAAGGGATATTTACAAGTTTAAAGAATGTAGATGATAATAGAATTAATGACAATCGCTCTCTTATCTTGATGAATCGACAACTTTCAGAAACCGGCACATTTTCATCAAATGGAGAAAAAACATCCCCCTGTGCAGGATGTATACTAGTACATGAATTTTTAGATCATGGGCTTCCATGGATAAAAGGCACCAATAGTAATGTCGTCGAATATCACAACAAAGCCTTGAGAATCAAAAAATCAAAACAACGAGATGGAAAAGACCACTAGAATAGTTTCAACCAATAACTGGATAGATTTATTCATTGTCATACTTTTGCTTGCAATCCCTATAAGTTCATCCTGCCAAGCTAAGCATGAAATGATGTTTAAACTGCGAAAAAAAAAGCTTGAAATTATTATCTTTAATCCTACTAAAGATACTCTTTTTCTGCCGAGTCAGGCATATTGGAGGGAACTGCCAAAGGAGTCTGTTCATACTAGGTCGGATACATTAATTGTAAACCTAATTAGGGAACCAGTAATTGCTGTTTCGGATGGAGAGGGAATAGTTTCACAAGGTGTTTATTTTTCAGATTTTATTATCCCTCCGAGCAAAAACAGGATCATAGCGTTTCGGTTAAAGATTAAGCACCGAAGGAGAATCAACTTTCTTACTTTAGTTTGGAATGAAGGTAAGGACAAAGTTGTCTCAGACGAAAATTGGTAAAACAGTGCAGGGAAAAACGCAAGCTGGTGAAAAGCATACCATGTAGCGCATAATTTGGAAATAAAATCAGGTCTTTTTGATCGGGTTTATCCGTCCTTTTGCATCCAATTTGGCCTGTTCCGAAATGGCAAATTTGTCCTTGACAAGGAAGTCCTTCCAGACATAACTTTACTGGATCAAGTTCAAAGAAGCCCTAGGTTTAGGTGTAATTTCCTTAAGGTCGGCCGGTGGCAGGCCTTGTTTTTGGTTGGAATTGACTTTTTGATTAAATGGAGCTATTTTGGGGTAAATATCATTTAGGAAAGAGGGCAAAGCGAATCGGGATAACGAAGCATAGAATAGAGAAGTAACTTTCTTAAGTACAATCCAGATTTCTTTAACGAAAAAACAAGATACATAAAAATTATAGATCATGGCTCTTGGGGATTTTTTCAGAATTAACTTCCCTTACGGGATGCAAAAAAATGATAAAAATGAATGGTTCGTTTTTAATCGCGAATACAAGCCATTAGGCTTTAATACTGACGAAAAGGTCAAGTATGAAGATTATCCAATTTTTGTTAAATACAAAGGATTGACAGATGCCAAATTGCAAAAGCTAGCTTGCCCAAATGAAAACACCATTAGGCGAAACGATAAAGGTGAAATTTTTATGATTTGGTTTTACTCAGATGGTACCAATCCTAAAGACAACCCTAAATACTGGGACGCCTACTTTAAACGGATAAAAATTCTATCATCATTGCGAAGCCCAGATCTATAAATTCTTCCGAAATCCAATTCATTCCAAATACATTTATTTAATTCAAATTGACAAATCGAGAAATCCCATGGCGAACAAGGATGTAGAATATGAATTATTTGTTAAAAGTGTTTACCAATCGATACTTCGCATTGATGGCATGGAAGGTCTATCAGTCGACCATAATGTAATGATTAAAGGAAAATCAGGGTGTGAACACCAGATTGATGTTTATTTTGAATTGAGGATTGCCGGTGAAATTCAAAGATTTGCAATTGAATGTAAAAATTATTCAAAATCGATCCAAATAGGTAAAGTTAGAGATTTTTTTGGGGTTGTCACCGATATCGGAGGCATTAAAGGGATTATGGCAACAAAGATAGGGTTCCAAAGCGGCGCAAGACTTTTTGGAGATTTCTATAGAATTAGTTTAAAAGAAATTAGAAAACCAGAGGAAGATGACTGGAATAATAGGTTAAGAAAAATTCAATTCAATGTAATTATGTTGCATATAAAAATCAAAAATATTAAGATAAATCTTGACTATGATTGGATCGTTAAGAATTTTGAATATTTTGACTCCGAAGTATTGGCATTATTATCTTCTATCAATGAAGAAATTGTTCTTTATTTCGAAGATGGAGAAAAAGACTTCGATTTTCGAGAGTTGGAAGAAAAAATTCCCCGAAAAGGTAAAAATGTTGAAAATTTAAAATACGAATTTGATTTCAATAAAAACTTCAGATTCATTGATACTAACATTGGGAGGGTAAAGGTTGCCAATATCATTGTGACGTACGATGAGGCCCCTCTCTCAAAAGAAATTTTGATAGACTCATACCATCTTACGAAAGCGATTTTCAGAGACATTCAATCAGGTGACATGAAATTTATCAAAAATTTATAGCGCTTCTTATTTTGCACATATCCTCCCGCTCCCACAAACCCCACCGTTCCCACTTCCAGTAACATCTTGATTCTCCACGCCCCCTGCCCCCATATTGCATTCATTTTCACGACTATTCGTATACCTAAATGATGCAATTATGCTTCGACAAGCAACTCAGCGGCGGCTGACCATTCCTGCCAAGCCGGTCAATTCATGCCTTTGGTATATCATCAACCGCCCCACGGTGGTGCCTACCGTGGAAGCCGGCGGCCAGTGCCAAAGGCATGTATTGCCCGTCATGGAAACCGATCCCAGTGCTGCCGGAGTCAAACAACGGGGTATTGTTCGGCTTCTATCAGAAGTTCTGCTCAATACTGATCTTCAGGCAGCAACACAAACCCGTTGCGGGCATATTTGCCGAAATCATCGTATTTGATCCAGATATAGCCGCCCATGCCCCATTGGTTGCCCCAGCAGCTGAGCACCTCGAATGCCTGGTCGTTTTCATTGAAACCGACGACTATGAGGGGATAGCTGGCGTTGGCTTGCCCGTCGGGGTCCCAGTACCGGGCGCCGGTAAATGACCTGATCCTTTCGTCCGCCTTGATCTCGAACAGGACGGGATTGCCGCGTTGCAGGGCTTTTTTGGTTTCGAATACCCGCTGCCGCTCCTTGGTCAGGTCGCTGAAAATATGCAGGTAATTGACGATCTTGTACTTCTGCGTGGCCATCACGGCGCCGGGGATTTCCCGGGCGTCATAGGTGACGATGGCGGCATTCACGGTACCTTCCCGGGCCAGGAAATTCAAGGTCTCTTCAAAGCTGACGGGCTTGCCCGCTCCGGCCAGGTTGAGGCCGATATAGTCCGGACTGAGGTTGACCTTGAAGTTCTTGCCCAGGTTGACGTAGAACTCCAGCAGGATGGAAGCGCCGTAGGCAATGGATTCACCCCGGATGCCGACCTGCCTGACCGGCATCATGTACGGCTTGAGGCTCTGGGCTTCCAGCAGGTCGCGGGCGTTGCTGCCGGCGCCCGGAACGTAGGGCAAAAAATGATCGATGAGGGCTTCTTCCGTAATGCCCAGCTTCAACCCTCTGGCGGATTTCGGCATCATATCCTGGGCAGAAAGCGGTAAAACCGACAAACAGCATAAAACGGGCAACAGCCCGGTAAACAGGTTTTTCATGAAGGGGAGGATTGTTGAAGTACTGGTCGTGTCAAATAGTTGAAGATGTGCTTTGTTCTCAGGTCTATTCGAAACGATCAAACCGATCGATTTCTTTTTTGATCAATAAAAAAAATTCTCCGGATTCAGAAATATGGCCTGATACAATGTCCGGGCTTATGGCGACAAGCGGAATGAAGCGCCAAAATAGAACTGCCTGGGCAGGCCCGGATAATAATACCGGGGCGAAGAGCCGGCCGCGTTCACCTGCAACATGGCCGCATACCGGATATCGGCCAGGTTCTCCATCCCGGCAAAGAAATTGCAATGCAGGTACCAGATCTTCGTCCGGTTGGACAATACCTTTTCCCAACCCGCACGGAAGGAGCATATGCCATATGCATCCGCTGAAGCCTTATTGGCGTCATCGGCATAAACCTTATCGGTAAAGTCGTAATTGAGGTGCAGGTAATACCCGGCCCTCAGGCCCAGGTCGGCGGTGAGGTGGGCCCGGACGGGAGCAACCCCGGCAAGCGTATTGCCCTCGAAATCGCCGCCGGTTCCGTCATAATCGAGGAAAGTGAATTTGCCGGTAGTATAATTCAGGCTCGTATACAGGGATGGGTTTTCCCGGATCCAGGTTTGTCCGACCAGGAATTCGAAACCCTCGTGGAGGCTTTTTCCGGCATTGACCAGCGCCGGTTCGCCATTCGGCAGTTCACTGGGTACCAGGAGGTGGTCTACGGTCATCCGGAATGCGGTGATTTCAGCCTCAAGACCCGAAACCGCGGCGCCTGAAAACCGGATGCCGGACTCCAGGTTCCAGGCCTTTTCCGGCAAAAGATCCAGGCGAAGGCCTGATGCGTAGGAGGACTCCGCTCCCGGCCAGAACGAACCGCTGCTCACCAGCCCGAACCATTCCAGATCCTGTTTTTTGTCCAGGTAAAAGGACGCGCCCAGTTGCGGTGAAAAAATGGGTTTGGAATGTGCCGAGAGATTCTCCGGAGGATTGTTGGTGAAATGCCACCGGCTCAGGTTTTGCTTCAGGTTCAGACCCCATTCCACCTTTATGCGTTTCAGCGGAATATTGCCTTCAGCGTATAGGTAATATTGCAGCCGGTTTTCTTTGATCCGGTCCAACGGATCGCCGGTAGCGCCCATCGGCAGGGTCTCAAAGGTCTGCTGATCGTATCGTTCGCCGTACACTTCCAGCCCGGCGCTGTATTTCCAGGAATCGGCTTCAGGCCTCGGAATCCGGCTCAGCGAAAGCCGAACCCCGCCGCCGAGATTGTTTTCCCGGAGTACATTGAACGGGCGAACCTCGTCGTTGGTCCGCAACTGGCCGTAAACGGTGGTCAGCGCCCGCATCTCTGCTGATTCCGAACCCGACAACCAGGCTGTTTTCCGGGTTATTCCGCCGGTAAAGGTATAGGCATCCTCTCCGCCTTTGACGGCTGCCCAATTCGCCGCAGCTGCCTCCGGATGGTCTCTGAAATCAAGGGCTGTCAGGCTGCTTGGTATCCTGGCATTGATATGCTGTCCGTAGAGCAGGTAATCCAGCCGTCTGGTTTCCATGGTCCGTTTGGTGTTCTCGTCAAATGCCTCCTGCTGCCCGACCGTTCCCGCCAGGAGCAACGAGCTGCGGTCGTACCGGTTGTTGGCCCTGTACCCGTCCGCATGGGTATGATTGGCGCTGATCCTCAGGGGGACCATGCCGGATGGGGATGTAAACGGAGCGGCATAGGCGTGAGTCTGCCACAGGCCGTACGACCCGGCGAGGGTTTTGAACGCGAAAGGGTAGGGGCTCGTACCCGGCAACCGGATCTGAAGGGCCCCGCCCGGTCCAGCGCCCAGCCTGGCCGGCGCCGGCCCCCTGCGATAGGCTATCGAGCCCAGCAGGTTGGGGTCCCATTCTTCCACGGCGCTTTCTCCTGCGCCGTTGGTCAGCGGGATCTCTCCGTAATACAAAGTAAGCCGGTTGGTGGCAAAAGGCGAACGGGCGCCGATCCCTCTGACATTGAGCCGGTAGGTGTTAAGGGCGCCTTTCTGGATCTGGAGGCCCGGCAGCCGGTCGATCACATCGGCGATATTGATGACGGCTTCCCGTTGGATGAGATTGACGCCGACCCTTATTTCAGGCAAGGGGCCTTCGGCATTGATGATGGAAAATTTGGCCGCCTCGCGGTCGGACCTTCCGGTGAGGGTGACGCCTTCCAGGTCGATGGTCCATACGTTCGCCGTATCCTTGTCCGCTTGGGCCAGGACCCGAAAACCCGGGCACAGGAACAGTGCGGTTGCCAGGATTAAATATGGCTTGAAAGGCCTCAATCGATGCGGATTTTTAATATTGCAAGGCGGTAAGCGCGCCATTTTTGATGCGGTATTCCATATTGCGGGTGTCCGCTTTCCGGAATGACTTACCCGTGATGTTTTCGTAAAGATTGATGTATCGATCGGAAACCTCCTGAACGAATTCGTCGGGCATGTCGGGCATTTTCTGTCCTTCCAACCCCTGAAACCCATTGGCCATCAGCCATTCGCGGACGAATTCCTTGGAGAGTTGTTTTTGTTTTTCGCCCCGGGCCTGCCTTTCCCTGTAACCCTCCAGGTAGAAATAACGCGAGCTGTCGGGGGTGTGGATCTCATCGATCAGGAGGATAACCCCGTCTTTTTTGCCGAACTCATATTTTGTATCCACCAGGATCAGGCCCTGTTCTTCCGCCATCTGGGTGCCCCGCCTGAACAGCCCCCGCGTATACTCCTCCAACCTGCTGTACTCTCCGGCGGAAACCAGCCCTTTGGCAATGATCTCCTCCTTTGAAATGTCCTCGTCGTGGCCTTCGTCGGCTTTGGTGGCCGGGGTGATGATGGGTTCGGGAAAGGGATCGTTTTCTTTCATGCCGTCGGGCATGGACACCCCGCACAGGGTCCTTTTGCCGGCGCTGTATTCCCGCCAGGCGTGGCCGGCCAGATAGCCCCGGATGACCATTTCGATCTTGATGGGTTCGCACATTTCCCCGAAAGCGAGGTTGGGATCCGGTGTACTGAGCAGCCAGTTGGGCACAATGTCCTTGGTGGCGTTCAGAAAATGAGCGGCCACCTGATTGAGCACCTGGCCTTTGTAGGGAATGGGTTTGGGCAGGATGTGATCAAACGCGGAAATGCGGTCGGTAGCGACCATCAGCATCTTGTTGCCGAAAAAATATACATCGCGGACCTTGCCGCGGTAAAATCCGGTTTGACCGGGGAAAGAAAAGTTGGTTTCCCTGAGTGCCTGCGTCATTGGTGTTGCATTAAGATGTTTTGGCAGATGTACCGGCAAATTTAGACGCAATTCGTCAATAAAGCTTATTTTCAGGTCGCAGAACTTTCAAGTAATTTACCGGCCCGCCTTCGGGTACATCTCACCCTCTCACTCTCTCACCCTCTCACCCTCTCACCCCCTCTCACCCTCTCTCCCTCTCTCTCCCCCTCTCACTCCAACGCCTCCGGCGCCAGCCTTACCACCAGCCCGTCCAGTTCATCCTTAATCCGGAGCTGGCAGCCCAGCCGGGAATTATCCTCCACAAAAAAAGCCTGGTCGAGCATGTCGGCTTCGGCGTCCTGCATTTCGGGCAACGCATGGCTGCTTTCGACATAAACATGACAGGTAGAACAAAGCGCCATGCCGCCGCAGGTGCCCTTTACCGGCAATTCGTACATTTTACAGACCTCCATCAGGTTCAGGTTCATGTCTGTGGGCGCTTCCAGTTCATGGGGTTCACCCTCCCTGTCGATCACAGTTATATTGATCATTTCTGCTTTTCCGTTGTTTAAACGGCAAAAATATTCTTTTAAATCCAATAGGCCCCGGTGATATTTGTTTTTCTGTATCATTGCATATCAAAACCGAGCAGTCATGAAAATCACTTATTACGGACATTCCGCCTTCGGACTGGAAATGGGCGGTAAAAACCTGCTGTTTGATCCGTTTATTTCGCCGAACCCGATGGCGGCCGAAATCGACATCAACAAGATACCGGCGGATTACCTGTTGATCTCCCACGGCCACCAGGACCATGTGGCCGATGCCGAACGGATTGCCAAAAGAACGGGCGCCGGCGTGATCTCCTCCTTCGAGATCTTTACCTGGTTCAACCAGATGGAAATAGGCGGGCATCCCATGAATACCGGCGGGAAATATACTTTCGACTTCGGGACGGTCAAGGCAGTCAGTGCGATCCATTCCAGCGTCCTGCCCGACGGGACTTACGGCGCCAACCCCATGGGGTTTGTGATCTGGAACGATGAAGCTTGTTTTTATTATGCAGGCGATACCGCCCTGACCATGGATATGAAGCTGATCCCGATGACCTGCCCCAAACTCGATTTTGCCGTCTTGCCCATAGGCGACAACTTCACCATGGGCTATGAGGATGCCTTGATTGCCAGCGACTTCATCGGGTGCGACACCATTATCGGGGTCCACTTCGATACCTTCGGTTATATTAAAATTGACCACAATGAAGTCCTAAAGGCTTTCGCGGAACGGGGAAAAAAGCTAATTTTGCCCTCGGTTGGCGAAGTTATTCAATTGTAGCCGGCTTTATCTGCATTTCAAACCCGATAATCGAATCAAGATGGGAAAAGTTATTGCGATTGCAAATCAGAAAGGCGGTGTCGGCAAAACGACGACTGCCATCAACCTCGCCGCCAGCCTTGCAATCCTGGAGAAAAAGGTGCTGTTGATCGATGCGGACCCCCAGGCCAACGCCTCCTCAGGGGTGGGCGCCATGCCCGAAGATGTGGAAACCTCCATTTACGATTGCCTGATCAACGGCCTTAGCCCGGAAGAGGCGATCTACGAGACCGATACGCCCAACCTCCACCTGATCCCGTCCCATATCAACCTGGTCGGCGCTGAATTGGAACTGATCAACCTGGAAGACCGGGTGCAGGTCATGAAAGGGATCGTCGATAAGGTCAGGGATGATTATGATTATGTGTTCATCGATTGCCTGCCGTCTCTGGGGCTGATCACCCTGAATGCGCTTACGGCAGCGGATACGGTCCTGATCCCGGCTCAATGCGAATTCTTTGCACTGGAAGGGCTTGCAAAATTGCAGAATACCATCCAGCTGGTTAAGGATAATTACAACCCGGGCCTCGAGATCGAAGGCATCCTGCTGTCTATGTACGACAGCCGCCTTCGGTTGGCTTCCGTTGTGGTGGAAAAAGTCCGGGAGATCTTCCCCGACCACGTCTACGATACCATCATCCACCGGAACGCCCGGATCGGCGAGGCGCCCAACCACCACATGCCCATCGTTTTGATCAACGCCGGCAGCAAGGGCAGCATTAACTTTTTGAACCTGGCACAGGAATTCCTGGCCAAAAACAAGGATAACGTCCTGGTCTGAAGGCCGGATGTTGTTCATTCCCTTATTCCCCAAGCGGGAGCGATAAATCGGACACATGGCAAAAAGAATTGCATCCAAAACAGGCGCCAAAGAGGCATTAGGTTCGGGGATCGATGTCCTGTTTACCAAAAAACTGGATCAGGCCATCGCCGAAAACCCTGAAAAAGTCGTTAAGGACCTCAGCAGCCATTTCGCCCTGGTTCCCATCGACCAGATAGAGAGCAATCCCGACCAGCCCAGGAAGGATGT
>WBZL01003595.1_pt1 | contig 14073 bp, 6 predicted proteins | sample 5204291 | NCBI WGS metagenome assembly WBZL01 (sample SAMN12344345, study PRJNA552823) | activated sludge metagenome | biome: Activated sludge suspended growth; feature: Nitrification reactor; material: Wastewater; isolation source: activated sludge from nitrification reactor of wastewater treatment...
TAGCCGCCCGCGTAGTTGGCCACCACCTCGTACTCCAACCACAGGGTGGTGGTAGTTCTGGCCCGGCGTGTTGGCGTCGACCTCGAGGGCCCAACCAGCCTGGTCTGAAGCGTTCTTCTTCTTGCTGGCGATGCCCCGGGTCGGGTCGTTCTTGACCAGGTAGGTCGCCGTGAGCTGCGTGTGCTTGACGGCCAGGTTGTTGGGCTTGGCGGCCCAGAACAGGATGTCGGCCCCCGCTTTGTCGGTGGTCTTGACGGCCGCCGCCATCGCCGCCTGATAGCGCAAGTTGTCCTGCGTGCCGTGGTTGGTCACGGCATCGATCACCGGCTGCTCGACCTCGTTCAAGTGCGTTGGGTTGTTGCTCTTCTGGGTGCCGAGGAAGATGTTACGGGCGTTGCGCTGGGTCTTCGCGCTGTTCTCCAGGCGATGATTGATCAGGTGCATGCGGGTGGCAGCCTGCGCCAAGACCTTGTCGCGCACCAGGCCGCCGGCCTGCGAGAAGCCTCCCCGGTAGGTGCCCATCTTCGCGGGAGTGCCGGGCCTGGACACGGCGTTGTTGACCGACGAGCCGTCGGTGGTGATCTTGTTGTCGGTGCCGCAGCCGGTGGTGGCCCGCGCCGCGCCCACGAACTGGAAGGCGTGGGCGGCGAAGTTGGTGGCGACACGGTTCACGCTGGTCAGATTGGGCCCCTTGAAGGGCTTGCGCTGCAAGACGGCCGGCGCCAGAGGCCGCCCGTCCGGCGCCAGGGAGGCGGGCGCGGCAACCCCGAGATCGAGGCCGCGGCTGGCGCGCTGCTGCGCCACATGGGTGAGCTCATGGGCGAGGAGGCCGCGCCCTTCCGGCGTCTGCGGTTGGAAAAAGCCGCGGCGGAAGAAGACGTCCTCCCCCACCGTGAAGGCCGCTGCATCGACCTCGCGGCTCAGACGATCAGCGCCGCCGTCGGCATGCACACGGACCCGTGAGACGTCCGTGCCGATGGCGTTGCCGAGCTCGCCAGCGACCGCCTGGGACAGCGGCTCGCCATGCCCTTTCGCCTGCTGGACGCCACGCTCGATTCTCGTCGGCAGGGGTGCTCGAGCCCTCGTCTGCACGCTGCACCCTCCTACAGGAAGAAGCCCACGGCACGGATCTCCCAGGCCAGGCTGAGCGGCCCGAACTCTTCGACCACGGCCCACTGGAAGCTGCCGTTGTCGAGGGGGAAGATGCCCTGATTGGCGGCGCCCCCCTGCACCCGCTTGCCGACCAGCGGGCCACCGTCGAAGGAGTGCGCGCGCAGCAAGGAGACCTCGGCTGCGCCCGCATTGCGCCGAATCCGGATGTCGACCGAACCGTGGTGGACGAAGGTCTGCGCCTGGACGAGGACGGCCGAGGCGCCCTCGGGGACATCGCCATCGGAGAAGGTGAACGTTTGGTAGCCGCTCGGCGTGCTGCCGTTCGCCACCACGACGAGGTCCGGGAAGTAGACCGGGCTGCCGCTCGCCGCGCTCGGCAGCTGCTGCCAGGTTGCCTTGCCGTCGGCATCGGAGGTCAGCACGTAGCCGTCGATCGCGCCCGGCTCGAAGGTGAGGACGCCGTTGGGGGCGGCGCCGCTCACCGTGAGAGCCGTGGCGCGCGCCTGGCCGCCGGTCTGCAGGCTCGCCGTGGGGCTCGCCACACCGAGGCCGAGGTTGCCGCTCGCCGCCAGCACCAGGCGGTCGGCGGCCCCTTCGCGGAAGACCAGGCTGCCGCCCGTTGCTGCCTCGAAGACGAAGCCTGCCGCAGTCAGCCGCAGGGCCGCCTCGCCGGCCCCAACGACGAAGCGCAAGCCCGCCGCCGGGCTGGCACCGCTCGCCACTTCCAGGGGGCCGCCGCTCACCTGCAGCTGGGTGCCGGCCGGAGGCAGGGTGGTACCGCCGGCATGCATCTGGGCGACGACCATCAGGTCCTCGGTCACCGTCAGGGGGCCGGTCATGCTGTCGCCACCGCGGTCCACCTTGTTAGGGTCGAGGGTGTCGGTGAGCGGCCGCAGCGGCACGCGGCAATCGCTCGCCACCGTCCAGCTGCCTGCGGCGCGCTGCACCAGGGCGAGGGCCGCGAAGTGGCGCTCCGGGCCGCGTGGAGGCAAGGGCTCGGCAGTGCCGGCGAGCTGCGGCCAGAGCACCCCGGCTGCCCGGCGGGTGGGGACCAGCCAGTGCTCACCGCTGCGGAACGGCCGGCCGCCGGCCGCGAAGCGCAGCGCCAGCACACCGTCGACCACGACGGTCGCACCGGCGTTGAGGGGCTGGGCGTCGCCTTCCCACTTGCGGGCCACGGCGCCGCTGCCGAGGACCGGCGCGCCCCCCGGCCAGGCGGCGACGGTCAAGGTGCCGGCCGCGAGGTCGACGGCAGCGAGCGTGGCCAGCACCCCCGGCTCGCCGCGCAGGGCGCGGCCGTCGTCGGTCACCTCGACCCGATCCCCGGCCGCCAGGGCCGTCCCCGGCGCGAGCCCCGGCCGCGGCGCGACGTTGAGCGTCGTCCCGGCCACGCTCAGCACGGCGAGCTCCACGGAGGCGCCGTCGCGGGCCCACTTCCAGGTCGCGGTGCCCGCTGGCCCGGGAGCGTGGACCTCGACGCGGTAGAGCTGGTCCGCGAACGTCGTGGCCCCCGCCGCCGCGCTGGCGGCAAGCGTCCCGGCGGCGGGTGCCGGCGTGCCGTCCGGGGTCCAGGGCGGGGCGAAAGAGCTGCAGACCGCCCCCGCCGGCACCGCCTGCAGCCGCACCTGGGTGACCAGGCGGTGGCGACCGGCCGTCCTCTGGCTGGCAAAGGCCGGGTCGAGGAGGTCGGCATCGACCGCCGCCGAGACCTCGCGCTCCCAGGCTTCGAGATAGGCGAGATAGGTGCCGTTGGCGGTGGGCAGCGCCACCCCTGGCAGGTCGGGCTGAGCTCCGAGATCGGGAACGGCCGCTAGCAGCTCGCAGAGGAAGCCGTCACGGTAGAGGCGGCCCGGCGCGACGGCAAGCGTGCCGCTACCCGCCGTGACGCGGAAGCCGTCGCCGGCGGCGCCGCTCGGGCCCACCAGGTCCGCCGTGGTGGTGCGCCGGCGGTGCTCGAGGATGTCGGCCTGCTCGTTGAGCTCGGCGTCGAGCAGGAGGCGGCCCTGCTGCAGCACCACGCCGCGGTGATGCCGGCGGCGGTCGAAGAGGTCGCGGGAGAGGTCGAGGCCCATGGCGCCCTCAGAGGAAGAAGCCCACCGCTCGGATGCGCCAGCCCTGGGGGAAGGCGCCGCCGGTGGGCGGCACGTCCTGGCCACCGGCGAAGGCCTGGACGGAGTATTGGAAGTGGAAGGGTAGGTCCGGGTTGGTGTTGAGGGGGAAGACGCCGACACCGGCCCAGCTGCCGTTGTCCGAGCCGCCGGCGGCGCGCGCCCGCAGCAGCACCAGCCAGGGCGAGGCGTCGTCGCGACGGGCCCGCAGGAAGTGGTCGATTGCACCGCTGTCGGGCGAGTTCGCCGCCGCCCGCCCTTCGAGGATCACCGCCGTCGCACCCACCGGCAGGGTGTTGGCCGGAAAGACGTAGTTGACCAGCGGCAAGAAGCTGCTGCCCCCGCTCTGTGCCACGATCACCGGCCGCTGGAAAAAGGTCGGACGCACCAGCTGCTGCTCGCTGAGCGCCTGCCAGGTGGCGAGGCCGCTCGCATCGACCGCCGTCAGGGCGCGGCCAGCCCGCTGGTTGCCGTCGACGATCACCAGCTCGCTCGCCACCGTCAGCTGCCCGGCGCGCAGGCTGCCGGCGATCTCGACGTCGACCTGCGGCGCGACCGTGCCGATCCCCACCCGGCCGCCGCTGAGGACGAGGCGGTCCCCCCCGGCCTGCGCCAGGCGCAGCGAGCCGCCGACGACCGCCAACCGCAGCTCGTTGCCGCTCGCGCTCAAGGACGCCGCGGCCGCCCCGAGCGCCGGGAACAGCAGGCGCGAGCTCGCTCCCAGCCGGCTGCCGCCGTCGGCGACCGCGAGGCGCGCCGTGCTGTCGGCCGCCACCGGCCCCACCCGGGTCTGGCCGCTGACCAAGAGATGGCTGTCGACGGTGAGGGGTCCGCTGCGCGTATCGCCACTGCGATCTACCTTGCCGGCGAGGTCGATGGTGCCGGCACCCGCGAAGAGCGCCCGGCAGTCGCCGTCGGCCACCAGCTGCCAGCCGCCGGCCGTGCGCTCGAGCAGGCGCAGTGGCGCGTAGTGGTGGCGGACCTCGTCCGGCTCGGCGGTGGCAGCGTCCGCGCGAGCGCCGGCGTCCTCCTCGCTGAGCAGCCCGGCGGTGGCCCGCAGCGGCAGCAGCCAGGCGTCACCACTGGTGGCGACAGCTGCCGCCTCGCCCGAGAAGCGCACCTCGAGGCCCTCTTCGAGGGGCACGAAACCCCCGTTGGCCGTCGCCTGAGCGAGCGGCAGGGCACCGGGGGAATCCCAACGCACCAGGCGGTCGACGTCCACCGGCACCACGCCTCCTGGCCAGGCCTCGACGGTGACAGTGGGGCTCGCACCGGGGCTCGTGGTGAGGACACGGGCCAGCACCCCCGGCTCGCCGCGCAGCCGCCGGCTGCGGCTGGTCGCCTCGACCCAACCGCCAGGCGGGAACCAGGCAAGGGCGTCTGCCCGTGGCGGCAGGCGCACGGCAAGCGTGGTGCCGGTGATCGACAGCACGCCGGCCGTGACGCTGGCGTTGTCCCGCGACCACTTCCAGGTGGCGGTGCCGAGACCACCAGCAGCGTGGACCTCGAGGCGGTAGAGCTGATTGTTGGCCGGGCTACCCGCGAGGCGTGCGGCGAGCCGCGGCCGCGGCGCTGCCGCCGGCTGCCAGCCCGGCCGGAAGAGCTCCGGCCCGGCGGCGGCATCGACCGCCAGGAGCCGCACCTGCGCCACCGCGCGGCTGCGCAGGGCGCTCTCCTCGCCGTCGAGGGCCGGCTCGAGGAGCTCCGGGCTGTCGAGCCAGCCGAGGCCTTCCAGCCAGACGTCGAGATAGGCGAGGTAGCGCCCGGGGACGCTCGGCAAAGCATAGCCCGGCAGGTCGGCCTGTGCGGTGAGCGGGGTGGCGGCCTCGACCTCGACCAGGCTGCTGTCCACGTAGGATCGGCCGGCCGTGAGCGTCGGGACGCCGGCCGTGACGGTGACGTCGAGAGCGGCGCCGCTCGGGCTCCCGGCAGCGCCCAAGAGATCGCTCGCCAGCGCCTCCAGGGCGGCGGCCTGAAGCTCGACGGCCTCGTTCCAGTCGGCGTCGAGGACGACCCGGCCACGCTGCCAGACGACGCTGCGCCGGCTGCGGGCCGCAGCGGCCCCTGGACGCGAGAAGTCGCCCCTCATGCCCCCTCCTCCGGCGGCCGATCGAGCAGCTCGCGCAGCACCTGGATGGCGCCGCCGATGCGCAGCATCGACTCGCGCAGGCGCAGGCGGCGGTCCTCCAGCTCGGCCATCAGCCGCTCGCCGTTGGCGAGCTCGGCGTCGAGCTCGGCGAGCCGGCGCTCCAAGCGGGCACGGTCGGGTTGCGGGACGGCAGGGGTGTCGGTATCGCTCATGGGTAGTAGCCGATGGCGCGCAAGACCCAGCCGTGGGAGAAGGCCGGGCCGTCGTTGGCGGTGATCTCGAGGACCTCGTAGACGAAGCTCTCCTGGTTGAGCGGGAAAGCGCCCTGTCCGGCCCAGGCCAGGCTGTCGCCGCTACCCTCCGAGCGGGCCCGCAGCAGCAGGCGTTTGGTGCCCCCGGGGTCGGTCGCGATCTGGATCACCCCGTCGCCGGTGTTGGCCGCCGCCTCGGCTTCCAGGATGACGGCGAGGGCACCCGGCGAGAGGACGCCGGCCGGGAAGGTGAAGATCGTCTCCGGGGCCGCCCCGACACCGCTCGCCACGGCGACCGGTGCCGGAAAGAAGAGCGGCCGGCCGCGCGCCAGCACGGGGGGCTGCACCCAGCTGCCGCGACCGGCGTCGTCGGTGATGAAGAGGGCACCGGGGCTCGGTGCGCCGCCGGCGATCACCACCGGGCCCTCGATGCGCAGGTTCTGGGCCCGCATCGTCCCGGCGACGTCGAGGGCGAACCCGGCCGCCGGCACCGTCCCGACCCCCAAGCGGCCATTGTCGATCACCAGGCGGTCGACACCGCCCTGGCGGAGGATGAGGCGGTCGCTACCGCCGCCCTGGCTGCCGAGGGTCAGCTGGGGAGTGGCTCCCGCGACCTGGCTGAAGCGCAGAAAGCCCGCAGCCCCGCCGCTCGCGAGAGGCGGCCAGACCACGCCTGCGCTCCCACCCGCAGCAAGCAACAGGTCCCCGTTGGTGACCTCGAGGCGGAGGTCTGGCGCCGGCGGGTCGACGCTCCCGACGCTCAAACCGCCCAGCACCGCGAGGTCACTCGCGATCACCAACGGCCCTTCCATCAGGTCCGGCCCGGCCGGCGGCGGGTCCGGCACGCGGTCGAGCTTGGTGTCGCTCGGCGGGTCGGCGAGGGAGCCGAAGAGGCGGCGGCAATCGCTCACTACCCGGAAACGGCCGCCGCTCCGCTCGACGATGGCGAGGGGTGCGAAGCGGTGGCGGGGCGACTGCGGGTCCACCGCCAGCGGGGTGCCGGCGAGCTGCGGCCAGAGCACCCCACCGCTCGCCACCCGCACCGGCAGGAGCCAGGCGTCCCCCACGGCACAGCTGGCCGCCGCTGCCGCTGCGAAACGCACCTCGAGGCCGCCCTCGATCGATAGCCAGAGGTCCCCGGCCTCCCCCACCTCGACGCTCACCTCACCCGGTGAGTCCCAACGGCGGGCGCTCGCGCCGGCGCCGAGGAGCGGCGGCGTGCCACCCGGCCAGCTCTCGACGCTGAGCACCTGGCCTACGACGCGCGCGAGCTGCACGAGCACGCCGGGCTCGCCGGCGAGAATGCGCCGCTCGTCGCTCACCTCCACCCACTGCCCGGCAGCGAAGGCCGCCTCCCCCGCCAGTCCGATCGGCGGTGCGACGGTGATCTCGCCGGGCCCCAGGGCCTCGATCGGCGCCGCGGCACTGGCGTTGTCCCGCGCCCACTTGAAGGTCGCCGTGCCCGGCGGGCCCGGGGCCTGGACCTCGACCCGGTAGAGACGGTCGGCAGGGGGCCGGCCCAGGCTTCGCGCCGCCAGCTGGACGGCTGGAGGCAACGGCTCCCAGGCCGCAAAGCCACCGCAGGTCGCCGTCGCGCCGACGGCGAGGAGCTTGACCTGGGCCACCACCCGGGTGCGCAGGCAGGTGTCCGGCCCGAGCAGGGCCGGCTCGGCGAGGAGGGGCTCCGCGAGCGTCGAGAGGGTGCGTTCCCAGGCTTCGAGGTAGGCGAGATAGCGGCCGTCGGCGCTCGGCAGGGCATAGCCGGGGAGGTCCGGCTGGGCAGAGAGCGCCACCGTCGCCGCCAGCTCGCAGCGCAAGCCCGCGACGCTGTAGCAGCCGGCGTGCACCTGCAGGCCGGCCCCACCGTCGCGCACCGTGATCTGGAAATTGCCGGCCGCCGGCAGGTCCGGCTCGAAGGGCTCGTCGACCAGGAGCACGGTCTCGGTGAGCACGGTGGCGACGGTGCGCGTCTGCCCACCGGCATGGAGCCGTGCCCCCGCCGCGATACCGGCGGCGAAGAAGCTCGTGCCGCGACCGATCACTGCCGTGCCCGTGGTGAGAATGGCGCCGACCCCCACCTGCTGGGGGTCGAGAGCGCTGGGCTGCCAGGTGAAGGGAACGGGCGGCTCCGCCGGCGCGCCGCTGGGCCCCACGAGATCGCTTGCCACGCGGTCGAGGCGCGCCAGCGCCAGCAGCATCGCCTCGTTGAGGTCGGCGTCGGCGAGCATCCGCCCCTGCTCGAAGCGCACCGCCGTGAAGCGCTTCGCAGGGTCGTGGCTGTGGCGGCTCAAATCCCCTTGCATCCCGGTCTCCACCCTCCTCAGGTGACGAAGAAGCTCCCCACTTCGAGGCCGAAGCGGCCGTACTCGGCCACCAGCTCGGCGAGCTGCCGGCGGCGCAGCGGCTCGGCCAGGGAGTGCAGGGCCCCCATCTCGCCGCCATCCTCCGCTCCCTCGGCGAGGCCCGGATGGCTGCCGGCGGCGAGCTGCGCGTAGCCGGGGTCGCCGTAGCGCGTCGAGGTCCACCGCGGCGTCAAGTTGGCGAGCACCCGCGCGCGGTCGGGCGAGGGGTCCGGCAGGCTCGCCAGGCCCAGGGCCTCGGCCTCGCGGACGAGCGCCAGGTCCGGCTGGCAGCGGAAGCACGGCGGCAGCTGCGAGCCGGCTGGGGCGGCGCTGTAGCGCACGCAACCTTCAGCGCGGTGGCGCACCACCACGCTCGCCGCGAAGAGCACTTCCGCGGCGAGCGGCAGGGCGTCGAGGGCGGCACCGCCGAGCACCGTCACCCGCTCGAGCTGGCTCGCCGGGCCCGGCGGATCGTCAGCGTCGCTGGCGGCGAGGGCCCGCCGGCCGTTGCCGTCGAGGACGCTGTCGCGGGCCACCAGGCCGACGATCCCCGCCGGCAGGCGGATGGCACCGACGATCGAGCGCTCGATCTCGACCGCGAGCTCCCCTACCCCGCCGGCACCCGCGCGCAAGCTGTCCCCGCTCCCGGGGACGAGCGTCGTGTGGAGCAGGCGCAGGGTGAGGCTGCCGGTGAGCTCGATGGCGCCAGCCAGGCGCAGGCCGTTGAGGGTGAGGGTCGCCCCGCGGTCGCTGGCCGAGACGGCGAAGGCGCCCACCAGATTGAGGGTGGGGCGCACGCCGTCCGCCGCCTCGATCGCCAAATGCCCACCGGCCGGTAAGGCGACGGCGAGGCTGCCGCCGTAGCTCTCCGCGTCGGCGACGCGGATCACCCCGTCGCGCCGGCCGTCCGCCTGCCAGAGGCTGATCGCCTGCTGCAGGGTGGTGACCGCTCCCGCCTTGCTGACGGTGGCTGTGAACGGCGCGCTCGCCAGATCGGAGAGCGTCGCCGCCCGCGGGTAGGGGCCGCCGCCGAGGTCGGCCGCCGCGGCGTAGGCGTAGCGGCCCCGCACCGAGTCCACCGCCGCCGGCAGGCGATCGGCCGCGAACAGGATGCGGCCGAGCAGGGGGTCGACCGCCACCTTGCCGGCCGGCGGTGCGGCCCAGGCGCCGAGGTCGCTCACCACGATCGCGGAGAGGGGCACCAGCGCCCCGTCGGCCTCGACGGCGAAGGCCAGGTCGCTGCCGTAGTAGAGCCCGAGGTCGGCGGCGAGCGCCGCCGGCCGCAGGGCCACGGGCAGCTGGTGCTCGGCGGCCTGGCGCTCGCCGTTCGCCGGCAAGGGCGGCGCCGGGTTGAACAGCGCCACGTCGCGGCCCAAGGAGTCGAAGGTGTAGCGGCCGGAGCCGGAGGTCAGCCGCCGTGCCGTGGCGGTCAGCGGGTTGACCTTGAGACGCCAGAGGAAGAGGCCGAGGTTGGGCACGTTGTAGCGACCGCGGCCGCTGGTGATGCGCCGCACGTCGACGCTGCGAAAGCGCTCCGGCGGCTCGAACGGCCCGCCCTGGAGGCTGGCGTCGCCCGGCCGGCGGAGGTCGAAGAGGCGCCCCTGGTCGAAGCGAAGTAGGGTGGGGTTCTGGGTGTGCGCGAGGTGCCGGTAATACTCCACGGCGCGCGCCGGCCAACCCACCACCTCGCGGGCCAGGCGTTCGAGGACGGCCGCCGTGCCCTTGCGCTGGCGGTAGGCCACGGCCCGCGCCAGCTGGGTGCGCGGCGAGGCCTCGGCGTAGGCGGGGTCGCCCAGCACGCTCACCCCGAGGAGCTGCGCGAGGTAGGGCACCGCCCAGGGCGGGCAGGTCTCGAGGAACCAGCTCTCATAGAGGCCGGCGACGTCCCGCTCGACGGCGACGAGCTCGCCCTCGAGAAGGAGGAGGAGGGCGCGCAGCGGCTCGCCGACCTCGTGGTCGCGCCGCCGGATCACCTCCGGCAAGCGGTGGTAGAGGCGCTCGCTCATGGCGTCCGGCTCCGCAGGAGGACGCCGTCCGCGGCCAGCTGCAACAGCTCGGCCGGGCGGACCCGACCGCCTTCGAGGCGGGCCGGGCGTGCCCGCAGTGAGGACTGGAAAGCTGGCTCCTCGCCCTCCAGGTAGAGGGCGTCGAGGTCGACGGCGACGACGCCCTCGATGGTCTGGAGGACGGCGATCACCGCCGACGCCTCGACCCCCTGGCCCAGCTCGCGCCGGTCGAAACCGAAAGCGCCGGCGAGGGCCGCGGTCGCGACAGCGAAGACCTCGCGTGGCAGGTAGGCCGGATCGAGCAGCAGCTTCGCCGCCAGCCGGAAGGGCACCGCGGCGTAGCTGTCGACGCGCACGGGAGGCCCCGGCAGGCGCAGGTCGGTGATCGCCTGCACCAGGTTGCGATAGAGCTCCGAGCCGGGGACGACGGCGCTGCCGCCGACGCCCGCCACGGTCAGGTGGAGGCCCAGCAAGGGGGCCGCCTGGACCTTGGCGATGCCGGCGAAGGCACGGCTGAAGTCCTCGAAGTCCCGCTGCGAGACGAGGCGGCCGAGGGTGCGGGCGGCGAGCGGGGCGTTGCGGCGCGCCGCCTCGACGTCCTCCTCCGGCGCCGCCCCGCTGGCGGCCAGCGGGTTGGTGACCTCGCTCACCCCCAGCGGCCGGGTGACGAGCAACGACAGGGCCCCGGCCGGCACCGCTCCCGCCGCGCCGAGGCCGGTGCGGTAGACCGCGGTCACGTTCTCGAAGCCGCTCGGCAGCCGGGCGCCGTGCTGGCCGTCGCCGAAGACGACGCTCGCCCGCTCGGCGCCGCCGCCACCGTCATCGCGTTCGATCATGAAGCTGCGGCTGGCGCCGTCGACCGCGGCAAGGGTCTTCACCTCGCGCCAGGCGACCCCGTCCACCCGCACGCTGAGGCTGCTGGCAACGCCACCGGCAGCCGGCGCCGGGTGGTAGGTCAGGGGCGAGCGCTGCAGCGCGAAGCGTTGCCGGGCCTGGGTACCGTCGCCGCTGCCGAGCGTCTCGCTCACCGTCTCGCCGTGGCTGGCGAGGACGACGTTGGCGTTGAGCCGCACGCTTTCCCGCTGGTAGCTCGCCGCCAACGGGCGGTCGAACTGCAGCCGCGTCCACGGCCCGGCTCCTCCCGCCGCAGCCACCGCGTCGATGCGGTGCAGGGTGAAGAGCTCGCTCGCCGGCCCCGTGCCGTCACTGCGCTCGCCCCGCAGCGCGATGGGCTGGCCGAGAGCGAGGCCCGTGACCTCACCGGCGAGGGTCAGGTTGGCGAAGCCGCCGTCCTCCTCGAGGTTGGGCAAAGGCGCCACGATCGGCTCTTCGGCGCGCGCCAGCTCTTCACTCGCCAGGTAGGCTCGGGTGCGCCGGAAATCGAAACGGGTGCGCAGCAGCTCTTCGCCCGGCAGCGCCGAGCCGTCGGCGCCGGCGAGCCCGAGGGCGGTGGCCGGGCCGGAGAGCGAGTAGTCGGCGAGGGTGAGGCTCGCCACCGCGGTCAGCCGGTAGACCTCGGTCGCCTCGCCGCCATCGAGGGTCGTCCCCACGAGCACCACCCAGCCGCCGGCCACGAGGCCGGCGACCGGGCCGTCGAGGTTCGCCTCGAAGCCCCGCAGGCTGCTCAGCAGGCGACCCTGCGAGTCCGTCCACACGGTACGGCCAGTGTCCCAGTTGCTGGCCGCCACGGCCTCGTCGAAGGGGTCGTCGCGGAACACGCTGCTGCGTGGCAGGCTGCCCCAGTTGGGAGCGCTGTGGCCGAAGAAGTCCGCCTGGGTGCGCAGGGCGAAGACCGCGAAGCTCGCCGCCGGCGCCATGGCCAGCGGCGCCGCGAGGTCCACCCTGGTGCTGCCGAGCGCGTCGTCCGTGGCCAGGGCCTGGACCCGCGCCACGCTGGCGCCGGAGAAGACGCCGGCGGAGTCGCTGCCCACCACCACGAGAAGGTCGGCAGGGGCCAGGCCGGTCGCCGTCCCGGCGAGGTAGACGGCGGTTGCGCCGGGGAGCACCTGCGGGCGCGACAGGCGGGGCGCGAGGGCGTTCCACGCCGCGCGGGCGGTGATCTCGCTCGCCGTCTCGAAGGTCTGCGGCTGGGCGTCCTGGCCGGGGATGCTCTGCACCTGGGTGGCCGCCGGCACCACCACCGACTCCGGGCCGCCTGCCCCTTCTTCCACCGTGAAGGCGAGAAACGCGCTCGCTGCGAGCCCCGGTGACAGCGCGTAGCCCACCAGGTTCGCCAGCTCGAGGAGCGAACGCCGCTCGCCGGCCGTCGGCAGGAAGCCTTCGTTGGCGATCCGCTCCTGGTAGAAGGTGAGCACGTCGAGGGCCGCGGCCCAGGCGTCGACGAGGGCGATCGCCGGGTCGCTGGGGTCGAGGACGGCGAGGTCGGCGAGCGGGCGGCTGCCGGCGTAGGGACCGTCCGGGATGGCGATCGTCGCCAGCGCGGCGAGCAGCCGCGCCCGGAAGCTCGCCTGCGTGCCGGTACGGAAGGCGAGGCTCGCCGGGCCGGCCGGGGTTCCTGCGCTCGTACCGAGTGTCGGCCCCGGTGCTGTCGCCGGCGGCTTGCCGGCGAGGTTGGCGAGGAGGTCGCTCACCGCCCACCCTCCAGGTAGAGCGTCAATCGGCCACGCTCGGGGCGGGCCGCGTCGTTGTCGAGGCGGGCGACCTCGAGGCCGCCGAGCGAGATCTCGCCGCGCGACAGCTCACCCCGCGGCGGCTCTCCCCAGCGCTGGAAGCGGGCCCGCCCGCCGGGCGCCGGGTCGAGCTCGACGGCGCGCACCCCGGGGACCGCCTGCGCCGCCGCCACCAGCGGCCCCAGGTACACCGCCTCGCCGAAGCGCAAGCGGCCGGGGGCGAAGAAGCCCTCCGGGCCGAGGGCCGCTAGCAGGTCGCGCTCGACGACGCCACGGAAGGCGGCCGGCTCGACCACCACGGCGAACGCGATGTCGAGGCCCACGTAGCTCACCGGCACCACCGCGAGCTCCCAGCCAGCCAGGCGGTCGGCTTCGAGGAAGGCGGCGAGCTCCGCCGTGAAAGCCGGGGTCAGGGCGGCGCCGTCGCGGCGCTCGACCGCCACCGTCATCAGGTGCCAGCTGCCATTGAAGCGCAGGTCGGCGGCTGCGCGGGCGACGGCGGCGTGCTCCTCGGCGCGGCAGGCGAACTCGGCGACGCTCACGCAGCGGCCGCCGCCGGTGAGCGCCTGGGGGGCGAGCTGGCGGGCGCTCGCCAGCTCCTCGGGCTCGCTCCCCCCCACGGCGGGGAGCGGGTTCTCGGCACCGCCGACCGCGGCGCCCGCCGCCACCACGTGGCGCAGGCCGCCGCGTCCGAGGTTGCCGGCGCAACCTCCGCCCACCCGGTAGCGGGCGGCGAAGGTCGACCCCGCCGCCGGCGCGAGGCCGTTGCTGCCGTCGCCGAAGCGCAGGCGGGCCCGCCGCTCGTCATCCATCTCGACCACGAAGTCCCGGCTCGTCGGCCCGCTGGCCAGCAGGTCTTCACGGGGCTGCCAGCTGGCGGTCCCGTCGTCGAGGGCGAGGGCGGGGACGGCGGTGCTGCTCGCCGCAAGCGCCGCGGTGGCGCTCGTGGCGCGGGCGGCAGCGTCGTCGTAGGGCCGCACGAAGGCCAGGCCGCTGCGCACCAGGGTCGGACGAAACGGCGTGCCGTCCGCCACCGTGCCGAGCGCCTCGGCGGCGATCGTCTCCCCGTGGTCGGCGAGCACCACGTTGCCCCAGGCAAGGGCCAGGCCGCGGACGGTGGCACTGCCCACGGGTGCCGCCAGACAGAGGGTGAAGGGCAGAGCGTCCTCAGGGTGCCAGCGCACGAGGGTCAAGGGCCGCGGACCGCCGCTCGCCAGGGGGTCGCTGCCGAGCGCCACCTCCGTCAGGCGCACGGCGTGGCGGTGGGCCGGGTCGGCGTCGGCGGCGAGGCCGCTCTGCGGGCCGGCCACCTCGGCCAGCACCAACACGTCCCCCGCGGAAAGGTCGAGGAAGCTACCGTCGAGCACCGCCTCGGTGGCCCCCGCGGCCAGGGCGTAGGTCGGCGCCCCCCAATCGTAGAGCGGCAGCACGTTGTGGGCGACGACCAAGTCGAGCGCGTGCAGGGTCTCGAAGACCAGCGGCCCGCGCGCCCGCGCCAGGTCGAGCTCGGCCGAGCCGGGGGCGAGGACGGCGG
>WBZL01003596.1_pt1 | contig 14067 bp, 9 predicted proteins | sample 5204291 | NCBI WGS metagenome assembly WBZL01 (sample SAMN12344345, study PRJNA552823) | activated sludge metagenome | biome: Activated sludge suspended growth; feature: Nitrification reactor; material: Wastewater; isolation source: activated sludge from nitrification reactor of wastewater treatment...
GATCGGCGAGAAGTGCGTGCCGCCGATGCCACCGAGGGTGGAAATGGTGAAACAGGCACCGGACATCTCCCCCGGCGTGAGCTTGCCGTCGCTCAGCACGGTCACCATGCCGTCGGGCTCGCACCGGCCGAGACCGGGACGGTCCTCGCCCGCGCCGGGCGTGTCCCACCACTGGCACGGCTCGCGGTCGGCGCCGGTGAACAACGGCGCGGCAGGGCGGACATGGCCACCAGCCACGTCGGCACCCAGTGGTTGTTGGACCCTCAGGTCGACGTCCCAGCCGGGGTCGCACTCGCTCCAGTCGGCGAACGACAGCACCACCGTCGGCGCGTCGTCGAAGTGCGCCGCCGCGTCGCCGCACTCGGCGGAGTCGATCTCCACCACCGCGGGCACCATGCCCTCCTGGCGGAAGCGGCGCAGCAGTTCGTCACGCGACTCGCCGACCGCCCCGTCGCCGATCACCACGACATCGACCGCGTCGCCACGGCTCACCGGCGCACCCCACACCAGCCACACGGCGGCGAGGAGGCACAGCGCCCCCGCAGCCCACAGCCAGGGTGTGGCGCCGCGCAGCGGCTCGGTGGTGGGGGCCTCGGACATCAGCCAAGTACGGTAACCGACCCACCACGACCGGACACGTCCAGAAGGGGCGCAGGCCCGCCGCCGCCGCCTACACTCCAACGTTCGTGACCACCCGGCCGACGGCATCCACCCGCGTTGCCATCGCCACCGCGGTCATCTTCGTGTTCGGCGTGTTGGGGCACCAGACGGGCCGGCGCTTGGCCACGGCGGAACTCGTCGTCGGCGCGGCGGGCCTGCTGTGGTGCACGGTCGGCGTCGTGCGCCGATGGTGGGAGCGGTCGCTGCGCGGGCCCGGGCTGGTGGAAGTCGCTGCCATCGGCGCGGCCGTGTTCGCGGTGCCCGTCAGCCGGGTCGTGCTGCACCAGTACGACGAGAGGGCGGTCGACGGCGCACGGATGATCTACTCCGGCCCTCTGTTCCCGCCTCTGCTGTGGACCGTGCTCGTGTCGGTGTCGTTGGCCATCGCCACGGCGGTGTTCGTGGTGGGGCCGCTGCTCAGCGCGCTGCACGTGCCCCACGGGCTGCTGCGCCGCCGGGCCCTGTTCGCCGCGGTCACCGCCGCCTCGTTCGCCTGGCGGGTGTACGCCCTGCTGCGCATCGCCCCGGCGCGCACCGACGGCGGCGACCCGCTCTACTACCACACCCAGGCCAACACCGTGGCCCGCGGCCTCGGCTTCGTCGAGCCGCTCAACTGGATCGCCCACGGCAAGCAGGTGGCCACCGCCGTGCACGGCCCGGGCTACACGGTGTACCTCTCGTTGTTCTCACGGCTCGGCGCGTCCACATGGTTCGACCACCGCATGGCCTCGTCGCTGATCGGCAGCGCGTCGGTGTTGCTCGCGATCGTGATCACCCGCCGGCTCGCGGGCACCGCTGCGGCGCTCATCGCCGGCACCTTCGCCACGTTCTACCCGAACATGTGGACCATCGACGGGGTGCTGTTCCCCGAGGGGCTGTTCATCTTCTTCTGCGGGCTCACGATCCTGTTCGCCTACCGCTGGGCCGACCATCGACGCCGCATCGACGCCCTCGCGCTCGGCCTCGCCATCGGCGCGGCGGCACTCACCCGCGGCGAGGGCATCTTCCTCATCGGCCTGTTGTGCCTGCCCCTGGTGTGGATGGCGCGCGCTGCGCTCTCGCGCCGCCAACTGCTCGGATCGTACGGGTTGATGCTGCTCGGCTGCCTCACGTTCGTCGGCCCGTGGACGGTGCGCAACATGGCCGCGTTCGAGACGTTCGTGCCGCTCTCCACGAACGGCAACGAGCTGCACGTGTACTCGAACTGCGACGCGACGTACAACGGCAAGTTCCTCGGCTTCTGGATGTTCCAGTGCCAGGTCGATCTGCGCGACCCAGATGGCGACGGCGTGGTGGACTTCGAGCCGGAGGGCGACGAGGCGCAGAAGGCGAAGTACTGGCAGGAGGTGGGCTTCGACTACGCGAAGGACCACGCCGCGGAGCTGCCCGAGGTGGTGCTCGCCCGCGTCGGCCGCCAGTGGGAGCTGTTCCGGCCGCTGCAGAACGCCGAGTTCGCGCCGATCGAAGGGCGCAGCGCCGACTGGGCGCGTTTCGCGCTCGTGTTCTACTACCCGCTCGCCGGCCTGTCGCTGGTGGGGGTGCGGCGCCTGCGTCGGCGGAAGGTGTCGGTGCTACCCGTCGGGGTGCAGTTCCTGGCGGTCACCATCACCGCTGCCTACGCCTACGGCACGATCCGCTTCCGCGCCCCCGCGGAGCTCGCGTTGTGCATACTCGCCGCGATCGGGTTGGCCCCATGGGCCTCGCGCGCCGTGGCCTGGCTGGGTGCCAAGGTGGGGCGCGCCGCGGCCGACAAACCGGCGCTCCCGCGGCGACGGTGGTTGCGCTGGTGGCCGATGGGCGTGGTGGCGGCGGTCGTGCTCGCGGCCGCTCGCGGCCTGTTCCTGGCGCCGGGCGCACCGATGGAAGAGGGCTTCATGCTCGTCTTCCCCGAGCGGATGCTGAAGGGCGACGTGCCCAACGTCGACTTCCTCCACCTCTACGGCCCTGGCTCGCTCCACATCCTCGCCGCGGTCTACTGGTTGTTCGAGACGACGGTGCAGGTGGCCCGCACCGTCGGCCTGGCCTACAACGTGGCGATCATCGCCGCGTTGATGGCGCTCGCCCGGCCTTGGGGGCGCACCGCCATGGCGGCCACCGGCACGGTCGGCGCGCTCGTCGTGCTCACCCCCATCGGGCTGAACCCGCTCGCGTGGCACGGCGCGATCGCGCTCGCCCTGTGGAGCCTCGTGGTCGCGTTCCGCGGCGGGCGGCGCTCGCCAGGGGTGGCTGCCTTGCTGGTGGGGTTGGCGCTCAGCTTCCGGCCCGACCTGGTGGTGGCGATCGCTGCCGCCCACGGGGTGAGGTGGTGGCTCACGGGCAGGTCACGCGCCCGCTGGCGGGCCGTCGCCGGTGGCTTCCTGCTGGGAATGGTGCCCACGATCGCCCATGTCGTGGTCGCCGGGCCCGCCGCCTACTGGCGCGGCGCGGTGATCGAGCCGGTGTTCACCCTGCGCGGCGGGCGCACCCTGCCCCGCCCGCCATCGCTCGATCAACTCGATGGCGCGCTGCAGGTGATCGGCGAGCGGCCCGCGCCGTGGTGGCCGCTGCCCGCCCTCGGTGCGCCGTGGCAGCTGTTCCTGTGGTTCTTCCTGTTGCCACTCACCGGCATCGGCTGCCTGGTGATGGCGGTGCGCTGGTGGCGGCGCACACACTCGCCGCGCCACCTGGTGATGGTGGTGATCGCCACGTTCACCGTCGGCCTGCTCACCCAGGCCCTCCAACGACCCGACTCCGCACACCTGCTGTGGGGCAGCGTGACCGCCTTCCCGATGGCGTGCTGCTGGCTGGCCGAGTGCTGGGCCCAACGTGCCGGCCACGGCACCCGCGCCGGACGGCTGGCGGCGATCCTCGCTCCCCTCGCGGTGCTGCTCGTGGTGCTGCCGTTCTACACGTTCCGCACCTACACGATGCACGTGCGCCAATCGCTGGGGGCGTCGCACGGTGGCCTTCCCCCCGGCCTGCCGGTGGTGCGCGGTGACCGCGAGTACCGGCTGGGCGACGTGCGCGCCTGGAAGGCCTCGCAGGCCGCCGTCGACCAACTCTCGCAACTGGCCGAGCCGGGCGAGCGCCTGCTCATCGGGCCGGTCGACCTGCGCCAGACCACCTACAGCGACGTGTTCTTCTACCACCTGTTCCCCGAACTGACCCCGGCGACGCGCTACATCGAGATGGACCCCGGCCTGGCCAACCTGGAGGGCTCGGGTCTGGATCGCGATGTCGCCAGCGCCGATTGGCTGATCCTCGACCGTCTGTGGTCGGGCTGGGTGGAGCCCAACGACTCGCTGGTGTTCGGCCCCGACGCCCCGAACCAGGTGGTGGAGGACCAGTTCTGTCTCGTGGGCAGCTACGAGCACGACCTAGTGCGCCTGTACCACAAGTGCGCCGGCGGAGGCGCCCCCGGCCCGTACGAAGGCCCGTACGACCCGTTCTGGGACTATGCCGCCCAGGTGCACGTGCCGGTGCCACCGCGCCCCGACGGCACCTGCCCGGAGTGCAACCCCGGCTGATCAGCTCGGGCGGGCCTTGCGCTGCGCCTGGCGCAGCACGACGTCGAGGTGGCGCTCGGCGGCGCGGTCCCAGCTGAGTGAGGCGGCGTATTCCAGCGCCCCCTGGCGCAGTCGGGCGAGGTGCTCCTCGTCGCGCACGAGGCGCACGAACTCGGCAGCGAACCCTTCGACGTCGTCGACCAGCATGCCCGAGCGACCGTCGCGCACGGCATCGGTGTGGCCGACGATGCGGCTGGCGACCGCCGGCGTGCCACAGGCGGCCGCCTCGGTGATCACCATCCCCCAACCCTCCGACTGCGATGCGGTGGCGAACACCCACGCCCGCTGGTAGGCCTCGACGAGCGCCGCGTCGTCGACACGGCCGCGCAGGGTGCACCACTCGCCGCCGCCCAGTTCGGCAATCCCCCGCTCGAGGCGTTCCCGATCCGGGCCGTCGCCGATGATCTCCAGGCGTAGGTCGGGGATCTCCCGCCGCGCCTCGGCCACCGCCTGCACGATGTTGATCTGGCGCTTCATCTGGGTGAGGCGTCCGACCACGAGCACCAGCGGGTTCGGTGACCGCCGCTCGGGGTCGGGGCGGAACATCGCCGCCAGGCCCGGCTCGATCACCTCGATGCCCTCACCACGGAAGCCCAGCCCGATCAGGTCGGCGCGGCCCGATTCGGCGAGGGTCACCACGGGGTGCCGCTTGTAGAGGTGGGGGGCGATCCGCGACTCGATGAAGTGGCCCGTTGCCGCGATCGGACGAGGGAACGACTCGTGCCACAACTTGCCGTGCACATGGTGCAGCCAGGTGACACGCGGCCCGCGGAACCACAGTGGGCTGAACCACGGCAACCCGTTCCAGATGTCGATCACGACATCGGCGGTGTGTCGATCGCGCCAGGCGCCCTCGAACGGGGTGCGCAACATCACCCCGGCACGTCCACCGTGCTGCACCACCCGGTAACCGTTTCGCTGGAGCGTGCGCGGCTTGTCGAAGGTGGAGGTGCGGTGCACGATGTCGAACCCCGCCTCCGCCCAGCGGCGCAGGATCTCGTCGGCGTGCACCTCCGAGCCACCCGCCTCGGGGTCGTCGAGATCGCGCCACGCGTAGCTGTGCACGCGCTGCACCCCGAGGGCGCGCAACTCCTCGGCCGTCGCGGCCAGCGCCGGTGTGGGCACCGGTCAGCCGAGGGGAAGGCGGCGCCAGATCGGGCCGGGCACGTGACGCAAGGCGCTGAACACGAAACGCAGGATTCCCGGCGCCCACACGGTGCGGCGGCCCGAGCGCAGCGCCTTCACCGTCACCTCGGCCACCTTCTCGGGGGTGGTGGCGAACGGGGCGGCAGGCATGCCCGCGGTCATCGCCGAATGGACGAAGCCGGGGCGCACCACGAGCATCTTCACGCCGCTGCCGACGAGGGAGTCGCCGAGGCCCTGGGCGAACCCGTCGAGGCCCGCCTTGGTGGCCCCGTACACGAAGTTGGCCTTGCGCACCCTCTCGCCGGCCACACTGGAGAGCACCACCAGCGAGCCATGGCCCTGGGTGCGCAGCACGTTGGCGGCGGCGATGGTGGAGCTGATCGCCCCGGTGAAGTTCACCGTGGCCAGGTTCGCTGCCGCCACCGGGTCGGTGGCCACCTGCTCGGCGTCGCCCAGTTGGCCGAAGGCGACGATCACCACGTCGAGATCGCCATGGCGCGCGGCAACCTCCTCGAGCAGGGGCTGGTGGGTGGCGGGGGCATCACCCTGGAACGCGACCACCTCGACGGTGGCCTCCGGCGCCGCCTGGCGCACCCCGACCGCCGCGGCCTCACCCGCCTCGGTGTTGCGGCAGGCGAGCACGATCGTGCGTGTGGACGGCGACACCAGGCCGCGGACGATCGCCAAGCCGATGTCGCTGGTACCGCCCAGCAACACCAGGGTCTGGGGCAGGCCGAGTCCGTCGTTCATCGGGAAATCACTCCACTGCGGGTCAAGGGCGCTGATTGCACCGATCCAGTCTGGCAGCGCCCAGGCACCATCCCACCAGGCGTCGGGCAACTATCGTGCCCACCCATGCGCCTCCCCGAAGGCCGTCGCGCGACGGTGATGCTGTGCTCGGTGGCGGCGCTGCCGTTCATCGTCAGCGGGTTGTGCGCGGTGGTGCGCGGGTGGGCCCCGTCGTGGGACACGGCGTTCGTGCAGATGAGGGTGCTCGACGTCGGCTCACGCCACACCCCGCTGGTCGGCCTGCCCTCCACCGTCTCGCAGGCGGCCGGCACCGAGATCCACCACCCCGGCCCGCTCCACTTCTGGCTGCTCGCCGTGCCCGAGGTGGTGCTGCGCCTCTCCCGCAGCGGTCTCGCGCTGGCCCAGGCACTCGTCAACGCAAGCCTTGCGGTGGTGAGCGTCGTCGCTGCCCGCCACGCCGCGGGACTGCGCGCCGCAGGCGTCATCACCGGCGGGTGGCTCGTGGCCGCGTGGGCCATCGGTGACGAGCCGCTCCACGACCCGTGGAACCCGCACTTCGCGATGATCGCCCTGCTCGCGTGCGCGGTGTGCACCGTCGCCTTCGTGCACCGGCGTGCGCCGTGGGTCGGTGCTGCGGTGGTGGTCACTGCCTCGTGCGCGGCCCAGACCCACCTGGTCGCGCTCGTGCCGGCGGTGGCCCTCGTGGTGCTCGCCGCCGCCGTGCTGTTGCGCGCCGAAGGCCGCCGCGGCGCATGGCCGTGCGCCAGGGTGGCGCTCGTGGCAGGCCTGGTGGCCTGGATCGGCCCACTCGTCGACCAGGCGGTGCACTCCCCCGGCAACCTGCGCTCCCTGTTGGGTGGCGCGGGCGACACCGACGCCCCGTACGGCCCGGTGCACGGCTTCGACCGCTTCAGCCGTGTGCTCGTGCCGCCCGGCCTGCTCGCCGACGGCGTGCCCTCCGCAGTGCACGGGGTGCACCGGGCCGCGGAGTGGCTGATCGCCCTCGGCCTGCTCGCGCTCGTCGCCTGGGCCTGGGGTCGGCGCCGCGCCGCCGGCCGGGCCACCGCCCTGCACCTGGTGGCCCTCGTGCTCGCCGCCACCACCTGGGTGGGGCAGGTGATCACCCCCGACTCGTACTCCTCCGCGTTCGGGCGCCACATCTGGACCCTCATGTGGCCGGGGGTGCTGCTCGTGTGGGCCGCCGTCGCGATCACGATCGTCGATGCGGTGCGAACCGCCGGACTGCCGTCGGCCGTTCGCCGTCCTGTGGTGTGGCTGGCCGCTCTCCCCGCGCTGGTCGTGGTCACCACGGCGACGACGATCACCTCCCCCCTCACCGAACAGCGCGACGGGGCCTGGTTCGACCTCATCACCAACGCCTCCGCGGCGGTGCACGTGGAGGATCTCGGCGGCGCGGTGGTGATCCGCGGCGACGGCTTCACCCCCGAGTCGCAACTCCTCGCCGGAATCGCCGCCGACCTCATGCGTCAGGGAGTCGACGTGCGCCTCGCCGGCCCGATCTCCGCAGGCCTGGCCAACCCGGTGCACCTCGGCGACGACGGCGCCGCCCTGTTGCTCGTCGTGGCCGGCGACGCGCCGCCGCCCGACGGTGCGGTGGAGCAGCTGTCGCGCCCCCTGCTCATCACCCCCGACGGCGAGTCGGTGCACGTGTACCTGGTGGCGCGGCGATGAAGCGCCTGCGCACCTTCGCCGCCCGGCTCACCCACGAACACCGGTGGGTCACCCTGGCCATGATCCTCGGCCTTGCCATTCGCATCCCCTTGCTGGTGCATGCCCAACGCCAGGGCGTGCCCGGCGACCAGTTGCAGTACTCCGCGCAGGCGATGGTGAACGCTGACGGCCGCTGGTTCGAGCAGCCGTTCTTCCCCGGAGTGCCGGCGGCCGAGCACCCGCCGGTGCTCTCCACCCTGCTGACCCCGATCACCTGGCTGGTGCCGCACGAGCAGATGATCTTCTCCCAGCGTCTGGTGGTGCTGGCGTTCGGGATGGTCAACATCGCCCTCATGTACGCGCTCGGCAGGCGCTGGTCGCACCGCGCCGGCGGCCTGTGCGCCCTCCTCGCCGCGGTCGACGTCCACCTGTTCCTCGACGACGTGCTGATCTTCTCCGAGACGGTCGCCGTCACGCTCGTGATCCTGGTGCTGCTCGTGCTCACCCGCCCGCCCGAGCGCCGACGACCGCGACGCGAGGCGATCGAACTCGGCGTACTGCTCGGCTTGTCCGTGCTCACCCGCGCGGAGTTGGCCCTGATGGTTCCGATGGTGTGGGCATGGCAGTGGCGCTGCCTGCCCGATCGGCGACAGTGGCGCACGGTCGCCCGTTCGCTCGTGCCCGTCGCGTTGGCGCTCGCCACAGTGGCGCCGTGGGTGTTGTGGAACCAGACCCGCTTCGCCGAGAGCGTCACCCTCTCCACCAACGACGGCCTCACCCTGCTGGGGGCGAACTGCGACGAGACGTACTACGGCGACGAGATCGGTGGGTGGAGCTTCACCTGTGCGCTCTCGGTGGAGGGCGGACCCGACGACGATGCCTCGGTGGTGTCCGGGCTGCGCCGCGACGCCGCGCTCTCCTACGTGCGCCACCATCTCGGCCGCACCCCTCTCGTCGCGGCCGCCCGCGTGTTGCGCCAGTGGGAGCTGGGCTGGGTCGGCAGCCAGGCCTCGATCGCCGGCCAGGAGGGGCGGCCGCCGTGGCTGCAGCTCGTGGGCACCGTCCAGTGGTGGATGCTCGGCGCGGTCGGCCTGGTGGGGCTGGCGGCCATGGATCGTCGCCGGCGCTGGCTGCTGCTCATCCTGTCCGTACAGGTCACGCTCGTCGCCGCGCTCATCGAGCCCCAGTGGCGCCTGCGCGCCCCCGCGCAGCCGGCGATCATCGTCGCCGCGGCGGTCGGGGTGCTCGCGCTCGCCGAGCGGCGTCGGCAGCGTCGGCAGCCGCCGAGTGCGGCCGAACTCAGCTGATCAGCTGGTCAGCTGCAGCCGGCGGGCGAGGTCGCTGGCCCACACATGGTGGGGGTCGACCGCTTCGCGCACTTCTTTCCACTCGTCGAGACGTGGGTAGCCCCGGCGCACCATCTCCGGCGTGGTGAGGGCGTCTTTGGCGAAGTAGTGGCGGCCGCCGGCATCGATCACCAGCCGGTCGAGTCCGTGCAATAGGTCGGAGAGGCCGTGGGCGTTGGCCGGAAGGTCGAGCGCGAGCGTCCAGCCGAGCGAGGGGAAGCTGAGCGGGGCCGGGTTACCGGGGCCGAAGCGCTTCAACACGGCGAGGAAGCTGGCCGCGCCGCTGTGCGAGATGCGCTCGATGACCGTGCGCATCGTGGCTTCCTCACCGAAGGGCACGACGAACTGGTACTGCACGAGGCCCTTGGACCCGTACAGGCGGTTCCACGAGCCCACCATGTCGAGGGGGTGGAAGAACGATGCGATCGACTGCAGCTCGCCGACCTTCTTCACCGGCGCTTTGCGGTACCACATCTCGTTGAACGCGGCCACCGACGCGTGGTTGAGCACACCCATCGGCGGGATGACCGGCGGCACCGACACGAGCTGGCGTGCGTCGTAACGCAGGGGGTGGGCGGCCTCCTTCGGGCCGAGCTGGGCCAGGGTGGCGTGGTCGCCACGCCCGAGCACGCTGCGCCCGAGCGACGCCCCCTTGGCCACCAGGTCGATCCAGGCGACGCTGTAGCGCACATCGTCGTCGGGGCTGCTCATCTCCGCGAACAGAGCATCGAGGTCGGGCACGCGCATCGTGTCGACCGACATCAGGCTGGTCTCGATCGGCAGCAGGCGGAACGTCGCGTCGAGGATCGCGCCGGTGAGGCCCATCCCGCCGACCGTCGCCCAGAACAGCTCCGGCCGCTCGTTCGGCCCGACGGTGACCACCGAGCCGTCGGCCAGCAGCATCGTCATCGACTCCAGCTGGTTGCCGAACGAGCCGTCACCGTGGTGGTTCTTGCCGTGGATGTCGCTGCCGATGGCCCCGCCGATGGTGACGAAGCGGGTGCCGGGCGTGACCGGCACGAACCAGCCACGGGGAACGAGCACCCTCAGCAGCTCGTCGATGCTCACCCCGGCGGGCACGGTGACGGTGGCCCGCTCGCTGTCGATCACCGCCTGGTGGGCGGCCCCCAGCAGGCGCAGCACCAAGCCGCCGCCGTTCTGGGCGGCATCGCCGTAGCTACGCCCGAGGCCGCGTACCAGCGCTCCGCGGGGCCCGACCTCCTTGAGCGCCGCGGCCACCTCGTGGTTGGGCAGCTCCAGCACCTCGGAGACCGTGGCGTTGGTGCGCCCCCACCCGGTGAGCGTGCGACGAATGTTGATCACCACACTGCTGACTCTACCCTTGGGTGTCGTGACCCCGGATGTCGATGCCGCCAACCTGTCGGAATCGGCACCGACACCACGGGTCGCGGAGGGGCGCGAGTTCGTCGCCATCGTCGTCGCGCTGATGATCACCACCTCGTTCGCGATCGATCTGATGCTGCCCGCATTCCCCGACATGCGCCGTCACTTCGGGATGGCCGCCGACGCCACGACGGTCACCTGGACCGTCACCGCCTACTTCTACGGCATGGCGATCGGCCCCTGGCTCTACGGCCCGGCAAGCGACCGCTTCGGTCGCAAACGCCCGTTGTACATCGGCCTCAGCGTGTGCTGCGCCGGCTCGGCGCTCGCGGCGCTGGCGCCCACATGGTGGCTGGTGGTGCTCGCCCGCTTCCTGTGGGGCCTCGGCGCCGGCGCCCCGCGCACCCTCTCCATGGCGATCATCCGCGATCGCTACGAAGGCGACGCGATGGCGCGCCTGATGTCGTTGATCATGGCGGTGTTCATGCTCGCCCCTGTCGCCGCGCCGCTGCTGGGGTCGCTGCTCATCGCGGTCTTCCCGTGGCAGGCCGTGTTCTGGTTCCCCGTCCTGATGGCCGCGCTCACGATGGTGTGGATGCGGCGGCTGCCTGAAACCCTCCCACCGCATCACCGCCGGCCGTTGGGCGTGCGCTCGGTGATGTCGGCGATCGGCGAGGTGTTGCGGTGCCGCCAGACGATGTACCTCACCGTCACGATGACGGCGATCACGGGCATCATCACCGGCTTCATCGCCGGCAGCCAGGTGATCATCGAGGACGGCTTCGGCCACGGGTCCTGGTTCTCGCCGACCTTCGCGGCGATGGCAGTCGTGATGGGGGTCAACTCCCTGCTCGTCGCCGGCAGGGTGCAGCGCCGAGGTGCGCAGCGCATCGTGCAACAGAACGTGGTGCTCGCCGTCATCCTCACCGCGGTGCTCGCGGCCGTCGCCTTCACCGGCGACGAGCGGCCGAACTACTGGCTGTTCATCGTCGTGTGGAGCGCGGCGCTGGCCCTCTCACAGTGCGTCAACCCCACCAGCAACGCCCTGGCGATGGCCCCCTTGCCGCACATCGCCGGCACCACCTCGAGCGTCATCGCCACCATCACTGCGGCCGGTGGCGCATTCCTCGGTGGTCTCGCGGCCGACTCGTACGACGGCACGGTGCGCCCGTACGCACTCCACTTCCTCGCCTACACCGCGGTGGCCGCCGCCGGCGTCCTCCTCGCCCTGCGCGGCCGCTCGCCTGCCGAATCGGGCCTCTCCGTCACCGCGCAGAGCGACACAATCTCTGCGCGGTGACGCAGAGCCCGGACACGGCCGGGTTGAGGGCCGGGACGAGGGGCAGGGACGAGGGGTCGGCCCGGCCGGGTCAGTAGGGCCATTCGGCGGGGCGGCCGGTGAGGCGCCCGAGCACGCCACCCAACCTCGCCGAGATCAACACCTTCACCAGCAGGTTCTTCACGAACCATGGCAGCTGGGCGCACTGGCGAAGGGCGTTGGACACCCGGCTGCGCCCCGTGGGATCGAGATCGGCGCGGTACTCGGTGAGCGACCGTGAGCGCCCGACATAGCGGAAGCGTGTGCCGGGCACCAGCTCGCGCAGGATCGCCAACGTGACCCCCAGCGAGGAGAACGAATCGTGGATCAGCAGGGTTCCCCCGGGCACCACCCGGGCACCCCAGTCGCGGATGTCGGCGCGGGCCGGGGCGAACCGGTGGGCGCCGTCGATGTAGAGCACATCGATGCCACCCTCCACCTCGCCGTGGGCAGCGTCGGAGAATGCCCTCACGTGGCGCACCCGATCGGCCACCCCGGCCGCCGCGAGGTTGGCGTTGAACACCACATGGTCCTGGCTCGCCTCGGCCTCGTACCCCTCGAACTCCTGAGGGCCGCGATCGTTGCCCGCGTGGGGATCGATCGCGATGACCGCCACCCCTTCGGGCGCGGCCCCGGCGAGCACGATCGTGCTGCGGCCGCGGAAGCTGCCGATCTCCACGATCTGCTCCCCCGCCCGCGTCGCCGCGGCCGCGTTGTACAGCCGCTCGGCCTGGTCGGAACTCATCCACCCGTCGACGGTGCTCACCGCGGCGAGCAGTTCCTGCAGGCTGCGGCCCATCAGACGTACACACCCAGGGCGAACACGATCGCCCATACCAACCCCGTGGCCTGCAGCCAGCGGTCGGCCATGAACACTTCCTCGGGCGCCGAACCGTGGCCCTGCTCGATCACCAGTGTGTAGCGCAGCAAGGCGATGAGCATCGGCACGATCGACAACTCGTAGAACGGCCATGAGCTCCCTGACACCTCGCGCGACTCGAACGCCCACTGGCAGTACATCACGATCGTGCCGCCGATGCTCACGGCGAGCACAGTGCGCAAGAACTCGAGGGTGTACTCGTCGAGTGTGGCGCGTGTGCGCTTGCCCGCCCCCATCTCACGCAGTTCGGCGTAGCGCTTGCCGGTGACGATGAACAGCGAGCCGAACGAGGTGCACAGCAGGAACCAGGTGCTCATGTGCACGCCGGTGGCCTCGGCACCGCCTATCGCGCGCAGCACGAACCCGCTGGCCACGGCCACCAGGTCGATGACGGCGACATGCTTCAGCACGGTGCTGTAGAGCGTCGTCTGGGTGACGTAGCCAGCCACGACGAGACCGAATCGCCAATCGATCACGAACGCCAAACCGATGCCGCCCACGAGCAACACCGTGCCCACCACGCGAGCGACGCCGAGGGGAACGATGCCCGAGGCGATCGGGCGCTTGCACTTCGTGGGGTGATGGCGATCGGCCTCCACGTCGTGGATGTCGTTCCAGTAGTACGTGCCGCTGCTCACGAGGCAGAACGCGACGAAGGCGACCAGCGCGCGCCACAGGAACGGCCACTCACCGAGCATGCCACCGGCGCCGGGTGCGGCGAAGACGAGAACGTTCTTGGCCCACTGCTTGGGCCGCGCCTCCTTCAGCAGGCCGCGGATCACGACTCGAACCCCGCGGGAACGGCGCTGACGGTGAGATCCTTCACCAGCAGAGGATGATCGGCACGGGCGAGCAGTTCGCGGTCGCCGTCACTGTCGCCGTAGGCCCACACGGTGGCATCCTCCCACTGTTGCGCACTCAGCCACGCGTCGAGGCGGCGCACCTTCTCCGCCCGCCGGCAGTTGGCCCCGTCGAGCCCGTCGGCGAACTCGTCGCCCGCACGGCGCGGCTCGGCGCACAACACCTCGTCGACCCCCAGCCGTCGGCCCAGTGGGCGCAGGTACGGCCCGAGCGAGGCCGACACCAGCACCACCCGGTGACCGGCGCGTTGGTGCCAACGCAGACGCTCCACCGTGTCGGGGCGCAGCCACCCGGTGGCGACCTGCTCGGCGAAGTCCTCCCCGAGCGCCTCCACCTGTTGCACCTTGCGGCCACGCAACACCCCGCCGACGACCAGTTCCTTGAAGCGATCGCGATCCCGACGCGCCGCGGCCGCCAGCGACGCGAAAGGCTTGCGCACGAGCGACACGATCACGCCGCGCCATCCACCCACCCTCACGAGGAAGGGGCGCACACAGTCGCGCACGGTGAGCGTGCCGTCGACGTCGAACGCGGCGACGACCTCTC
>WBZL01003597.1_pt1 | contig 14067 bp, 9 predicted proteins | sample 5204291 | NCBI WGS metagenome assembly WBZL01 (sample SAMN12344345, study PRJNA552823) | activated sludge metagenome | biome: Activated sludge suspended growth; feature: Nitrification reactor; material: Wastewater; isolation source: activated sludge from nitrification reactor of wastewater treatment...
CTTTGATCTCTGGCCGAGCGAATACGGCTGCTGGCCGGGAATGTTGAAGGTCACCTTACCATCCGATTCAAGGATATTGACCTCGACACCGCCGCCGGGCACGGTATATTTACCTACCAGTTCGCTGGCACCGCCGGTCGATGCCGTTGCAGGTTCTGAGCTTTTGACCAACGAACCGTCCGGGTTGATCCTGGGAAGCGTGTAATTTCCCTGCGGCTGCTGCAGATACAATTCGGTAGCGTCACCCTGCTCCGGATTGAACTTAACAGCAAATCCGTCAGGTGCTCCCACCATCTTGAATTGCCGCGGGCCAGTTCGCTGCAGTTTATACTCAGGTTGGCCGGGCACGACCATGACGAGGTCATCGCCGACGATCTTTACCTCAAAGTCCATGTTGGCGGCCGCCAGCCTGTACTTGCCGACCATTCGCTCCATTGTCTTGACGGGGAGTTTGACGTTTTCGTCAACCTTTGGCGCACCGATCAGATTTTCCCAAACGATCTGCATTAGTTCGTTGCCGAGACTTGAGCCCGATACATTCGTAAGCATAACAAACCCGATCTTTTTTTCGGGGATCATCGCGACCATCGAATTAAATCCGTCGATGTTGCCGCCATGCTGGACCACCTTCAGGCCGTTCCAGTCCTGGAGAAACCATCCAAAACCGTAGCTCGTCGTCCCGGCGATCTTCATCTGCGGTTTTAGCCATTCTTCGTAGCTCTTTTCGGAAACGAGGCGCTTGCCGCCGACCGTCCCGCCGTTGATAACAAATCGCAGCCATTCGGCCATATCCCTCGCGCTCGAGTTGATCGAACCCGCCGGAGCCACCTGGTCGATCTCACGAAACGGTTTTCGCTCGGTCGCCTTTGTGTCGAAGTTGTATTCGTAGCCGAATGAATAGTCCTTAGCCTTTTGCATTTGCTTCATCGACATCGTGCTGTTGTTCATCCCGAGCGGTTTGAAAATCTTTTCAGGGATGAACTTTTCCCAAGGCGTTTTTTGCACCTGGGCGACGATCTCGCCGGCGGCCGCGAACATTATGTTTTGATACTGGAACTTTTCTCGCAGCTTGGCGGTCGGCTTTGCCTGGGCGGCGACCTGTATTAACTCAGATCGGTTCAACCGTCCGGTGATCATAGCGAGGTCAGTTCGGTTTAGTCCCGACGAGTGTGACAGGAGATCGCGGATCAGTATGTTCTTGTCCGCATCGGGGTCGAACATCTTAAAATACGGCAGATACTTCTTAGGCGAATCGTCGAGCGAGAGCTTTCCCTGATCCTGCGACATCAAAACCGAAAGAGCCGTAAATGCCTTGGTCGCCGAACCGATCGCAAATTGTGTGTCGGGCGTGACCGCAACCTTTTTTTCAAAATCCTTGAGTCCCAGGCCCTTTAGATAGACGACCTTATCGTCCTTGACGATCGCAAGCGACATTCCCGGTATCCCGAGTTCCTTTCGCCGCGCTTCGACCTGATTCTCGATCGCGGCGAGCTGAGCTGATAGGTCGGCACCCTGTTCGGTTCGAACAGCAGTCGATTGCGAATAGCCTATCTGCGGGACCGAGAGCGTTACGAACGCCAAAAGCACCAGAAATGAAAGAGCTGCACGCGAATTACGAAGTTTCATCAAATATTCTCCCAAGCGATCATTTTGCATTTATACGCTGTCCTTCAGTTGAAAGTTCGACCGTCCTAACGCCGATTCCCATTAAAAGGAAAAAGACCATTGCGACCTCAGAATCGCCCAGATTCCAGTGGACCAGCCCGCTCGAAAAGAAACCGATCGCCCCGCCAAGGCAACCTGTCAAAATGCCGATCAACCGCCAATCACCATTCTTGTTCGCCGCGATGCCCTTCCAGAGCGAGCGGGCGTAGATGGCAAGTACCGTCAACCAAAGGATCAGGGCAGGCAAGCCGCGCTCAACAAGCAACTGTACCGGGGTTGAGTGAAAATGGCCCATATGCTGCCATCCCTTGTCGAACATATCCCATTCCTGCCAGTGCTTTTGGATCGAATCCATACCGACGCCAAAAACGGCATTGCGCGGACTGGCCTGCCAGATCCTGACGCCGTCGCGCCACATCATCATTCGGTACTGCGACGATTCATCTTTCGAATCGAAAAATCCGACCTTGCGTGATTCTTTCAGGAGATAAAGGCCCGCCGCTCCGACCGGAATGGCGACGAGTACGGTGAATATCAGTGCCTTACGGCTCATCAAGATCATACCGATGACGCCGGCGGCGATCATAAATGACAACTGTGACGCCCGCGTCACGGTCATTATCATCGCAACGGACATCGCCGCGAATGCGCCGATCAGAAAGGGTGTTGAGGTAATTATCGAGACGGCCCGCGAGACCGTTGGTCGCGGCGGATCGCTCGCGTCGCCGGGCGTCACCCGCCGTTTCAGGACGGCCGCCGCCATGAGGCCGAATAACAGTGACATTATCAACTGCAACACCTCGGCATAGGTCGTATAGTGGTTGTAAAACCCCATCATTCGCCAATAATGACTCGGGCCTGAGGTGCTGATACCCAGTCTTCCATTGGCGTCGCCGCCCGGCAGCAGGTCCCGCTCATAGATCTCGGTCGACGAATACCAGTCCGACCGGTGAAAGGCGACCTTGACCGAACCTTTGGCCTCAATGATATCGACCAACTGTTTCGGATCAGACAGTTTTAGGCCGTCCGCCTTCAGCAACGTGTCGCCCTCGCCGAGGCCCGATTTGGCTAACGGTCCGTCAGGCGCGACGCCGTGTATTTCGACGCCGCGGCCGATGATCCGTTGGATAGGCGTCATTATCACGTTGACCATACAAGATACGATCAACGCAAATGCCAGAAAATAGACGGTCCGAATGTTTCGAACGACCTCGATGACGAATATGGCAAACAAGAACAGCCCGACACCGCGAAGCCTGTCGAGCGACACCGTCGGTTCGTATGATAATAGGCCGCTTAGTACGGACCATCCGAAAAACGCCCAAAGTGCGATTACCAATGGGCGCCGCGTGCCGGACTTTTGCGGCCGCAGAACCTTTCGGATGATCGTCGCCAAAAGCCCTATGCCCCAGGCGATCTGCGTCGCGGCGATCGAGTGCGGTGCGGCCAGGAACGTCAGCACGAGAAATACAAAGCTGACCCGGTCTAGCAGCTTAACCGGGCCGGATCCATCGCCGGCACCGCTCAGGCGGTCGATGTATTCGAAAAATGCGGCCATAAATGCGAGTATTATAGCAGTCGAGCAAGTTCAAGAATATGTCTAACGAAGATCTGACAACGGACCTGTCATTACGGGCGGAGATCAGCCTATATTACGACCTTTACGTGCCTGGTTCGGCGGTCGTTCCGGCACCGCTGCTGATCGCTGTACACGGTTACGGTGCCCACAAACGTTACATGATGCGTGAGGCACGGCTGGTCGCCCCCGATAATTTTGTCATTGCGTCAATACAGGCCCCGCACCCGCATTTTCGGCGAACCGATGACGGATACCGCGTGGGTTTCGGTTGGCTTTCGGACGAGAGGCCCGAGGAGCACATTCAGCTTCATCAGAAGTTTATTCTCGACCTTATCGGCAAACTCTCTGCCGACGGCCTGATCGATGAAGATCGTGTCTTTATATACGGATTCTCGCAGGCTTGCGCCTTGAATTTTCGACTTGCATTTACCTACCCGGAGTTGCTTGCCGGCATCATCGGCGTTTGCGGCGGCATTCCGGGCGACCTTGATTCTAACCCGGCATATCGCCCGGCCCCGGCCGCCGCATTTTATCTATTTGGCGATGATGATGAGTTTTACACGCAAGAGCAATTTGCGAAGTACAACGAAAGACTTGCCGAATATTTACCAAATTATCGTTCAGAACACTACCGCGCCAAGCATGAGATCACGGAAGAAATGCGCCGTGACATCCGGCAGTTTTTAGTGCTGCAAAGTTAGTTTTGGCTAATGCGCTTTTACCGACCTGATCTCCACTAGACTCGCAAATTCAGGCGGTAGTACGACCTGCGGAACGTCGTCGCCGTCGGCATTCTTTACGATCTCGACCTTTATATCGGCCGCACGGATCTTGGGCAATACGGATCTTGCTGCAAATAGGGCGACGATATAACGTTTAGCCTGCCCGGCGGTGGTTTGAGTGACGTTGTATGTCTGGACCGAGCGCTTTTCACCGATCCTGAGTGCCACATCAACGACGGTATTGAAGACGGTCGCTTTGGGATTTGAAACGCCCAGAGGGACCTGCTTTGCCGTAAAGTCTTCGGTACGCCCCTCGATAGATATCTTGTCCGTCAGGACAAAATCCAGCGTTTTCATAAAGCTGGCAGGCCCGCGTACCTTTACCCGCTGCGGCAGCACCGTTTCGCCATAGACCTCAAATCCGTCGGCAGGTTTACCCTCGATATCAGCCTTTACCGGCAATTCGAGTTCCTGTACCGCCTCGAGCCTGACCGCGATACGGCTCGGTTGGATCTCGTCGAGCTTTACTCCAAGAGGCAGATCGACCGAGACGTTTTCAGGTGTAAGTGATATTACGCGGTCGCCGGGTTGCGTCGATGTCAGATCAAGTGCCGCCACCAGACCCGTACCCGTCAGGGTCTTCAGCTTACGTTCATCGCCGCTGACGACGATCTCGACCTCGGAGATCGCATTGTTGGTGATCTCGATATTATTCGCGACATTCGGCGTGAGCTGGACTGTAAAACGTTTGGTCGACGGAGTGCTCAGGCCCGTTACGCCGAACCAAAGCCCGAGCGTGATGACGAGCGCGACCAGCTTCAATGCCCAGTCTTCGAGAAATATCTTTCTGACGATCTGTCTTAAAAGCAGCTTTCTCGTTCCCTGGTCTCTGGTTTTCTCGTATCCGGAAGGCATCGTTCTGAGTTTACGTCCTAACCAATAGTGATCTCCGTATCAGCCTCTTTGAGGGCCTTGGCAGATTCCTTTTTACGCTCTATCAACGGTATGTCCATCGCTTCGAGCAAAAGCTTTCTCAACGTTGTAGGGTCCAGATTGCGTCGGACGTTGCCGGCGTCGACATACGTTATCAGGCCGGTTTCTTCCGACACGACGAGTGATATCGCGTCGGAGCCCTCGGTAATTCCGATCGCCGCGCGATGTCGCGTTCCGAGGTCGCGCGAGATCTCGGGATTTTTGGTAAGCGGCAAAAAGACTGACGCGGCAGCAAGTCGCTCATTCTGTATGATGACCGCACCGTCGTGAAGCGGCGTCGATGGGTTGAAGATCGTGACCAAAAGATCGTAGCTCAAACGGGCGTCCAACTGAACCCCGGCGTCGATAAAGTTGCGCAACCCGATGTTGCGTTCAATGACGATGAGAGCTCCTGTCTTTTCCGAGGCGAGCGTTGTGACCGCCAGTACGACCTCGTCGTACACACTGCCCCCAAACTGCCCGCGTTGCCTCCGCAGCATCGGAAAACGGAACCGATTTGCAAAATAGATCAGAGCCTGTCTGATCTCGGACTGAAACAGGACGATGATCGCGATACCGATATATACGACCGCGTACCGCAGCACGAACTCGAGCGTTGATAGTCCCTGGACCGACGCGAGCCAATACAGCAGCCCGAGCAAGACCATTCCGACAACGGTCGGGACCGCCCGTGTGCCGCGCAGCAGTTTGAGTACGACATACACGATGATAAAAACGAGCACTATGTCGATGACATTGCGCACGCTGCTGATCGCAGGTATGTACTCGATGAACTGCATTACTCGAAAAGGCTCGTTGACCTATCTCCGTCAGACTTAACGTCGATAAGGATATCATAATTCGGTCGGGCGATTTGCATAATTTCGGGACGGCATCGCACAAAAAATGCCCCCGGAAGCAGTGCTTCGGAGGGCATTTTCAACGATAAATTCTGACCTATGCTTCAAACGGTATCTCGGCGTTCTGCAAAACGCTAAGTTCGTTGCGTGTGACCCGTTCGAGCAGCTTTTCGTCATCAAACATTTTAACGAGTCCGTTGACTATCGAGTAACGCGGCTCGTCTGCAATGCTGACCGGCAGATTGATAAATCCGCGCAGATATTGGTCGATACCGTCGAGCAATGCCCCGCCGCCCGTAAGGATCACGCCGCGGTCGTAAATGTCCGCGGCCACTTCCGGACGGAGCTCCGTCAGAGTGTCCTTAACGCGCAGGGCGATCCGGCGAACGATCCCTTCAACGATGGCGTACATCTCGCCTGAGGTAACCTCGACTGCGGCCGGACTGCCGGTCTGAACATCGCGGCCGCGGACCTCCATCGCCTTGGAAATATCATCAGGCAGAAATGCCGACGAGAAATTCGTCTTTAGATGCTCGGTAGTTTCCTCTCCGACCTGCAGGCCGCGATGCCGTCGGAGATGCGTGGCGAGGGCCTCGTTAATGGCCTGGCTGCCGTATCGTTCTGATGTCGAGTGTACCACCGAGCCTTTGGCGATGATCGCGATATTTGTCGTCCCGGCACCGATGTCGACGATCGCCGCTGCCCGCTTATCGGTCGGGAGAACGCCTGCACCGAACGCGGCGGCAAGGCCCTCTTCCATCATATAGACCTTTTTGATCCCGGCCTCGTCGGCCGCGTTGTGCAAAGCACGCTGCTCGACATGCGTGACGTCCGAGACCATGCTCATGACGGCCTGGATCGAGATATTCGACCCGCCTGTCTTCGCCTTTCGGACGAAATGGGCGAGCATCTTTTTGGTCCTCTCAAAATCAGCAACGACACCGCCAACCAACGGAGCTTTGACGATCACATCGCGGCCTTCGCGGCCCGACATTTCCGCTGCTTCGAGGCCAAACGCAACTATCTCGTCAGTCATTTCGTTGATCGCGACCAAAGATGGCTCATCGACAACGACCCCTCGGCCTTTGACCGCGATAATCGTGCTCGCGGTACCAAGATCGATCGCCATCGAGTCGGTGACCAGATTCTTTAATGATGAGATCTTTAACATTCGGCTATTCTCCAACGACTTGCCAAAGCGATTATAAGCCTAATTTCAAGCGGCTGCCAATAATTTTATGCCCATCTCAGCTCGAATAATGCCACCGGCTGCAGCCGGTTCTTAACTGCCAGAGGCTCAAGAACCGTCACCGGAAAGATGTTGCCGGCGGCTGTAACGGTTGCCTCGCTTACCAATATCTGTCCGCCGGAAGCATTTTGTTCGAGTCTGGCTGCCAGATTTACGGTGTCACCGATCGCCGTGTACTCCGATCGCTGTTCGGAGCCGACGTATCCGATCGTTGCGACCCCCGTGTGCAGCCCAATTCCGACCTGGACTGGAGAATATCCAGCCTGACGCAGTTCCTCGTTTAGCGTTATCATTCGCTTCTGCATTGCCACGGCCGCTTTGACAGCGTTGACCGCGTCGACCGGTGTCGCCGTCGGTGCGCCAAATATCGCCATCAGGCCGTCACCAATGTATTTGTCGAGCGTTCCGCCGTGTTCGAAAATGATCTCGGTCATCGCCGTAAAATAGCGATTGAGCAACCCGACGACGCGTTCAGGATTTTCGGTTTCGGAAAACGAAGTAAAGCCGCGAATATCGGCGAACAGGACTGTTATCTTCTGATTCACGCCGCCAAGCCTGAACGAATCGGGATTTTCGAGCAGTTGCTTTACAACATATTCGGGCATGAAACGGCTGTAGTTCGCACGTGCGACCTCTTCGCGGGCGAGCCGCTTGTGAGCGCGGACGGTCTCGACGGTTACAGCGGTTTGAGCCGCGACTGCACTGATCAGTTCGAGGTGGTCGGGCGAAAATGCGGCAAACGGATCGAGGCGGTCGGCATAGATCACACCGTGGACATTTGATTCCGTGATCAGCGGAGCACAGATCGTCGACCTGACGCCTTGGGCAACTATCGACTCGGCGCCGGAAAATTGAGCGTCGGTCTTGGCGTCCTGCGACAATAACGCCACCTTGTCCCGCATCACCTTTTGCGTGATGGTCCGGCTGACGGTCAGCTTATCGGTCAGGTTTTGAAACTGAGCGTCACGCGTCTTTGCCCCGATCTGAAAAAGGCTGTAGTCGAGTATCTTGCCGTCGATCGTCTCGTCGGCCAGCAATGCGACCACACGGTCAGCGGGTGTGCCGCGAAAGATAAGGTCGGTCGCCTTTTCAAATATTTCCTTGAGGTCAAAAACCGTTCCCAGCGTGCGGCTCATTTCGAACAAAAGTTCGAGCATCACGGCTTTTCGCTTGAGAACTTTGATCTCCTCGGGGGTTGCGCTCGCCGACTCCATCGAAAGGTGCGACTGGCGCCCGATGATCTCCCTGGCCGACATCTGGACCTGGGTATGGCCGAGCGGGGCATCGTCGTATTTGATGCCGGTCGGAACATCAGCGGCAACTGCCGGCTGAGCCTCGGCGCTGATCGGATCGGGCGGTTGGGCAGCGGTTGACAGGGCCTTAAATGCAAGCCGGCACTCGCCGATAGTGATTACGTCGCCCGTTTCTAGTATCCGCTCAAATTGAGCGGTTCCGTTGACGAAGACCCGGTTCACGCTTCGAAGTAATTCCCCGTTTTCGTGATATCCGTCAACGAGTTTGAACGGCCCGCCCGTGGCGTCGATAAACGCGTGCTTTCGCGACACACGGCGGTCGTTGAGGACAATATCGTTTTCCTTGGATCGCCCGATAGTGTAGACGCGGCCTGGCATCGCCCCAAATTCCCAGGTGCGGCCGCTCGGTTCGCTGATGGTAATAATTGCGTTCACGACAGGCGTTATTGTAAATCGTCACCGAGCAATTGTGAATCTGAATGTGACATAATTGACCGATCGACCTGTTCCTAGCCGATGATATATCTCGATAATAACGCAACTACTCCGATCGCCGCCGAGGTCATCACAGCCATGACTGACGCCCTCGAAGGTGTCTTCGGCAACCCGTCGTCAGGACATGCGGCCGGTACTAAGGCGCGCGATGTGATCGAAGCGGGTCGCTCCGATGTCGCCGCATTGATCGGTGCCGCGAATCCCAACGAGATCGTATTTACGGCGTCCGGTACCGAATCCGATAATTGGGCGATTTTCGGGGCGGCCCGGATGCGGCCCGAAAAACGACACATAATAACGACGACCGTCGAGCACGAAGCGGTCCGAAAACCGATCGAATCACTCGAGCGCCGCGGCTATCGGGTCAGCCGCGTCGAGGTCGATATTGACGGCCGCTTGTCTGTCGAACGACTTGTATCGCTGATCGATGACGACACATTGCTCGTTTCCGTAATGCTCGCCAATAACGAGACCGGCATCCTGTTTCCGGTCGAACTCGTCGGACAGGCCATCAAGCAGCATGCAGATGTGCTGTTTCATGTCGATGCTGTGAACGCGGCCGGAAAGGTGCCGATCGACGTCCGAAAGGCTTCGATCGACCTTTTGGCACTGTCAGCACATAAGTTTCAAGGTCCAAAGGGCATCGGGGCGATGTATATTCGCGAGGGAATAGGATTGCCGGCGTTCATGCTCGGCGGCGGCCAGGAGCGTGGGCGGCGTTCGGGGACCGAGGCGGTTCACCAGATCGCGGGCATGGGTGCGGCGGCCAAGCTTGCAGCTGATGGCTCGGCAAATGTCCGGGTGCAAAAATTGCGAGATCGATTGGAGCGTGGAATACTATCGTCAATTCCCGGATCTTATCTCAACGGAACGGGTCGCTCGGATGAACGTCTGCCTAACACGTCGAGCATATCATTTGAAAACATCAACGGAGAGATGATCGCCGCCAGATTGGATGTGGCCGGCGTCTGTGTGTCGACAGGGTCGGCCTGTCATTCGCAAGAACGTACGGCGTCGTCCGTTCTGCAGGCGATGGGAGTGCCGTACAGCCGGGCGATGGGGGCTATCAGGTTCTCACTCGGCCGTGGAAACACTGCGGTTGATATCGATCGGGTTCTTGAGGTCCTGCCCGGCATAATTGAGGAACTCAGACATATTTCTGGAAATTGAACATAGGGGTGAATATCGTGAAGAAACAATTCTTATTTTGCTCGTTTGTCCTGGCAATGATCTTTGGTGTCAGTGCTGCGTTTACCAAGGTTGCGGCCCAAACTGACGAACCTATTTCCGGCGGTTACGGTACCGCATCGGTCACCGATAAAGAGGTGCGAAAGGCCGCCGCATTTGCGGTCACGACTCGTGCCAAGCGCACCGGCAAGGCCGTAACGCTTGTCAGCATCCGCAAGGCCGAGATCCAGGTCGTCGCCGGGCTCAACTACCGCATTTGTATGCGCGTCCGTGAGGGCCGACGTGCCGTTCGAACGGCGACAGCGGTCGTCTATCGCGACCTTCGCAAACGGATGTCGCTGACTCGTTGGAAAAACGGGGCGTGCACCGACCTTTGATCTTTCGATCAGTTGGCCTTTGCGATCCCGTATCGGGAAAGCTTTAGGTAGAGTCCTCGTCGGGTCAACCCGAGTTCCGACGCCACACGCGATATATTCCAACTGTGTTTTGTAAGGGACGCCCTTATCAGCTGCATCTCCAGTTCGGAAACCGCGTCTTCGAGGGTCCCGCCGGCTGAAATATTGGCAAACGGCGAGAAAACGCCGTCATACGACGCGATCGGCTTAACGTTGTCACCCAGCTCGAACGGCGTGAGCGGCTGTGCGCTCCGTTTGAGTTCGGGTGACAGGTGGTCGGGCGTAATCACCTCATTGTCCTCAGCCCGCGCGACGATACGCTGGATCTCATTACAAAGCTGGCGAACATTGCCGCCCCAGTTGCAGACCATTAGAAGATCGATGGTCTGCGGCGTGAATGTTATGTCGTGTTTACCGAACCGGGCCGAATAGTGGTTGACGTAATAGTTGACGATCGGCGGTATCTCAGCCCTACGCTCCCGGAGCGGGGGAACACGCAGCCTGATAACATTGAGCCGGTAATACAGGTCTTCGCGAAACGATCCATCAGCGACCTTTTCTTCGAGCGGCATATTTGTCGCCGCGATAATGCGGACGTCGACCTTCATCGGCTGCTTGTCGCCAAGCGGTTGGATCTCGCCTTCCTGCAAAAACCTAAGCAACTTAGGCTGAACGTCCAACGGCAGGTCGCCGACCTCATCCAAAAACAAGGTGCCGCCGTCGGCCGTTCTGATGACCCCGGGCGAATCCTGCACGGCGCCCGTGAATGCTCCTTTTTTATAACCGAACAGATGCCCTTCGGCGAGTTCCTTCGGCACGGCGGTACAATTGAAGGGAACAAAGACCCTGTCCTTGCGGTTTGAAAGCGTATGTATCGCTCTCGAAACCAGTTCCTTGCCGGTTCCTGATTCACCGGTAACAAGTACAGTCACATCCGATGACCGGATCTTGTAAACTTCTTCGACCAGTGCGGTCATCGCCGGCGATGAGTGGATGAACCCAGGCATCAGGCTGTTTGACGTATACGGGCTGACCTCCTGTTCGGTCGGAGCCGATCTGTCCTTTTCGCGAAGGGCGACAACATCCATTCCGAGTTCGACCACACGAAGCAGCGGTTGAAGCGATGATTCATCGTTCAGGACGGCTCCCGATTGCGGATTGACCAGCAAAAAGGCCGGCTGTGCCGCCGAGCCGCGAAGCGGAAATACGGCAATATTCTTAACTCGGCTAAATATCTTTTCTTCCTTTGTTTTTTGCGCCTCGCCGAACTTTGCAACGAGTTCGTTGCTCTCCTGGGGTGAATATCCGTGAGTAATAAAAGGATAGAGCCGCTTTTTGTCATTAAACTGGGCAATTATGACTTTCTTGGCGTTGCTCTCCTGCTGCAGCACAGCCACCAGTTCGCGAAACAGCAACTCTCTCGACGCCGTGGCTTCGGCAAGTCGAACAGTTAACAACTGGGAAACCACCGAATTCGCACGCTTTTCCGAACCCTTCGGATCGATCCGCGCAGTGCTTTCGACGCGTTCCAGTTCTTTCGCTGCGGCGGCGCTATGCGGCAGGTCGCCAAGCTTCTTGAAAATGTCCGATGCCGAACCGAGATGACGTTTTGCCCGGGTCGCATTGCGGGGGTCCAGGTTTGCACCGAGCAATAAGTGAATCAAACCGGTGTGATACAGGTCTTCAGCGGCCTCAAAGATGGTTAGGCTGCGGCTGAAATGGTGGATCGCCAATTCACGATCGCCCTGCTCAATGGCCGCTAACCCGCGGATCCGCTGAATATTGCCAAGTACGAAGAAATCCGTCGACGGGTCGTCAGCCTCGATCGCCAATAATGAGTTTTCACACTCCTCGACATCTCCTTGCCGAAGGCAACTTTCGGCAAGCACAAGTCCGGCCATCTTGGCGTAGTGCCGATCACCGATCTCAGCCGACAAATTGATCGTTTCCCGGGCTTTTTCGATCGCTCTCTTTTCCTTGCCCTGCGCAAGGTAGCACCTCGAAAGGTTGCGCATCGATTGGGCACGGTACCATTGATGGTTGCGCTTTTCGGCAAATGCGACGGCCTTGTTCAAATAATCTTCGGCGAGATCGAGATTTCCCCTCAGAATATTGAGTTCGCCCAGCGAGTCGTAGATACCGGCAATGTGGACATAGTCCTGCTTAGTTGCGATCTCGAGTGCCCTTTCGATCATCTTCTCGGCCTTTCCGAGTTCGCCGATCAACATCAGATTAATGCCGAGATTGTTATAGGCGATCACGGTGTTAAGAGCGTGCTCGGTCTGATCAAAAAACTCGATCGATTTCTCGAGGCACGCTATACCGTCCTGCGGACGCCGGAGAAACCAGTATGCACCGGACATATCCGTATATAGCTTGCCGAGCATGAACGGAGCCGAATTCTCGCCGATGATCTTGATGCCGAGTTCGAAATTGATGATCGCCTGCTGACTGTTGCCTTCCTGATGATAGCTGTTAGCGATCTCACGATAAGCCTCGGCCATCCCGAGCCATTTGCCGTTCTCACGAAAGTGCGAAAGTGCCTTTTGCGCAAAATCGCGGCTGATCGGAAACTCACTGAGCTTACGGTATACCCGGGCCAGGGCTATATCGATCGAGCCCGCCAGATGTCGGAGATTATTTTCCTCTGCTGTTCTTAGCGTCTCTTTTAGCAAGGTGACGGCCTTGGGCTGTTCACTGCAGTTGTTATATGCGATCGCAAGTTGGGTGATCACCTGTACCTGCGTCTCGATCGAGAGCTCCTTGAGTTCGTCTTCGGATTCAAATTGCTTGACCGCTTCGAGCGACTCGCCGTACCGGCCGGCCGTCTCGAGGGTAAAGGACAAAAGACGCTTTAGATGCGCGTAATTATCCGGCGAATGAGTCCCGTTTTTGATCGCCGACAAAAGGATCTTTTCGGCCTGGCTTGAATAGCCCTCGCGCAGTTTCTGGCCGACGCTAGAAAATACTGCGTCGAGCCGGTCTGCCGACTGCTGGCGTGCAATTTCGCCCTTAAGAACCTGATCTTTTTTCATTTATTTTAGTTAGCCATTGAAATGGCCAATCCGGCCCGGATTTCAATTCCGGGCGGGACTAGATCAGCAAATTGAATACTTAGTACACAGAGCAATTGAAATCTATCAAAAATCGCGGCAAAGGTCTATATCTTTTATTGATACGGCAAACTAATATCGTAAAAGTTCGTAATGTTGTTTAGTGATCAAGTAAGCCCCGTGAGGCCTCAGTATGAGTTTAGAAAATGGGTCCGGGCCCGAAAAGCCCGTCTTTTCGGACGAACGCGGCCTGCGTCGACATTTCGTTAACTATCTCGGCATTTTGGCTGCCGTCGCCCTTTCAGTGCTCTTGTCAGTTTTCGTTGTGAGCGTGCTGGTCAATCCGTTCTTGCCGCAGATACGTCTAAAGCCGGTTGCCGTACTCCCGCAGCAAACAGACATTAATTTTCATCCGCCCGAACGACCGGCTTTGACCAAAGCTGAATCCGTCGCCAAACAGATCGGCGACAGGGCAAAGCTGGAAAAGAAGAATCGCGATGAGGCCCGTGCCGCACGAACCGGTGCAGCGGAACTGCTTAGAGCGGAAAAGGCATCGGCAAATGTCAGGGCGATGAACGAGGGAGATCCGGTCGCCGTTGGCTTTTTTGTCAATTGGGACGATTCGAGCCTAGCCTC
>WBZL01003601.1_pt1 | contig 14059 bp, 12 predicted proteins | sample 5204291 | NCBI WGS metagenome assembly WBZL01 (sample SAMN12344345, study PRJNA552823) | activated sludge metagenome | biome: Activated sludge suspended growth; feature: Nitrification reactor; material: Wastewater; isolation source: activated sludge from nitrification reactor of wastewater...
ACCGCCGGCGCGACCCAGGCCATCCTGACCGCCGTGCTATGCTGCGTGCACCCGGGCGACGAGGTGATCGTGCTCGAGCCCTGCTACGACAGCTACGCGCCCAACGTCGAGCTGGCCGGAGGCCGCGTGGTGCGCGTGCCGCTGGTGCCGGGCAGCTTCCGCCCCGACTTCGCCCGCATCGCCGCGGCGATGGGGCCGCGCACGCGGGCGATCATCGTCAACTCGCCGCACAACCCGACGGCCACGGTGTGGACCCGTGCCGAGATGGAGCAGCTCGCCGCGCTGCTGGCGCCGACGCAGGTGCTCCTGATCAGCGACGAGGTCTACGAGCACATGGTCTACGACGGCGCCGAACACGTCAGTGCCTCGTCGATCCCGGCACTGGCCTCGCGCGCCTTCGTGGTCTCGAGCTTCGGCAAGACGTATCACGTGACGGGCTGGAAGGTCGGCACCGTGGCCGCGCCGGCGGCCCTGACCGCCGAGTTCCGCAAGGTGCACCAGTTCAACGTGTTCACCGTCAACACGCCGATGCAGCACGCGCTGGCGCGCTACATGGCCGATCCGCGGCCCTACCTGGATCTGCCGGCGTTCTACCAGCGCAAGCGCGACCTGTTCCGCGCCGGGCTGCAGGGCACGCGGCTGCGCCTGCTGCCCAGCGAAGGCACCTACTTCCAGGCCGTCGACTACCGCGCCGTGAGCGACCTGCCCGAGGCGGAGTTCTGCCAGTGGCTCACGCGCGAGGTGGGCGTGGCGGCGATCCCGCTGTCGGCGTTCTACGACGACGGCTTCGAGCAGGGCATCGCGCGGCTGTGCTTCGCCAAGCGCGACGAGACGCTGCACGCCGCCCTGGACCGGCTGGCCCGGCTGTAGCAGGCCGGTTGCGCCCGCATGCCGCTGCGCCGCCCCGGCCGCGGCAACAGGGCCGCGCCTACATCCGCCGCAGCGGCTGCGTCGGCTCGCCGAAGATGCTGTCGGAGACCACCGGCCGGGTCAGATCCAGGTCCACCGGCTGCGTGGGCTGGTCGTCCAGCTGCGACAGGCCGGTGGGCGGGCCCTCCCCGCCGCGGTCGATGGACATCGGCTGGGTCTGCAGTTCGGGGTCGACCAGCGGCAGCAACACGTCGACCTTGCCGGTTTCCAGCGGCTCGCGATCGAGCAGATCGCGCGCCAGCGCGTAGAGGAACAGCACGTCGCGGTACGCCGGCATGTCGAAGAGCTCGCCGCGCGACTTGCGGAACAGCAGCGATTCGAGCTCGGCCATCGCATCCAGCGGCGAGGGCCAGGCCATCTGCAGCCGCGCCACGATGACCGGGTAGTCCTCCAGCGACCGGCCGCCCTGCACGTCGTCGTCCCAATCGGGCGCGTAGGCATTGAAGCGGTGGTTGAAGCGGGCCCGGGTGCGCTCGTAGGCTTCGCGGTCGCCGCGCCGCCGGTAGATCTCGAGCAGCTTCAGGTACGGCAACGGGCTGCCGCCGCCGGTGCTGCGCAGGTGGTCGACCAGCAGGTCGACGGCCGCCTCCTCCTGGCCCAGCACGATGAAGAACTCGGCCTGCTGCTCCAGGTCGATCAGCTCCTCGACCGACACGTCGCGCGAGCCCGGATCCTCGTCGCGCCAGCCCACCGGCAGCACCTCGGTGCGCTGCATCGCGGGCGGCACCGTGTCGGGTTCGGGCGAGAAGACCCCGGCGGTGGTGATGCCGCTGCCGCCAGGCCGCGACGGCTCGAAGCCGGCGGTGCTCAGCGGCGCGTCGGCCGTCGTCGGTCCGGGCATCGTCGCCGAGGCCGCCCCCTCCGGCGCCTGCTTGGACGCGGCCTGCGCGGCCTGGGCCGCGGCGGACCACCAGGCCTTCTCGCGCTCGCGCTGCAACGCGCGCAGCCGCACGCCCATCCACAGCGCCAGCACCGCCAGCAGCGCGGTGAGCGCGGCGAGATAGGGCATCCAGCGCGCCGCCGCCTCCGAGTCCCTGGCCCGCGAGCGCAGCTGGGCGAGCGCCTCGCGGTCGGCCGCACGGTCGGCCTGCAGCTGGGCGATGGCCTTTTCGAGCGCGGCCACCCGATCCTGGGCCTGGGCTGCCGCCGATGCCGCCTCGGCCACTGCCGAAGCCGCCGACGCCGCCGCCTGGGCCACGGCAGCCGATGCCGCCGCGGCAAGGGCCTCGGCCTGCGCCGCCGCGGGCGGCAGCGCGGCGGGGGGCAGCACCGGCGCATCCAGCCGCAGCCTGGCCGCCGGCGCCGCGCTGCGTCCGGCCGGCGCAGCCGCCGCGCCGGCACGACGCGCCGCAGGCGCCGTGCGGGAAGACCGTGGCAAGGCGGCGCCCCCGCTGCGTGAACCCGGCCGGCGTGCCCGGGGGGGCGCACCAATGGCCTGCCGGGCCGCTTCGCGCGGCGCCACAGGCCCCGACACCACGGCCGGAGGGGCAGATGCGGGTGGTGCCGGCGGCAAAGCCGTGCGCGGGGCGGCGCCGCTCGCGGTCGTCGGCTGGGCATCGACCGGAGGCATCGGCGCGCTCGAGGCGACCACCGGCAGCTGAGGCGACACCATCGGCGGGTCGGCCAGCAGCACGAACTGGCGCGTCAGCCGCGCCGGGCAACCCAGCGACACCGTCACGCTGACCACCGGTTCGTCCATTGCCGCCTCGGTGGCCACGCGCAGGACCGGCGTCTGGCCGGGCACCTCGTCCACCCGGGCCTGCACCCGGTCCGGCGGCAGCCGGTGATCGCCCGACGCCACCTCGGCCCGCACGCAGGTGGCGGTCAGCGACTCACCGGGCTCCAGTCGCAGCGGAACCTTCAGGTCCAGCGGCTGCCCCAGCACCGTGGTGGGCGCCACCGACCCGAAGCCCAGGCTGAATGCCGGGCCCGCTGCCAGCAAGCCCAGGGCAGGCAGCAAACGGACACCGATCCGCTGGAACAACATGCGCACTGAATGGTTTCGAGTCGTGACGACTCTAGCATGGGGGGCCTCGGACTCGACCGCCGATTCCGGGGTGCACGCGGCGTGTGCCACAGGCCCGGCGCCTCGGCAAGCCGGGCGTGCACCGGGCCTTCGGCGCGTCGGGCCCGTCCGTCGGCGATCACAATGCGGGTCCCGGCGCGACCGCGCGCATCCGACCGCCATGAACGTCCCCGTGCTCACCCCCGACGAACGGCAGAACATCGAGTCCGGCCCGTTCTTCAGCAAGCTCTCCGAGCCGCTGCGCGAAGGCATCCTGTCGCGCGCCGTGGTGCGCCGGCTCGGCGATGGCGCGCCGCTGGCCACGCGCGGCGCACCGGCCGAGAGCTGGATCGGCGTGGCTCGGGGCGCGGTGCGTGTCAGCACGGTCTCGCTGTCGGGCAAGCAGGTGACGCTGACCTACGTCGAGCCCGGCACCTGGTTCGGCGACATCGCGCTGTTCGACGGCCTGCCGCGCACCCACGATGCCCACGCCCACGGCGAGACCACGTTGCTGATGGTGCGCAAGCCCGACTTCAAGGAGCTGCTCAGCCGCCACGTCGAGTTGTACGAGGCGCTGCTGCGACTGAACTGCCGGCGGCTGCGCCTGATGTTCGACCAGTTCGAGGACCTCAACACGCGCCCGCTGCGCTCGCGGCTGGCGCGCCAGCTGCTGCTGCTGGCCCGCAGCTACGGCATCGAGGAGGGCGGCGAGCTGCGCATCGGCCTGCAGCTGGCGCAGGAAGACCTGGCGCAGCTGCTCGGTGCCTCGCGCCAGCGTGTCAACCAGGAGCTCAAGCATTTCGAACGCGAGGGCGCGGTGCGCGTCGAGCCGACGCGGCTGAGCGTGCTGTCGCGCGACAAGCTGCTCGAGGCGGCCGAGCGCTGAGCCCGGCAGCCAGGCCTCCGGCACCTCGCGCCTCCAACACCGGAACCGCATCGATGGACCACTTCACCGGCACCAAGCCCGTCGCCGCCAGCCACGCCTTCGACATCGGCGCGCTCGAGCGCCACCTGCAGCAGCACCTGCCGGGCTTCGCCGGCCCGCTGACGGTGCAGCAGTTCAAGGGCGGGCAGTCCAACCCCACCTACAAGCTGCTGACGCCCGGCGGCGCGTACGTGATGCGCACCAAGCCCGGCCCGGTGGCCCGGCTGCTGCCGTCGGCGCACGCCATCGAGCGCGAGTTCCGGGTGATGAAGGCGCTGGCTGCCACCGACGTGCCGGTGGCGCGCATGGAGCTGCTGTGCGACGACGAGTCGGTGATCGGCCGCGCGTTCTACGTCATGCAGTTCATGGACGGCCGCGTGCTGTGGGACCAGGCCCTGCCCGGCTGCAGCCGCGACGAGCGCGCCGCGATCTACGACGAGATGAACCGCGTGATCGCCGCGCTGCACCAGGTGGACGTGGCCGCCGTCGGCCTGGCCGACTTCGGCAGGCCCGGCAGCTACTTCGAGCGCCAGATCGCCCGCTGGAGCCGCCAGTACCAGGCCAGCGTCACCGAATCGATCCCCGAGATGGACCGGCTGATCGACTGGCTGCCGGCCCACTTGCCGGCCAGTGCACGCGACGACAGCCAGGTGAGCATCGTGCACGGCGACTACCGGCTGGACAACCTGATCTTCGCCCACGACGCGCCGCGCATCGTCGCCGTGCTGGACTGGGAGCTGTCCACCGTCGGCCACCCGCTGGCCGACTTCAGCTACCACTGCATGGCCTGGCACATCCCGCCGGGCGTGTTCCGCGGCATCGGCGGCCTCGACCTGGCCGCGCTGGGCATCCCCACCGAGGTCGACCACGTGCGCAGCTACTGCCGGCGCACCGGCCGCGCCGACCCTGTCGCCTTGATGACGGACTGGAACTTCTACCTCGCCTACAACCTGTTCCGGCTGGCCTCGATCACGCAGGGCATCGCCAAGCGCGTGGTCGACGGCACCGCCGCCAGCCCCGAGGCCAAGGCCACCGGGGCGGCGACCCGGACCCTGGCGGAAATGGCCTGGGCCTTCGCGCGCTCGGCCTGAACAGCGGGCCGCCGCACCCTTTCACCGGAGACCTTCCATGGACTTCAGCTATACCCCGCGCACCGAAGAGCTGCGCCAGCGCGTGCAGGCCTTCATGGACCAGCATGTCTACCCGGTCGAGCGCCGCTACTGGCAGGAGATCCAGGCCAACACCGCCGCCGGCAAGCGCTGGACGCCGCTGCCGGTGATCGAGGAACTCAAGCCCAAGGCGCGTGCCGCCGGGCTGTGGAACCTGTTCCTGCCCGAGAGCGAGTACGGCGCCGGGCTGAGCAACCAGGAGTACGCGCCGCTGGCCGAGATCATGGGTGCGATCCCCTGGGCCAGCGAGGTGTTCAACTGCTCGGCGCCCGACACCGGCAACATGGAGGTGCTGGTGCGCTACGGCAGCGCCGAGCACAAGAAGCGCTGGCTCGAGCCGCTGCTGGCCGGCGAGATCCGCAGCGCCTTCGCGATGACCGAGCCGGCGGTGGCCTCGTCGGACGCCACCAACATCGAGTCGCGCATCGAGCGCCAGGGCGACGAGTACGTCATCAACGGCCGCAAGTGGTGGACCAGCGGCGCCGGCGACCCGCGCTGCAAGATCTTCATCTTCATGGGCAAGACCGACCCGTCGGCGGCACGCCACTCGCAGCAGTCGATGATCCTGGTGCCGCGCGACACGCCCGGCATCACCGTGCTGCGCCCGCTGAGCGTGTTCGGCTACGACGACGCGCCGCACGGCCACATGGAGGTGCTGTTCGAGAACGTGCGCGTGCCGGCCAGCCACATGCTGCTGGGCGAAGGCCGCGGCTTCGAGATCGCGCAGGGCCGCCTGGGGCCGGGCCGCATCCATCACTGCATGCGCACCATCGGCCTGGCCGAGCGCGCGCTCAAGCTGATGTGCGAGCGCGCCACCTCGCGCGTGGCCTTCGGCAAGACCATCGCGCAGCAGACCGTCACCCAGGAGCGCATCGCCGAGGCGCGCTGCATGATCGACCAGGCGCGCCTGCTGACGCTCAAGGCCGCGTGGATGATGGATGTCGCCGGCAACAAGGCCGCCAAGGCCGAGATCGCGATGATCAAGGTCGTGGCACCCAACATGGCCGGCAAGATCATCGACTGGGCCATGCAGGTGCACGGCGGGGGCGGGATGAGCGAGGACTTCCCGCTGGCTTACTTCTACACCCTGGTGCGCACGCTGCGCTTCGCCGACGGCCCGGACGAGGTGCACCGCAACGCGATCGCCAAGATCGAGCTCGGCAAGGTGGCCGCGCCGCGCGCCTGAGCCTGGGCCGGCGGTCCCCCAACGGATCGCCCGCCTTGCGAAGTCCGGCAGGCGCCCTCGGGCCTGAGGGCCGAGCTCTCAGGTCCGCGACGACTCCGGCCCGGCGGCGTCCTCGGCGCCGACGCGCCGCAGCTCGCGCAGCGCGGTCTCGAACAGGCGCAGCAGCGGCTCGACGTCGCGCGGGTCGGGATCGGGCAGCTCGCTGCGCAGCGTCAGGCGACCGCGGCCGATCATCAGCACCAGCGGCGTGGCCGGGTCGACGCGCAGCGTGGCCAGGGCCTGCGTCAGCGGCCCGTCCAGCCAGGCCAGCAGCCAGGGCTTGCTGCCGGTCACCGCGGCCCAGCGGTCGCGCAGGCCGCCGAGCTCGCTGCCGCTGAGCTTGGGAAACATCACCAGCCAGCGCAGCTCGGGCGGGGTCTGGGTGTCGATGCGCGTCTGCACGCCTTCGATGTACTGGTCGAAGACCGCCTTCTCCAGCGCATCCTGGAGCGCCTTGTTGAGCACCAGCACCTGCAGGTCCGACGGCAACCGCAGCTCGGCGCGGATGCGCAGTTCGTGGCCGTTGACGTAGGGGCGCTGCGACGGGCCCCATTCGAGCCGCCAGGCCACCTCGTCGAGCCGACCGTCGACGATGAAACCGTCGCCTTCGCGCGGCTTGCGCAGCGCCGCCTGGCGCGAGTCGGCCCAGGACTTCAGGGCCTGCGTGTCGGCGGTACGGTCGGCGCCGGACCCCGAGATCCAGCGCTTCAGGCCTTCGAGCATGGTTTAGAGTGCGACGCACCCGACAGCCGGCCCGGGTGCATGGAGGTGACCGAGATGATCGAAGTGTATTCGTGGGCCACGCCCAACGGGCACAAGGTTCACATCATGCTCGAGGAGTGTGCCCTGCCCTACCGCGTGATTCCGGTGGACATCGGCGCCGGCGACCAGTTCAAGCCCGAGTTCCTGGCCATCAGCCCCAACAACAAGGTGCCGGCCCTCGTCGACCCCGACGGGCCCGACGGGCCCGACGGCCAGCCGATGGCGCTGTTCGAGTCCGGTGCCATCCTGTTGTACCTGGCCGGCAAGACCGGCCGCTTCCTGCCCGGGACCACGCGCGGCAAGTACGAGGTGCTGCAGTGGCTGATGTTCCAGATGGGCGGGGTGGGCCCGATGCTCGGCCAGGCGCACCACTTCCGCATCTACGCGCCGGAGAAGATCCCCTACGCGATCGAGCGCTACACCAACGAGGCCAAGCGCCTGTACGGCGTGATGAACCGCCAGCTCGCGCGCAGCAAGTACATCGCCGGCCCCGACTACACCATCGCCGACATGGCCATCTTCCCCTGGCTGCGCAGCTGGAAGAACCAGGGCATCGACTGGAACGACCACCCGCACCTCAAGGGCTGGTTCGACGAGATCGCCGCGCGCCCCGCGGTGATGCGCGGCGTCAACGTGCTGGCCGACCGGCGCAAGCCCCTGGTCGACGACCAGGCGCGCGAGGTGCTGTTCGGGTCCCGGCAGTACGGGTCGCGCTGACGGCCGCGATGTCGGACCGGGCTGCCGCGGCGACCGGGCGGCGCGGACCCCAGCGGCGCCATGCGGGAGGCCGTTCGTAGAATGTCCGGCACACTGCCCGTAGCTCAACTGGATAGAGCAGCTGCCTTCTAAGCAGCAGGTCGGGGGTTCGAGTCCCTCCGGGCAGGCCATCCGGCCACACCGTGCAGCGATGCGCGACGGCCCGGCAGTGATGCGGGTCACATCTCCAGGGCCGACGACCCCGTCGGGGCGCAGGCCTCACCCCGCAGCCACCTGCTCGCGCATGCGCGTGTAGTCGCGCTGGTAGCGCGTGGCCAGGCGCCGCTTCTGCGCGTCGCCGAGGATCTTTCCGGAAACCTGGAAGAACCTGCGCTCCTCTTCCTTCAGGTGGTGGCGCACCTGGTGGCTCAGGGCCTTGGCGTGGTCCAGCCAGGCGGCGCCGTCGGGCTCGAGGGACTGCAGGGTCTCGACCTTCTCGTCGATCTCGTGGTGCTCCGACAGCGCATGCCGCGACGCGTCGAGGCCGCGGTCGTCCATCAGGATGGGCGCGTACAGGTAGCGCTCCTCGGCCGCCGCGTGCGCGGCCAGCTCGATGTGCAGCTCGCGCAGCAGCTCGCGGCGGCGCTGCGGTCGGCGGGCACTGCTGCGCACCAGCTGCAGCAGCAGGTGGCGCTGGCGCTGGTGGGATTCGCGAAGCTGGTCGTACAGGTCGTTCATGGGGTCCTCCTCGGGGGGATGCCGTCCCGCGGCGGTTGCCGCGGCAGGGCGTCATCGTGAACCCGTCGCGCGCCCTCCTCCAGCGGACGACTGCACCAGCCCCTGTCGGTCGCCTCCTACGCGGCGCGCCGGGCGGCCGGACGCACCCGCCGACGTGTAGGCCAGCACCTACCGACGTCGGCGCGGACCTCCGACGCCGGCGCGCACCCGGCCTGCCTAAGGTTGGCCATCCACCACTTCAGGAGATTCACATGACCCGCACATGGAGACGCACCGCATGGGCCGCCGCCCTGGTGGCCGGCATCCACGTCGCGCCCGGATGGGCCACGGCGCCGGCCTGGGCCGCCACGGCGAACGCCCCGGTCACGACCACGGTCCACGGCATGCCGCGCATCACGGCCTTCGACGTGGTCCCGGTGGGGCGGGTCGAGCCCGGCGCGGAGCTGTCCTTCACGCTGTGGGGCAGCGCCGGCGGCCAGGCTGTGCTGCAGATCGACGGCGCCCAGCGCGCGCTGCAGATGGTCGAGACCGCGCCCGGTCGCTACCAGGGCACCTACACCGTCGGCCGCAGTGACCGCATCGTCGCGCAGTCGCGCGTGACGGCCAACCTGCGCCAGGCGCAGCGGGTGACCACCGCGCTGCTCAGCGAGCCCCTGCAGCAAGGCTGGCCGTCGCCGCTGGCCGCCGCGGCGATGCCGCACATCGAGCACCTGCGCGTCGAGCACGAAGCCGGACGCCGCGGCCAGGACCGGCTGCGCTTCCAGTTGAGCGGCACGCCAGGCGGCCAGGCCTCGGTGCTGCTGCACACCCTGCCGCCCCGCACGCTGATGCTCCAGGAGGTGCGCCCGGGCGACTACGTCGGCCGTTATGTGATGCCGCGGGACGCACGGCTGGACACGCAGCGCCCGGTCCTGGCCAGCCTGCGCGTGGGCGATCGCAGCGTGCAGACGAGCGTGGCCCAGGCCTTCGATCACGTGCGCTGGGCCCGCGATCCACGCTGGGCGTGCACCGACTGCGCGACGGTCGAGGCGGTCAACCGCATCGAGGTCGACGGCGACGGTCGCGTGCTCGGCACGGTGGCCGGTGGCGTGCTGGGCGCCGTCGTCGGCAGCCAGTTCGGCAAGGGCGACGGCCGCACGGCCGCCGGCGTGGCCGGTGCCGTGGGCGGCGCGCTGCTGGGCCGCGAGATCGAGCGCCGCAGCAACCGGCGCACGCAGTACGAGGTGGTGCTGCGCACCGCGCAGGGCGAGCGCCGCTCCCTCACCTTCGACGACCCGCCGAGCGTGCAGGTGGGTGACGCCGTGCGACTGGTCGGCGACACGCTCGAACCAGTACGCGGCTGATCGCCGCCGCCCGCCCGGCCGGCGCCACCTCGATCCATCCACCCTCATCGTGAAGGACCCGACCATGAACCGATCCCTTCGCTCGACCCTCGCCACCCTGGCCGGTGGCCTCGTGCTGCACGTCGCCGCAGGAGCCCACTCGACCCCGATCACCGAGGTGGCCGTGCCCGCGCCGCGCGTGATCCACGGCATCACCGTCGTCAACGGCGGCGCCTCGTCCGACGAGGCGCAGGCCATGCGCCGGCTGTCGACGCAGTACCCGCTGCGCGTCGTGCTCAGCGCACCCAACGGCGAGTACCAAGTGGCCGACCGTCTGTCCGTGTGGCGCAGCGGCCGCCTGGTCACCGAAGTCGCCAACGCCGGACCCTGGGTGTTGATGGACCTGCCCCCCGGGGCCTACACGCTGCAGGGTCGCATCGACGGCCAGCTGATGCAGCGCCCGCTCACGCTGAGCGCGTCGGGCACCACGCTGCACTGGGTGGTGCCATCGGCCCGCGACTGAGCGCGGCGTCGGCGCCGACGGGGGCCGGCGCGTGAACGGCCCGCACCTGATCCTGCTGGTGCTGGGCCTGCTCGTCTCGCTGGGTCTGGTGGCTGGCCTGTACTCGGCGCGCCTGGGCCTGTCGCACCTGCTGGTGTTCCTGTTGGTGGGCATGCTGGCCGGCGTGGACGGTCCGCTCGGCCTGCCCTTCGTCGAGCATGGCCTGGCCTTCGCCGTCGGCAACCTGGCCCTGGCCATCATCCTGCTCGACGGCGGCCTGCGCACCTCGATGCGCAGCGTGCGCCGGGCCTGGGCGCCGGCGCTGACCCTGGCCACGCTCGGCGTGGTGCTGACCAGCGCGGTCATCGCCGCCGCGGCCGTCGCGGCCCTGGGCATGGACTGGCGTCATGGGGCACTGCTCGGCGCCGTGGTCTCGTCGACCGACGCATCGGCGGTGTTCGCGCAGCTGCAGCGCAGCGGCGCGCACCTGCCGCGCCGCGTGGCGGCCTGCATCGAGCTCGAATCCGGCCTCAACGACCCGCTGGCCGTGCTGCTGACGGTGTCGCTGATCGGCGTGCTGCAGGCCGGCCCGCCGGGTCCGCCGTGGCCGCAGCAGGTGCTGCTGCAGCTCGGCGGCGGCAGCCTGATCGGCCTGGTGGCCGGCGGGGCGATGGCGGCCGGGGTTCGCGCGCTGCCACTGCGCGAGCACCACGCCGGTCTCACCGCGCTGCTGCTGGCCGCTGCGGGCACCACGGTGTACGCCGCAGCCTCGCTGCTCGACGCCTCGGGCTTCCTGGCCGTCTACCTGTTCGGCATCGTCGTCAACCACCGCGCGGCGCGGCGCACGAGGGCGGCCTTGCCCGTGCTCGACGGCTACACCTGGCTGGCTCAGGCGCTGATGTTCCTGCTGCTGGGCCTGCTGGTCACCCCGCACGAGCTGGCACGCTTCGCCGCACCGGGCCTGCTGGTGGCAGCCACGCTGATGGGGCTGGCGCGGCCGCTGGCCGTGGTGCTGTGCCTGACGCCGTTTCGCTTCGGCTGGCGGCAGCAGCTGCTGGTGGCATGGGTGGGGCTGCGCGGCGGCGTGCCGATCGTGCTGTCGCTGTTTCCGGTGCTGGCCGGCGTGCCGATGGCCCACCGCCTGTTCGACATCGCCTTCATCGTGGTGCTGGGCTCGCTGTTGCTGCAGGCGCCCACCATCGGGCTGCTGGCCCGCGCCCTCGGTCTGGACGGCGCGGCGTCGCGAGGTCCGCCGCACGAGGCCGCGACGCCGGGTCCGTGCCCGGTGCCGATGCCGGACGGCAACGCGGGCGCGTGCGGTCCGGCCGGTGGCCGGCGCTGATCCGGGCTACCGGCCGGTGGCGGAGGAACGGCGCCGCACCGCACGTGCGCGGGCTTCACCCGCGCTCGGCGAGGGTCTGCAGGAGCTCGGTCTGCCGGCGCGCCGCGCCCTCGGCCTGGGCCCGGCGTTGGGTGAGCAGGTTCGGCAAGGTGGGGATGATCCGGCCGTCGTGCGACGGGTCGATGGGCTTCGCATCGGCCGTTGGCGGCACGCGCGGGCGCGCCGGCCGCCCGACGGGCGGGGCATGCACGGCGTCGCCATCGAGGCGCCGCAGGCGCAGGTCGAGCGGGCGGGCCATCGCCCGGCGGGCCTCGAGCTCGCCGAGTGCCCCCGCGCGCCGCATCAGCGCCAGCACGAGGTTGCGGCGGTCCTGCGCACGCTGCGGCCAGCGCAACGGATCGTAGTAGCCCGGGCCCTTGAGCAGCGCCACCAGCAGGGCAGCTTCCTGAGCCTCCAGGTCCGCCGCGGGCTTGTCGAAGGTGGTGCGCGCCGCCAATTCGACGCCGCTGACGTGGTAGCGGAACTGCACCTGGTTGAGGTACATCGTCAGGATCTGGCGCTTGTCGAAGGCCTGCTCGATCTTCAGCGCGACCACCAGCTCGCGCAGCTTGCGGCCCAGCGATCGCTGGTGCCCCACGCGCCGGGGGAACAGGTTGCGCGCCAGTTGCTGGGTCAGCGTGGAGCCGCCCTGGATGTCGCCACTCAGGGTGGCGAGGGCCGCCCGCACCAGGCGCACCGGGTCGACGCCGGGATGGTGGTGGAAGCGGTGATCCTCAGTGGCCAGCAGCGCGGCCACCAGGTGCGGCGAGACCTGGTCCAGCGTGACCGGCTGTGCCCGCCGCTCGCCGAGGGCATCGGGCAGCGGACCGTCGGCCGCGACGATGCGGCTCGGCACGACGGCGGCCCGGCCGGCCACGTCGGCGGCATCGGGCGTGTGCTGCCACAACCAGACCAGGCTGCCGCCTGCCACCACCAGCCCCAGGACGGCCAACCACGCGCCGATCGTGGCGGCGCTGCGCCACGCCGACCGATTCCCGTCGGCACCGCGGCCTCGTGGGTCAACATCGGCACCGCGTGGCCGGCCTGGCGTCCAGGCAGGTGGACCGCCCGGAGCTCCCGTGACCGGCGCGTGGGACTCGGGTCTGGCTGCGGGATGCATGGAGCGCCGAGGTGGACCGACTGAGGGCGTGGCACCGCCTGGAGGTCGTCGTCGGCTGCCCGGGCGCTCGGCGGCCGTCGAGACCGCCGGCCCGGTGCGGCCGGCAGCGCCGCGCGCGCACGAGGGGCCGATGCAGTCAGGACGCCAGGCCGGCCGCCGCGACCCCATGCCGTGCCGCGTGACGTGTTCAGCTGCGGGGCGCCGAGACCACGCTCAACTGGTTGTCCACCCCGCGCACGCCTTCGGGCGCGGCGGCCAGCATGCCGGCACGCTCACGCGCCTCGACGTTGGGGGCCGGGCCGACCAGGCGCACGACACCATCACGCGTGTCGACCTGGATGGTGATCGCGCTGAGCGCCGGGTCGACCGCCAACGCGGCCTTCACCGCGGCGGTGATCGCCGCATCGCCGAACACGCCGGCCACCTGCTCGCCGGCGGCGCTGCCCTTCTCGGCCACCGCGGCGGCGCCGGTCTGCAGGCCGGCCACCTGCTGGGCCACGCCCCGCTCGGCGGCATCGACGCTGGCGTCCAGCCGCTGGCCCAGGGTGCGCGGGTCGTACCAGCTCGACACCACCGCGGCAGCGATCCCCGCGCCCACCAGGCCGGCGGCCAGCAGGCCGGGCCAGCGGCGACGGGGCGGGCGGTAGGGCGTGGCGCGCCACGGGGGCCCCTCGCGGGTTTCGACGACGGTGGTGGTGGTCGGGGTCGGGGTGGTCATGCGGCCTCCTGGTTCGACGGGGAATCGGGTTGGGGTGCCCGTCATGGTCGGGCGGCCGATCGGGCGGCGCTGTCGGCGAGTCACGCAACACGCTGTAGGACGGCACTGCTGCACCGGGCCTCTCGCTCCGTCCTACAGCGCGATCCCGGCGGCCGATCCGGCGGACGCGATGGCGTCCTGCGCCCGTGGCGCCGGCGCGAACCGAGACGGGTCCTTCCTCGGCGCACCTGTCGGAGACGACCGTGCACCACCCGCTGACCCACCCTGCCGTCGGCAACGATCCCGCCGCCGTCGCCCCTGCCGGCCCAGTCCGCGCGGCACACGGCCCCGCGGGGACGGCGAGCGCCGCACCCGCCACGGTGCGCGTGCCCAGCGCTGCCATGCCCTGCGTTGCAACGAGGTCGACGCCGAGATCCCGCCGGGTTGCGGCGCAGCGGATCGGCCGCCGCCGATCCACCGAAGAGGGCCGGACGCGTGACGCGCCGGCCCTCTGGCCTTGGGCACACCCTGCCCATCCGCTGCGGGCGCCACGACAAAAGGGGGGGCGGTCTCGCGAGACCGCCCCC
>WBZL01003602.1_pt1 | contig 14053 bp, 13 predicted proteins | sample 5204291 | NCBI WGS metagenome assembly WBZL01 (sample SAMN12344345, study PRJNA552823) | activated sludge metagenome | biome: Activated sludge suspended growth; feature: Nitrification reactor; material: Wastewater; isolation source: activated sludge from nitrification reactor of wastewater...
GACCTGGACGCGCCGCCGCCGCGCCACTGGAACGGCGGCGACGCCTTCCGCACGGCCTTGTTCAACGCGCTGTCGTTCAGCTTTCCGGCCGGCGAGCAGTTCTTCATCGACAGCATCCGGCTCGGCCTGGCCCGCCTGTCGCCCGAGGTGCGGGCACGGTTCGACGACGAGGCACGCGGCTTCATCGGTCAGGAGGCCACCCATCGTCGCGTGCACGAACGGTTCAACGCCCACCTGGCAGCGCAGGGGCTGGTCAACCATTGGGACACGCGCATCCGGCAGCGCGCGCGAGCGCTGGAGGGCGTGGACCCGCGCATCTGGGTCGGCGTCACCGCGGCCACCGAGCACTTCACGGCCGTCCTGGCCGAGTACCTGCTGACGCACCCCCAGGCGCTGGAGGGCAGCGCTGCCGCCTGGCGCGACATGTGGCTGTGGCACGCCAGCGAGGAGTCCGAGCACCGCAGCACGGCCTTCGACCTGTACCGCCAGCTCGGCGGCGACGAACGCTGGCGCAGGCGGCTGTTCTGGATCGTCAGCTGGCACTTCGCCACCGACCTGGCCCGCCAGACGCTGCACAACCTGTGGCGCGACGGGACCTGGTGGCGGCCGTCCACCTGGGTGGGCGCGTGGCGCCTCCTGTTCGGATCCGGTGCTCTGGTGCGGCACGGCTTCGGGCTCTGGCGCCGCTACCTGCGGCCGGACTTCCATCCCGACCAGGGCGACGGCCGGCCGGGTGCGGCCTGGCTCGCCGGACACACCGACCTCGCGCCACCGGTGCAGGCCGCCGCGACGCGGCCGTGATGCCGCGCAGCTAGAAGCTGTCGACCAGACCGCCCTGGATGGCGGTCTCGGGGTTGGATCCCGCGTCGCGCACGTGTTGCAGCGCCACCGCGCTCGGCAAGCCCAGGGTCTTGAGCAGGCAGGCTGCAGCGGTGCCGGTGCGGCCGATGCCGGCGGCGCAGTGCACCAGCACGGCCTGGCCCTGGCGCAGGGCCTCGGCGCTGCCCTTGATGCCGCGGCGGAACGCGCCATCGTGCTCGGCCAGGGCGAAGTCGCGCATCGCCACGTGCACCCAGTCGAAGGGCAGCTGCTGCGTGCGGATCGCCTGGTGATAGAGCGGTGACAGCCGCTCGATCTCGTGCAAGGGCGTCAGGCACAGGACCTGGTTCAGCGCATGCCGGCGGGCCCGCTCGAGGAACTGCGGCCAGGGCTCGAAGCGCCCGGGCATCGCGCTCAGCCACAGACGGCCGGCGACGGCCGTCGGCAGCTCAACCGCGCGAAACGACACCGCCGCCGGTCACTGCCAGGGCTCGATCCCGGCGATGGCCCAGTTGCGCGAGCCGTCGACCGGCTTGACGAGGTGCCAGACCTCGTCGACCGGCGTGGCTCCGGCATCGGCCGCCTCGATCAGCTCGCCACGGAAGCGCACGCTGACGATCTGGCGGGTGGCCTCTTCGGCGACGTCCAGCACCTGCGCGTCGATCTTCACCACCTCGGTGTGCTGGGTGGCGGTGCCACGATCCTGGATGTCGAGGCTGAGCTCGGCGAACATCTCGGGCGTCGTGAAGCTGCGCAGGTCGTCGAGGTCACGCGCGTCGTTGGCCGCCTGCAGGCGGATGAAGATCATCTTGGCGGTGCGGGCGAAGCCTTCGCTATCGAAGGCCGCGGGGACGAAGGCCTTGGCGACTGCCGGCGCGGCCGGCGGCTCCAGGGCGACTGCCCCGGCAGCGGGTTCGGGCTGCAGCGCGGGTTCGACGCGGCCCGCGGGCTCGGCAGGGAGCGGCGCGGCCGATCCGCCGGCGGCAGGCCAGGCGACCTGGTGACCGCCGCCAGCGCCGGCACTGCGCAGTGCACCGACCGGCGCCGGCTTGGCCATGCGGCGCATGACCCAGCGCACCGCGACGAGGGCGATCACGGCCAGCAAGGCCAGCAGCAGGAACTGACCGAAGGCCTCGCCCAGGCCCAGGTGGCTCATCAGCGCGGCCAGCCCCAGGCCGGCGGCCAGCCCGGCCAGCGGACCCATCCAGGAGCGCTTGGCCGCTGCGGCGGCCGGAGCCGCTGCCGTCGCCCCGGCAGTCGCGGGGGCGGCCTGCTGCACCGGCGCAGCGGGCTTGGGCGGCGGCGCGTCGGGCGCGGTGCGCGCCGGCATGTCCCGTTGCATGCCGGAGGCCCGGCCGCCGCCGAGTCGACGTGCCTCGCTGTCGTCGGGCACGCCCAGGCCGGCCAGGCCAATGGTTGCAGCCAGGGCCCAGCTCATCACGTTGCGGTGCATCATGCGTGTCGTCTCCAAGAAGTGGCGACATTGTCACGCGAATGATTGCCCCCATGACTTGGCCGGCCACAGCCGGCCAGCCGTCCGACGCCGAAGGCCCCAGCGGCCGGCGGCGCTTCGCTTGCCCTGCGGCGCCGCCAGGCACGAGCATGCGCACCATGTGCAAGCCCACCTGCCACCCGAGCCCCCGATGAGCGTGCCCCTGCTGTGGACGGCCGTCGTGCTGCTCCTCGTCGCCGGTGTCGCCGGCACGGTGCTGCCGGCCCTGCCCGGCACGCTGCTGGTGCTGGCGGGCATCTGGCTGGGCGCCTGGATCGACGACTTCGCCCGCGTGGGCTGGGGCATCGTCGTGGCCTGCACGGTGCTGGCCGTGCTGGCCTGGGCGCTCGACTACGTGGCCGGCCTGATGGGTGCCCGCAAGGTGGGTGCCAGCGCGCAGGCCTTGTGGGGGGCCGCCATCGGCACCGTCGCCGGGCTGTTCATGGGGGTGGTCGGCGTGCTGTTCATGCCGCTGGTCGGTGCGGCCGTCGGCGAGTTCATGGCCCGGCGCGACCATGGCCGGGCGGTGCATGTCGGCATGGCCACCTGGCTGGGCCTGATGGCTGGCCTGGTGGCCAAGGTGGTGCTGACCTTCATGATGATCGGCCTGTTCGTCGTCGGCCTCGTGTTCTGACGCCCTGGGATGGGCGAGTGCCCTCGATCGGTGGCGGACGCATCGTCCGTGCGGGCGGTCCCTCAGGCACCGGCAATCAGGCCCAGCCACTCGCGCACGGCATAGCGCATGTCGGCGATGCTGCCGGTGGACGGGAAGAAGTCGTAGATCCGCCAGGCCGGCCGGTGAGGCCCGACACCGATCGGGGCAGGCACGAAGCTCATCGTCGCGCCCGTCGCCTGGCGGGCCCGCTCGAAGTTGCGCATCGAACGTGGGATGTGCGGCTGGTGCGTCACGATCACCAGCCGCGCGATGCCCTGCTCGCGCATCAGCCTGAGCGTGAACGAGGCGTTCTCGTGCGTGTCGGTCGACAGGTCCTCGGCCCAGCGCAGCGGATGGCGGAACTCCTCGGCGGCGATGCGCTGGGCCAGCGCGGCTTCGGTCGATCCGGGCTCGGCAGTCGGCGCCAGGCCACCGGTGAAGGCCAGCGGCAAGCCGGTGCGGCGGCTCAGCCAGACCCCGTAGCGCAGCCGCTCGATGGCCAGCGGCGACAGCGTGGCCATGTCGTACTCGGGCGCGTACGGGTCCATGCCGCCACCGAGCACGACGATCGCCGTGGCCGGCCCGCCGGGGGCAGGCTTGAGCCCGGCGATCTCCTGGGGGCCCAGCGCATAGGGTGGATCGAGCAGCAGGCGCTGGGTCCACCAGGCACCGAAGCCGGTGCACGACAGCCAGGTCGCGACGGCACCGGCGGTGATCAGCAGGCGACCCCAGCCGCGACGCCGACGCAGCAGCCCGGCCCCCAGCAGCAGCAGCAGCAGCCAGGGCACCGGCGGCAGCAGCAGGGAGGTGATCACGGGCTTCCAGGACTGCAGCCCGAGCGCGAGGACAATCTGGTTCATCGTCGTCCCGTAAGGTCGGCGGGCGGCAAGTCGACTGACGCATTCTGCCGGACGCCTCGTGAACCACCCCCACGGGGCCGGCCCATCACGACGAAAGGAACGATCACATGAACTCCCAGACCATCACCTTGGGCGGCGGCTGCTTCTGGTGCCTGGAGGCCGTCTACGAGATGGTCGATGGCGTGCTGGCGGTCGAATCGGGCTACAGCAACGGGCAGGTGCATAACCCCAGCTACGAGGCGGTGTGCCGTGGTGACACCGGGCACGTGGAGGTCGTGCGGGTGAGCTTCGATGCCGACCGGATCTCGCTGCGCGAGATCCTCGAGATCTTCTTCACCATCCACGATCCGACCACCCGCAACCGGCAGGGCAACGACATCGGGCCCCAGTACCGCTCGGGCATCTACGTCCACGACGCCGCCCAGGAAGCGGTGGCCCGCGAGGTGCTGGCCGAGGCCGATGCCGCGCACAAGGGCCGCGTGGTCACCGAACTGCTGCCGGTGCAGAACTACTGGCGCGCCGAGGACTATCACCAGCACTACTACGCGCGCAACCCCGGGCAGGGCTATTGCGCCTTCGTGGTCGCACCCAAGGTCGAGAAGTTCCGTCGCACGTTCAAGAGCCGCGTCAAGGCCTGAGCAGCTTCAGCACGGCGTCGGCCGCTTCGGTCGGCCGCTCCATCGGGAACAGGTGGGTGCCGACGATCCATTCGATCCGACCCCGCGTCACGCGTCGAGTCGCTTCCAGGCCGCATTGGCGCACCTCGGTCGATTGGGTGCCGCCGACGAAGCCCACCGGGCATGGCGGCGGATGGCGGCGCAGCACCGTGCCCAGGTGGTGCGGGATGGTGTTGTACAGGCGCGTCTCGATCGCGCGGTCGAAGGCCAGCCGCCAGCCCGGCTCGGCGCCCGGCGCGCTGCCCGGTTCGGCCACGAACCCGCAGCGCAGGTAGTCGTCCAGCACGCCCGGCGCCCAGCGGGCGAAGACGCGCTTGGACTCGAAGTGCCGGCGCAACTCGTCCGCCGTGGACCAGTGCTGGCGGCGACGGCGCGACAGGCGGGCCGGCGACACGCGGCCGATGAAGCCGGCCGCCTTGGCCACCCGGATGCTGTGGGCCCGCCAGCCGGCGAGCACCGGCGAGTCCATCAGCACCACGGCATCGACCAGGTCGGGCCGGCGACAGGCCACCAGCAGGCCGAGGTAGCCGCCCAGCGAGTGCCCCACCAGCGACACCCGGCCTTCCCTCGGCAGCGCCTCGATGAAGTGGATCACCTCGTCGCGTGTCGGGCGCCAGTTGCTGACCACCGGGTAGGCGGGATCGTGGCCGAGCGTGGCGGGCGCCGACACGCGCCAGCCGGCCGCCTGCCAGCGCTCGAACAAGCGGCCGTAGGTCCCGGCGGGGAACCCGTTGGCGTGCAGGAAGACCAGGTGCGGAGCGTGCATCGCGAAGGGGGGCAGCCCAGCGAGTGTGCCCGAATACGGGGGCAGGCATGGAGGGCGCCGCTCAAGCGCCGCCGCAGGGCGCCGATAACCGGTCACCGCAACGGTGATGCCGATGCTGATGCTCGACCGTGAGATTCACACCGCCAAGGCCCTGATCGTCGACGGCAATCCGACGTCGCGCAGCGTCATGGCCGCGCAGCTGCGCGACCTGGGCGTGCAGAACGTGCGCCAGGTCAGCCGTGCGCAGGATGCGCGGCTGGTGCTGGAGAAGGAACCCCACGACATCGTGCTGTGCGAGGTGAGCTTCGAGGGCGCGCCGATGTCGGGCCAGGACCTGCTGGACGAGCTGCGCCGCGAACAGCTGCTGCCGTACTCGACGGTCTTCGTGCTGGTCACCGGGGAGGCCACCTACGCCCAGGTCCGCGAGGCGGCCGAGTCCACCGTCGACGGCTACCTGGTCAAGCCCTACTCGGCCACCGTGCTGGCCGAACGGCTGCAGGAGGCCCGCCGACGCAAGCGCACGCTCAAGGACATCTACGAGCCCATCCGCGCCGGCGCATTCGCCCAGGCCGCCGAGGTGGCCGAGCGCCGCTACGAGGCCCGCGAACCCTACGGCCTGTTCGCCGCCCAGATGGCCGCCGAGCTGTGGCTGCGTGCCGACCAGCCGGCGCGTGCCCTGAAGGTCTTCAACGCCGTTCTCGAGGACAAGCCGCAGCCCTGGGCGCGGGCGGGCGTGGCACGTGTCAAGCTCGCCACCGGCGAGCTGGGCGCGGCGCGCCGTGCGCTCGAGGCCTTGACGACGCAGGATCCGGGCTATGCCGACGCGCGCGACCTGCTCGGCCGCGTGCTCGTCGAGCAGGGTGAGTTCGCAGCGGCGCAGGAGGCCTTTCGCGCCTGCGTCAGCCAGACGCCGGGATGCCTGGTGCGCCTGCAGCAGGCCGGCGCGCTGGCGTTCTACCTGGGTCACAAGGACGAGGCGGCGCGCCTGCTCGAGCGGGCCGTCGTGGCCGGCCGCAAGTCGCGGCTGTTCGACGTGCTGAGCCTGCTGCTGCTGGCCTTCCTGAAGTTCGACGCCCGCGACGGCCGCAACCTGCCGGCCCTGCTGGACCAGCTCAAGGCGCTGGCCGGCATCGACGCGGAGCCCCGACCGGCCCGCATCGCCCGGATCGCCGAGGCGCTGGCCTGGCTGCAGGCGCGCAAGGTGGACGAGGCGCTGGCGGCGGCGCGGGCGCTGGCCGCCGAGGTCCTCGATCCCGACCACGACCTCGAGGCGGCGTCGCTGAGCCTGTCGTTGTGGGCCCGCCTGCCTGCCGAGCAGGTGCCGGCCGACGAACGCGAGGCGTTCCTGCGCGCCGCCGGCATGCGACTGGCCGTTTCCAAGGCCTCGACCGAGGTCCTGGTCGCCAGCGCGGCCGGCCTGGACGGCGCCGAGGACACGCTGCGCCAATGCCATGCCGAGGTGACGCACATCGCCGAGGATGCGCTCAACCGCTCGCTGTCGGGGCAGGCCCAGTGGTCGGTCGAGATGCTCCTCGAGCGCGGTGAGGCCACGCGCAACGCCAAGCTTATCGAGATGGCCGGCGCGGTCGCCCGGCGCCATCCCGACCAGGTGGCCGACACCGGCGAGGTGCTCGAGCGCGTGCGCAGCCTGCTGGCCCGCTACTGCCCACCCCTGACGCACATCGCGGGGGTGCGCCGCTCGGCGCGCATGCCCGGCGGGCTGGTGCTGCGCGCCTGATCCGGCCGGGCGCGCCGGCTGCTCAGACGATGCGCTCCCCCGGGTGGGTGATCTTGCGCATCGGCTCGAAGCGCGCCGACCCGGTCATCAGCGGGTGGGCCGTGTGGCCGCCGTCCCAGCGTGGGTCGTCGATGGCCTCGAAGACCTCGCGCAGGCGCTGGCCCCAGGTGCTGCGGATCATGCGGAAGTACGGGTTGTGGTCGTCGATGCAGACGACATCGTCGCAGCGCAGCGCGTCGGCGCGGTAGACCAGCAGATCCAGCGGCAGGCCCACCGACAGGTTGGACTTGAGCGTGCTGTCCATCGACACCAGCGCACTCTTGGCGGCCTCGTCCAGCGGCGTCGTCGGCGTGAGCACGCGGTCGAGGATGGGCTTGCCGTACTTGCTTTCGCCGACCTGGAAGAAGCAGGTCTCGCGCGTGGCCTCGATGAAATTGCCGGCCGAGTAGACCAGGAACATGCGCATCGCCTCGCCCTTGATCTGCCCGCCGAAGATCATGCTGGCGTTGAAGTCGATGCCGGCAGCCTTCAGCGACGGCCCGTCCTGCTGGTAGACGCGGCGCACGGCGCTGCCCAGCACGCGCGCGGCATCGAACATGCTCGGGGCGTTCCAGATCGTCAGGGGTTCGTCGGTGCCGTTGTCGAGCTTCTCGACCTGCAGGATCTCGCGCACGCTCTGGCTGATCGACAGGTTGCCGGCCGACAGCATCACCATGAATCGGTCGCCGGGATGCTCGTAGATCATCATCTTGCGGAAGGTGCTGATCTGGTCCATGCCCGCGTTGGTGCGCGAGTCGGACAGGAAGACCAGCCCGGCATTGAGCCGGATGCCGACGCAGTAGGTCATGTCGATCCATCCTTGAGCAGATTCTTCAGACGATACAGGGCCTCGAGCGCCTCGCGGGGACTCAGCGCATCCGGATCCAGGCTGGCCAGCAGGCCGGCCAGCGGCGATGGCTCCGGCGCGTCGGCCGGGCCGGGCGGAGCGGCGAACAGGTCCACCTGTGCCTGGCCGGCCTGGGCCTTGGCCTGCAACGCCTCCAACGTCGCGCGGGCCTGGCGCACCAACGAAGCGGGCATGCCGGCCAGCCGCGCCACCTGCACGCCGTAGCTGCGGCTGGCCGGTCCCGGCTCGATCTGGTGCAGGAAGACGATGTCGTGGCCGCTCTCGACGGCGCCGACATGCATGTTCAGCGCCTGCGCATGGCGCGCCGGGAACTCGGTGAGTTCGAAGTAGTGCGTCGCGAACAGCGTGAACGAGCGATTGCGGTCATGCAGGTGGCTGGCGATCGCGCCGGCCAGGGCCAGGCCGTCGAAGGTGCTGGTGCCGCGGCCGATCTCGTCCATCAGCACCAGGCTGTGCTCGGTGGCGCCGTGCAGGATGGCGGCGGCCTCGGTCATCTCCAGCATGAAGGTCGACTGCGCGTTGGCCAGGTCGTCGGCGGCCCCGATGCGCGTATGGATCGCGTCGATCGGCCCCAGGCGGCAGGCGGTGGCCGGCACGTACGAGCCCATCGCCGCCAGCAGCACTATCAGCGCCACCTGGCGCATGAAGGTGCTCTTGCCGCCCATGTTGGGGCCGGTGATCACGAGCATGCGGGTGCGCGCGTCGAGCCGGCAGTGGTTGGGGATGAAGCCGCCGGCGCCGGTCTCGTGCAGGCGGGCCTCGACCACGGGATGCCGGCCGGCCTCGATGTCGATGCACGGATGGCCCACGAAGTCCGGCCGGCACCAGCCCAATGTCAGCGCGCGCTCGGTCAGCGCGGCCAGGGCGTCCAGCGTGGCCAGTGCACGGCCCAGCGCGGCCAGCGTCGGCACGTGCGCCTGCAGGTCGTCGAGCAGGGTTTCGTACAAGGCCTTCTCGCGCGCCAAGGCACGTTCCTGTGCCGACAAGGCCTTGTCCTCGAAGGCCTTGAGCTCGGGCGTGATGAAGCGCTCGGCGCTCTTGAGGGTCTGGCGACGCTGGTAGTCGGCGGGCACCTTGTCGAGCCCCGAGCTGGTGACCTCGATGTAGAAGCCGTGCACCTTGTTGAACTGCACGCGCAGGTTGCCGATGCCGGTGCGTGCACGCTCGCGGGTCTCGAGATCGACGAGGAAGCTGTCGCAGGTCTGATTGATCGCGCGCAGCTCGTCGAGCTCGGGGTCGACACCCGCAGCGATGACCCCGCCGTCGCGCAGTTGCACGGCGGGCTCGTCGGCGATGCGCGCGAGCAGGGTCGGGATGGCGGCGTCGGGCTGCAGGGCCGCATGCAGCTGGGCCAGCAGGCCCGCATCCTGCGGCAGCTGCGTGCGCAGCGCCGGCAGGGCGGCGAGGGTGCTGCGCAGCCCGGCCAGCTCGCGCGGCCGCACCTGGCGCAGCGCCGTGCGCGCGGTGCTGCGCTCGACGTCGCTGACGCCGCGCAGCGCGTCGCGAAGAGACTCCACGCCCTGCGTCGCGAGCGCCGCGATCGCCCCGTGGCGCGCGTGTGCCACGGCGCGGTCGCGTCCGGGATGCGTCAGCCACTGGCGCAGGGCCCGGCTGCCCATGCCGGTGCGGCAGGTGTCCAGCAGCGACAGCAAGGTCGGGCTCGACTCGCCGCGCAGCGTCTGCACGAGCTCGAGGTTGCGGTGCGTCGACGGCGGCAGTTCGAGCAGGTCGCTGCTGCGCTCGACTGACAGCGTGTGCACGTGGCGCAGTGCCTGGCCCTGGGTGTGCTCGGCGAAGCTCAGCACCGCGGCGGCCGCGGCCTGCGCGGCGGCCAGGTCCTGCGCGCCGTAGCCGGCCAGCGAGGCCACGCCGAGCTGCTCGCACAGCTTGCGCTGGCCGAGCGACGCGTCGAACTGCCAGGCCGGCCGGGTGGTCAGCGCCGCCCGCGTCAGGCCGAAGACCGCGGGCCCGGCCTCGTCGGCATGCAGGATCTCGGCCGGATCGAGCCGCGCCAGCCAGCCGGCCAGCTCACGCTCGGTGCATTCGGTCAGGCCGAGCCGGCCGCTGGCCAGTCCCAGCCAGGCCAGGCCCCAGGTGCCGGTGGCCGCTCCGCGGCTGCGCGCGCGGTGCACGGCCAGCAGCAGCGTGTCGGCCCGTTCGGCCAGCAGTTCGGTGTCGGTCACCGTGCCGGGGGTCACCACGCGCGTCACCTTGCGCTCCACCGGCCCCTTGGCGGTGGCGACGTCGCCCACCTGCTCGGCGATGGCCACCGCCTCGCCGAGCTTGATCAGGCGCGCCAGGTAGCTTTCCAGCGCGTGCACCGGCACGCCGGCCATCACCACCGGTTCGCCGGCGCTGTGGCCGCGCGCGGTCAGCGTGATGTCGAGCAACCGATTGGCCTTGCGCGCGTCGTCGAAGAAGACCTCGTAGAAGTCCCCCATCCGGTAGAAGACGAGCGTGTCGGGGAAGTCGGCCTTGATGCGCAGGTACTGCTGCATCATCGGCGTGTGGGCCGAGAGGTCCACCGGTCAGGCCCCGGTCAGATCGGCGCGTCGTCTTCCCGGGGCAGGGCCGACTTGCGCACGCGCAGCGGCCCCTTGCGCGCCACGGCAGCCGGTTCCGCCGGTGCCGCCTCCGGGGCGGGTGCGGCGGCCTCGGCCTCGGATTCGTCCTTGATGACGCGCGAATAGGGCGCCAGCAACTGCACCAGGTACCCGTAGACCTTGGGCGTGCCGGCCACCACCTCGCGCTGGTACAGGAAGTCGGCCTCGCCGGTGAAGTTGCCGATCAGGCCGCCGGCCTCGGTGATGATCAGCGAGCCCGCTGCCACGTCCCAGGGGTTGAGTCCGGTCTCGAAGAACCCGTCGTAGTACCCGGCCGCGACGTAGCACAGGTCGAGCGCGGCAGCACCCGGCCGACGCAGGCCGGCACAACTCTGCATGACCTCCTCGAACATCTTCACATAACGCTTGAAGTTGTCGCCTTTGCGGAAGGGGAAGCCGGTGCCGATGAGGGACTCGGCCAGCCGCGTGCGGCGCGATACGCGCAGCCGCCGGTCGTTGAGGAAGGCGCCGCGTCCGCGCGACGCGTAGAACAGGTCGTTGCGGGTCGGGTCGTAGACCACGGCCTGCTGCACGGCGCCGCGGTGCGCCAGGGCGATCGACACCGCATAGACGGGCAGGCCGTGCAGGAAGTTGGTGGTGCCGTCCAGCGGGTCGATGATCCAGACGAATTCGCTGTCCCTGGCCCCGCGGCTGCGGCCCGATTCCTCGGCCAGGATGCCGTGGCCGGGATAGGCCTCGAGCAGGATCTCGATGATGGCCTGTTCGGCGGCCTGGTCGACCTCGGTGACGAAGTCGTTGGGGCCCTTGGTGCCGACCTTGAGCGCGTCGAGATCGAGCGACGCCCGGTTGATGATGGCCCCCGCGGCGCGCGCCGCCTTGACGCCGATGTTGAGCATGGGATGGAGCGCTTGCGACATGGCGGACCTGGGGCAGGTTGGGGCGGGTGGCGACGGACGGGGGAAAGAGCGGCGCAGTGGCTATGCTTGGCCGCTGCGGCAAACCGCGCATTTTACCCGCCGCCCCTGTCGCGCCGGGCCCCCTGGAGATGGTCGATCCGTCACGCTTCGTGCTCGTGCAGCCCAGCCACGCCGGCAACGTGGGTGCGGTGGCTCGCGCGATCAAGGTCATGGGCTTTGGCGAGCTGGTGCTGGTGCGGCCGCGCTGGCCGGACGTGCTGGTTCGCGACGAGGCGGTGGCGATGGCCAGCGGAGCCACCGACGTGCTGGCCGCGGCACGCTGCGTGGACACGCTCGACGAGGCGCTGGCAGGCATCACCCACGTGTGCGCGACGGCGATGACGCCGCGCGACTTCGGGCCGCCGACCGCAGCGCCGAGAGCGCACCTGCCGTCCGTGGCGGCCGCCGGACACCGCGTGGCGTTCGTCTTCGGGCCCGAGCGAACCGGTCTGGCCAACGCCGACGTCTACCGCTGTCACGTGTGCCTGAGCATTCCCACCCATCCGGACTACGGCTCGCTGAACCTGGCCCAGGCCGCCCAGCTCATCGCCTACGAGTGGCGCCAGGCCCTGGGAGGCTTCTACGTCGAGCCGCGCACGGCACCGGTGCGCTGGGCCGATGCGGCCGCGGTCAGCGGGGCGCTGGCACACTGGCAGCAGGTGCTCGTGGACATCGGCTTCCTCGACCCGGACGCCCCCAAGAAGCTGATGCCGCGCCTGCACCAGCTGGCGCTGCGCGCCGGGCTGACCGAGGAGGAGGTGCACATCCTGCGCGGCATCGCCCGCGCCGTCGGCAAGCGGCACTGACCCTGTCCGGGGCATGCCCGTTCGGCGGAGGCTACACTGGCCGGCCACGTAGCAAGGACGTGCCATGTTCAGCCGTTTGCGTGAAGACATCGCCTGCATCCTCGAGCGCGACCCTGCGGCGCGCTCGACGTGGGAGGTGCTCACGTGTTATCCGGGCCTGCACGCGCTGGTGATGCACCGCTGGGCCCATGCCTTCTGGCGCCGTGGCTGGCGCTGGCTGGGGCGCTTCACGTCGCACCTGGCGCGCTTCCTGACCGGCATCGAGATCCATCCGGGGGCCACCATCGGCCGCAGGGTCTTCATCGACCACGGCATGGGCGTCGTCGTCGGCGAGACCGCCGAAATCGGCGACGGCTGCACCATCTACCAGGGCGTCACGCTCGGTGGCACCTCGCTGGCCAAGGGGGCCAAGCGCCATCCCACCCTGGGCAAGGGAGTCATCGTCGGCGCCAACGCCCAGGTGCTGGGCGGCTTCACGGTCGGCGACGGAGCGCGCGTCGGCTCCAACGCCGTGGTCGTCAAGCCGGTGCCCGCCGGGGCCACCGCGGTGGGCAACCCGGCGCGGGTGATTCAGGCCGAGGGTGACGCCAACCGCGAGGCGGTGGCTGCGCGCATGGGCTTTTCGGCCTATGGGGTCACGCAGGGCGATGATCCGGTTTCACAGGCGATGAAGGGCCTGATCGACAACGCCGCCGGCCACGAGCACCAGATCGCCATGCTGTGGCATGCCATCGAGAAGCTCTCGTCGCGGGCCCGCGAGTTGCCGGCCGATCCGTGTGTGCCGCAGGACGCGCACACCACCGAACAGTTCGACGCCGAACGCCTGAACCGGCTGGTCAAGTGACGGGCCTGCCCTGCGGCCGGTGTCGCGCACCGGCCGCGCGTGCGCACGATCAGCGCTTGACGCGGATCGCCGACTTGGGGCGGAAGGCCTTGCAGACGGCCTCGTCGGTCTCGAGGTAGGGCCCACCGATCAGGTCGATGCAGTAGGGCACGGCCGCGAAGATGCCGTGCACCGGCGGGCTGGCCTGGGGCAGCCCCTGCAGGGTTTCGGCGATCGACTTGGGCTGCCCCGGCAGGTTGATGATCAGCGCATGGCCGCGCACCACCGCGACCTGGCGCGACAGGATCGCCGTCGGCACGAAGTTCAGGCTGATCTGGCGCATCTGCTCGCCGAACCCCGGCATCACCTTGTCGGCGACCGCCAGCGTCGCCTCGGGCGTGACGTCGCGCAGCGCCGGACCGGTGCCGCCGGTGGTCAGCACGAGGTGGCAACCGACGACGTCGACCAGTTCACGCAGGCACTCGCTGATGCGCGGCTGCTCGTCCGGAATCAGGCGCTGCTGCCACTCGATGGGATTGCGCAGGGCCTTGGCCAGCCAATCCTGCAAGGCCGGGATGCCCTTGTCCTCGTAGACGCCGGAGGAGGCGCGGTCACTGACGGACACCAGGCCGATGCGCACGGGATCGAAGTCACTCATGACGGGGGGAGGTTGGGTTCAGGTCGGGTTCAGGAAGGGTCTGATGAACTGGAACAGCTCGCGCATGCTGCGGGGCTGGCGCTGCTCGACGCCCAGGCCGGCCGCATCGCGCCGGGCCGCACGCACGAGGCTGCGCAGATGCTGGGCATCGGTGTCGGGGTGGGCGTCGATCCAACGCTGCAGCGCGGCGTCGTCGGCCACCAGCTCGGCACGCCAGCGCTCGGCTTCGTGAAGCACGAAGGTGGACTGCGCCGAGCCGAGTTCGAGCGTCGCGACCGCCTCGCGCAGCGGCGTTTCGTCGACGCCACGCATCAGCTTGCCGATGTACTGCA
>WBZL01003603.1_pt1 | contig 14049 bp, 17 predicted proteins | sample 5204291 | NCBI WGS metagenome assembly WBZL01 (sample SAMN12344345, study PRJNA552823) | activated sludge metagenome | biome: Activated sludge suspended growth; feature: Nitrification reactor; material: Wastewater; isolation source: activated sludge from nitrification reactor of wastewater...
CGCGCCACGCCGTCCTTGACGCCCGCTTCTCCCGCGCTCAGCGACACCATGCCGCCGCGCGTGTCGGCGGCGTGGCGCGTCACGATATTGACCACGCCGAGGAAGGCATTGGCGCCGTAGGCTGCCGAATTCGAACCGCGCAAGACCTCGATTCGCTCGATATCCTCCAGTACCACCGCCAGCATGCCCTGATTGGCCGAGCCAACCAGCAGGCTCGAATAGACCGACCGGCCGTCGACGAAGACTTGGAGCCGACGCACGATGCCGTTGTATTCGGCGTGGTAGTGGGCGATCGGCCGCGCCGCGCCTTCGAAATGCGAGGTGATGAAGCCAGGCACCAGGCGCAGCAACTCCTGGACGGTGCGGGCACCGGAGCGGCGGATCATGTCGCGGTCGAGGACGGTCACCGCACCGGGCGCCTCGTCGAGTGGCTGGGCGAGCCGGCTCACCGAGAGCACTTCCGGCATCTCGGTGAAGAAATCCTGCTCCGATACGTCCGCCGACGCGCCGCCGGCACCGAAGCCGGCACAGCAGACGGGCAGCACACGCCCAATGGTTCTTGCCGAAATACCGATGATCACTCTCCTGAAGGGGGCCGCCCGGGCCGGCCAATGCCGGCTCGCCATATGCATTTTGCCACTATCGATGGTTAGCCTGCGCGGGTCAAGATCGGCTGCGCAGGCTGACCAGCAAGACGCCCGCAACCACCAGCGCCGCACCGGCCAGTTGCCAGACCGACATGGCTTCGCCCAGCAGCCACCAGCCCAGCGCAATGGTCATCAATGGGCCGACCGTGCCGATCAGCACGGCCCGGCCGGCGCCGATGCGGCGGATGGCGGCCGACTGGGCGAAGACCGGAATCGCCGTCGACAAGACCGCCATGGCCAGACCGTAGCCATAGATCGGCAAGGGCTGGGCCAGTGCCGTCACCGGCTGGGTGACGAAGAAATGAAGCAGCGTCGCCGCTGTGGACACCAGCATGGCCAGCGCCGTGAAGCGGGCAACCCCAACGCGCGCCAGCATCCGGCCGCTGCCCGCCAGGTACAGGGCATACGACAGCGACGAGGCGAAGACGAAGGCGCCGCCGATCCAGACCGCCGCCACCTCGGCGCTCTGCCGCAAGTCGTGGGCGAAGGCGGCGGCGATGCCGACGTAGCAAAGACCCAGCGCCAGCCAGGCGTGGCGGCCGATGGTTTCGCCGAAGAAGAGCGCGCCGAGCAACAGGGTCAGGGTCGGGTAGGTAAACAGGATCAGCCGTTCCAGGCCGGCGGTGATGTATTGCAGGCCGACGAAGTCGAGAATGCTGGCGCCGTAGTAGCCGAGCAGGCCCAGGACAACGATGGCCAGCCAGTCCCGCGCCGTCAGGGCCGGCGCGCCGCGCGAAGCGCGCAGGCCGACCCAGAGGAACACCGGCAGCGAGAACGCCATGCGCAACGCCAGCAGCGTCACCGCGTCGACGGGCGCGGCGGCGTAGGCGAGTTTGACGAAAATTGCCTTCAGGGAAAAACCGAAGGCCGCCAGAACGGCGAGCCAGACGCCCGCCATGGGTGACGTGTTCAGCGGCGGCGTCCACCGAGAATCGAGCCCAGCACGCCGCGCACGATCTCCTGGCCGACCTTGGAGCCGATGGCGCGCACCGCCGACTTGACCATCGCCTCGCCGACACCCTGGCGCTTGCTGTCGCCGCCGAAGATGCTGCCCAGGCCGCCGAAGATGCCGCCGCCGCTGTCTTTTGCCGCCGCCGGCGGCGCGGCCGGGGCGGTCGGCGTGGCTTCGGCCGCCGCCTCTTCCTTCAGCTTCTCGTAGGCGGATTCGCGGTCGACCGCCTTTTCATAGTGCCCGTAGATGGTCGAATTCTTGATCGCCGCGGCACGTTCGTCGGCCGTCAGCGGACCGATGCGGGAACCCGGTGCCAATACGAAGCCGCGCTCGACGACTTGCGGCGAGCCCTTTTCGTCGAGGAACGACAGCAACGCCTCGCCGACGCCGAGTTCCATGATCGCCGTCTGTGCGTCGAACTTCGGGTTGGCGCGCAAGGTTTGTGCCGCCGTCTGCACGGCTTTCTGGTCGCGCGGCGTGAAGGCGCGCAAGGCATGCTGGACGCGGTTGCCCAACTGGCCGAGCACCTTGTCCGGCACGTCGAGCGGATTCTGGGTGACGAAATAAACGCCGACGCCTTTCGAGCGGATCAGGCGCACCACCTGCTCCACCTTTTCCAGCAGCGCAGGCGGCGCCTCACTGAACAGCAGGTGGGCCTCGTCGAAGAAGAACACCAGTTTCGGCTTGTCCAGGTCGCCCGCCTCCGGCAGTTGCTCGAACAGTTCGGCCAGCAGCCAGAGCAGGAAGGTGGAGTAGAGCTGCGGCGAGTTCATCAGCTTCTCGGCGGCCAGGACATTGATGACGCCACGGCCCCGCTCGGCCTGCATCAGGTCGTTGATGTCGAGCATCGGCTCGCCGAAGAACTTGTCGCCCCCCTGCTGCTCCAGGTTCAGCAGACCCCGCTGGATGGCGCCGATCGACGCCGCCGAGATGTTGCCGTACTCGGTGGTGTACTGCTTGGCGTTGTCGCCGACGTTCTGCACCATGGCGCGCAGATCCTTGAGATCGAGCAGCAGCAGGCCGTTGTCGTCGGCGATCTTGAACACCAGTTGCAGCACGCCCTCCTGGGTGTCGTTGAGCCCAAGGAGGCGGGAGAGCAGCAGCGGCCCCATGTCGGAAATGGTGGCGCGCACCGGATGGCCGTTCTCGCCGAACACATCCCAGAACACCACCGGGTTGGTCACCGGCTGCCAGTCGGCGATCTTCAGCTGGTCGAGGCGCTTGGCCAGCTTGTCGGACTTGACGCCGGCTGCACCCAGACCGGAGAGGTCGCCCTTGACGTCGGCCATGAACACCGGCACACCGATGCTGGCGAACTGTTCGGCCAGGCGTTGCAGGGTGACGGTCTTGCCGGTGCCGGTGGCGCCGGTGATCAGCCCGTGGCGATTGGCCAGCGCCGGCAGCAAGCTGATTTCGGCATCGCCGGCTTTGGCGATGGGCAGTGGTCGAGTCATGGCGGGCACCCCCCAGGTGGTAAAATCATCGCATTTTACGCAGCAACAAAGGAAATCTCATATGGCCGGCCATTCCAAATGGGCCAATATCCAGCACCGCAAGGGTCGTCAGGACGAAAAACGCGGTGCCGCCTTCTCCAAGATCGCCAAGGAAATCACCGTTGCCGCCAAGATGGGCGGCGGCGACCCGGGCTTCAATCCGCGCCTGCGCCTCGCCGTCGACAAGGGCAAGGCGGTGAACATGCCCAAGGACAAGATCGAGAACGCCATCAAGAAGGGCACCGGCGAGCTCGAGGGCGTGAATTACGAGGAACTGCGCTACGAAGGCTACGGCATCGCCGGCGCCGCCGTCATGGTCGATTGCCTGACCGACAACAAGGTGCGCACCGTTGCCGAAGTTCGCCACGCCTTCAACAAGTATGGCGGCAACATGGGCACGGACGGTTCGGTGGCCTTCATGTTCAAGCATTGCGGCCAGATCATCTTCGCGCCGGGCGTCTCGGAGGAGCAGGTGATGGACGCCGCCATCGAGGCCGGCGCCGAGGACGTGATGACCAATGAAGACGGGTCCATCGAGGTGCTGACCGCGCCGGGCGACTTCCTGGCCGTCAAGGATGCGCTGGAGAAGGCCGGCCTCAAGCCGGAGTTCGCCGAAGTGACCATGAAGCCGGGCAGCGAAACCGAGTTCGCCGGCGAGGATGCCGAGCGGATGCAGAAGCTGCTCGATGCACTGGAAGGCCTCGACGATGTGCAGGAGGTTTACACCACGGCGGTAATGGCCGAGTGAGGGCTTCGCAACCCGCTCCGACAGGCGGCGCTACGGCGCCGCTTCTATTTTGGCGGCATCGATGACTCCCCAGGGAACCGCGGCCCGCCTGGTTCCGCTGCTGTTCGTGCTGCTCTGGAGCACCGGCTTTCTCGGTGCCAAATTCGGCCTGCCGCACGCCGCGCCGCTGGCCTTCCTGCTGGTCCGCTACCTCCTGGTGCTTGCCTTGATGACCGGCCTCGCGCTGGCGACGCGCGCCCCTTGGCCGCGCGACGGCCGGCAGTGGCTCCACATCGGCGTCAGCGGCCTGCTCGTGCATGCCCTCTACCTCGCGGGCGTCTTCGCCGCCATCGGCGCCGGCTTGCCCGCGGGCATCACCAGTCTGGTGGTCGGCATGCAACCGCTGCTGACCGCCACCGTTGCCGGCTGGCTGCTGGGCGAAACGATCGTGCCGCGCCAGTGGCTGGGTCTGGCGCTCGGCTTCGTCGGTGTGACACTGGTGCTCTCCGACAAGCTGGGTGGCGGCTTCGGCGTCGAGGCGCTCTGGCCGGCACTCGCCGCGCTGCTCGGCATCACGGCGGGTACGCTCTACCAGAAGAAGTTCTGCCCGCACTTCGACTGGCGCACGGGCTCGGTCGCGCAGTTCCTGCCAACCGCCATCGCCACGGGCATCGTCGTCGTTGCGCGGGACGACTTCCGCATCGTCTGGACCGGCGAATTCGTCTTCGCCCTCGGCTGGCTGGTACTCGTGCTGTCGATCGGTGCCATTTCGCTGCTCAACTGGCTGATCCGCCGCGGCAGCGCGGTCAATGTCGCCAGTTTGTTCTACCTCACCCCGCCCACCACGGCCCTCCTTGCCTGGCTGCTGTTCGACGAGACGCTGACCGGGCTGGCCCTATTCGGCATGGCACTCGCGGTGTGGGGCGTGTATCTTTCGCGGCGATGACTACGGTACGCATTCTCGGCATCGACCCCGGCCTGCGGATCACCGGCTTCGGGGTGATCGACAAGGTCGGCCACAAACTGGCCTACGTGACCAGCGGCTGCATCAGGACCAGGGACACCGACAGCCTGCCGGAGCGCATCGGCACGTTGCTGGCGGGTATCGGTGAAGTGATCGCCAGCCACGGGCCCGCCGAATCGGCGGTGGAAAAGGTGTTCGTGAACGTCAATCCGCAATCGACACTGCTGCTCGGCCAGGCGCGCGGCGCGGCGATATCGGCCCTGGTGACGGCCGGGCTGCCGGTGGCGGAATACACGGCCTTGCAGGTCAAGCAGGCGGTGGTCGGCCACGGCAAGGCGGCCAAGGAGCAGGTACAGCAGATGGTGATGCGCCTGCTGCAATTGCCCGGCGCGCCTTCGGCCGATGCGGCCGACGCGCTGGCTTGCGCCATCTGCCACGCCCACGGCGGCCAGGGACTGGGTGCGTTGGCGACCAGCGGTTTCAGAGTCAGGAAAGGAAGACTGGTGTGATTGGACGCATTACGGGCATCTTGATCGAGAAGAATCCGCCGCAGATCACCGTCGACGTCGGCGGCCTCGGCTACGAGGTCGAGGTGCCGATGAGCACCTTCTACAACCTGCCCGCCGCCGGCGAAAAGGTGTCGCTGCACACGCACCTCCTGGTGCGCGAAGACGCCCATTGTCTGTACGGCTTCGGCTCGGACGGCGAACGGGCCGCCTTCCGCCAGTTGCTGAAGATTTCCGGCGTCGGCGCGCGCACCGCCCTGGCGGTGCTGTCCGGCTTGTCGGTGAGCGAACTGGCGCAGGCGGTGGCCTTGCAGGAGGCCGGTCGGTTGGTGAAGATTCCCGGCATCGGCAAGAAAACCGCCGAGCGCCTGCTGCTGGAACTGCGTGACAAGCTGCCGAAGAGCACCGTGGTCAGCACCGCCGCCGTGCCCGACGCCGGCAGCGACATCCTCAACGCCCTGCTGGCGCTCGGTTACAACGAACGCGAGGCCGCCAGCGCCATGAAGGCGCTGCCCGCCGGCAGCTCGGTATCGGATGGCATTCGCCAGGCGCTCAAGCTGTTGTCCAAGGCTTGATAAACTAGACCATGGCCATCGAAACCGACCGCCTCATCGCCACCGCCAAGGCGTCGCCCCAGGAAGACGCGCTGGAGCGCGCGCTGCGGCCGAAGAAGCTGGTCGACTATGTCGGCCAGCAGAAGATTCGCGGCCAACTGGAAATCTTCATCGAGGCGGCCAAGCGGCGCGGCGAGGCGCTCGACCATGTGCTGCTGTTCGGCCCGCCGGGCCTGGGCAAGACCACGCTGGCGCACATCATCGCCCACGAGATGGGCGTCAATCTGCGCCAGACCTCCGGACCGGTGCTGGAGCGCGCCGGCGATCTGGCGGCGATTCTCACCAATCTGGAACCGCACGACGTCCTCTTCATCGACGAGATCCATCGACTGAGCCCGGTGGTCGAGGAGATCCTCTATCCGGCGCTGGAGGACTTCCAGATCGACATCATGATCGGCGAAGGCCCGGCGGCGCGCTCGGTCAAGCTCGACCTGCCGCCCTTCACGCTGATCGGCGCCACCACCCGCGCCGGCATGCTGACCAACCCGCTGCGCGATCGCTTCGGCATTGTCGCCCGGCTGGAGTTCTACACGCCCGAGGAGTTGGGACTGATCGTGCGCCGCTCGGCGCAATTGCTCAACTGCGAGATCGTCGGCGAGGGCGCCACCGAGATCGCCCGCCGCTCGCGCGGCACGCCGCGCATCGCCAATCGCCTGCTGCGCCGGGTGCGCGACTATGCCGAGGTGAAGGCCGACGGCGCCATCAGCCGCGACGTCGCCGACGCCGCCCTGTCGATGCTCGACGTCGACCATTTGGGACTGGACATCATGGACCGCAAGCTGCTCGGCGCCATGCTGGAGAAGTTCGGCGGCGGTCCGGTGGGCGTGGACAACCTGGCGGCGGCGATCGGCGAGGCCCGCGATACCATCGAGGATGTACTCGAACCGTTCCTGATCCAGCAGGGCTATCTGCATCGCACGCCGCGCGGCCGTGTCGCCACGCCGGCTATCTGGCGCCATTTCGGTCTTGCCCAGCCCAACCCCAACGGGGCGCTCTGGGACGAGTGATGCAGAACTTTATCTTGCCGGTACGGGTCTATTACGAGGATACCGACTCCGGCGGTGTGGTTTATTACGCCAACTACCTGCGTTTTCTCGAGCGGGCGCGTACCGAATGGCTGCGGGCATTGGGCTTCGGTCAGGCCCGTTTGCTGGCGGAAACCGGCTTGGCCTTTGCCGTCCGCTCGCTGACGGCCGAGTACCTGAAGCCGGCGCGACTGGACGACGAGTTGCGTGTCGTCAGCGGTGTCGCCTCGCATGGCCGCGCGCAGGTGGTTTTCGACCAGCGCGTCGAGCGGGGTGAGGAAGTTCTGCTCACGGCGCGGGTGCGGGTCGCCTGTCTGGATTTGCAACGCGGCAAGGCGGCGGCAATGCCCCAGGCCATTTACGAACAATTCGAACAACTGAAATGAATATCTCCCAAGACCTGTCGATACTCGAACTGATTGCCAACGCCAGCCTGGTGGTCAAGCTGGTGATGGCCCTGCTGACCGCGGTTTCCCTCATGTCGTGGTACTGGATCTTCCGCAAGGCCTTCGCCATCCGCGATGCCCGCGCCAAGACGGAAAAGTTCGAGCGCGATTTCTGGAGCGGCGGCGATCTGGCCACCCTCTACCAGAGCGCCGTCAATGACCGCCACAGCACCGGCGCGCTGGAACGCGTCTTCGAGGCCGGCTTCCGCGAGTTCACCAAGTTGCGCGGCCAGAAGTCGCTCGACCCGACCTCCATCATCGACGGCGTGCGCCGAGCCATGCGCGCCACCTACCAGCGCGAGATCGACGATCTGGAAGCCCATCTGGCCTTCCTCGCCTCGGTGGGCTCGGTGTCGCCCTACGTCGGCCTGTTCGGCACGGTGTGGGGCATCATGCACGCCTTCCGCGGCCTGGCCAATGTCAGCAGCGCGACGCTCGCCGCGGTGGCGCCGGGCATCGCCGAGGCGCTGGTGGCCACGGCCATCGGCCTGTTCGCCGCCATTCCCGCCGTGGTCGCCTACAACCGCTACGCCCACGACGTGGATCGGCTGGCGGTGCGCTTCGAGAGCTTCATGGAGGAGTTCTCCAACATCCTGCAAAGGCATCTCCGATGAGGCAGCGCCGTCTGATGAATGAGATCAACGTCGTGCCCTACATCGACGTGATGCTCGTCCTGCTGGTGATCTTCATGGTCACCGCGCCGATGATCCAGACCGGCAACATCGATCTGCCCAGCGTCGGCAAGAGCGCACAACCGCCGGTGGCGCCGCTGGAGGTGATCGTCCGCGCCGACGGCAGCCTGGCACTGCGCGACCGCAGCAAGGGTGATCGCGAACAGGTGATCGAACGCTCGGAACTGGCGGCCCGCCTGCAGGCCGCTCAGACCAGAAACCCCCAGCAGGCGGTGCTGATCGCCGGCGATCGCAACGTCAAATACGCGGAAATTCTCGATGTCCTGGACAAGTTGCAGCAACCGGGCATCAAGATCGGCCTGATGGTCAAGAGCAAATGAGCGAAGCGCCGCATGTCCGCGTCGCCCCGCCTGGCAAGCGGATTGCCATCGTTCTGGCGGTGCTGGTACACCTCATTCTGGCGGTATTTCTCATCTACGGCGTTCGCTGGCAGACCAAGGTGAAGGATGTCGTCGAAGTGGAACTGGTGCGCCCCACGCCGTCATCGGCGCCGGTGGCCAAGTCCGAACCGGCCCCGGCGCCCAAACCGGAACCGAAGCCCGAGCCCAGGCCGGTGGTCAAGCCGGAGCCCAAACCCCTGCCACCCGTCAAACCCGATATCGCCATCAAGGACAAGCCGAAGCCGCCGCCCAAGGAAGAGCCGAAACCGAAGGCCGAGCCGGTGCCGAAGTTCGACCCCTTCCGTCAACAGATGGCTGAAGAGGAAAAACACCTGGCGACGCAAAAGCAGATCGCCGACGAGGAACGCAAGCTCAAGCAGCAGCAGGAAGCCCAGGCCGCCAGTCAGGCGGCCAGTGCGCGCAGCAAGGCGCTGGCCAGCTACACGGACCGTATCCGCGCCAAGATTCGCGGCAACATCGTGCTGCCGCCCGAACTCAAAGGCAACCCATCGGCCGTGTTCGAAGTGGTGCAATTGCCGTCCGGTGAAGTCATATCCGCGCGGCTGATCAAGGGCAGCGGCCACGCCGGCTACGATACCGCCGTCGAGCGGGCCATCCTCAAGTCCAGTCCGCTGCCGAGACCCGACGATCCGGGGTTGTTCGAACGCAGCCTGCGGCTGATCTTTTGTCCTCAGGAAGACGGCAAATGCGGCTAAGTTATAATCCCGCCATGAAATTTCGCCCCTTTTTCCTCGCCGCCGCCCTCCTGGCGGCCCCCCTGGCGGGCCATGCCCAACTGTCGATCGAAATCACCGGCGCCGGCGCCAACCGCATACCGGTGGCGATCGCCGACTTCGGCGGCGAGCGCATCATCGCCCAGGCGCTGACCTCGGTCGTCCGCGCCGATCTGGAGCGCAGCGGCCTGTTCCGGCTAGTCGATCCCAGCGGTCTGGCGGCGGGCGACAGCGCCGTGCCCTATGCGGACTGGAAGTCGCGGGGCGCCGATGCGCTGGTCGGCGGCGCGGTAACGGCTGCCGGAGACGACCGCTACGAAACGCGTTTCCGCCTCCATGACACGCAGAAGCAGGTTCAATTGGGCGGCCAGGCCTACGGCCATGCCGGCGGCCAGATACGCGTCACCGCGCACCGCGTCAGCGACTATGTCTATGAAAAGCTGACTGGCGAGCGCGGCGTGTTCTCCACCCGCATTGCCTATGTGGTGAAGTCGGCCGGCCGCTACGAGTTGCAGATCGCCGACGCCGACGGCGGCAACGCGCAGACGGCGCTGGCCTCGCGCGAACCGATCATCTCGCCGACCTGGTCGCCCGACGGCGGCAAGCTGGCCTACGTTTCCTTCGAGGCCAAGAAGCCGGTGGTCTATGTGCATGACCTGTCCTCCGGGCGGCGCCACGTGGCGGCCAACTTCAAGGGTTCGAACTCGGCACCCGCCTGGTCCCCCGATGGCAAGAAACTGGCGGTGGTATTGACCAAGGATGGCATCTCCCAGCTTTACACGGTGGGCGCCGACGGCAGCGGCGTAAGCCGGCTGGCCAGCTCCTCCGGCATCGACACCGAGCCGCAGTATTCGCCCGACAGCCAATGGATTTACTTCACCTCCGATCGAGGCGGCAGCCCGCAGATCTACCGCATCGGCGCCAGCGGCGGCGAGGCGCAGCGGGTCACCTTCGGCGGCACCTACAACGTCACGCCGCGTCCCTCGCCGGATGGCAAGAGCCTGGCTTACATATCGCGCGATGGCGGCCGTTTCCAGTTGACCGTGATGGATCTGGCCACCAAGCAGACCCAGGTACTGACCGATTCGGCCAAGGATGAATCGCCCAGCTACGCACCCAACGGCCGCATGATCCTCTACGCCACCGAAATCGGTGGCCGCGGCGTGCTGGCGGCGGTTTCCGCCGATGGCCGCGTCAAGCAGAAGCTATCCGTCCAGGCCGCCGATGTGCGCGAACCGGCCTGGGGCCCCTACCCCAAGTAACTTTTCAGAGATTGCGGAGAACACACCATGCGCAAGCCCCACATCGTCACCCTTGTCGCCGCCACCCTCACCCTGCTGCTGGCCGGCTGCGCCAGCCAGGCGCCGGCCCCCGAGCAGAGCCCGTCGGGTGTCAAGGACGGCAGCCCGACCGCCGTGACCAGCGGCACCGCCACCACCACGCCGGTGGCCACCAGCAGCATCGACCCCTACAGTCTGGCCGCCCTCAAGGACCCGAAGAGCGCGGTATTCCAACGCAGCATCTTCTTCGACCTGGATCAATACGTCATCAAGGATGAGTTCAAGCCCCTCGTCGAAGCGCATGCCAAATTCCTGGTCAAGAATCCGACCATCAAGATGCTCATCCAGGGCAATGCTGACGAGCGCGGCAGCCGCGAGTACAACCTGTCGCTAGGCCAGAAGCGGGCCGAAGCGATCAAGAAGGCGCTGGCGCTGCTCGGCGCCCGCGACGAGCAGCTCGAATCGGTCAGCCTCGGCGAGGAGAAGCCGCGCTGCACCGAGCAGACGGAGGCCTGCTGGGCGCAGAACCGCCGCGGCGACATGCTTTACTCCGGCGAGTACTAAGCCGCCATGAAGCGACTGGCACCGATCGCGCTGGCCATGCTGGCCATGCTGGCGCTGCCGGCCCGCGCCGGCATGTTCGACGACGAGGAAGCACGCGCACGCATCGACAAGATGCGCGCCGAATTGCGCACCGAGTTCGACGGTCTGACGGCGCGCGTGGACCGGGCGACCAAGAACCAGATCGAGTTCGCCAACCAGGCCGAAAGCTTGAAGGCGGATCTGGCCCGCCTGCGCGGCCAGATGGAAGTGCTGACCAACGAAGTGGAAAGCGCCCAGAAGCGGCAACGCGACTTCTATGTCGATCTCGACAGCCGCCTGCGCAAGCTCGAAGCCGCCGGCGCGCCGCCGCCCGCCGCCGAGGTCAAACCCGACGCCGCGCCGAAGGTCGACCCGGCGCAGGAAACGCGCGATTACGAGGTGGCCCTGGCCGCCTTCAAGGGCGCCAGGTACAAGGACTCCGCCGCCGCCTTCCAGGCCTTCATCAAGGCGCACCCGAACAGCGGCCTGCTGCCCAACGCGTGGTACTGGGCGGCCTCTAGCCACTACCAGTTGAAGGACTATGGCCGGGCCGCCGAAATCTTCGCCAAGGTCGCCACCGCCTGGCCGAACGACGCCAAGGCGCCGGACGCGCTGTTCGCCCAGGGCAACGCGCTCGCCGAAGCCGGCGACGCCAAGAACGCCAAGGCCACCTTCGACAAGCTGATCGCCGTCTACCCGACGTCGCCAGCCGCCCAGCTCGCCCGACAAAGGCTGAAGAAGAAGTAGTGTCCGGCCCTGGCGAGACGCTGCGCGTCAGCGAGATATTCCACTCCATCCAGGGCGAATCGACACGCGTCGGCCTGCCCACGACCTTCGTCCGGCTGACCGGCTGCCCGCTGCGCTGCCTCTGGTGCGATACCGAATATGCCTTCGCCGGTGGCGAGATCATCTCGCTGGCCGATATTCGGGCGCGCATCGACACGATCGGTTGCCCGAACGTCTGCGTCACTGGTGGCGAACCGCTGGCGCAGAAGGCCTGCCTGCCGCTGCTGACCGCGCTCTGTGACGCCGGCTACTCGGTGTCGCTCGAAACCAGCGGCGCGCTCGACATCGCCGCCGTGGACGGCCGCGTATCTCGCATCGTCGACCTCAAGGCGCCCGATTCGGGCGAGGTTGCCAAGAACCTCTGGGCGAACATCGACCTACTGACGCCGAATGACGAAATCAAGCTGGTGCTGGCATCGGCGGCGGACTACCAATGGGCCCGGCGGATGCTTGCCGAACACCGGCTGGCCGACCGCTGTCCCGTGCTGCTCTCGCCGGTCAGCGGCCGCCTCGACCCCGCCGTCCTGGCCGAGTGGATTCTCCGCGACAAGCTGCCGGTACGCTTCCAGCTACAGCTGCACAAGACCATCTGGGGCAGCGAGCGGGGCCGCTAACGCCTCGCCGCCACCAAGGTGGCGAGCAACGCGACGGCCACCAGGGCTACGGTCAGCGCCAGGCTGTTGAGCCATGCTGGTGCCAGCGCCAGCACCAGCCCTAATTCCATCATCATTACGCCGGACATCAGCTTGAGCAGCCGTCCTTCGCGCTCGGTAAGCTTGTGGGCCGACAGCGTGCCGATGAAGGCAAGCACGATCAGCGCCAGCGGCACCACATAGACCACGTTATACAAAGCGAGCCAGCCGTAGCGCGCGCCCAGCGACGGCTCGCTGAGCGTCAGTATGCGCGTATAGACCATGGGGAAGCCGGCTGTGCAGAGCAGTTCGTAGAAATTCGCCGCCACTGCCAGGAACACCGTCGCGGCGAGCATCGCCGCCGTGTTCTCGGACTGGAGAATGGCTCGCACCCGCCGATGGATGTCCGGCTTGGCCGACTCGGGGATGGAGAGGGAAATGCCGCGCTTGAAGGCAAAGAAATCCTTGATGTTGATGGCACCAACCAGGATGGCCACAATGCCCGCCGCCAGCGTGATCCAGGTCAGCGCGCCGAGGAACAGGAAGACGTTGAGCCAGGCGGCCATGAAGGCGAAATACATCAGGCCCGAGGCGAGGATGAATATGCCGCCCACGATCAGCATGCGCCCCCGGTTCTTCTGATGGGCGAGCAGGCTAAGCAGGAAAAGCAGCACAAAAAAGGCGCAAGGGTTGAAGGCGTCCAGCCCGGCGATGATGAGGGTGAACGCGGGCAGCGACAGCGAGGCCGGATCGACCGTGCCAAGCAAAGGCAGTTGCATCGGCGCACCCGTCGGTGCCGCCATGCCCACGCCGCCCGCGCGGCACTCATCCAGTGCCCGCAGGAGCGGCACCCCGGACGTCGCATCGTCCCGCCAACCAACGTCCATGCGGCCGCAGTAGATCAGCGTCGGTACCCCCTCGACCCGCTGGCCCAGGGACTCGGCCAACTCGACGAAGCGGCGCGAGTTCTCCCGATGGCGCGACACTTCCAGCGAATGCAGCACCACCCACGGCCGTTGGCGCGGAATAGCCTCGATGAAGGGATGCGCCTCCTGGCAATGGGGGCAGGTCTCTGACCAGAAAAAATAGAGATGGACGCGGGGGGCGCCATCGCCGCCCCGCTCCACCCATTGGGTCTGCCCCAACGCGGCACCGGCCAATGTCAGCCATAGCCCCAGCAATCCGAACCAGCAGACCGTCAGTCGATGATTCATTCCGCGCTCAGGCAGCCAGCCAACCGTCGATCCTGTCGCGACCGGGAATACCGCCAGCATGAACGACGTTGCCGTCGATCACCACGCCGGGCGTGCTCAGTACCCTCGCCAGAATCGGTGCCGAGCCGGAAGGCAGCGCCAGCAGCGAGGCGGTCAGCGCGCAGAAGTTGAGAAAGGCGCGGCGCCTGGCCAAACCTTGCCAGGAAGTTGCGATGGGTTTCGAGATCGGGTTCATCTCGGTTCCATGGTGTTACAACACCGCGTTGAAGACATAGCCGACCAGCAGGATGCCGGCCGCCACGACGCCGGCGAAGGTGGCGATCAGCCGTGGCTTCAGCACCTTGCGCAGAATGATCATTTCCGGAGCGGAAAGCG
>WBZL01002154.1_pt1 | contig 14048 bp, 16 predicted proteins | sample 5204291 | NCBI WGS metagenome assembly WBZL01 (sample SAMN12344345, study PRJNA552823) | activated sludge metagenome | biome: Activated sludge suspended growth; feature: Nitrification reactor; material: Wastewater; isolation source: activated sludge from nitrification reactor of wastewater...
TGGTTGGCTTGAATAAATCAGGAGATCAATTTTCCAGCGCAGGAAAAGACGTTGCCATGCAGGTAGCTGCTATGAAACCCGTAGCTTTGGATAAATCCGATGTTGATGCTCATACTATTGAAAAAGAAATTGAGATTGGAAAAGAACAAGCAAGAGCTGAAGGAAAACCTGAAGCAATGCTTGAAAAAATCGCTTTAGGAAAATTGGAAAAATTCTACAAAGAATCTACTTTGCTGAATCAACAATTTGTGAAAGATGGCGGACAAACCATCTCAAGCTATTTGAAATCAGTGGACAAGGATTTGTCAGTTATCGGTTTCAAACATGTTATGCTTGGTTAAGAAACGTAGAGATCACGCTGTTTTGTTTAAACAGAGATTAATTTTTTATATCAGAAAGTAAAAAAGGGCTAAATTAATTTAGCCCTTTTTTACTTTGTATTTTACTTCCCTTAAGCAGTCAAATCTTTAATGAGAGTACAGACTCTTTTATCGCATTCTTATTTTAGCCAAATTTTGTAGCTAAAATTCTATGCCGAATCAAATGATTTACAAACTCAAAGAAACAACAGTTTAAAATTGCACATCTCCTTTTAAAGTAACCCTTTCACCAGTTCCTGCAAGAACAGCAGAAAGGTCAAAATTATAGAGCTTTGAACCTTTATCCACAACTTTTATGGTACCTGAATCCAATTCTACAATATTTTGGGATGTCGGGCTAATAACCTGAGTCAGATAATTCCCGCTAAATTCTTGAAAATCAGCTAAGAAGAAGTCAGTAATAGGATAAGTCCCATTAAGTTTGGTACCTGAAGGTAAGTTGATATTGAGACTAAAAGTAGTTTGTTTATTACAATCGCTACTCACAGTTGAAATACTCATGTTGTATTCATCTTCACCAGCTTCTGATGTTAGTATTAATTGTGCTATCGAAAGCTTAGTTGAAGTCCCATTTAACGTAATACTTTGAGACAATACAGGAAAATTAGAACAGGCTTGACTGGAATCGTTATCCTTACTGCAACTCAGCGTTATTGAGATGAGCAGGACAAGTCCAGATAAAAAATGAATTTGTTTCATATGTTGATTTAATTTGATTACAAATAAAGGTTGCGCTTGACTATAGCGAAATGGGGGAACAAATATAAATAAAATTCTTAATATATTAAATAATATTATAATATATTATTTAATTCTCAACTTTATACAGCCCGAAAACCAATCTATTGTGCACCATCAAAAACTTCCGGCACTAAACTTAAATAAAGTGTTGGTATTATTAGCTTCTCATTCAGACATAAAATGTCCAAACATGTCCATTAACACCCCCACAAAAGAAACACTTACCCCAAAAATGAACAATGCCAAAGTCTTACGGTAATACTGCTCCGAATTGTCCTTGGGATAATCTAAAGAAAGCATTCTATACAAAGTGTAAATCAAACTCAAAATACCCAATAAGATACACAGCCCAATAAAATAGGACATAGTCTCGCTAGTCTCACTTTCAGTTTTCACAAAAGTGGAAGAAAAATTGAGTAAAAATCCCAGGATTATGCCGGTGGCAGTAACCATTGGTTGTCTAAATGAAGGTATCTTGTCTTCCATCTTAGAGTAGTGCTATAATTTTGTCCGCTTCTCTGATCCCACTCAGGTAAGCTCCATGTACAGTCGAGAAATAATCTACTTCTGTATGCTCTCCAGCAAAAAAAAGCTTGTCATCAACTTCTTCAGCCATATCCTCAAAATAACTCATTTTCGTTTCCACCGCAGTGTATGAATATGAGCCGCAGGCATTTGGATTGCCTGACCATTTGGTGCGCAACATTTGAGTCGGATCAGGTACTGCACTACCATACATATCGCGAAGATGAGTCATAATCTGTGAGGTCACCTCCTGATCCGTCATCTTCTCGGTCAAGCGGCCATATTCAGCATAAGCAAAGGTCATCAATGCATGTGAACCGGGATGGAACTTGTTCACGTTGACAAAATAATTGAATTTGTCCCTCACATCCGGTGTATAAGAAATGTATTGAACATCGTCCCAAAAAGTGCGTTCCCATGTGAGCAAGAACTTATTGACGCAATTCATACCAATCTTATCTATTGCCGTTTGCTTGACAGAAGAAAGAGAGGGATTAAACTCTATCGATTTTGATTTGAGAACGCCCAAGGGAACCGTTACGATCACAAAATCAGCCTCGGATATTGCTGAATTGTGCGTTACCTTAATTTTCCCATTGTTGTAATCAATTTTGGACACTCTTTGATTCAGTCTGAGGTCGATGTCCTTTGCCAAGTAAAGAGCAATTGTATCATAACCATTTGTAGAGATTTTTTCTACACCTCCAAACACTTCTCCTTCATCATATAATAATGACGATAATTTATCGAGATCACCAGTATCAAATGTCAGATAAGTGCTCAAGAAAAATTTCCACAATCTGTCTTGATATCGAGCCGGATAAATATTTTGAAATACAGCTTCAAAACTTTGATTTGTGTTTCCGCTTTTTACCAAATCTTCCAACATTTGATAATACTCTTCTTCCACATCATCATACTCCGAGGCATTTCTTTTTAACCCGCCTAGATCAAAGCTTATCCTACTTTCATCTATGGTCTCAAAAGTGGTCATCCCTGACTGCTGTGCTAGGTTGGTGATGGGATTGCCATTGATGCCATGTATCCAGCTTGCCCCCTCGTCAAATGCTATACCAAGGCTTCTATCAGTTCTTAATCTTCCTCCAACTTTATCCTGTGATTCTAAGACAGTGACGTTTACTCCTCTTTCCTTTAACTTTTTGGCAGCAGCCAAACCCGAAATTCCTGCTCCGATAACAATTACTGTTTTGTCTGTGACAATCAAATCCTCACTGCTTTTGCAAGCATTCAATAAGAGGGATGGTGCGAAAAAGATTGCGGGTAATCCAGTGACATTCTTCTTTAAAAACTTCCTTCTTTTCATAAACAACGGCAAATAAATATTCCAATTTTAGGGCACAAATGTAGATATATAAATGAACTTCTCAGGAAGGTCCTGAGCAAATAGATTTTTGATTGGGCTCACTATAATGCACAATATAAAATTAATTTATTGCCAAATTTTTTCATGCCTATCAGTCATTCTCTGAAAAAAATAGTACAGCAAGCACCTCAGTATAATTGTCCTGCGTAGATTAAAATAAAATATTTTGATGCATGGATGTTTGGCTTACTTAAAATGTCTCCAAGATCCATAATTTATCTACTACAAAAAATAACTTGTCAAGAGGACAGGATAACCCCCAGACTTCTCGCCTCCCGTGCGGTTTCAATTCTAGTTTGTGCGAGTCCAAATAGATCCAATTTAGACATTAGGCGCTTGGAACGACCTATTGAATCTTGTGTTTTCATATTGTGTATTGATTTTTGTCTCCAAGGAATTGGTCTTTTAAGGAATGATTCAAGTTCTTTGGTGTGGTCTGACAAAATAATTTTTAAAAATATTTTTTCCTTGAATCGCCCTGCCTGCTTGAAGTCGCTTGTCGTATTCTATAGCAGAAAACTTGTATGGGCACATTGCCGTCTGTTTTATATGTAGATTTGCAGACAGGACAATAATGTCATTCCCATCTATTTACCAATTATGGCTTTCATCTACAAACGCATTTTACTAAAACTAAGTGGCGAGTCACTGATGGGTACTCAACAGTTTGGTATTGATCCGACTATGCTTAGATATTATGCGGACCAGATTCATTCTTTGTCTTCAGAGGGTGTTCAAATCGCAGTAGTCATTGGAGGGGGCAACATATTCAGAGGACTGGATGATCACAACAGTGGTGTGGAGAGGGTTCAGGGAGACTACATGGGCATGTTGGCTACTTGTATCAACGGCATGGCTTTACAAAGCGCTCTTGAGTCAAAAGGAGTCTATACAAGGCTAATTTCTGCTATTGAGATGAGACAAATTGCTGAACCTTATATCAGGAGGAGGTGTATCCGACACCTAGAAAAAAACCGAGTGGTCATTTTCTCAGCAGGAACCGGAAATCCATATTTCACCACTGACTCAGCTGCTTCACTACGTGCCAGCGAGATTGGTGCAGAAGTGATTTTGAAAGGGACAAGAGTGAACGGAATTTATTCTGCAGATCCGGAAAAAAATAAGGATGCCATTCTCTATGACAAGCTCAGTTTTGATGATGTCATCCGAAAGAATTTGAAAGTGATGGATATGACGGCATTTACCATGTGTCAAGAAAACAATATGCCGATTGTAGTATTTGACGTCAACCAACCAGACAATTTGTTGCGTCTGATGAAAGGCGAAAAGATTGGTACATTAGTGAGCAACTAAACAGAAAATCTCAGGTTTTTTTCCATTTTATATTGCATCCGGCACTAGGATATTGTATTTCCGAGATTTGTTTCCTTTCCAAGAGTTGATTCAGGGCCAAACGCAAATCCTTTCCGTCAACCGGAATGTCGTTACCCGGACGAGATGAATCCAATCTGCCTCGATACACCAATTTGTGGTCACTATCAAAAACGTATATATCAGGAGTACAAGCTGCTTGGTATGCTTTAGCAACTTCCTGTGTCTCATCGAACAGATAAGGAAACGGGAGTTGGTAGTGCGCAGTAAATTCAATCATTTTTTCCGGAGAATCTGCCGGATATGACTCAATATCATTTGAATTGATTCCAATAAATGCTACGCCCTTTTTCTGAAATTCATGCGCTATTTGAACGATTTCTTCAATGACATGAATTACGTAAGGGCAATGGTTGCAAATAAACATCACTACCACTGGCACTTTTTGCACACATTCCGGAAAATCTAAAACATTATTGTCTTCCATTGGAAAGGGCAGATGAAAAGTTGGGGCCGTCGTGCCCAGAGCAAGCATATTAGAATCCGTCAGGGACATAATCGTGAAAATAAGCTTGGTTTACAGAAATAATGTAATGTTCTATCAATGGAATTCTTCTCACCGATTCGCAACCTTGGAAACCATGTAACATTTCAGGTTTATAGGAATCTATCAGTTGAGCCCAATATTTTATCGCTAAAGGTAAATAAGACCAGTGCCATTTCTCTTCATTAAAGCCATGTTCCCGTGTGTGAATACCTTTGGGTAAATAAGTTTGACTAAATCCGAACTTTGCAGCGTTCTTGATCAGCCAGAAGTAAACGTTTTTTCCTTCATCAGTTTCAAAATATTCCGACTCTACGGAATTGATATCTATATCGGTACCCCAGTGATGCCTGGAAAAACCTGGAGGCGCAGTGTATTCCAGAATTTTGTATGCCCGATCTATGGGATCTGGATGGCTTCTCGTAAGTTTGAGATCCTCGACTTTGGTCCGTCCATACCATTTGTTCTCCCATAGTTCCTTTTGCTTATCAAAATTGCGTGTAGCGGATACGATAGTCAGGATGATACTATCTTTTTCTGCAGCTTCAGCCATCATAGCGAAAGCTTTGTAAGCTTCTTCCTGCATATATCTCCGCTCAATCGAATATTTTGAATCTATGGCTACGAATCCCTCTTCTGTGGCTGGATCAAAACGCCCTGTAATGATTTGGTGATCTACCTCTTTTTGCATAATCAATAATTCAAATCCGGAACTTGGCATGCACAGCCCGACTAGCAATATTAATGCAGTAATCCATCGTCCGATCCGATTCATTCACGATACTATTTATCAACAATCGCAGTTCACTACTGCGGATGCCTGTTGTACTCCTCGAGTTTTTGTTGTCTCTCACGCTCTTGCATTTTGATCATGTCTTCGTAGCTTCTGTTTTGGAAAGCTTTGGTATTGCCAGGATTAGAATTGATCAAATAATAGATATTCGTGAGCCACTTGCTGGTGTCAGGTTCCTGAGAAGGGCTGGTCACATATTCTTCAATAATTGGAGCATCCAATTGTAAGTTCAGGTTTCGAACAATGTAGTCCAGCTTAACGTGAGCATTGCGAAGTGTACTATAGAATCCGTAATGGGCGAGTTTAATACACTGTGTCCCACCTACCTTTTCACATTCGAATCCCGGTCTAACTTTTATTTTATTGGGTACAGGAAGAGCTGCCATGATATAGACATAATTGTTCTCGCCATCCCAATCATAGGTCAATCCAACCGGAGGTCCAGTTGGCGTAATGTTCAAGCTATCCAGATAAGCATAAATTTTTGGGTAAACTCGTGCATAAAAAGAAGGTATTTTACTGTTGACTATAGGTTCACGTATTCCAACGTAGTATTTCTCATCATAAGCTTCCCTGCTCATTCCAAACTGAGTTTTGATCAATCCCTCCATATAATCTTTCATACCTGCAAGATCTCTGTCAAATCTCTTTTCCAGTTGTTTGTCCAGACTTTTATAGAAATATCTCTTATAAAAAGGTATTGGCTTAGCTAGTCTTGCCCGAAATGTCACATAAACTGAAGCATTGTTTTCAGGCAAAATGCTCCAACTGCAAAGCAAATCAGAAGGCAGTCTGTTTGAGCTTATTTTAGCGGTAATCAAAGAGTCCTTCAAAGATTCCTGGATAATTGTGGTTCCTTCACCTATAACCGGGCCCTTAAAATTAAAACTTGCGCCAACATTGACATCTCGACCTCCAGGAGTAAAACTCATAGCCGGATCCTCTTTTTGCCAACTATACCATTTTGGCCAATCGTTGACACCATTGAGGATAATATATGCGAGTGCATAGTTTCCTGATACTTTAATCTCTTTTTCAGTTTTGTATGTTGAGGGAGAAGATAAATTGAGTATGATAAATCCCATCAATCCTGCCAGGACTACACTTGCGATGATGATATATTTTTTCATTTCTTGGAGATCAATTGTTGATAAACGAGTCTACTAGGTATTTAGTTTGATTTCATCATCAGGGCCATCAAAAAAGCTAAACTGGATCATCGGCAAATCATTATCTTCTACAATTTTGATCCATTTGTGGTACTTTCGATACCATTTCCATTTATAATTGAAGATGCCTTTTGTGAGATAGGCATATATGAAAGGATGTACTTTCAGGATCAAGCTTTTAGGTGGTCTTGTATTCAGAATGAAGTCCAGATCTCGCTCTATCTGATCGAGAATGAGAATACTTGGATTTATTTTCCCAGTACCAGCACAAGAAGGGCAGGTCTCGGCAGTATTGATCTTCATCTCAGGTTTTTCGCGTTGCCTGGTGATTTGCATGAGACCAAATTTACTGAGAGGAAGTATGGTATGTTGGGATCTATCGGCTTCCATAAACTCCCTCATTTTGTTGTAGAGAGTGGCCTTGCTGTCATTGTTCTTCATATCGATGAAATCAATGATAATCAATCCACCAATGTCTCTAAGCCTCAGCTGTCTGGCGATTTCAGCTGCAGCTTCAGAGTTGACCTGGAGGGCAGCGGTTTCCTGATCGAGGCGCTGACTTTTGGGTCCTGAATTGACATCTATGACATGCATGGCTTCGGTATGCTCCAAAACGATATAAGCACCGCTGGGCAAAGTGGATGTTTGGCCGAATGAGGACTTGATTTGTTTTTTTATCCCATAGGCATCAAAAATGGGTCTTGGTCCTTTGTAGTATTGAAGAATCCCTGATTTTTCCGGCATATTAGCTTCCAAATAGTGCGAGATGCTGTCGTGCATATCTTTGTCATTCACTACTATTCTGGAAAAGCTTTTATTAAGAAGGTCGCGAATAAGACTGCTCGTTTTGTCGAGTTCGCTCAGGAGCTTTACAGGAGGTTTTGCTTTGAACAATTGCTCATGGATGGTCTTCCATTTTTCAACCAAAGCATTCACTTCTTCATGCAGTTCAGCAACTTTTTTTCCTTCTGCAGCTGTACGGACAACAACACCAAAATTCTTAGGTCTGATGCTTTCAATCAGGTGGAAAAGTCGGTTTCGTTCTTCGGTATTTGCAATTTTCTTGGAGATGGCAATACTGTTCATGAAAGGGGTCAAGACCAGGTATCTACCTGGAATTGTGATTTCACAGCTGAGCCTGTGACCTTTGGTGGAAATTGGTTCTTTTAAAATCTGGACCAATGCTGTATTTCTTTTGTCTACGACTTGGGCTACTTTCCCATTCTTGTTAATCTCCGGTTGGAGTTCAAATTGATCCAGCATGGGGCTGGAATAAGACCCATTAGTGACTAATGAGGTATAATGCAATACTGAACTCATCTGGGGGCCCATGTCTGTATAATGCAGGAATGATTCTTTTTTGTGCCCAATATCCACAAAAGCAGCATTCAGTCCGGGCATCAGTTTTCTGATTTGGCCCAGAAATATATCACCTACATTGAACTGCGTGTTAGATTTCTGCTTGTGCAATTCGACAAGCATTTTATCTTCGAGAAGGGCTATTTCTACGACAGAATTATAAACGGAAATGATTAGTTCTTTTTCCATGCACCTGGCTTTCTTGCGGGCCTGAGGTGATTCTTTCAGTAAATAGGTGACAGAACAGAGGATTGAAATCCCAAGTTGATATTTCTTATCGGTTTTGGGTCAAGATCGATTGATATCGAAAAAGCAGCAATACCTTAGACAGCCAGACTTCATGAATCAGAAGAGAGGCAAGTCGGAATTGCCGCGGGATTACTTGGGAAGGCCATATACGGTAATATACTGTCCCAGCGCCTAAATCTGAAGAGGCACTTTCGTCCCGCAAATGATTTTATCTGTTCTTCTTTTTGTGCCTATTTTTTCTTAGGCGCTTTTTACGCTTGTGTGTAGCGATTTTGTGTCTTTTTCTTTTTTTACCGCAAGGCATAATTTTTATTTTTTAAAACAAATTATCAAATATGATTCTGCTTCAGAGGATCGATTTGTCATTTCCAACAAATCAACCATGAGGCAATTTACAATCGGGTCCTTTGGAAGTTTGCGCATCAGATTTTGCAACCTTTTTTCTGCCTTATCCCATTGTCCGGAGCGCAATGACAGCGACACCAGTATTTTTTGGACCGGATCGTAGTCCGGAAACTCAGTCTCTATAGACTTAAGCGCTGTCACGGCTATCATTGGATTCTTTTCAAAATCCTGCATAACAATCGCTGTTCGAAACGCCGGATTTTTAGAATTCAACTCCAGGCCATTTTTTGAACCGATCTCTGACAACAATGCCAAAGTATCTTGCCTGAGATCCGGCTTTGCAGACATAAAATACTGCAATCCGTATTCAGTGACTTTCTGCCAGTTCTGTTCATTGGCTTGGGTTGAAGCAATTCTTGCAGCGAAGAGAGCTGCTTCTACTTGCATCCCGTTTTTATTCAGCCAGTTAGAGACTTCCCAGCCACGTTCCTGCCAAACAGCCGTTCCCGCAGTGGATTCACTCCACAATTTTTCTAGTCTAATGAATTCAGCATTCTGAATTCGCGGCAGTTTATACTGCTCTATCTGTAACTCCGGCTTCTCAGTCTGAGAAACTTTTGGTACTTTGGGCTTAGCAGGATGATCAGGTTTCATGCGGAGAAAAACCGCGCTCAACACCAAGAAGATGAAGCAAATGGTAGCGAGTACCCAAGGCTTCATATTAATCCTCTATCTCATCATCGTAATCTGCTCCTTCCGGCTCCTTTCCCAACTTGACATGGTCCACAAACACCTTTGCAGGTTTGAAGGATGGGATAAAATGCTCCGGAATTTCTATTGCCACATTCTTTTTGATGTGACGACCGATTTTCTTAGCTCTTTTTTTAACGATAAATGAGCCAAACCCTCTGATATACACATTTTCTCCCTGGGCCAAGGAATTTTTAACTTCTTTAAAGAACATTTCCATAGAGACTAAAACGTCCACTTTTGGAACTCCAGATTTATCAGATATTAAAGACACTAAGTCTGCCTTTCTCATTCGCTTGATTTTTAACAAGTTATAAAAAGCTTCCCCAAAGAGAGGTGCAAATTTCGCAATTTTATCGAGTTTACAAAATTTTTTCAGCTTTTTTCTAGTAAAAAGTCATTATAACTTTTTCTATATCAAGCAGATAGGCAGCGGATCCGGGCACCATCGGCTTCCTTTTTGGCTTCCATTAATACTGCAAACTGTCCCAAAAGTGACAGAAAATTACTTCTAAAAACTGCCTCATGCACATACGTTAAGCTCAGTATTCTTGCACTAGAACCTTTTAAAGTAAGCTTTCTTGATCTGCTCGAATTCTTCCAGCACCCAAAACTGTCTATAACTCAGTCGTAGCCCATTTAAATCAATTCTTTAAAATTACGCCTTTTTGATTAAAACCCAGTGCGATATCTTTAAAAATCATAATCTAAAACCGCCATTTGTTGTAATTTGTATAAAAACAGAAAGATCATGGAGACTTATATTTCCCTTTTGCGGGGAATCAATGTCAGTGGAAAGCATTTGATCAAAATGGAAGATCTGAGAAATTTACTGACTCAAGCAGGACTTCTACAAATTAAGACATATATCCAAAGTGGAAATCTCGTCTATCAATCCTCAGAAAGAAACATAGAAAGTCTGAACGGAATTATTGAAAAAACAATTTTTAAAAATTATAAATTTGAAGTTCCAGTCATCACCCTTAAATTGAACGATCTGGAAAAAGCCAGAGACGAAAATCCATTTTTAATCGACCCATTGAAATCAACATCGAAGATGCACATCAGCTTTCTAAAGCAATTACCTGAAACGGAAAATCAAACTAAACTCTTAGAAATCAAATCCCCACCAGATGAAATCATCATCAAGCAAAAAGTAATATACCTGTATTGCCCAGAAGGATATGGAAACACAAAATACTCCTCCAATACTCTTGATAAAATCCTTAAAGTCGTAAATACCAGCAGAAACTGGAAGACAACAAACGAGCTTATTCACTTGGCTACAGAATTGAAGAAAAAATAAACCATCATTAGTATTGCTTCAAATTAAACTGAGATAATAGGGGCAAATATATGGTAGGACCAATTCAAAAGTGGAAGAGATAGTTTAATATCATAACCACCGGAAAAATGCTTTTTACTAGTGTTCCGAATTGATTCAAACGCTTGTATACTCTCAGAAATAAAATCAATTTAAATATAAAACTATGTTTTGATAGTTGGATCAAATTCATCTGACAAGTGAATACAAACAGAATACAATCTACTTCAAGTAAAATATAGAAGATTACTGATCCATCATCGAAAGGCATTTCGCCATAAAAATTGGAATGTGGTAAGGTAAAGTTCACTTTTAGATAATATACACCCATTCATTTGAAACTAATACTAAATTATTCTTTTCTATCTCCGGAATTTGTCTAAGCTAGTTTTTAGAATACAATTAATACTATTCAGATAATCAAACACCTTGTCCATAATTTTTGGTCTTGAAGTTTAGCTCCAATTCACTTCCATCTATTTCTGCTGCGTCATCATCTTTGGCAGTCGAAATACACCATTTGAATTTACTGCCTCGAGTTGGTAAACATAATTTCCGTTTGGGATATTCAACTTACTCGGATTTACTTCAATTTGGTAATCTCCAGACTCTTTCCTTTCATTGAGTAAAGTTGAGACCTTCCTTCCATTTAGATCCCACAACTCTAATTTCACATGAGATGCTTGTTTCAATCGGAACGGAATCAGTGTTTTGGTCTGATAAGGATTAGGGAAATTTTGCTCTAACTCAAAAACTTTGAAAGTCTCTCTTTCGATATGCCCAATCCCTGTGGTTCCATTGCCCTGCACACTTACTTCAAGAAACGAGTGATACTCTCCTGTATTTGAATTCTCCTCAAGTGTGGTGAGCTGATACACATGACCGTCTGCAAAAATATTGTCCTGAGCAAAACTCAAAGGATCGGCACCCTTGGGGTAAAGTGATGAATTACTTGAATATAATTCATTTTTTACTGAAAGTGGAAAGGTAAGCTGAGAAATTGTCGAATAGGATGAACTAACATAAACCTGAAAGTGAATGTGACATATACGGCCATTATACCACCCGGGAAATATTGTAATGAATTCCACTTCTCCATTGGCATCAGTAAATTGATATCCTCGCAGTTGAGTTCCATTTGGATTTCCAGGATTATTGCCGGTATTGTATCCAGAATAAACACCATTCTTATCGCAATGCCAGATATTTACTCTTAGGTTTCTCATTGGCTCACAATTATTCAGACCGAAAATTTTCAATTTTAGGTTCAATTTTACACCTTGTTCAGATTCTCTGACATCTTGCCGAAAGAAAGTTTGGTTTTCTGTCAAATCCAATGGAAATGGCCCTGCCGTTTCGCTTGAAATTAAGACACAAGCTTCCATTAATTCTTGTCGGTTTTTTGAAAATGCTGAAATTTTTTCTATAGGTAAGGCAAAGCCAATACCTGCTCCTTTTAAAAAGTCTATCCTTTTTATTTTTTTAAATTTATTGTGAAAAATCGAATTTATAGATTGCCTTTACTTCAAGCTTTTATTTCCAGCTGAATTTCAAAAAGGTAAGATATTCCAGAGGTTCAGTTTCTCTAATTCATTTCTCTCGCATCCTGTCCAAATATAGTTCAATTTTTTGAGTCCAAGCTATACATTTCATTGGACCTTAATACCTACTTGATATACAATGACTTAAGCTCTTTGCCTTAACATTTTATCCTGCTTTTCCTGAAGCAATACAATAAATGAGCTGATTCAGGAGCGAAAACAAGGCTAACTCAAACAGAAGAAAACAAAATAGTAAAACATGTTTTACTGAATATTTCATTTTAAAGTGCAAATGAAATTTTGCGTTTATCAAATTTGGTTTGCCTGGCTGATATCTACAACAGCTGATCCCAAAATAGAATAGTCTCCATTTGAAAGGAGAAAGCAATAAATTTTAAGAAATTTAACTTTCCTCAGGACATAATGCCTACCTCCCATTGGGATATTAACTACCTTCGTTGCCACATTTAAATAAAAAGATATGCTTCTATCCATGACAGGTTTTGGCAATGCCAAGGGACATTTCGGCGACAAAGAAATTGCTATAGAAATCCGCTGTCTCAACTCCAAAGTCAATGACTTCAGATTAAAAATGCCTACGTCCTATCGTCAGAAAGAACTGGAACTCAGGAAGATCCTGAATGAAAAAGTGATCCGCGGCAAGCTGGATGTCAACATTTATGCCGATCAAGATACAGAAGAAGAAGATTTCTCCATCAATGACAAGCTGTTCCGCAACTATGCCAGACAACTCAAAAGCCTGTCCGATGAAATCGATCTTAGCTCATCAGATATCCTGAATGCTATTTTGAAATTTCCCAACGTCATCGAATCTCAAGAAACCCTCATATCGGACGATGAATTCAAGTTCGTGGTAGGATTACTCCTTGAAGCCATAGAACAGCTCAATGATTTTCGCACGATTGAAGGCAGTATCATCAGTAAGGATATGGCGCTCCGGCTGTCACTTATCCTGGACCACCTCAAGCAAGTTGAACAGTATGAGTTAGAGCGAGACAGGCAGGTTAAAGACAAATTACGAAAAGCATTTGAACTCAATTTTAACAACGAGCAAATAGACAAGAATAGATTTGAACAGGAGCTCATTTTTTATCTGGAACGATTAGATTTTACGGAAGAGAAAGTAAGGCTCAAGCAACATTGTGACTACTTTCTTTCTGAACTCAGTCAAAATGAAAATTCCAAGTCCAAAAAACTAGGATTCATCAGCCAGGAAATAGGCCGTGAGATCAACACATTGGGTGCGAAAGCTCAACATAGTTTGATCCAAAAACACGTCGTTCTCATGAAGGATGAACTCGAAAAAATCAAAGAGCAACTGAATAATGCGCTTTAAACCATGCAAAGTCCATCTCCCAAAATCATCATCCTCACGGCACCTTCCGGATCAGGGAAAACCACACTGGCTCAATACCTGTTAGCCAAATACCCGGAACTGGATTTTTCGGTTTCCGCCACAACGCGCGCTCCCAGACAACATGAGGCCAATGGTATAAACTATTATTTCTACAATGAGAATGAATTTCAACAGCTGATCACCGAAGGTAAATTACTGGAATACCAGGAAGTGTATCCGGGCCAATTCTACGGT